>SXGQ01682335.1_pt1 | contig 11085 bp, 8 predicted proteins | sample 3178371 | NCBI WGS metagenome assembly SXGQ01 (sample SAMN11356859, study PRJNA531348) | freshwater metagenome | isolation source: freshwater sample F1-20 | place: China: Fuxian Lake, Yuxi | collected 2017-12-25 | reverse complement strand
CCGCGGCGGTCCGCGAGCAGATCGCCTACGTGAAGTCCCGTAAGCCCATCCAGGGCGGCCCCAAGTCGGTCCTGGTGATCGGCGCCTCCACGGGCTACGGCCTCTCCTCCCGCATCTCGGCCGCCTTCGGCTCCGGCGCCGCCACGCTCGGCGTGTTCTTCGAACGCAACGGCGAAGGCGACAAGCCCGGCTCGCCCGGCTGGTATAACACCACCGGCTTCCACGCCGAAGCGAAGAAGGCCGGCCTCAAGGCCGTCTCGATCAACGGCGACGCCTTCTCGGCCGAAATGAAGGCGCAGGTCATCGAAGCGATTAAGTCGAAGATGCCCGGAGGTAAGATCGACCTCGTCGTCTACTCCCTCGCCTCCCCTCGCCGCACCGCCCCCGACGGCGTGACCTACAAGTCCGTCCTCAAGCCGACCGGCGCCCCCTTCCACGCCAAGAACCTCGACACCGACAAGAAGGTCGTGAACGACGTCACTCTCGAGACCGCTTCCGCCGACGACATCGCGCAGACGGTCAAGGTCATGGGCGGCGAAGACTGGGAACTCTGGATGAACGCTCTCGACGGCGCCGGCGTCCTGAAGGAAGGCTGCCAGACGGTCGCCTACTCTTACATCGGACCGCAGGTGACCTGGCCAATCTATAAGGACGGCACCATCGGCAAGGCGAAGGAAGACCTCGAACGCGCTGGTCGTAAAATCGACGACCTGATGAAGCTCCACCGCGGCCGCGCCTTCGTGTCGGTCCACAAGGCCGTCGTCACACAGGCCAGCTCGGCCATCCCGGTCGTCCCCCTCTACGTTTCCCTGCTGTTCAAGCTCATGAAGGCCAAGGGAACGCACGAAGGCTGTATCGAGCAGATCCAGCGCCTCTTCGAAAAGCAGATGTACAACGGCAACGCCCTCGACTTCGACGAGAACGGCCGCGTCCGCATCGACGATTTAGAAATGTCTGCTGACGTCCAGAAAGCCGTCTTCGACGCCTGGCCGCACGTCACGACGGAGACCTTCGACGCGCATGCCGACTTCGCCGGCTACCAGACCGACTTCATGAAGAACTTCGGGTTCGGCCTCGCCGGTATCGATTACGAAGCCCCGACCGAAGTCGAACGCCCCATCGAGGACGCTTAAGTGGCCAAGGTCTTTTCCATCGCGAACCAAAAGGGCGGCGTCGGCAAGACGACCACCACCGTGAATCTTGGCGCCGGCCTCGCGCGCCTCGGCATCCCGACCCTCATCGTCGATCTCGACGCCCAGGCCAACGCGACCAGCGCGCTCGGCATCGAGAAGACGGAAGGCAAATCCCTCTACAAGGTCCTGCACGGCGAAGCCAAAGCCGCCGACATGATCGTCGCGACGTCCACCGAGAAGCTCGACCTCATCCCGTCCGAAGTCGACCTCGCCGCCGTCGAATCCGAACTCGCCCAAGCTGAGAACTACCTCGGTCGCCTACGTGAAGCCCTCGCGCCGGTCATCGCCTCTGGAAAATATAAGGTCATCCTCATCGATTGCCCGCCCGCACTCGGCATGCTCTCGATGAACGCTCTTGGAGCCTCCGACCACCTCATCGTCACCTTGCAGACCGAATACCTCGCGATGGAAGGCCTCGGCCAGATCCTCGGCGTGGTCGACCAGCTCAAGGCCGCCGGCGCGACCGACAAGCTCACCGTCGGGGCGATCGTGATGACGATGTACGACGTGCGCACGAAGCTCTCCCGTCAGGTCGTCGAGGAAGTGAAGACCCACTTCCCTGCCCTCGTGATGGACGCCATGATCCCGCGCACCATCCGCCTGTCGGAGTGCCCGAGCCACGGCCAGACGATCTTCCAGTATGACATCCACTCCCCGGGTTCCGTCGCCTACGACGCGCTCGCCAAGGAGTTCGCCAAGCGTTTCGCTCTGAAGTGAGCGCGGCCGGTCAGCCGCGCGTCCGCCAGGTGCGAAGCTTCGAAGAGCTCAGAGCCACCCGTTTCGCCGACGGCATCAACGCCCTCTGCTGGGAACGCACGCTGCCGGGCGACTTCACCGAGGTGATCGCGAAGCTTGGGCCCAGCGAAGGCATCGTGCCGCTCGAAGATGAACGCATCCGTGCGCTCGACCTGACGCCGGCCGGTCGCCTGGCCGCGGAAGCGATGCTCGCCGACCAGCAGCTGCTGCGCGACCACGACCTCGCTCCATCGCTTAATTGCGTCTATGACTGCGTGCGCGGACCCGACGCCAGCACCGTCCCGACGGACGTCACGTCATTCCACGTCGACAGCGCGCCCGTCGAGGTCGACACCTGGCTCTGCACCTACCATGGCGCCTGCAGCGAAGGCCTGCGCAACGAGGATGCCCTGCTCAAGGTTTCGATTCCCGAAATCCGCACGGCGCTACTCAAGGAATACGGCGGTAAGGACGACGCCGACTTCGCCGAGTACCTGCACGAGCACAGCTACGACTCGCATTACGCGCCGAAGCCCGGCACGGCGCCCTACCCCTTCGGCACCTTCGCGCTCTGGCGTATCGCGACCCGCTGGCCCGGCTGTCCTGTGCCGCCCTGCATCCACCGCGCCCCGGAGAACCATCCCGGCTCGCCGCGACTGCTGCTCATCAGCTGAGTTATTTGACCAGCGTCAGCTTCGACGGATAGCGACGGTCCGCGTTCCATTCTCCGAGGTAGATGTCGCCGGCAGAATCCACGAAGAGATCGTGACCGTGTTTGAATATCGGCTGAGCCTGCGCGAGCGGCTGGAGTTTGCCGTCGGCGTACTTGGGCTCGTTGCCACCCGGCGCACTGAGGACTTTCTTCGTGGCGCGGTCCAGCACGAGCAGGAAACCGGACTGCGCGAGGCGCTTGCCCTTGGCATCCTTGCTCCAGCAGACGGCGGTATAGATCTTGTCGCCCCGGAAGAACAACTGGCCCGCGAAAGCCCCCGGAAGGTTGAGAGTGTCGACATACTTGCCATCCAAAGTAAACGCCTTGAGTTGGTTCTGGCTGCGCGAGGGCACCCATACGAGCGGACCGCGCGGATCGGTGGCATCGATGGAGATGCCATGAGCGTTGCTGAGGTTGTCGGCGTCCTTGGTCGGTCCGCCCCACTTCTTGATCAGTTTACCCTCGAGCGAGAACTCATAGATCAAATTCGACCCGTAGCCGTCGGCGACGAGCAGCGTACCCGCCGGCGTCCAAGCCACATCGCACGGCATGAACTTGCCGTCGCTGAGGCCTAGCTCCTTCGGCGTCGGAAACTTCCTCACGACCTTGCCATCGGTCGTCAGCAAGGTGATGCGCCCTTCGACGGCGGACGGGTTCCAGCCTTCGGCCGCCATATGCCAGCCGGAGTCGACGTGCACGAGGTATTCCACGCCGTCCTTCTCGAAGATTTCCAGGCCGTGACCGCCGCCGAGCCCAGCGCTGATCGAACGGACATAGCGGCCATCCTTCTCGAAGACGATGAAGTCGTTCTTCGGGTGGTCGGTGACGAGATAGATACGGCCGGCCTTATCCTCGGCCAATGCGTGCGAATTGACCACCGGCGCGACCGCCGGGTCGGCCTTGGCCCAACCTAGGTCGAGGGTGTAACGAGCCGCCCCATGGCCGAGAACAACGGGCTGCTCCTTGGCAAAGAGCGAGGCGAAGCAGAACAAGGCAAGCAGGCGCATGGGGAGTGAAGTGAAGCTAACCCTTCAGAGGCTTCAGGCAAGCCTGCCAAGGGCCCGGTCTAATGACATGCTCTTAGTCCCTTGCCTCGGGTCGGGCCTCGTCTTGGATAAGGCCATGCGACGCAACCTCGTCTGGCTCCGCCCCACCCTCTTCGGGAGCGCACTCGCCGTGATTTTGACGGTCGACCTCTCCAACCAGTGGGAAGTCCCGATCGCGCAGATTCCCCGCGAATTCTTCGAGCGCTATGTCGACACGCTCGATCCGCAGGCGGAAAAGGAGGTGCTCCTTGAACTCGCCAATGAGGGGAACGTGCAGGCGCAGTACGTCTACGCCCTCCGCCACACCGCCTACGCGCCGGTGGATCTCCAGATCAAGGAAGACCGGGAGCTGGCCTTCCATTGGACATTGAAAGCAGCGGAGGGCGGACACTCTCGCGCCATGGCCGTGGTAGCCTTGTACTATCTCCGAGGCACCGGCACCGCCAGGAACCTCGACCCGGCCCAGACCTGGGCCGACCGAGCGGTAGCCAAAAGCCAGCCCATGGGCTTCCGAGTCCTTGGCGACATCTGCAGGGAGAGGGCTAAAACCATGAAACCTAGCACTGACGACGCAGCGTCCCTGAAAGAGCGCGCCCAGCATGAGGCGAAGGTCAAGCAGGCCTACGAACATTATCAGCGCGGAGCCGACGCCGGTGATCGCGTGTCGCTGCGGATGCTGTCCGAAGGCCATGATGCAGGCGTACCGGGCATGCCTCGCAACTACGAGCTCGGCACGGAATTCCTACGGCGCTCGGCGATGAAGCGCGACCTGACCGCCATCCGGGCGCTAGCCGAACGTCTGGAGGAAGGCGTCAAGGCGCCGCGGGACCTCTCGCAAGCATACTCTTGGAGACTCATCCTGGTCCAACTTTCAGGACTTGCGAAGGACGCGGAAGAACTCTCTCGACTAGAACACACCATGCGTCTGCCCGAGGTCCAGAGCGGGCAGAATGCCGCCGCGAAGATTCTCAAGGAGCTGCCCTCCGAAGCGGCCGACGCCCTTTCACGCCTCCACACGTCCCGCTGAAGCATGACCCCAGCGCAGCTGAAGGCCTCCGCTCAGGCCGACCCGCAGCCACCCGGAGGACTCTCGCAAGAGGCGCAGTCGCTGTGGTTCATCAAGAAAGGCGACTGGGAGTCAGCGCACGACATCGCCCAGGATATTGAGACGCCCATCGGATCATGGCTGCACGCCCTGCTTCACCTGATCGAAGGCGACCGCGGTAACGCCCGCTACTGGTTCATCGAAGCCGGCCGCCCTGTGAAGGTGCCATCCCAGATCGACGAGCTCTGGGACGAAATCGCCGAAGAGGTCCTGAACTGAGGGGTTGGGTTTGACGCATCGAGGCTTACCCCCTCGATAGCGTCATGTCCGCCCAGCCACGCCGTGCCCTGACCGGCGTGCCCGCGCACGCTTGGGCGGCCTGCGCCTGCTCGGAAGGCGCCGAGCGCCGCGTGATCGTCTTCCTGGCTTCTAATCTCGGCGCGGCCGAGACCTTCGCCGAAGAGACCGCGCAACTCCTGACGCTACTCAACGCCGCCCAGCCGGTCGCCCGGACACTGACCGAAGCCGATGCCGCCGTGCCGGCCTTCGAGGCCGACTGCGATCTCCTCGGCGTCCTCTCGCTCCTGCGCCACGGACACCACGACGCGAAACGGCCGCTGCTCATCGCCTGCACGCCTGGATCGCTCACCCGCCGCTCGCCCGCCCCCGAAGCCACGGCCAAGGCTGAGATCATCGTGCGCAAGGGCGAAAAACTCGCCCTGCGCGACTTCGCCCAGCGCCTCGCCGAAGATTTTGGCTATGCCCACGAGGCCCTCTGCGAGCAGCCGGGCGAATACGCCCTGCGCGGCGGCATCCTCGACGTCTATCCGCTCAACGCGCAGATGCCCGTACGCATCGACCTCTTCGGCGACACGGTCGAATCGCTTCGGCCGTTCGATCCCGCGACCCAACGCAGCGAAGGTGAAGTGGACGGACTCGTCATCTGCGCCCCGCGTGATGATTCTGGGTCAGCGCCCGAAGCGCCATTCTTCCGCCACCTGCCGCCCGATGCGCTCATCGTCTCGGTCGACCGTTGTCACGAAGACATCCTCTGCGCCGAGTTGGCTTCAGCCAAGGTCGACGAACTTATCCTCGAAGAGACCGATGACGCTCCGCCCGGCTACGCCGCCCTCGCACTCGAATCCACGCCCGCCGAATCCCTGCTGATCGGCTCCGCCACCGATGGCGCCGAGACGCGACCCGCCCTGCTCCGCGCCGCCGCTTCGCTGGCCAAGGACGGGCGTCCTTGCCTGCTCACGGGTGACACCGACGGCTCCGTCGACCGCCTCAACGCCGACGTCGCTGGCGCCAAAATCCGTGGCTTCGTACCACGTGTCATCCACGGCCGTTTCGGCGGCGGCGTAGTCCTTGCGCCCGACAAACTGCCCGGACTCCTCAAGGGCGGCCTACTTCTACTTACCGAGCGCGAGCTCTTCGGCCGACGCAAGCGCCCGCTTGCCGTCCTCCCTCGACGCCGGACCGCCATCCGCGCCGCCGTCGGGCGCGCGCTCGACTTCGGTGAACTCGCCGACGGCGACGCTCTCGTGCACGTGACGCAAGGCGTCTGTCTCTTTCGCGGCATCAAAGCCCACGAGCATAACGGACGTACCGAGGATTTCGTCGGACTCGAATTCGCAGAGAAGTCGATGCTCCACCTCCCCGTACGGGAGTCGCATCTGCTCACGCGCTACATCGGCATCGGTCGCGCGCACCCGAAGCTCTCCAGACTCGGCGGGGGCGGCTGGGAGAAATCACGCAAGGCCGCGGAGAAAGCGACCGCCGACCTCGCGGCGCAGTTGCTGGCGATGCAGGCCGCCCGCTCGACCAAGCCCGGCATCACGCACCCCGAGGACGCGGAAAACGCCTGGATGGGCGAGTTCGAGCGCTCCTTCCCGCACCGCGAGACTCCCGATCAAACGCGCGCGATCATCGACGTGAAAGCCGACATGGAAAGGCCCGCGCCGATGGACCGGCTCATCAGCGGCGACGTCGGCGTCGGCAAGACCGAAGTCGCCCTGCGCGCGGCCTTCAAATGCGTGCTCGGCGGACGCCAGGTCGCGATCCTCGCTCCGACGACCGTCCTTGCGCAACAGCACTTCGAAAGCTTCAAGGACCGCCTCTCCCGCTGGCCGGTCTCCGTCGAACTCCTCAGCAGCTACCGCACCGCCAAGCAGAAGGCCGATGTCCGGGCGCGGGCTGCGGCCGGGACGGTCGACATCGTCGTCGGCACGCACGCCCTGCTCTCCGACGGCACGGGCTTCGGCAAGCTTGGCCTCGTCATCATCGACGAAGAACACCGCTTCGGCGTGCGTCACAAGGAGCGACTCAAGCAGATGCGCACCGAGGTCGACGTCCTCGCCATGAGCGCCACGCCCATCCCGCGTACGCTCTACCTCGCGCTCGTCGGCGCGCGCGACCTCAGCGTCATCGAGACCCCTCCGCGCGAGCGCCTGCCCATCCGCACCATCGTGCGCAGTTACGACGAGAAGCTCGTACGCGACGCCGTGAAGGCCGAGCTCGCCCGCGGCGGTCAGGTCTTCTACCTCCACAACCGCGTCGAGACCATCCAGGCCGTCGCCGAACGCCTCGCCGCGTTACTCCCCAAGGCGCGCATCATCGTGGGCCATGGCCAGATGCCCGCCGGACAGCTCGAGGAAGTCATGTCGGCGTTCGTCGCCGGCGAGTACGACATGCTCGTGTGTACGACCATCATCGAGACCGGCCTCGACATCCCGAACTGCAATACCCTGATCATCGAGGGTGCCGATCGGTTCGGCCTCGCGCAGCTCTACCAGCTGCGTGGTCGCGTCGGCCGCTTCAATCGCCAGGCCTACGCCTACCTCTTCCTGCATCGCCACGCCGCGCTCGTCGGCACGGCGCATCGCCGCCTGTCCGCCATCCGGCAACATAACCAGCTCGGCGCCGGTTTCCGAATCGCCATGCGCGACCTCGAGCTTCGGGGCGCCGGCAACATCCTTGGCGCGGCGCAGAGCGGCCACGTGGCCACCGTCGGCTTCGACCTCTACTGCCAGCTCCTGCGCCGCAGCGTAGCCAAGCTCCGCGGCGATAAAGGCGCCGTCATCGACCGGTGCGAAGTGCAACTGGACTTCATCGATCATACCCAGGCCGCGCTGGGCACCGAACAGACGAACAGCAGCGATGGCGAAGTCCCCTTGCTGACCGCCACCCTGCCCTCGGACTGGATTCCCGAGACCCGCCTGCGCATCGAGGCCTTCCGTCGCATCGCCCTTGCGCTGGATGCAGCTGAAATCACGGAGCTCAGGGCCTCGCTCAAGGACCGCTACGGTAAACTCCCGCCCGAGGCGGAGGCCCTGCTCAGCCTCGCGGAGATCCGTTGCCTGGCGGAGGAGAAAAGTGTCATTTCGGTGACGACCGACGGGGCCGTCATCCGCTGCTTGTTTGTCGCCGCCGGCCGTGCGCCCGAGCCTATTCTCGTCGGCAACCGGTTTCCCCGCTTGACCGTGCGAGACCCCCTGCGGAAACTGAAGGAAATCCGAGGCTTCCTCACAAGACTGCCCGCTCCTACCGATCGATGAAATCCATCCTATTCTCCAGCCTGCTCGTCCTGACCACGGCCGCCACATCCGCCCAACGAGGGCCGGAGTTGCAAAACGACCGTATCGTCGCGACCGCCGACGGCACCGGCATCACCCTTTCCGATATCCGCCGCCAAATAGACCCTAACATGAGCCAGCTTCGCGCCGGAGCTAAGAATGACGCCGAGCTCAAAAAGGCCATCCTCAACGCCGAGGAGGAGGTGCTCAACTCCATCGCCGACCGCCTGCTCGTCATCGCTGAATTCCGAGCCAGCACTTCAGGGCTGCCCGCCTCCTACATCGACACAAACATCGAGGAGACCATCCGTCGCGACTTCAATGGCGACCGCAATCGATTCGTGGCCTCGCTCCGTGCCGCCGGCACGACGCCGCTCGCCCACCGCAAGCGCATCGAAGACAACATCATCTTCGATTACATGGTCAACCAGATCCGCCGGGACGCCTGGGACGTGAACCCCGGAAAAATCCTGGAGTACTACGAGAAGAACAAGGCTGACTTCGTCCGGAAGGAACAGGCCAAGCTAAGACAGATCACGATCACCCAGGGGGCCGCCGAGAAACCCGAGGAGGCCGCCGCCCGGGCCGCCGCTTTCGCTGACGCGCTCCGCCACCCCGAGAAGATCGCCGCCACGCTCGAACGCTTCAAGGTCGCCGGAAAGCCCATCACCGGCACGCCCACATTCGCCGACGTCGCCATGCGCGTGAGCACCGACGATTACGCCAGCAAAGGCGGCGACGCCGGCTGGCGTGACCTCGAAGACCTCAACGAGATCGTCACGGCTAAGCTCAGGACGCTGAAGGTCGGCGAGGTTTCCGATCCCTTGAAGTTCGACGTCGGGTCCACCCCCATCTACGTCATCGTCAGCCAGGAGGCGACCCGCCCCAAGGGCTTCAGCGACGTGAATGACCCGGAAGTGATGGTGGCGATCGAAAACAAGGTCCGGCAGATCAACATGAACATCGCCGTCAAGCGCTGGCTCGAGGACCTCCGCGCGAAGCACCACGTCGAAGCCCAGCCCCAATGAGATGAGCGCCTCTCAAGGCGCCCCAGCGGCCGAAAGAAAAATAGCTAAAGTTTTTTCCTGCCACGCGTTCCCACGCCGGTGCGCCGGCGTGCTGCTTCATCCAACGGCCTTACCGGGAGACGGTCCCGTAGGTTCGCTCGGGGCCGAAGCCCGTCGCTTCGTCGACATCATCGCCACCGCCGGTTTCTCGTGGTGGCAGGTCTGCCCACTCGGTCCCACCGGCTATGGCGACTCGCCCTACCAAGCGCTCTCCGTCTTCGCCGGCAACCCCTACCTCCTCGACCTTACAGACCTCGGTGAGCGTAAACTGCTCACGGCCGAGGAAATCGCCTCACTCCGGCGCGGCAGCGATGGGCGGACCGACTACGGTCGTCTCTGGAACCGCCTGCGCCCGGCGCTCCAGCTCGCCGCCCGCCGCGGCGCCGCAATCCTGAAGCAGAACGCCGCCTTCGGCCGCTTCCGTGTAAAGCATGCCGGCTGGCTGGATGCCTGGTGTCGATTCTCCGCCTCGCGCGAAGCGAATGGCTTCACCGCGCCGGATAAATGGACAGTCGACGAAGCCCCCGAAGGCTTGGTCGCGGAAGCCGAGGTCCTCCAGTTCCTTTTCGCCGAACAGTGGCAGTCGCTTCGCGAGTACGCTCACCGTAAAGGCGTCCGACTCTTCGGCGACGAACCCATCTACGTCGCAGCCGACGGCTGCGATGCCAAGACGCGTCCCGAGCTTTTCCAGCTCGACCGAGCCGGGCGCCCGCTCGCCGTCGCCGGCGTGCCGCCCGACTACTTCGCCGCGGACGGACAGCTATGGGGCAATCCGCTCTACGCCTGGGAGCGGCACGCCGCCGACGGCTTCGCCTGGTGGAAGTCGCGCGTGCATCACGACCTCGGACTCTTCGATGCGATCCGCATCGACCACTTCCGCGGTATCCATGATTTCTGGAGCGTGCCCGCCGGGGCGCCCAACGCCCGCCAAGGCCGATGGTTCGATGGCCCAGGGCTCGCCTTCACCGGTGCGCTGGCCGGGCTCCCGCTCGTCGCCGAAGATCTCGGCCTGCTTTCGCCCGGAGTCGACGTGCTCCGCCAGGCGTCCGGCCTGCCCGGCATGTCGGTGTTGCAGTTCGGCTTCGGCGGACCACCCGAAGGCAATCCCCATTTCCCGACGAATATCACCACCGACCGCATCGTCTACACCGGTACGCACGATAACGATACCGCCGTCGGCTGGTACGCACAGGCCTCCGCCGAGGAACGCACGCGCGTCGAAGCGGTCTTCGGCGCGATGGACGCCCCGCATATCGCGCTCGCCGAGGCCGCGCTGGCTTCGCCGGGCATCGCCGCGTTCATCCCCGTCCAGGATCTGCTCGGGCTGGGAGCCGAAGCCCGTTTCAATACGCCCGGCAATCCTCAGGGCAATTGGGCCTGGCGCATGAGCGACCTGCAGCTCACGACGCTCGCGGCGGCGGCCGGCGCGTGGAAGCAGCGGCTGGAGGCTACGCGGCGGCTCAGCGCGTAAGCCGGCGGTACTTCGGACGACGCGGCGTATCCGACTCAAGACCGAGGCGTTTCCGCCGGTCTTCGAGGTAGTCACCGTAGTTACCTTCGTGCCACACCACCGTGCTGTCGTCTTCGAAGGCGAGACTGTGCGTGGCCACGCGGTCGAGGAACCAGCGGTCGTGCGTCACGATCACCGCGCACCCGGCACAACCCTCGAGGGCGTCCTCCAGCGCGCGGATCGTCTTCACGTCCAGGTCGTT
>SXGQ01308426.1_pt1 | contig 11085 bp, 5 predicted proteins | sample 3178371 | NCBI WGS metagenome assembly SXGQ01 (sample SAMN11356859, study PRJNA531348) | freshwater metagenome | isolation source: freshwater sample F1-20 | place: China: Fuxian Lake, Yuxi | collected 2017-12-25 | reverse complement strand
GGAGATGGCGTTCCGGATGCAGACGACGGCACCGCCGTTCGTCGATCTTTCCGGCGAGTCGAAGGCGACCCTCGAGCTGTACGGCGTCGGCGGTCGCGAGACCGACCGCAACGCCCGCGCCTGCCTGCTCGCCCGGCGGCTCTCCGAGGCAGGGGTCCGCTTCGTCCAGGTGACGATGGGGGGCTGGGATCACCATGGCAACATCCGTGGCGCCCTGCCGGCAAGCTGCCTGGGAAGCGATCAGCCGGTGGCCGGCCTCGTCCTCGACCTCAAGGCGCGCGGCCTGCTTGACGACACGCTCGTGGTCTGGTCCGGGGAGTTCGGCCGGACCCCGTGGAGCCAGGATCTCTCCGGCACCTCCCCGATCGAGACCCACGGCCGGGAGCACCAGCCGGAGGGCTTCTGCTCGTGGCTGGCCGGCGGCGGCATCCGCCCGGGATTCTGCCACGGCGCGACCGACGAATTCGGGTGGAAGCCGGTTTCCGGCCGGGTCCATCTCCACGACCTCCATGCCACGATCCTCCACCAACTGGGCATCGACCACACCCGCCTCACGTGGCGCCACGCGGGGCGTGACTTCCGCCTGACCGATGTCCACGGCCGGGTCGTGCGCGAGATCCTCGCCTGATCAGGCCGTGCCGACCCCTGGCGGCCTTGCCCCGGCCGGGCCGTCGCTCTACCCTCCGGCGCGCGGGCGGCAGGGCGAAGGCGTCCGGCTGCGGCCGCGTCCCGGGGAGTTCCCATGACGGTGCCCAGCCTGGTGGCGATCCCCTGTCTGGCGAGCCTGGCGCTCTATCTGCTGGCATGGATGCTGGTCGTGCCGCGGCTGCTCGCCCGGCGCCGCGCTGCCGTCGGTCCGGTCGATCTCCCCGGGCTCACGATCCTCAAGCCGCTCTGCGGTCTCGACGAGGATCTGGCGACCAATCTCGCCTCCTTCCTCGACCTCGACCACGAACCGCTGCAGATCGTCTTCGGCGTCGCCGATCCGCTCGACCCGGCGCTCGCCATCGTCCGACGGCTGGTGCGCTCGCGGCCGGGGCTCGACGTGGCGATCGTCGTCGGCCGCACGACCGCTGCCCCGAGCCCGAAGATCGCCCTGCTCGAGGCCCTCCTCCCCCATGCCCGGCACCCGGTCGTGCTCCTCTCCGACAGCAATGTCCGCCTCGAGGGGAGCGAGCCGGCGGCGATCCTCCCGCTGTTCGCCGATCCGACCGTCGGGATGGTCTACCAGCCGGTGGTCGCCCGCGGTGAACGCACCGTCGCCGCCGCCATCGAGAACCTCCACTACACGGAGTTTGCCGCCTTCCTCACCATCGGCATCCACGCCCTCGTGCGGCAGCACACCGTCAACGGCAAGGGGATGTGGCTGCGGCGCGCGGCGCTCGACACGATCGACGGCTTCGCCACCGTCCGCGACAGCGGCGCCGACGACTACGAGCTCGGCCGCCAGGTCCAGGCGGCCGGGTGGGGGCTGGTGCCGGCGGCGATGCCGGTCGGGGTGGTGCAGCGCGACTGGTCGTGGCGCAGCCTGCTGTCGCGGTCGCTGCGGCATGCGGGGCTGCGGCTGCGCATCTGTCCGCTCGCCTATCCACTCGAACTACTCGTCAATCCGGTGGCCTGGGCGGTGCCGCTGGCATGCCTGCCCGGATGGCAACGATTCGCGCTCGGGGCGATCGTCGTCAAACTCTGCCTCGAACTCTCCGCCACCCGACTCCTCCGCGGCGCGAGCCTGGCACCACGGTTCGTGGCCGTCGCCCTTCTCAAGGATGTGGTGATGTTCGCCTGCTGGTTCGTGGCGCTGTTCCAACGCACGGCCTGCTGGCGCGATCGCACCTACCGCCTCCTCCCCGGCGGCCGGATCGAGGCACTCCCGACGCCGCTCCCGGCCACGGTGCCTGCCCTCGAGACGGCGGCTTGACCGGTGCCGGCCGTGCCGCCACGGCGGGAGCCTGCTACAACGATTCACGTTGCGTGATCCCCGTGGAGTCGCCGCCATGCACCAGCTGCCGATCGGTCGTGACCTGGGCCCCCGGACCGCGGCGCCCCCCCGCCGGGTGACCGCGGCGTGGCTGATGCGGGGCTGCGCGGCGCTCGTCGCCCTCGCCTGCCTTCCCGGATCCGCCGTCCGCGCCGACGACTGGTCACAGTTCCGCGGCGGCCGCGCCCTCGGCCACGCCTCCGGTCCGAAGCCCCCGGTGGCCTTCGACGGCAAGCAGCTCGCCTGGCGGACGGTGATCCCCGGTGCCGGGTGGTCCCAGCCGGTGATCGCCGGGGGAAGGCTCTACCTGACGACGGCCGTGGTCCCCAAGGGCCGCCGACCAAAGGGCTCCGGCGGTGCGATGGACCTGAGCACGCTCGGCCGCCCGAGCATCCCCAGCGATCCGGTCGAGTGGCGGGTGCTGTGCCTCGATCCCGGCAACGGCCATGTCGTCTGGGACAAGCTCGTGGTGGAACAGAAGCCGAAGTACGGCACCCATGCCTCCAACACCTACGCCACCGAAACCCCCTGTGCCACCGCCGACGGCGTGATCGCGTTCTTCGGTGCCACCGGCACGCTGGTCGCTCTCGACCGCGACGGCGCGGAGCGCTGGCGGCGCGAATTCGGCCCGCAGTCGATCCAGAACCAGTTCGGCACCGGCTCCTCGCCGGTGCTCGCGGGCGACCGTCTCGTTGTCCAGCTCTACAACGACGACACGGCGAAGCTGCTCTGCATCGACGCGCTCACCGGCACCGACCGCTGGGTGGCCTCGCGCGACAAGGGTACTTCGTGGGCCACGCCGGTGATCTGGGACAACAAGGGCACCGCCGAGGTGGTGGCTGCCGGCCAGGGCATGATCGTCGGCTACGGCCTGGCCGACGGGCTCGAACGCTGGCGGTACGGAGGCCTCGACACCTCGTTCGCCTGCTCGGTGGTGGCCGACGACGAGGCGGTCTATTTCGGCACCTCGAGCCCCGGCTCGAGCGCGCCGCCCGCGGCGATCGCCGCCGGCCACACCGGCGACCTCTCGCTTCCCAAGGGGGAGAAGGCGTCGTCGGCGGTGTGGTGGAGCCGCACGAAGAGCGGCGCCGGCATGCCCTCGCCCGTGGTGGTGGGCGATCACCTCTATTTCTTCGGCAGCACCGCCGTCTGCTTCGACAAGCGGACAGGCACCGAGAAGTTCCGCAAGCGCATGCCCGGCGGCACGCAAGCGGTGGGCTGTCCCGTGGTCGTGGACGACACCATCTACGTGCTCAACGAGGCGGGCAAGGCGCTCGCCTTCAAGGCCGGCGCTGAATACGAACTGCTCGGCGAATCGACCGCCGGGAGCGACGACGAGGTGTGGTGGTCGACGCCGGCGGTGGCCGATGGCGCCCTCTTCATCCGCTCCAGCGACGCCATCAGTTGCATCCGCTGATCGGCGGGCACCGGCCCGCGCCTTCCCCTGGACCCCATCCATGCCACGCCGCCGCGACCTGCTCGCTCTGCCACTGGTGATCGGGCCGCTGGTGATCGGGCCGCTGTGGATGGCCGCCACGTTCCACGCCGCAGCCGCAGCCGACCCCGCGGCCAAGCCGCTCCGCGTGGGGATGGAGCTCGCCTATCCGCCGTTCGAGATGACCGACGCCGCCGGCCGGCCCACCGGCGTGAGCGTGCGCCTCGCCGAGGCGCTGGGAGCGCATCTCGGCCGCCCCGTGCGAATCGAGAACACCGCCTTCGACGGCCTCATTCCCGCCCTCAAGACCGGGAAGATCGACTGCATCATCTCCTCGATGACGGCCACGCCGGAACGCGAGCGGTCGATCGCCTTCTCGAAACCCTATCTCCAGACCGGCCTGGCGCTGCTCATCGCCGCCAAGTCGCCGGTCAAGACCGCCGCCGACCTCGACGCTCCGGGAAGAATCGTCGCCGTCAAGAAGGGAACCACCGGCCACCAATACGCCTCCAAGGCACTGGCCAAGGCCCGCCTCCTCGTGCTCGACAAGGAATCGGCGGCCGTCCTCGAGGTGGCCCAGGGCAAGGCCGACGCCTTCATCTACGACTCCCTGTCGGTCTACCAAAACCACACGCGCCACCCCGAGACCACGCGTGCGGAGCTGGTGCCCTTTCGCGAGGAATCATGGGCGGTGGGGCTGCGCCCCGGCGACACGGCCCTGCGCGACGAAGTGAACGGATTCCTCGATGCCTTCCGTGCCGCCGGCGGCTTCGAGAAGCTCGGCGACGAGTTCCTGCCGGCGGAAAAGGCCTACTTCAAGGCCCACGGCCTGCCGTTCTATTTCTGACGGTCCGTTTCCGCCGGTGCCCGTGCGGACCGTGGTCCATCCGCCCCCGCCCGGCCCCCGCTCCCTCCTCCGGCGTACCGCGCGCGGGTGGTGTGGATTATCATGGATGTCCCTAGGGACCGGTCGGCGGGGCGGCGGATCCGCGTCGGGACGCGACCGTGACTGTCGGCGTGAGGCGAGGCGGCCCATGTTCGAATTGCTAACCGGCGCGTCTGACCGGGCGATCCTCTGCGGCCGCGGCCGCCGGCGCCGCGACATCCTCCAGGCCGGGGCCCTGGCCGCGGTCGGCCTGTCGCTGCCGCAATACGCCCGGGCGGCCGCCGAGGGGCGTGTCCGCCCCGGTCACGAAAACCGCTCCTGCATCATGATCTTCAACCTCGGGGGGCCGAGCCAGCTCGACCTCTGGGACATGAAGCCCGATGCCGCGGCGGAGATCCGCGGGCCGTTCAAGCCGATCCGCACGGCGAGCGACGCCTTCGAGATCTCGGAGTTGCTGCCCAGGCATGCCGCGATCGCCGACCGCTTCTCGCTCGTCCGTTCCTGCCGCCACGACGGTGCCGCCGTCCACGATGCCGGCTGGCAGATGATGCAGACCGGTCGGCGGTTCACCGGTGGCATCCAATCCCCCCACGCCGGCAGCGTGGCCGGCTACCTGCTCGGCCGGCGCACCGACCTGCCGCCGTTCGTCGTCCTGCCGCAGCTCATGGGGCGTGGCGGCGGCAACCTCCCCAACGGTCAGGCGGGGGGCTTCCTCGGCAAGGCCCATGATCCCTTCGCCCTCATGGCCGATCCCTCCCAGCCCGATTTCCGCGTGCCCGATCTGCTCCCCCCCGACCAGTTCGGCGGCGCCCGGCTCGACCGGCGGCGGCGGATGCGCGAGATGGTCGACTCGGCGGCCCGGGCATTCGAGGCGAGCGAGGACGCGCGCCTCCTCGACGACAGCTTCCAGGCAGCGTGGCGGATCATGACCAGCCAGTCGGCGCGTGAAGCCTTTGATCTCGGGCGCGAACCGGCGGCGGTCCGTGAGCGCTACGGGCTCAACCGTTTCGGCCAATGCTGCCTCCTGGCGCGCCGGCTCGTCGAGAGCGGCGTGCGCTTCGTGACGATCAACACCTTCCTCACCGTGTTCGACGAAATCACCTGGGACATCCACGGATCGAAGCCGTTCACGTCGATCGAGGGGATGAAGGACATCGTCTGCCCGATGTACGACCAGGCCTATTCGGCCCTCATCGAGGATCTCTCGCAACGCGGTCTCCTCGGCGACACGCTCGTGGCCGGCCTGGCCGAGTTCGGGCGGACGCCGAAGGTGAACCCTGCCGGCGGCCGTGATCATTGGCCGCAGTGCTTCACCTGCTCGTTCGCCGGGGGGGGCGTGAAGGGTGGCCGGGTGGTGGGATCGAGTGACACGGTCGGGGGCTTCCCCGCCGAGCGGCCGGTCGGTCCCGGCGACATCGTGGCGACGGTCTTCCATTCCCTCGGCCTCGACCACACGGCGCACCTGCCCGGGCCGGCGGGCCGGCCCTTCGCGCTCACCGACTTCGGCACCGAGCCGATCCGCGAACTGTTCGCCTGACACACCCCCCGCGGAACCCGGCGATGCGCCTTTGTCCGACGGTCCTCCTCGTCTGCATCCTCGCGCTCCCCGTGCGCCTCCTCGCCGCCGACGAGGCCGGCGCACCGAGATTCACCCTCGACATCGTGCCGATCCTCTCCAAGGCGGGCTGCAACAGCGGCGGCTGCCACGGTGCCCTGGCCGGCAAGGGGGGATTCCGGCTGTCGCTGTTCGGCTACGACCCGGCCGCCGACCACCGGGCGATCACGCGTGAGGCGCTCGGCCGGCGGATCGACCTGGCCGACCCCGGCGCCAGCCTCCTCCTCGCCAAGCCGACCACGGCGGTGACGCACAAGGGTGGCCGCCGGATCGAACCTGACGGCCCCGACTATGCCATCGTCGCCGCGTGGATCGCCGCCGGCTGCCCGGGGCCCGATCGCGACGCCACCACGCTCAGGGGAATCGAGATCACACCCCGCGAGATCACGCTCGCCCCGGATGCGAAGGCACCGCTGACGGTCACCGCCACCTATACCGACGGCAGCCGCCGCGACGTCACGCGCCTGGCCCGATTCACCGCCACCGACGAGGCGGTGGCGACGGTCGATCCCGCCGGTCTGGTGACCGTCGTCGGCCACGGCGCCGGCGGCGTCACCGCCTGGTTCTCCTCGCAGATCGCCGTCACGGGCGTCGTCGTGCCGTTCCCCAACGACATCCCGGCCGCCACGTTCGCCGCCGCCCCACGCAGCAACCTGATCGACGAAATCGTCCTCGACCAGCTCGCCGCCCTCCACCTCGAGCCCTCTCCCCCCTGCGACGACGCCACGTTCATCCGCCGGGCCGCGCTCGACACGATCGGCCGCTTGCCGACGGCGGAGGAGGTGCGCCGCTTCGTCGCCGACGACGCGCCGGGGAAGCACGAGCGCCTCGTCGAACTCCTGCTGGCACGACCGGAGTTCGTCGATTACTGGGCCTGGAAGTGGTCCGACCTGCTGCTCGTGACGGGATCGAAGCTCCGCCCGGCGGCGGTGGCGGCCTACCACCGCTGGATCCGCGACCGGGTCGCGGAGAACACGCCGTGGGACGTGCTTGCACGCGCGGTCGTCACCGCGAAGGGCTCGAGTTCCAGTGACGGCGCGACGAACTTCTTCGCTGTCCACCAGGATCCGGAGGCGATGGCCGAGAACGTCAGTCAGGCCTTCCTTGGCCTCTCGATCGGCTGCGCCAAGTGCCACAACCATCCGCTGGAGAAATGGACCAACGACCAGTACTACGCCTTCGCCAACCTCTTCGCCCGGGTTCGCGCCAAAGGCTGGGGCGGCGACGCCCGCAACGGCGACGGCGAGCGGACGCTGTATGTCGATTCCTCCGGCGACCTCCTCCAGCCGCGCACCGGCCGCCCGCAGCCCCCGGCACCGCTCGACGCCCCCGCGCTTCCCGCGGACTTCTCCGGCGACCGGCGCGAGGCCCTCGCCGCGTGGCTGACGGCGCCGGGCAATCCCTCGTTCACGCGGGCCATCGTCAACCGGGTGTGGGCCAATTACTTCGCCGTCGGCCTCGTCGAGCCGGTCGACGATCTGCGGGCGACCAATCCCGCCTCCAACGACGCTCTCCTGGCGGCGCTCGCCGCGTACACGGTCGAGCAGCGCCACGACCTCAAGGCGCTGATGCGCCTGATCCTCACCAGCCACACCTACCGGCGCTCCGCCGTGCCGCTGCCGACCAACGCCGCCGATCGCCGCTGGTTCGCCCGGGCCTACCCGCGGCGCCTCGCCGCCGAGGTCCTCGCCGACGCGATCGCCGACGTCACCGGGGTGGGCGATGCCTACACGGAGATCGCGCTCAACGACGGCTCGACCGAGAAGACCACCGCCTACGGGCCGGAGACCCGCGCCCTCCAGGTGGCCGACTCGGCGGTGAAGAGCCCGTTCCTCAAGACATTCGGCCGCAATCCGCGCGACATCACCTGTGAGTGCGAGCGGAGCAATCAGCCGAGCCTCGTCCAGGTGCTGGCCCTCGCCAACGGCTCGTCGATCAACGACAAGCTCGCCGCGCCCGGCGGCCGGATCACGCAGCTCCTTGCCACCGGCCCCACCCCGGAGGCGATCGTCGAGCGGGCGTGGTTCGAGTGCCTCTCGCGGCCGCCGACCGAAGCGGAGCGGAAGTCGTTCGCCGAGATCCTCACGGCCGCCCCCGCGGAGGAGCGCCGCGCCGTGGTCGAGGACCTCTACTGGTCGCTGCTCACCAGCCGCGAATTCCTCTTCCGGCACTGATTCCTCGTGGTGGCGGTCGGGGACGCGGCCGCTCCGGTCGTCAGGCGTTTCCCGGACGATTTTTTTCCGGACGATTTTTTTCCGGTCAGGGGGCCTTCATCCGATGACGTTGTTTCATGGTTCATGCCGGGCGGCGAGGGTCGCTGCCGCGGCGCTCGCGCTCCTGGTGGCCGGCACGGCGGCCCGCGCCGGCGAACCCTCGTTCGAACGCGACGTCGCACCGCTGCTGCGCACCTACTGCGCCGGTTGCCATTCGGGAGGCGACCCCGAGGGGGGCCTGTCGGTCGAGACGTTTGCCACGCTGCGCCGCGGCGGCTCGGCGGGCGATCCGCTCGCGCCGGGCGACGCCGCGCGATCGCTTCTCGCCACCCGGATCGCCGCCACCGGCGACGACCACATGCCGCCCGACGGTGAGGCCCAACCGTCGCCCGCCGAGATCGCGATCCTCCACCGCTGGATCGCGGGCGGTGCGACCGCCCCTACCGTCGATCTCCCGATCCTCACCACCCTCACGGTGCCGCGCCTGCCGCCGTCGGCGGGGCCGTTGCCGGTGACGGCGCTCGCGGTCGCCACCGATGGGGGGCTGGCGACGGCGCGCGACCGGGTCGTCACGATCATCGCCCCCGGTGGGGAGCCGCGGCCGTTCACCGACCCACCGGGGCGCGTCACCGCCCTCCACTTCGTGGGCGACGGCACCCGGCTCCTCCTGGCCGGCGGGATCGCCGGGCTGACCGGATCGGCGCAGCTGCGCGACGCCGGCAGCGGTGGCCTGCTGACCACGTTCGGCCCCCACCGCGACATCCTCCACGACGCCGAGGTCTCCCCCGACGGCACGCTCGTCGCCACCGCCGGCTACGACCGGAGCGTAAAGCTGTGGCGGGTCTCCGACGGGGCGCTGGTACGAAGCATCGACGTCCACAACGGTCCCGTGTTCGACCTCGCCTGGCATCCCTCGGGGAGGGTCCTCGCCAGCGCCAGCGCCGACGAGACGGTGAAACTCTGGCGCACTGCCGACGGCCTGCGGCTCGACACGCTCAACGAACCGCAGGGGGAGGTGCGCGCGGTCTGCTTCACTCCCGATGGCCGCCATGTCGTGGCCGCCGGCCGCGACCGCCGGATCCACCTCTGGCAGGTCACCACGCTCGACGCCCCCGGCCTCAACCCGCCGCTCGTCGCGCGCTTCGCGCACGAGAGCCCGATCGTGTGCCTCGCGCTGTCGGCCGATGGCACGCTGCTCGCCTCGTCGGCCGAGGATGCCAGCGTGAATCTCTGGTCGCTGCCCGACGTCGCGCTCGTGGCCGCGCTGCCTCCGCAGGAGGACGTCGCGGCGGTGCTCGTGCCCACGGCCGACGGATTCCGCGCCGGCCTGATGAATGGGCGCGTGATCGACCTGCCACGGGCGACCGCGGTGGCGAGCGCCCGCCCCGCGTCCGATGGAGCGCCGTCTGCAGCCCCCCCAGGCTCCACGGCAGAGCCGTCTTCCCTGCCGGCAGAGCCGTCTTCCCTGCCGGCAGAGCCGTCTTCCCTGCCGGCAGAGCCGTCTTTCCTGCCGGCAGAGCCGTCTTTCCTGCCGGCAGAGCCGTCTTCCCTGCCGGCAGAGCCGTCTTCCCTGCCGGCAGAGCCGTCTTCCCTGCCGGCAGAGCCGGTGGCGGTGGCGGAGACCGAGCCCAATGACGCGCCGGCCAGCGCCATCGCCACGGCCGGTGCCGTGCTCGTGAGCGGCACGATCGCGCGCCCGGGCGACGTCGACCTGGTGCGGTTCCCCGCGCGCGCGGGGCAGACGCTCCTCCTCGAGACCCGGGCGGCGCGGGCCAAGTCGCCGCTCGATCCGCGGATCGAGGTCCTCCACGCCGTGGGCCCCCGCGCTGGCGCTCCGGTGGAGCGCGTCGTCCTCCAGGCCACACGCGACAGCTGGTTCACCTTCCGCGGGAAGGACTCGGGCCAGTCCGACGACTTCCGCCTCCACAACTGGGCGGAGATGGAGCTCGACGAACTGCTCTACGCCGGCGGCGAGGTGGTGCAACTGTGGCTTTATCCACGCGGCCCCGACAGCGGCTTCAAGGTCTACCCCGGCAGCGGCAGTCGCCGGCCCCTCTTCGACACCACCGCCGTCACCCACGCGCTCGGTGAGCCGGCGTGGATCGTGCAACCGTTGCTCCCCGGTGCCGAGCCCACCCCCAACGGGCTGCCGGTGTTCCGCCTGGTCTACGACAACGACGACGCCGCCAACCGTCGCCTTGGCGCCGATGCCCAGCTCCTCTTCACACCGCCGGCCGACGGTGCCTATCTCGCCCGGGTGACCGACGTGCGCGGATTCGGCGGTGACGGCTTCACTTACGCGCTGACGATCCGCCCGGCCCGGCCCGCGTTCACCGTGGCGATCGGCGGAATGGCACCGAAGGTGAGCCCCGGCAGCGGCCGCGAGATCACGTTCACCGTCACGCGCGACGAGGGCTTCGACGGCGCGGTCGAGATCGTCGTCGACGGTCTGCCCTCCGGCTTCTCGATGCCCGGCCCGATCACGATCGAGGCTGGGCAGGACCGCGCGGTGGCCGTGCTCATGGCCTCCCCCGAAGCCGTCGCGCCCGACGAGGCGCTCGACAAAGGGGTACGGGTCACGGCGCGGGCCACGATCGCCGGAGAGGCGGTCACCCGGGACCTCGGCTCACTCGGCGACATCCAGCCCGCGGAGCAACCGAAGCTCACCGTCGAGATCCTCGATGCCGCGGGCCGCGGTCGCGCGGCGCCGGAGGAACCGCTCGTGTTCTCGATCCGCCCGGGTGCCACGCTCACCGCGCGGGTCCGTGCCGTGCGCCATGACTTCGCCGGCCGGATCGAGCTCGGCGGCGACGATTCGGGGCGGAATCTCCCCCATGGCACCTACGTCGACAACATCGGCCTGAACGGTCTCCTGATCGTGGAGGGGCAGACGGAGCGCGAGTTCTTCATCACCGCCAGCCCGATCGCGAAGCCGGGGCGGCGGCTGTTCCACCTCCG
>SXGQ01077746.1_pt1 | contig 11085 bp, 10 predicted proteins | sample 3178371 | NCBI WGS metagenome assembly SXGQ01 (sample SAMN11356859, study PRJNA531348) | freshwater metagenome | isolation source: freshwater sample F1-20 | place: China: Fuxian Lake, Yuxi | collected 2017-12-25 | reverse complement strand
CGTCCTTGGTGACCGTGGGAGAGCCAAATTTCTTGTCGATGACGACGTTGCGGCCCTGGGGCCCGAGGGTCACATTGACCGCGCGGGAGAGCAGCTCGACGCCGCGGAGGATTTTCTGACGAGCTGCCTCGTCGAAGAGGAGTTGTTTAGCAGGCATGTGTTTTTAAGTAAATTTTCTGAGAGTTGATTTTGCTGATAGAGATCGGGCTCAGACGAGCACGCCAAGGATGTCGTCCTCACGGACGAGCGTGTATTTGACTTCGTCAATTTTGACTTCGGTGCCGCCGTATTTGCTGATGAGGACTTTGTCGCCGACCTTCACTTCGAAGGCGGAGAGCTTGCCGTTTTCATCTTTCTTGCCGGTGCCGAGTGCGATCACTTCGGCCTCCTGTGGCTTTTCCTTGGCGCTATCCGGAATGATGATCCCGCCGCGCACCTGCTCTTTTTCCTCGAGGTGTTTCACGAGAACGCGATCACCGATGGGTTTGATTTTTACTTTGGCCATATTGGTTTTATTTTTGGACTGAAGGTTGATTTTGGGTTGTGGGTTTCAACACAACGCACCGTCCGCAATTGAGCGCAACGCTGCACCGTGGGTTGAAAATTATTTCTTGTTCTTGTCTTCGTCGACGACCTCGAAGTCCGCGTCGACCACGTCGGCTTTCTTCTCGGCCTTTTTGGCCGAACCGCCCGCGGGCGGCGGCGCGTCGGCACCGGGAGCCTCCGTCGCACCGGCAGCACCGGCGGCTTGGGCCGCGGCGGCGACGTCGGCGTAGAGCTCAGCTCCCACTTTGGAGAGCTTTTCCATCGCGGCCTTCATGCGGTCGCCATCGTTGCTCTCGAGGTCTTTCTTCGCGTCCGCCACGGCTGCTTCAATCGTGGATTTCTTATCGGCCGGAAGTTTGTCGCCGGAGTCTTTGAGGGTCTTCTCGAGCTGATAGATCGTGCTGTCGAGCTGGTTCTTCGTCTCGACGGCCTCGCGACGCTTCTTGTCTTCGGCGGCGTTGAGCTCGGCTTCTTTCGTCATCTTCTCGACTTCGTCTTTGGAGAGGCCGGAGGAACCTTGAATCGTGATTTTCTGCTCTTTGCCGGTACCGAGGTCTTTGGCGGAGACGTGCAGAATGCCATTCGCATCGATGTCGAAAGTGACTTCGATCTGGGGAGTTCCGCGCGGCGCGGGGGGGATGCCGTCGAGCTTGAAGGTGCCGAGGTTCTTGTTGTCCTTGGCCATCGAGCGCTCGCCCTGGAGGACGACGATTTCGACCCCCGGCTGATTGTCGCTGTAAGTCGAAAAAGTCTGGGTCTTTTTGGACGGGATCGTGGTGTTGCGCGAGATCATCGGGGTCGACACATCGCCCGCCGTCATGATGCCGAGAGTCAATGGAGTGACATCGAGCAGGAGCACATCGCGGACTTCGCCCTTGAGGACACCGCCCTGAATCGCAGCGCCAATCGCGACGACTTCGTCGGGATTCACGCCTTGATGCGGAGCCTTCCCGCCAAGAGTTTTCGCAATCTCGACGACCTTGGGCATGCGGGTCATCCCGCCGACGAGCACGAGTTCATCGATTTTGTCGGAGGTAAGTCCGGCGTCCTTCAAGCAGTTCTTGAACGGCTGCATGCAGCGCTCAAAAAGGCTCTCGCAGATTTGCTCCATTTTGGCGCGGCTGAGCTGCACATTAAGGTGCTTTGGGCCCGAAGCGTCGGCCGTGATGAAAGGAAGGTTGATATCCACGGATTGCGCGGAGGAGAGGGCGATCTTGGCCTTCTCCGCCTCTTCCTTGAGACGTTGGAGGGCCATGGGGTCTTTGCGCAGATCGATCCCGTTCTCTTTTTTGAACGTATCAACCAACCAACCGATGAGCGCTTCGTCCCAATTATCTCCACCGAGATGAGTGTCACCGTTGGTGGACTTCACCTCGAAAACGCCGTCTCCGATCTCGAGCACCGAAACGTCAAACGTACCGCCACCTAGATCGAAGACGGAAATTTTCTCGTCCTTCTTTTTGTCGAGACCATAGGCAAGGGAGGCGGCGGTCGGTTCATTGATGATCCGAAGCACGTCGAGGCCGGCGATCTTCCCAGCATCTTTGGTGGCTTGGCGCTGGGAGTCGTTGAAATAGGCTGGAACGGTGATCACCGCTTGGGTGATTTTGTCGCCCAGATACGCTTCGGCGTCGGCTTTCAGCTTCCCGAGGACAAAGGCCGCGATCTGCTGCGGCGCGAATTGCTCGGTCTTGTCGCCCGACTGCACTTCAATGTAGGCGTCGCCGTTTTTCCCGGCTACGACCTTATACGGCATGTTCTTCGACTCTTCACTCACCTCGGTGAGCTTCCGACCGATGAACCTTTTGGCCGAGAAAACCGTATTTCGAGGATTGGTGATGGCCTGCCGCTTGGCGGCTTGACCGACCAGTCGCTCCCCGGATTTTGTGAAAGCAACCACCGAGGGGGTGGTGCGCGCGCCCTCAGCGTTCGGAATCACGACGGGTTCTCCGCCCTCCATGACCGCCATACACGAATTGGTGGTGCCAAGATCAATGCCAAGAATTCTGCTCATGCTCTCCACAAAGCAACGAACGTGCCCGGAGCTGTAAGGATGTTTTAAACTGCTGTATTTCAATTTTTAACAAAATACCGTCCACGATAAACTGCTGCCAGCGCATCGAAATATGCGCCAGTTCGTCTCATTCGCATAAATAACTGACACACCCGAGGCACAATCTGCGTCTCAGTTGTATTTACCCTTACTCGTGCTAGTTTCCTTTTATGGAAATGGAAATCACAGTGCCTGACGAAGTGCCGGTCATGACTTTGCCCAACGTCGCGTTTTTCCCCCAAGCCCTGCTTCCGCTTCATATTTTCGAGCCTCGTTACCGGCGCATGCTTCGCGATGTATTGGCGAGTAACCGCATCTTCGCCATCGCCGGTTTGGATCAACGTCAGCTCGGCCAGCCCGGCAAAATCGAGCCCCAGCATCGCGTGGTGGGTATCGGAATCGTGCGCGCCTGCCAGAAGAACGACAATGGCACCTCCAATCTTCTCCTGCAGGGTCTCTGCCGGGCCGAAATCGACGAGGTAATCACCGAAGACCCTTATCGCCGCATCCGGATTCGCGCCTTGGTCAGCGAATCCGGAGCAACCATCGAAGAAAACGAACGGCTGCGCAGAGAACTCACCCGACTGATCGGTCTCAAACTCAAGCTCGCCGAAACCGAAGCGGCGGAACTCACCGCCTTCCTCAAGAGCGTCTCGGACCCCGAAACCTTCGTCGACCTTGCGGCGTTTAATCTCTGCGAGAATCCGGCCCTAAAGCAGACATTGCTTGAAACACTCAGCGTCAGCCGGCGATTCGAACTCTTCAATCGTTCGCTACGCCACGATATCGAGCAGATAAAGCTCCGCCGAAAGCTACAGGGTGGCCTCGCCGACGATCGCATCGCGGACAACTAAACCTCACGTCCGCAATCTCCGGAGAGCTGGAGCCGACAATCGGACTTGAACCGATGACCTGCTCATTACGAATGAGCTGCTCTACCAACTGAGCTATGTCGGCGGACAGGCTCGCGAAGAGCGGAAGAAACTCGCCACCCTTGCAAGGGCAAGCCTCATTTTCCCCTTAGTGTCGCCGCTCTCCACCGATCTTTTCGACTACCACTTGCCCGCTCATCTGATCGCGCAAACTCCCGCCGCTCGCCGCGACGGATCGCGCCTGATGGTCATCGACCGCGCTACCCGCACACTTTCGCACCATACATTTGCCGACCTCCCGCGGTTCCTGCGCGCCGGCGACACCCTCTTTCGGAACAACGCTTCCGTGCTCCCAGCCCGACTCCACGCACGCCGGCCTACGGGCGGACAGGTCGAGTGTTTCCTGTTGCGCCCCAAGGAGGGTCATGCCGCCACCACGTGGCAGTGCCTGATCAAACCCGGAAAAAAATTGGCCGTCGGCGCGACGTTTGCTGACGTCGCCGGGGCCTTCCAAGCGGAGATCGTGTCACGCGAGACCGACGGCTCGGCTTTCGTCCGGTTCACCACCCTCAACGGCGAATCGGTCACAGCTTTGGCCAATCGCATCGGCGAAGTTCCGCTCCCGCCTTACATCGAGCGAAGCCCCGCTCCCACTTTTGCCTCGACCACCTCCTCCCTCGATCGCGACCGCTATCAAACGGTCTACGCCAATCCGGAGCGCCAAGTCGCGGTAGCCGCGCCCACCGCCGGGCTGCATTTCACACCGGAAATTCTGGCCGCACTTCGAGCCCAAGGAGTGCTCACGGCCGACCTCACTCTGCACGTGGGTCTGGGCACCTTCAAACCTATCACCGCCAAAATGGTCGAAGACCATGCCATCCATCGGGAGCTCTACGAAATCCCGGTGATAACCCAACGGGCGCTGTTTCCTCCTTTGCCCGGGCGCCGGATCGCGGTGGGCACGACCTCCGTGAGATCGATCGAGGATTTTCTGGCCCACAATCCAGCCGCTCGGGAAACACCGCAGATCGCCGAAGCCTCCATTTACATCTACCCGCCGCGGACTTTTGCGGGAATCGATGCGTTGATCACAAACTTTCACCAACCCCGATCCACCCTACTCTGCCTAGTTTCGGCGTTTCTCACACCCGGCTCGACCGACGGCGTGGATTGGCTCCATTCGATTTACGCCGAAGCCGTTGCCCTCGAATACCGCTTTTTCAGTTATGGCGACGCCATGCTGATTCTTTAATCCCCCATAGATTCGGGATTTCGCAACGCCCGCTTGCAATCCAATCGATTCCTTTTTGCCTTGCTGGTATCGTTTGATATCGAAGCACCTGCCTCTCCTTGAAAAGAGCCCTCCAAACCATCGCGCTCGGACTGTTCGTTACGACCATTGGTTTTTGGGCGTTCAAGGGAGCTCACACCGGTTGGAGCCAAAATCGCGTCCCCATGTCAAAAACCGATGAGGTCACCGGCATCGTCTACACGGTCTACGAGAACCGATACGTTCCCGGCATTGATCTGCTGGCGGGCGGAGTCGGACTCGCCAGCGCCCTTTTTGCAGTTTCATTTCTCCTGCGTCCTAAAAACAAAACTGATCAACCTACATGAAGAAGCTCGTCATCACATCCGTCATCACCCTCGCCCTCGCCGCCTCGCTCCATGCGGCTCCCGTTTCGTTTGATTTCAAAGATCCCAAAGGCGTCAACGCCCTCCAATTTTCGCTCGATTCCGTGCTCGAGCCCATCGCTGGAACTGCCGGTGGTGTCTCCGGAACGGTTTCGTTCGACCCCGCCAACCCGGCGGCAACCAGCGGCAAGATCGTCGTCGCCACGAAATCTCTCGTCGTCCCGAACGCCACGATGACCGAGCACATGCTCGGCAACAACTGGCTCGATGCCGCCGCCAATCCGGAGATCGTCTTCCAGCTCTCGAAGCTCGAGGGCGTCAGCACCGCCGGCAACGTCACTTCGGCGACTGCGACCGGGAAATTTACGCTTAAAGGCGTGACCAAAGAAATTAAGGTTCCCGTCAAACTGACCCATCTCGCCGACGCCTTCGGCAAGCGCATCAACAAACCCGAAGTTAAAGGCGACCTTCTCGTCCTCCGCGGCGAATTCATGATCCAACGCGGTGACTTCGGAATCCAACCCGGCAAAAACGACGACAAGGTAAACCCCGAGATCAAGATCTCCATCGCCATCGTCGGCAGCGCACCCAAGGCCTGAGCCAGTCGCTAGCCTTCAGTTCCCTTGCCCCAGGACGGCCGCAAGGCCGTCCTTTCTTTTTTTCGGCCTTGGCTTCAGGCTATACGGGAATGACTGAAGACGAACTCCAAAACCTCATCGAAGACGCCACCGCCGATTATGCCTTGGGTGAGACCGACGCCGCGCTCGCAAAACTCACCCGCGCTTCCTCCACTGCGCCACAGTCCTTCGAAGCGTGGCATGCTCTTGCCGAAGTGAATTTCTCCATTCGCCAACTCGACGCCGCTCTCGCCGCCGGCGACCGCGCCCACGCCCTCCGCCCAACCGATCTGTTTATCAACACCACGCTCTCGCGCATCTGGATGGAACGAGGCGACAAAGCCCGCGCCGAGCACTACGGCGCCCAAGCAAAAATCCAAAGCTGGAAAGAACAGCTTCAAACCCCGCCGGAGCCAGATGCCCGAGGGTCCATCTGACCGCCCGTTGACACCCGACCACCGCAATCGGTAATTTCTCATAAATATGGAAGCTTCGGCCTACGTCTTGGAATTCGAAAAGCCACTGCGCGAACTCAGCAAACAACTCGACGAGTTGCGCCTACACTCGATCGAGACAAACGTCGACCTCGCCCGCGAAATTCACGGGATCGAGAAGAAAATCGATGCGACCCAACGTGAAATCTACTCCGCCCTCACTCCTTGGCAGAAAGTTCAGGTCGCACGGCACCCCAAGCGTCCTTACGCCCTAGATTACGTGGGGCTCATTTGCACCGATTTCCAAGAACTCCACGGTGATCGCCAATACAACGATGACCGCGCCCTCATCGGCGGCACCGCTTTCTTCAACGGCGCACCCGTGATGATCGTCGCCCAGCAAAAAGGCCGCGACACCAAGGATAAGATCGCACGCAACTTCGGCATGCCCCAGCCCGAAGGCTATCGCAAAGCCCTCCGCCTGATGAAGCTCGCCGAGAAATTCAGTCTGCCCGTCCTGACATTTATCGACACTCCCGGCGCCTTTCCCGGTATCGAATCAGAAGCCCGCCACGTTTCCGAGGCCATCGCGGTCAATCTTCGTGAAATGGCGATGCTCAAAACTCCCACCATCTCGGTGATCGTCGGGGAAGGCGGCTCCGGCGGAGCTCTCGGGATCGGGGTCACCGATCGCGTGCTCATTTTCGAGAACAGCTATTACTCGGTGATTTCCCCGGAGGGCTGCGCCGCCATTCTTTGGAAAGATGCCGCCGCCGCTCCCAAAGCCGCTGCGGCACTCAAGCTCAGCGCCGATCACTTGGAAAAGATGGGCATCGTGGACGAGGTTATTCCCGAACCGCTGGGCGGTGCCCACAACGATGCGGCTCAAGCGGCCGATGCGCTCAAATACGCCCTTCAAAAGCACCTCAACGATCTTCGATCTTTGGATACCGCCAAACTCTTGGACACCCGTTACGAGCGCTACCGCCATCTCGGGGTCTACATGGAGGCCGGCGCTTCACGCAGCTGAGGCTAGCCTAGGCGAGGCGCCCTCCGGGCGGGCGCCTCGGGCCCGTCCGTCGAACTATTTTCGCACCACGAGCAGCTCGATTTTCTCCGCCCGTGCCATTGAGGGACTGATCGTCACCACCGCCCCCGAAAGTCGCACATCGCCCTCCGCGACTTCGAAACGCCGCGGCATCCCGTCGATGAATTTTGCCACCACCGGGGCCACCTCGCGCCCGAGCACGCCCAAGTAAGGGCCGGTCATACCCACATCGCAGATAAACGCCGTGCCTTTCGGCAACACGCAGGCGTCCGCCGTCGGCACATGGGTATGCGTGCCAAGCACCGCCGTGACCCTGCCATCCAAGTGCCAGCCCATCGCTATCTTTTCGCTCGTGGCCTCGGCGTGCATCTCAACCACGATGGCATCTGCCTGCCCCCGCAGTTGCTCGATCATCCGATCTGCGCACAAAAACGGGCAATCCGACTTTATATTGAGGTAAGTCCGCCCGAGCAGAGTGAAAACCGCCACGCGAAACCCGCGTTTTTCAATAATCAGATGATCCCACCCGGGATTTGATTTGGGTAAATTCGCGGGCCGGCACACCCGCTCCATTTCAACAATTTCCGTCTCCCAGCCACGCTGATCCCAGACGTGATCGCCCAGCGTAATCGCATCCACCCCGCTCTCCAAAATCGATTTCGCCAGCTTTCCCGTGATTCCCGCGCCGGCGGCCACGTTCTCCGCGTTGGCGATCACGAAGTCCAAGCTCAACTCCGCGCGCAATCGCGGCACCCGTTCCGTCACTATTTCGCGACCGGGGCGGCCCACGATGTCGCCGATAAACAAAAGCTTCAACATTGCCACACCGTGCTTAACCGCTCCCTGCACGCCAACCTTTAACTCTGAGATTTGAACGCGCCGCCGACGCACGGATTTCTCATGGCGCAGCCGCCCATTTCCAAGATTGCTTCCTTCCCTCCTGCTGCCTTTTCCTCTGTGTCCCTCTGCCCAAGCCAGCCACTATGAAAACATCCTCCACTCCCGCAACGTTTCCCCAAGCCGAGATCGGCCGCGAAATGAAGGGCTCCGACGCCGTCGTCGAGTGCCTGATCCGAGAAGGCGTGGATGTCATCTTTGCCTACCCCGGCGGCGCTTCCCAAGAGCTCCATCAATCCCTCGCCCGCACCGACAAGATCCGCACGATCCTGCCCCGCCACGAGCAAGGCGGTTCCTTCGCGGCCGAGTCCTACTCCAGAGTCACGGGCAAAGTCGGTGTTTGCATGGCCACGTCCGGCCCCGGCGCCACCAATCTCGTTTCCGCCATCGCCGACGCCTTCATGGATTCGGTCCCCATGATCGCGATCACCGGACAGGTGTTTTCAAAATATATCGGCAAGATGGCGTTCCAGGAAACCGACTTCTACGGCATGACGCTGCCGGTCGTGAAACACTCCTATCTCGTGATGAACGTGCACGACCTGCCGCGCATCTTCAAAGAGGCCTTCCACCTGGCCCGCAGCGGTCGCCCCGGCCCGGTCGTCATTGATATTCCGAAGGACGTTCAACAAGCGAAGTTCCAGCCCGTTTTCCCCGCCTCGGTCGAGTTTCGCAATCCGACGCTCAGTCACGTCCCGCGCGCGAGCGACGAGCAACTCAAGGAAATCCTCGCCCTGATCACGGCCGCGAAAAAACCCGTGCTCTACGTTGGCGGCGGTGTCGTTTCGGCCGAGGCCAGCGCCGAGCTCAAAGCCTTCGCCGAGAAAGTAAATGTCCCGGTCGCCACCACCCTCATGGGCGTCGGCACTTTTCCCGAAACCCATCCGCTTTCCATGCACTGGTTCGGCATGCATGGCGCCGCCTACGGCAACTGGGCCGTCGATCAGTGCGACCTGCTCCTCTGCTTCGCCGCACGCTTCGACGACCGCATCACCGGCAACACCGATAAATTCGCCGTTTCCGCCAAGATCGTCCACATCGACATCGACGCTTCCGAGCACAACAAGAACAAGCGCGTCCAACTCGCGATCACGAGCGACATCAAATACGCCCTTACCCGCCTCAACGAACTCGCCGCGAAGTTCACTCCGCCCGACAACCAACCGTGGCACGCCCAGATCGCGACGTGGATGAAGGATCACCCTTTCGGCTACGAGGAGAGTAAGCACATCGTTCCCCAAGAGGCGGTAAAGGTTCTCTATGAACTCACCAAGGGTGACGCGATTATCACGACCGGTGTCGGCCAACACCAAATGTGGGCCGCACAATTCTACCGTTTCAACGAGCCCCGGCGCTACATCAGCTCTCTCGGCCTCGGCGCGATGGGCTTTGGCTATCCCGCCGCGCTCGGCGCGAAGGTGGCCCGCCCCGACAAACAGGTCATCGACATCGATGGCGACGGCTCATGGGTGATGAACATCCAGGAACTCGCCACGGCCCACATTGAGAAGATCGCGGCGAAAGCGATGATTCTAAACAACCAGCACCTCGGCATGGTCGTGCAATGGGAAGACCGCTTCTACGGCAGCGTCCGCGGCAACACGATCCTCGGTGATGAATCGAACGTCGGCAGCCCCGACAACCTTGCCGGCATTTACCCCGACTTCGTGACCATCGCCCAAGGCTTCGGCGTGAAAGCACGCCGCGTCCACAAAAAGAGCGAACTGCGCGAAGCGATCCAAGAGATGCTCGATCACGACGGTCCTTATGTGCTCGATGTGATCGTTCCTTACACCGAACACGTGCTCCCCATGATCCCAGCCGGCAAAACCGTGAAGGACATGCTGCTTAAATAAGCGAAGCCGCTTCCGATCAAGCACTCGGCTCGCCGGCGCGGCGCCCCGTTTCTGACTTCACTAAAGCTCGCACGAAAACGTGCGGGCTTTTTTTTACCACTCGATCGGCACCGGACCCGGCCTCATCTCTCCTTCGTCAGGTAAAATCCGCCCAAGTCCTCCGGCGGCGCCTCCTACTTCGCTTGCTGGGCGATTCCCAGAGCCAAACTCCACCTCGGTCGGGGCAAACCGACGACATCAAGCACGAGCCAAAACGTGACCACCCGTTGAGCCCAGCCAGTCCCACCACCCCAGCCAGCCCACGCGTGATACCACGGCCACGTTGACCGCTGCGTAACCCAAAAACGGCACCAGCCACCAACCCGCCGGGTGCCAACAGACTCCCACCGGTGCCACACCTCCGAGCGCTCCACGCGCAAACTCCAACACTAGAATCGCGCCGGTGCCCGTAACCGACCATACGATCGTTTCCCGCAGAGAAGCGCACCACCGGTGGCTCAGGATCGGACGCACTGCGCCGCTAGCTCTCTGCTGTTGGAAAACAAAAAACCGAGTAAATAAATACTCGGTTTTCGAACCGCCGCTCACAGCTCGAAAAAGAGCCGCAAGCGACGGTGGCAGTTAAAAATTAACTGTTAGTCGAATCTCACTTCGTCGGGACAGTCTGGATCGTCTTGAGAATACGACCGGCCACGAGATACGGGTCGGCGGCCGAGTTTGGCCGACGGTCCTCGAGGTAGCCCTTGTAGACGTTGTTGACGAAGCTATGCGGCACGCGAACGGAAGCTCCGCGATCAGCGATTCCGTAGCTGAATTTGTCGATCGACTGCGTCTCGTGCAGACCGGTGAGACGGAGATGATTCTCGGGGCCATAGACGGCAATGTGCTCGTCGCAGTTCTTGGAAAACGCCGCCATGAGTTTCTCGAAGTAAGCTTTACCGCCCTTTTCGCGCATGAACTTGGTCGAGAAGTTAGCATGCATGCCGGAACCGTTCCAATCGAGCGCCTGTTGGAAGGGCCCAAGGATCGGCTTGCAGCGCCACTCGATGTCGAGGGCGTAGGTCTCAGCGAGACGTGAGAGCAAGTAACGGGCGACCCACATCTGGTCGGCGGCACTTTTGGAGCCT
>SXGQ01528183.1_pt1 | contig 11087 bp, 11 predicted proteins | sample 3178371 | NCBI WGS metagenome assembly SXGQ01 (sample SAMN11356859, study PRJNA531348) | freshwater metagenome | isolation source: freshwater sample F1-20 | place: China: Fuxian Lake, Yuxi | collected 2017-12-25 | reverse complement strand
TTTAAAGTAAAATAATCCAATAAATAAGATAAACTTAAAACTAATAATGCAATAGATAAACCATAACCTCGACATAACTGAAAAAAATCTAAAAAATTAATTGTTAGAATTAAAAAAGTAATCAAAATTAATTTAGAAGCTATATTATTTAAATATTTAAAATGCTTATAAATTCCGTAGCATAATAATAAAAATGATAAAATATTTGGAAGTCTTAATACAAATCGATGTGAGCCAAATAAATTAAATAAAAGATTAGCTAAAGCACTATTTAAGATATGATTATTAGTATAAACATGAGCTTTATAGGGTAAATAATTACCACTTTGTATGTAAAAGAAAAAAGTAGCGGCTTCATCATGGCTAAATGGAATAAAAAAAGCACGTAAAACAATAAAAATAAAAATTGTTAAACATGTTACCCAAAAAAACCGATTAAAATATTTATCTAAAAATAAAATCAATCTAAAAGATAGTTTTGATGTTTATTGTACTTCTCTAAAGTTCTTATGCCAGATGAACTTATATGTTCAAATTCTTTATCACAAAAGATATTAATCACTTTAATATTTGGCAATAAATCTTGATTATACCGATATTGTTTTTGTTCATATATAAAATCTTTAGAATTTCTTAACCCTCTTACAACTACTAAATCTTGGTTTAAAGATTTTATTAAATCAGTTAATAATTCATCGAAACATTCTACCTGTCTATTTTTTATTGTTTTCGGAAAATTAAAATTTTGATTTTTTTTATCAGGATTTTTACCAAAAGCTATAATTACTTTATCAAAAATTTGTTCGGCTTTTTGCAATATATTATAATGGCCTTTATGAAAAGGATTAAAGCTTCCGGGAAAAAGTCCAATTTTAGGGGAAAATTGATTTAAAAATGCTTTATTTAAATCTGAATTTATCTGATTATCTAAAAAAATTAAACGATTTTGTTTATATTCCTTATAATTTAAATATTGAAATAAATTAAATTGTAATTTTTCTTGTTTTATTATATCAACAAGAGTATTTTTTTTTTCGAAAAAAACCGAATCTTTAAACATTATAATTTAGATTTTGATAAATAATATAGAGTGCTACAATTACTTTCGTTTAAAATCAAATTTGCTTGAGTTTTTACTTTTTCTTTTGTTACTTGAGCGTATTTATGAATCTCTTCGTTTATTAAATTAGCATCGCCTAAAAGTTCTGAGATAGCTAAATTAGTTGCTTTTGTTAAAACATCTGTTTCGCTGAAGGTAACGCTGGACTCTACTTTGTTTTTACATTTTTGTAATTCATCCGAGTCAATTAAACTATTTTTTATTTTTTCAAGTTCTTGTAAAATACCTTTTTCGGCATCTTCTATTGATACGTAGTCGCTAATTCTTCCACTTATTACAAAAAGCCCTTTATCAAAATCACCCATCAAATAAGTACTTAATTCAGAAAATAATTGTTTTTCTTTTACAAGAGACTTATATAAACGCGACGAATTACCGCGGCTTAAAATATCTGATAAAATATCAATGCTATGATATGCTTCATCTGCCCTCCTGCAAATATGATAAACTTTATAGATTACGCTGGTTGGAACATCTCTTTCTACGGTTAGTTTTTTTGATGAGGTTTGTATTGGTTCTTCAGGAAGAAATCTTTTTGGTTTAGTTCCTGCTGAAATAGGTTCAAACCATTTTTCTGCCAATTTTTTTACATTTTCAAATTCTACATTACCAGCCACAACCATAATTGCATTACTTGGATTATAATATTTATTAAAAAAAGATTTTACATCATCCATCGTAGCATCTTCAATATGTGAAATTTGCTTACCAATAGTAGCCCATTTATATGGATGAACATTAAAGGCTAAGGGTCTTAATAATAACCAAACATCGCCATATGGCTGATTTAGATAACGTTGCTTAAATTCTTCAATTACAACATTTCTTTGAACTTCTAAACTCTTTTCTGTAAAAGCTAAACTGATCATTCTATCACTTTCTAACCAAAAAGCAGTTTCTAAATTTTCAGCAGGAACTGTACAATAATAATTAGTAATATCGTTTGTAGTGAATGCATTATTTTCGCCACCAACACGTTGTAAAGGCTCATCATAATTTGGAATATTTATACTACCGCCAAACATTAAATGTTCAAATAAGTGAGCAAATCCAGTTTTACTTTCATCTTCGTCTCTTGCACCAACGTCATATAATATGTTTACACAAGCCATAGGTGTACTTTTATCTTGATGAACGATAACAGTTAAATTATTTTTTAAAATATATTTTTTGAATTCAATCATAAAATAAGTAATTTACAAAGATAAGACTTAATAACAACTTGCTTTAATAATTAGTTTAGATTAAAAATCTAATAGAGATATTTTTTTTAAAACATTTTTAAAATCTGAATAAATCTCATTAATGACTTCGGTAGCAGACTTAATTTCATTTATAGAAGCGCTCACTTGGCCTATTTCTAATTCACCATCAACTAAATCGCCTTCAAACATACCTTTTTTAGCACGAGCTTTTCCTAATAAATTCTTTAAAACTTCAATTGAAGCTCCAGATTGTTCGGCCTGAATAACATCATCAAAAAATTTATTTTTAATTAATCTCACCGGAGTTAATTGTTTTAAAGTTAATTGGGTATCGCCTTCTTTAACTTGGATTATTTTATTTTTAAATTTTTCATGGGCACTGCTTTCGTAAGTTGCCACAAATCGACTACCAATTTGAACCCCGTCAGCTCCTAAAACAAAAGCAGCGGCCATTTGTGTTCCACTTGCAATACCTCCAGCTGCAATTAAAGGCAAAGAAATTAAACTTTTTATTTGAGGAACTAATACAAAAGTAGTGGTTTCTTCTTTGCCGTTATGACCGCCAGCTTCAAAGCCTTCTGCTACAATAGCATCAACTCCAGCATCTACACATTTTATTGCAAATTTTAAGGCACTTACCACATGTACAACTATGATACCATGTTGTTTTAAATGATTGGTCCATGTTTTAGGATTACCCGCACTAGTAAAAACAATTTTAACCCCCTCTTCGATAATAATTTTAATATGATCTTCTATATTAGGATATAGGAGAGGCACGTTTACGCCAAAAGGTTTATTAGTAGCTTTTTTACATTTTTTAATATGAATCCTTAAAACATCAGGATACATGCTTCCAGAACCAATTAAACCCAAACCTCCGGCATTACTAACAGCACTTGCTAATTCCCAACCACTACACCAAATCATTCCAGCTTGAATAATCGGTTTTTCTATATTAAATAATTCGCAAATCTTATTTTTATTCATTTTAACAACTTAAATTAAAATTAGAAAATTAATTCTTTTTAATGAAAAAAGATTAAATTAACGATATTAACATTTCAAATAATAAAATTAGATAAAATAACTAGTTTGGTAGTAAAGCTCTAGTTTTTATTTAAAAACTTATTAATAAAATCATTATAAATTAAACCATTTTTGTTTTTTATATCATAAACTCTTTATCTTTGTATATTATGAAAAAAGTACTACTTTCAATTTCGTTTCTAGTTTTAATATCATGCGAAAATAGCGATGATAAAAAAATAGTTGATTCTGAGGATGTTACTAATTCAGCATCAGCAGAAGAAAAGTCAAGTAAAAATTTACCAGAAATTAAATTCGAAGAAGAACTATTTGATTTTGGAAAAATTACACAAGGAGAAAAAGTAAACCATGCTTTTAGTTTTAAAAATATAGGTTCTAAAAGTTTAATAATAACAGGGGCCAGTGGAAGTTGTGGTTGTACAGTTCCTGAATGGCCAAAAGAACCTATAAATCCCGGTCAAAGCTCTAAAATAAATGTTGTTTTTAGCAGTGAGGGCAAAAGTGGAATTCAAGAAAAAACCATAACTGTTGTTACTAATTGCGAGCCTGCCACTCGTATTATTAGAATTAAAACAGAAATTATTGTTGCTGAAGTTGCTAAGTAAAAACCTTAAACCTATAAATAAATAAATAAAAAATGAATAAATTATTAATCTTAATGTCTCCACCTGCTGGCCAAAGCGCTCAAGGTGGGATAATGTCTTTTTTACCTTTGATTGCGATTGTGGTCGTATTTTACTTTTTTATGATTAGACCTCAAATGAAAAAAGCAAAAGATCAAAAAAAATATATTGAGGCTTTAAAAAAAGGTGATCAAATTTTAACTATTGGTGGAATTTATGGTAAAATAGTTGAAGTAAAAGATGATGCAACTTTAATCATAGAGGTTGAAGATGGAACTAAAATGAAAATTTCAAAAAATGCCGTAACAAATGATGCAACAGTCTCATTAAATAAAACTAATTAATATTGTTTGAATTCATCAAATCAAATATTAAACAAAAAAAAGCCTAGTAAAACTAAGGCTTTTTTTATTTGTATAGCTATCTCTTCATTATTATGGTTATTTCACTCTCTAAATACAGTTTATACCTATACATTTAAGATACCTGTTAATTTTAAAAACATACCACAAAATAAAAAACCATTAATACAAATACCAGACAAATTAACCATAGATATTAAAGCAAGTGGTTTAAAATTACTTCTTTTGATGCTCAATCAATCTAGAAAAGAACTCGATATTGATTTTAACAGCTTAAAAGCGGTAAATAAAAATCAAAATTATATTTTATCCTCGTCGCAAATTGATTTTAATAAAGTTTTAAAATTTGACGCGCTTATAAAACATATTAATCCTGATACACTTTATTTTACTGAAAAAATAGGATATCAAAAGAATGTACCCATAAAAATACCACTTTATATAAATTGCAAAGAAGGTTTTGGATATTCAAAACCAAGAATTAATCCATCATTTATTACCATTTGGGGTGATACAAGTATTATAAAAAAAATAGATAGTATTTATACCAATCCACTTACATTAAGTAATTTAAGTCAATCGGTAAGTCAAACCTTAAAATTTATTAAGCCCTCTGAGAATATTTATACCAATGAAACAGAGGTAAATGTTTCTATAGATGTATCTATGTTAGTTGAACAAACCATAAGTATACCTATTAACAATAATTTTAATAAAATAAATGAAACAACAGCCATCTTTCCTTCACGTGTAAAAGTTCGTTTTACTTCCATTCAAAATAATATTAATAACGAAGATACCCTTCTATTTAAAGCATCAATTAACAGTTCTAAAATTAATTTAAAAAATAATAAATGCATTGTGTTTTTAAGCACTCTGCCTGGTAATGTAACTGTTATGAGTATTGACCCAAAAGAAGTAGAAATTTTAAATATTAAAAATAAATGATATTAGGTTTAACTGGAGGAATTGGATCAGGAAAATCAACAATAGCAAAGCTTTTTGAGATATTTGGATGTATTATTTTTGATAGTGATTATGTAGCTAAACAACTTTATTACGATCCTATAATTAAAACTCAGATTACAGATTTGCTTGGAAATGAAAGCTATCTTTCTGACAATAAAATAAATAAAAAATATATTTCATCAATTATATTTTCAAATTCTAATAAACTTGAGCAGTTAAATAAAATTATTCATCCGGCTGTAATTATTGAATTAAAAAAAATTAAAGAAAAAAATCCTAATAAAATTATCATTAAAGAATCAGCCTTATTATTTGAAGCTAAATTAGAAAAAGAAGTAGATAAAATCATTCTTGTTGTATCACCTCAAGAAGATAGAATTAAAAGAGTAATGCTTCGAGATGGATTATTAAAAGAAGATGTTCTTAAAAAAATAAAAAATCAATTACCAGATGAAATTAAAATTAAAAATTCAGATTTTATAATTGAAAACAATGAAAAAGAATTTTTAATAACACAGACTTTAAAAATTTATAACTCTATTATTAATTAATGTTACGAAAAGATTTTATCATTCGTCAAATAGAAGAATTTGGGAAAGTTCTTTCATTAATTATTAGTTTTAAAAAGCAAAATGAATGGACTAAATTTGAAGAAGAAATAAAAAATGCCATTCAAAAATTTACCTCAGTAGAAATGAATAAAATTGAAAATTTAAGTATCGATTTTTTTTTCTCTGAAATCATTAATAGAGAAGGACTTTCTTTAGCTCAAAAAAAAATTATAGCTAATTTAATTTATGAAAAATTGTATTTTTATTTATATAAAAACGATTACGAAAACTACTCAAAACTAAAAGCTAAATGTCTTTTACTTTACCTTCACCTGAATGAAAACTTAACATCAAACGAATTTGATTTAGATGTTCATTATAAATTAAGAATGCTACAAAAACAAACACCTTAATTGCAAAAAACTAATTAAAAAAAGTTTTTGAACCTTTTACTATTCCAATTATTTTACCTTTTAATGGCTTTCCGAAAAATGGAGAATTTCTTGATTTAGAAAAATTAGTTTTGTTTGATAAAATTGTTTGTTCTTCTAAAGTAAACAGAGTCAAATTTGCTGATCGTCCGGCAGCAATAATAGGTTCTTTAATTCCGAGAATTTTACGAGGATTTATTGTAAATGATTTAATAATATAATCGATATTCTTATCTTTTAACCCTTCTAAAGCACAACTAAATGCAGTTTGTAAACCAATCATTCCAAAATCAGCCAAATCAAACTCTAAATCTTTCGATTCAGTATCTTGAGGTGAGTGATCGCTTACAATCACATCAATAACACCAATTTCTATACCGTTTCTGAGGGCAAGCATGTCTTTCTTTGTTCTCAAAGGTGGGTTTAATTTATAATTAGTATCAAATTCTATCAATGAAGAATCGTCGCAAGATAAATTAATTGCTGCTACTCCACAAGTTATATTTAAACCACTTGATTTAGCTTTTTTTATCAACTCAATACTTCCTTTAGAACTAATTGTAGGAATATGAAGATGACCACCAGTATATTCTAAAATAGAAATGTTTCGCTGAATCATTAATTCTTCTGATAATGCAGGCATCCCTTTTAAACCCAAAGATGTTGACTTCTCGCCTTCGTTCATCTGACCATGATGAGAAATACTTTCGTCGTTAGCATGAGTAATAATAAGTGAATTTATATTCGTTGCATATTGTAGTGCACGCAGCAGGACACCTGCATCATTAATTGGACTTTTATAGTCGCTAAAAGCAAGAGAGCCAGATTGTTTCATATCAAACATTTCTGAAAGATCTTTTCCTTTACCTTCAAATGTAATTGCACCAAACGGAAAAACATCAACCAATTTATTTTGAGTTTTATTTAGTACATATTCAATTTGTACTTTATTATGCAAAGGAGGTAAATTATAATTATGAGTACATACACCAGTAAATCCACCAGATGCTGCGCATTTAATTAAAGAGTCTAAATCTTCCTTCTGCTCAAATCCGGGGTCACAGGAAACAGATTGTAAATCTAACCACCCTGTTGAAACACATAAACCTTTTACTTCAATTAGCTTAAGGTTGCTTTTGGGCTGAATATTATTTTTTATATCAGTAATCACACCTCCCTCAATCAAAATATCCACTATTTTATGGTGAAACTTGCTATTGAGAGAAATAATGGTGGCTTGCTTAATTAATAAATTCATTTTTATTTATTTTAATACTCTTAATAAAATTACTTCAATACTAATAAATAGCAACGATAAAATTATGAAAAATTTCCATAATTTTTTACCTTCTGCTATTTCAATCATTTGATTGGTATTATAAGAATCATTATTTTCAATGATACTATAGGTTTTTAAGCTTTTTTTTAAAATTAAATCATTAAGTTCATCTTCAGTAAAACAATTCAAAATAGATTCTTTTCTCGAGAAATTAAATGATAAGGGTAAAATAAGGGCTTCGTCAATCATAGCATCGTAAAAACCGGCCTGTTTAATTTGTTGCCTTGGATATAAATATGATAAATAATTAACATAACGCATTTCGGGTATTACATCAAATTCTGAACTCAGTTGTTTTATATGAATTGGAATATCTCTTGATTTTATCTCACTTTTTATTGGAATCATTTCATTTGATCCCGCAGTATAATACAAAGAGCCAAATATTAATGATTTAAAGCATATCTGATAAAAGGTTGGCACAAATATGGCGTGTTTAACAAAATTAGTCGCCTTTTCGATTAAAGGCGAGGTAAATAAATAAACTTTTGAGCGATTAAATTTAGTATAAACAAGAAAATCATCATTATTTTGAAGTTTTAAAACAGATTCAAAATCTTGTTGAGATTTTTTGATTAAAAAGTAATGCTGATAAACCAATGGCAAATTCATTTGTGGATCATTTTTTTCAAAAACATCCTTAAAAAATAAAGATTCTAACTTTTCGGTTTTTAATTTTGAGGTATCATTTTGTCCTATTGTTGGAAGATTAAAAGCGCTCAAAGCATTATTAAAATTAGAATTTTTAATACCTTCAGAAGGAATAATAACTATAGCCCCCCCTTTTTCAGAAAACTTAATGAGCTCGGTTAATAAACCAGAACTAATTTCAGTTAATTGATTTAAAATAATTACATCTGATAATCTAAAAGAACCAAAATCGATGGTTTGTTCATTAAGAATTAACGTTTTAAATAAACTATCTTGAATAAATAATGAACTTAACGACTCCTCTTTTTTTAGATCTTTACCATTAATTAAAGTAACAGATATATTTGGATTTGCATTGAATGTAAAAAATAAATCATCGTCAAAATTGATAGGATAATCTTCTATTTTAATATTTGCACGATTGAAGCCAGCTGTTTTACATTCAAAAGTAAATTTAATTACAGTTTTTGAATTCGCAGAAACAGAAAACGAAGATAGTGCAATTTGTTGATTATTTAAAAAAAGCCTTGCGCTTCCAGTTTCAACGTCAGTATTACTATGATTAACAATAATAGAATTTAATTTTTGAATAAAACCAACTTGTTGCAAAGGGGTTTCAAACCAACAAGAATCGATATATATATTATTAACTTTATTTGCTACAAATGGGATTAAAATTGTTTTTATTCCTGAATCTAATGAACAAAAGCTTATGTCTGAGGTTGTTTTTTGAAAATCTGAAAACAAATAACTCTTTTTATTTAATAAATTTGACGTATTTAAAAAATCATTTTGACGATTAATAACTTCTTTAATAGATCTTGGACTAGGGGTTATCTTCAATTCATCGATTAAATTAATTGCATCTTCTTTAATATAAAACCTTTGGTGTTTGCCTTCAAAATCATTAGTGATAATTTGAAACTTATCATTAGAACTATAAGCATTAATCAAATCTATTGCTCTATTTTTTGCAGATTCAAATAAAGTACCTTGTTTATTAATATTTAACATGCTAAATGAATTGTCGATATACAAGCTAATGGCATTTGCACCAGAATAATTATTAAAACTTTCTTTATTTCTAAGAACGGGTTGAGCAAATGCTAAAACAATTGAAATAAGTGTTAAACATCGTACTAATAAAATTAAAATTTCTTTAAGACGAGATTTTGATTTACTCTCTTGTTTTAGTTCTTTTAAAAATTTTACATTTGAGAAATAGACTTTTTTGTATTTTCTAAAATTAAATAAATGAATTATAACAGGAATAGATACTACCGCTAGTGTCCATAAAAACAAAGGGTAAACAAACATCATGAATGTAAAAATACAACTTTGAATCAAACTGACAAAAAAATGAAAATCAAACGCATAAAAATAAAATAATAAGAATTTTAATTATAAAATAAAGCATGATTTTTGTTTACTTTTATGGTTAAAACTCTATGAAATGAAATCTGTACTTGTATCTATTTTAAAAAATTTAGTGCTAGTAAGCATTGTATTAATAACCATTTTAAATTTTTTTTATTTTTTTATAAAATGGAATAATTTATTTATAACTCAAATAATAACTGGGATAATTTATTTGATATTGAGCAGTTATGAAATTTTAAATTCACGTTTTCTTTCAAGCCTGAATATTAATCGATTTCCTTACTTTAGTTATAGCTACATGATGTTCAGGATTTTAAAAATATCTATATTTTTTCTGATTTCAGCTTTATTATTTCTAACAAATAATGCAGTAAAAAATCTATATCCAATATGTTTAACAATAGCTTTTTCTGATTTAATAACGAACTATTTAAGATATAAAAAAAAATTGTGTTACATTTATTTATCAAGCAATTTTTTACTTTTAGTTGAAAATAAATACACAAAACTACTTGCTTCAGAAATATCTTTAATTGAATATAGACATGAAATCTTCTATTTTGTAAAAAAAGATGGTAAATGCATCCAAATAAAATCAGAACATATTATTCAAAAATCTATATTTTTAAATAAAATTATCGAGTGGGCCATTGAAAATAACATTTCTATAAGTAAAGAATCGAATGAAAAGATGATAAATGAAAAGAATTTGAGCTAAACTTAGACTTAAAATAATAATAAAAACTAAAAAATAACTTTAATTTAAAAGCCTTAAAGTGCTTACTTTAAGGCTTTTATAGTAGCGGAAACGGGAGTTGAACCCGTGACCTCAGGGTTATGAATCCTGCGCTCTAACCATCTGAGCTATCCCGCCTTTTTAAGGGTTGCAAATATAGCATTTCTCTTTATAAATGACAAAAGATTTGGCTTTCGTTAATTAAAACATCAAAAATTTAAGTTTTTAATTTGCTTTTTAAATTAAATTTTATATATTACTAAAAAATAAACAGAGTATGTCAAAAAAGAAGAAGTTATCAGCTCCAAAAAAGGATAAAAAACTGATTAAAAAGAAGGTGGTTAAATCAATTAGTAAAAAAACATCTTCAAAAAATCCAAAGAAATCGAAAAAAACAGGAAATAAAAGTATAAAAAAAGCTGTTCCTATAAAGAAAAAACAATTTGAAAAAAAATCTTTAAAAAAACAAAAAAATAAGCCCAAATCTGATAAAAAAAATATTATTACTAAAAAAAATATAAAAGTAGCTTTAATTAAAAAAGAAACTAAAAAGAAACCTATAGTAAACAAACCAAAAAAGCTTGTTCCAATAAAAAAAATCATCAAAAAATCAAAAAAAGTTATTATACTTAAAAAAGAACCTAATAAAAAAATAAAAGAAAAAAAACTT
>SXGQ01332809.1_pt1 | contig 11087 bp, 13 predicted proteins | sample 3178371 | NCBI WGS metagenome assembly SXGQ01 (sample SAMN11356859, study PRJNA531348) | freshwater metagenome | isolation source: freshwater sample F1-20 | place: China: Fuxian Lake, Yuxi | collected 2017-12-25 | reverse complement strand
TTCTCATCTGCAAATATCTTTTTAATAGTCTCAGCAATTTTCTTAGCGTTGTCGCCAAGTACATTTATAACTACTCCGCCATAGTTATGGGTAACTCCACTAGACATGGAACTTTTAAACATGTCCATACTCATACCCGCAGCACCAGCACCTTGATTAACAAACGACTCAAGGCTCTTAACTTCAGATGCGTACTGTGGATCTTTAAAAAGTTTGTTAATGTCAGCTAAAACTTTAGAATCAAAAGATGCTGGATCCATACCAAGCGATTTAACAAAATCTTCGGCACTTGTAATTTCGTTGGTACTACCTCCACCTTTAAGCCCTAATTTAGTTGCAGAGTTATACCAAGCCCTCCAATCACCGCTTCCTTTGTAAATTTGATAAGCTGACCTAGCATTAAAGTTTGGATCATAGAGTTGACGAGAATCACGCTTAGGATCTTTGTTTGGATCGTCATACGCCCTAATTTGCATTAAACCAATACTGTAATCCCAAACATTAGATCTTCTAGCTAACTCTTTATCACCTTCAGCGTTAGTTCTAAATCCTGATTCAGCGCGAGCTATTGCTACCGCTTCATCAAGTTCTTTTCCTTCAGCAAAACCTGCTTGTTTTAAAATTGATCTTACTTGAGATTCTTTTAAGGTTTCCCCAGCGTGGCTGTGCTTTACGCCACCACCTTCATGACGATTTTTTGTTCCCATTAAATGATTAGGGATAATGACACCATCAAGTTTTGGAATAAAAAGCTCTGGACCCTTTTCACCAACAACATATGGAGTCGTATCTTCTACACCACCACCAGCATGTTTTCCTTTAATGCCTAGTAGCATCATTAAAATCTTTGATAAAAAGTCGTTACCAGATCCCATTAACGTAGTAACAAAAGCGTTTCCGCGAGTAGCTAATTGTAGAACGCCAGTGAATCGATCAATAAAATTCATAAATTGACCAAGTTTAGTTAAAACTTGAGCAGCTTGCTCGTAGCCAAGGGCTCCAGCATTTGCAACTTGACCAAGACCTACAGATGCAACGGCGTTTCTTTTACTAAACGCGCTAACTGCTGCAGTAGTTCCACCAAATTCTTGAATGTTTTCTTTAGTAATGCTACCTCCGCCTTTTGCCTTAAACAAAAGACCATTAGCAACCAATTGTTTTGCCATAGGATCATTACCAAAGTACATGTCAAGCATAGAATCCATAGAGTTGCCGGGTTGTAAGCCGATAAGGACTTCGCGCTCAGATGGTTTTCTATCTGAGCCGTAGGCTCGTGCGTAATCTCGACAAATTTTTTGCCATAGGTCATCAATAATTTGATTAGGCGGTTTTAGGTTTCCCTGCTCATCACGAAGACGAATGCCAATGCCACGAAGCATATTTACATTTCGTCCTTGTTGCATTGCACCAAAAGCTCGCATTGATCCTTCAACACCAATACCGGGAAGAAGGTTAGATACTTGAGCAACGCCCATACCAACGCTGCCAAATTGACCACCTGCTTGAGTTATGTTAGGTCCAGTAATACCGTAACTTTGAGCAGCGGCCAAAGATCGCATTGCGTCCATTTTGTCAAGAACTGTGCCTTTATCCGCCATTTGTTCTTGCAGTATTCGCATACGTTCATAATCGTATGTTCCACCGATTTGTGGGTTCTCCATGAGAACTTCTTTGCCAGATGTAAGTCTTCTACCGCCAGCGCCTGTAGAGTTAAAGAATGCTGCTCGTTGCATAAGAAGTTGAGCTTGTACCGCGTCGGAAGCAGATGTTAAAGCTCCACTTGCTGCGCCGGCAAATAAAGCACCTGCGGCAGGATTGTCTTTTATAAAGTTTGTTAGATTGGTACCGCCTGTATATCCACCACCACTACCATAATCCGCAGATGGGCCAGTAGACGATATAGCGGGGGTGTATGCAACAACGTTTCCACCACGGCTGTACGGAACCATGCCACCGCCACCGCCAGTAAGGGCAGGTGGTTGAGAACCACCCCCACCTCCACCTATTGCGGTTTGGCCTGCGGGTGGGGCAAATTCTGGATCCGGTGCAATTTGATTAGTGCTTCCGCCACCACCGCCTGCACCACCGCCCATTTTAATACTGGACATGGCGTCTCTAAAACGTTGGGCAGATGTGGTTGCGTCTTGAAGTTCTTGCTTAAAAAGTCTAAATTCTTGACGAGCATCAACTATGCCATTTTTGAGGTCAACAATGAAAGACGCTCGGGTTGATCCACCTAACCCTAGACGATCTTTACTATCCATCAGCTAATTCCTCTTCTGCTATAACGTTGTGCTCGTTCTAACCAGTTAAGGCGCTCTCTAAAAGAAAGCTTCCTGATTTCCGATAGCGTCCATCCGCTAAACGTTCTAGTTAGAACTTCGTATTGGTTAAGAAGATGTTCGTAGTCTTGCTTGTTATAAGCGAAACAAATCTGTCAAACTTAGTGGTAGAGGGATATCCTCACCACATGCCTGACAAGTCTTCTTCACCTCCCCAAGGCGTGGGCCTGGGTTACGGTTCAGGATCTCATCAATAATTTTGTTTCGATCTGCCATACCAAGTGATAAAGCAGTTCGAGCGCCTATTGATGGAGCCCCGTTAATAGATGTAATGCAACCAGAAAGAAGAATAGTGTTTACCTCAGCGGCCGTTTTATCAATATTGTCCATAAGTTTTTTTTGAACAACACCGTTAGGTAACGCTACGGTTACAGCACCTTTCTTTGTTTCTACAACCCAGTTTCGGTCATTGACTGCATCCTTTAGTTCTTTTGATGGAACATCGGTTAGCAGATCAATTACTATCTGTTGTTGTTGGTTACAGTTACTACATCTCACTGTTACGCTCAGCTCACTGCCAAATGTAATAGTTCTGATGCCTATGAGAATTGCATCTCTGTCGCCGGATAGTAGTTGGTCTAGATGGTCTCGAGTTACCTCTTCGTTTCCAATTTTAATCAAACCGCGTTCCAATAAAGCGTTGAGCGCTTTAGCTGTTGACCCGGTTCTTGAAACAATCTCCTCGTCTTCGCCGTTTAATTCTCTAACTTCAGCAGTGCGAATGACACCACTTGTGGTTAGGTAACCACCCGGCAAAGCTACTTCGGAGGCAGATGGAGCCCGAGTTGTTACTGCTACCTCGGGCTCCTCTTGAGCCTTTTTTGCGTATTGATTGACTAGTTCCGCATCAGTAATGATTTCAGTCACGGTTTATTACTCCCTATTGTTTAGTTATTACGCTTGTACTAATTAACCTTTTGCTCCGCCTGAAATTGGTGTAAAGCCTGTGTCAGTAAAGAATACTGACAAGCCTTCATGCACCAAGCTCATGGACTCAAACAAAATTGCTCCATCGTTGGCATTTAGATCGGTGTAGTTTAATCCACTGATCCAAGCGTTGTGTACTTTGAATCCCATGCGAGGGATGTTTGAGTCTGTAGGTCCAGCGTTTGGATGATCCATTACGTAAATTTTTAAATTGACGCGGAAGGTTTTCTTTTCAGCTAACCCTACCTTTAAACCATCGCCAGCAGCCGCAGCAAATAAACCACGCATCCATGTGATTGCTTGGTCGTTTCCATATAAAACACCGCGTTGCATTGTTATTGGACTGAAGGTGGTCATACCAGGTACTTGGTGTACGGTGGTGTTGTATCCGCCTTCACGGTATTGAATTGATTGAGTGGTGATATTAAGACCACTGATATTTGTAAAGCCTCCTGCCCAGCCTACTGATTTTCCAGCAGTAGTTGACGCAGCATCTGATGACTTAATTCGATCATCAAATACAGTTTCTTCGTTACGTCCTACTACGTCAAATTCAACATAGAATCGAAACGAGCGTAACGGATCTGTCGCTAGGGTAGAGAAGCGATTGATTGTTGTGTTTGGCATGTGTGATTATCTCCTTTACGCCACAGTAACGGTGGTTCCACCGTCGAATTGACCGATCTTGATAACAACAAATTCAGCTGGACGCTGTAACGCCACACCAACCTCTAAATGGACTTCACCATTGTCGATAGATCCTTGTGGGTTATTTGTTGCATCAATCTTAACAAAGAACGCTTGTTGCGGGGTTGCTCCACGGAGCCCACCCTGCGACCAAAAGCCTGTTAAGAATCCGCTGACAGTCGCGTTGACACGACGCCATAGAGCCTCATCGTTAGGCTCAAAGATCGCAAACTCTGTGAGATCTGTAAGTGCCTTACGGAGGTAAATAAGAGTTCTGCGTACTGGAATATACTTGTCAACATATCCAGCTTTAAGGGTGCGTGAACCCATAACAACAATGCCTGATCCTGGTACAAATTTAATTGCATTAACAGGAGCGGCGGCAGAGTTCATGCTGTCTAATTCTGCATTAGTAAGTGTCTTTACAGATACAGCGCCAGCAACACGAGTTTGTAAACCAGCAGGTGCTTTGAAAACACCGCGAGAAGCATCAGTTGCTGAATAAAGACCCACTAAAGCTGCTCCAGCGCCTACAGTTTGTACTTGACCTGAAGCTCCGCCAACTCCAACGGTTGGGTCAGAGATAACTAGAGGTGGGTAATAAACCGCAGCGTATGAGCTTGCAGTATATGTTGCAGCAAGGCTTAATGCAGCAGCAGCGTCTACGCTGGTTGAGTCAATAACTACAAAAACATCATCTCTGCCTTCAGCATATGAGATAGCCGCGTTAATAGTTGCTGCAGTAGTTGCGCCAGGCACATTAAGAATCAAAGACTGCTTGATTACATCAAAGTCAGAATAGCTAGTAATGTTGCCTACAGCAGCTCCATTTGCTCCAGTGCTCAGCGCTTGATTGGAAACAACTGACGGGTTTTTGTTTGCTCCAGCTGTAGCTGAACTTAAATCGGTAGCAACTACATAAGTTGAAGATCCATTGATTGCTGTTACTGCATAACGAGTATCAGTTGAAGTCATACTAAGGTCAGTAAATCTTTCAACAATGTCTGCATCTGTGTTTCCACCGTAGTAAATAGTAAGATCAAATTTACCTGATGTTAGAGAGTCAGAAATGCTGGCATTGAGGTTATTACCCCATGTGCCTTCATTCTTAGCAGTTAAACGAAGTGTTGCCAAAGGTGTTCCCGCACGATCATTGAAAGTACGGAGAGCGCTTACGGCTCCATTTCCTACGACGCGCTTAACGTATGCGCGACTTCCTCCGTTTGCAAAAAACATATAAACACCAAGAGCTAAGTTGTTACTTGCGTTGGTGTTCCATGATCCAAACAGATTTGTGTACTGGCTCCATGAGGTAACCAGTGTTGGTAAAGTAGGTCCACGATCGTTAGCGCCAACGAAAGCGCCAATTGAATCGGAATTTGGCCCCACTGTTGATTGAATAGGATTTAGTACTTCTTGTACATAAACCCCAGGGCGTTGAAATGCCATTAATTTATCTCCTTAGTTTTAAACAGAATATCCATGTGTTAGACCATCTCGTATCCAGTAGGGGGAGTCGTCTTATCCAGAAAGACTTCACTAACAATTGGAGTTGCAGTAACTGCCACATAAGGTGACATCTCACTTATTACTCTTACTGTTAATGCGTTGCGAAGAATACGACGTGCTCCGCCGGTATCCTCCTCAACTCCGTCTAGTTTTGTATATCCATCAAGGAACATACTTCGATATGCCGTCTCAGTATTTAACTGATTTGGCACAGCTAGCTTGCCGTACTTTGATGGAAACTTTTGTAGTAGCTGAATTAATAAAGCTCTATCTTGACGTGGGTGGCGCGAATATGAAGTAACTTGATACACAATGTCATACGCCACTGGCACATCATACGTGTAAAGTAATGACCCACTTGCCGCAATCGTTCCTTGATAATCTGAATCTGAAAGGCGGCCTTGAATCTGTCGGTCATTGGCAGGAACAATGTCTAAAAGATCAATAGTTACGAAAGGAAATTTCTGCTCACGTACTTCTACGTCTGGGTATCCAAACCACACTTGAACAGGTCTTCCCATGTTTTTTTCATCAGAGACTGTCATACCAGCTAAATAGGTTTTTAAAGCCAAGTCTTCAGCAATAACAAATGGATTAGGCATATATCTCCTCTAGGTTAAAGAGGTTGGAAGCAACATGGTCTTTATAAAATTCTTTAATTAAAGGTTGGATCTTGTACATAAAAGATCTCAATACTGAATTAGGTAGCTGTCCAGTCTTTCCATATTCTAAATCTTTGATTATTTGGGCTACTTCATCTGGGTAATCGATATACAGAGAAGCGCCATCAAAAGCTACAGTCATTTGTTTAATTACTTGAGCTGGCCAATTAGAAGCCAAAGCTAATGCTTGAAGTTCGTCAGTCAGTACAGGAATTAAGTAAAAAGCAGCGTCAGAGACAGTAACGTCTACTTCATTTGTTTCTGCGATCACGTCTCAAAGCCTTCCCTACTACATATGCCCCTAATGCGCCGTAGAAAAGTCTTGTGCTGTCATCCTTGTCAGGCAGGTTCTTTGCAATTTCTTTAGCAAAAAGAACTTGATCAGGCTTATCTACTTTTGGTTGGTTTGGTAAACCAAACATCGCAGTCTCCTTATGGAGTAGGGCACGTGTACAGCGCAGGGGTAGAACTTTGATTCCCGCATGGAATCAGTTCAATAATAAAGCAAAAGGCCCCCTTTCGGGGGCCGAAGCCGTTACTTTTTTTAGTCTTTTTACCTGTTATTGGGGTCTTTCTTTTCGCAACTACAGTTGCCACATTTGCACTTCGGCATTACATACCTTTTTTTCTTACCATAGAAGATTTCTTACCTTTTGCAGGAGCCTTCTTCTTAGCAAACTTCTTATTAGCCGCAGTTAAGGATTTCATGCCGTGCTTGTCTTTTGGCCTCATGCAGCCACAAGTAGCACACATTACTTCTTCTTCTTTCGTAGAGCAGCGAAGTCAGAACCCTCTAACTTGCCGTCTTTGTCTACGTCAAGTTTCTTTTGCTTTGGGGACATTTTCTTTGCACTCTTCTTTGACTTACAGTCTTTGCAAGTACCGCAAGTGCAAGCCTTGCCTTTAGCCTTTGACTTTGGGCCTTTGCCAAAACCTAGCTCGCCCTTTTTCTTACCACATCCACATGCTGCGCACATTATTTCTTACCTTTCTTAGGTTTGGAAACTTTATTTTTGCCAGATCCTTCTGGCACACAGTTAGGAACCTTTTTACCATTTTTATTTTTAAAACCAACTTGGACATAGCCATCCCAGCATGGACCTTGCTTTGCCATTATTTCTCCTTCTTGTGTGGATTTTTTTTATGCCAGTCTTTAACGGCTTTAACGCCTTCTTTGACTGTCTTGGATCCACCCTTTTTAGTGAGATTAATCTTATCCCATTTTCCAGCTTTTGCCTTAGCTTCGTGGTCTACAACGACATCGCCCTTTTTGGTTTTTTTGACGGTATGTTTAACCCCAGCAACTTTTAAGGTCTTTGACATTACTAGCCTTTTTTTCTATAGCGGATAGTGGCTTTAGGTTTGCGGATGATTCCGCCAGCTTTTTTTCGGGATTTAGCGCCACCAGATTTGTATTTGCTGCCGGTCAAGGCAACATTTACAGACTTTTTTGGGTCCTTTCCCGCGGTTTGACCGATTCTTTTAGGCATTTTTATTTCTTCTTTCTTTTAGGATTGAGCGTAGGTTGCAAATTGAGCATCATTGACCAACTCCTCAGGCATGAGCTGAGCACACTTGAGGACAATAATTGTACCGCGGTCAGTAACGTAACCTTGGGTTTGTGTTTGGATCGGACGGTATAACTGACCCTGCCAAGCTACTCGGTACTTGTTAGCAAAGTTAATTTGTGGTCGGATAAAACCTCGTTCATCAAAGAAAAGCTCAGGGCTAACTTCTTGTAGGTCGTCAATGTTTACTGTGAGCTTGAGGGAGTCGGATGAGTAGAAGCCTCGTTGGTTGGCTTGGTTAACACCGTGAGTAATGGATGCGCTGATAATAAGTAGCTCATATGGACCATTCCATACACGACCGTTGCCACCTTGAACTGGCTCAACATCGTAGATAGGATCTTTAGTTGATGAAGCATCGTTATATACCCACCACTCTGCCGATGTACCAAATGGATTAGTTGCATCAACGGTGATGCCGACGCCCACTTCGTCAAGTTCCCAGTCAGTGGAGAACCGACCACCCGGCTCAAAGGATCTTTGCGGCATTAGCTCTCCTTGGCTTTGTAGAATACTAGGTTACGGCTTAACCTCTCGTCTGTGGGGTTGAGCTCAACTGCCTTCTGCCCGTAATCAATAGCTAATTCTGTAAGCCCTAAATTATGAGCAGCAAGCGCCGCTAAGTCATAAACCTCATGTCCCCAAGCAAAGTCTTCAACAATGTAATCAGGTCTTTTTTCTTTTATCAAAAGGGCGTTCTGCGCCCAATCAAGGCAAAGGTTCCAGTCTTTGTCATAGTAATGTCGCGCCATTAAAACCATAGGTTCACGGCTTCCAGAATATTCGGCAATAGATTTTTCGCACCAGTAAGGGGCATTCTCTGGTTCTACTCTCGCAAGATAGTTCATAGCTGATGCTTTTTCAGGCGCCCACCACGCCATATTTAAATAACGTTTAAATTCTTTTGAGGATTGTTCAAATCTGCCATAAAAGTAAAGTTCTCTTGCGTAGTAAAAGGATGCTCGTTCGCTGTGTGGATCCTCTTTAACTGCCATTTCAAGTAGAGGTAAATACTGCCCTCTTGACTTACTATCGTCAGGACGATGATGAATTTCAAAGTTCATCTTAAGACGAGTTTCTTCAATACCGTAAGGACTAGGTACTTCGTGGATTGGGTAACGCCAGCGATATCCAAAGCGAGTATGAATTCTAAAACCATCAAACTCTGTGCCAGGACTGCCGTCGGGAAGCCACGAGGTTATAAATCTATACAGAGGTCTAGTAATCCTCTGTTCATGCGCTCGCTCAAGTTCTTCACGCCAACCTGATTGTAGAACCTCATCCATATCAAGGGCGATGCAGTAATCAATATCTGTAGGTAGCATGAATAGAGCAGCATTGCGGGCGTCATCAAAACGCCACGGCTTAATAGTTACTTGGTGAACATTGATTCCAAGCTCTAAAGCTTTTTCCACAGTACGATCAGTTGATCCTGTGTCCATGATCATGAAGTAGTCGGCACCTTCGCCGGATTTAAACCAGCGTTCTACGAATTGTTCTTCGTTAAGGGCGATCGTATAAATCGCTACCTTCATTACTCAGAAAATACTAAGTCGTATCCGATTACTGCGCCAGATTCATCTGTTACTTCAAATTTCTCAGCACCAGTTTCTGGATCAATACCTAAACTTCTACGTGGCATTATTCGAACCTCCCCCACACACCAACGATACTTGATGTAAAGGACGAGGCGGTAGCTGGAAGGTCGGCTTGAGCAGACACTAAACCAGTCATTCTTGGGGAAAGCGCACTCATTGCAGATGGTATTAATTCAAAAGCAGTGTACAAAGTAGCTGGTGAACTTCCTACCCATAAAACACCTAAAGCGTAGCGTTGACCCGCTAATAAGCTATAAGTTGCTGGGTATCCGCCAGTAGTATTAAAACTACGAATGTAGGCAGTGTTAGTGCTTGCAAATAGGCTGGTATCAGAAGCGGTTCTTGCTACTAATGTAGCAGTGGTACCGTCAAAAGTATATAAACCAAGTCGAGCAAAGGTAGTTCCCGTTGCTGCGGTAGCAGCGCTTACCACACGAATTTCATCAATAGTGCAATCCCATCGAGGGGTAAAGAAAGTAAAATAGACATTGCCTGTAGCAACCGATCCGTTCCAGTTACCTTGACGAGGTGCTACATCTACGGTTGCGATGTCCTCGTTTCTAGATCCGGCAGAGGCCGCAGTGTCATCAACCCAAACAAGTCCTGTAGCGGTCGAAGATTTAGCTTTGAGGACAAATGTGTCTGTTCCCACGGGAAGTCGAGTAATAGCATTAGATCCTGTTGCCGCTAGTAAATCTCCTTTTGTTGTAGCAATGTGGCTACCAAGCAAGGTGGTATCTGCGGCAGGAACCGTCACGGTTACATCTGCAACAGGATTTGTAAATTGCAGAGTAGTCTCAAACGCATCTGCGATAGAGCCTTCAACAACAATACTTGAGTCAGAAAGACTCAATCCTGATACGGTTGGAGACGTAAGAGTTAAATTAGAAAGGTTAATTCCAACAGTTTGAGTTCCGCTGTCATACGTAATTGGGGCAGTGCCCGCTACAACGCTGTTAGGTCCAGTAGCTCCAGTAGCTCCAGTATCTCCAGTAGCACCGGTAGCGCCTGTAGCGCCCGTAGGCCCAAGATTAGATACAGTAATAGATCCAGCCATTACCGAGTGGTTTTGGCATACGTAATAAAGAGCTGGAGCATTAAATGGAAGCTCAACTATAATTGTGCCACTATCAATACCATTATTAAGTACACCTGTGTTGTATACATTTCCTGAGCTGTAAGCGCCCGAAACAGTTTGAATCCAAAACGGGTGTCCTACAGCATTTATATTAATAACATAGCGGTGCCCACGAATAAAAGAAAGTGTTGGGTTGTTAGAGCCATTAATAACATAAGCGCCTGAACCTGAGTTTGTGATTGTGAAGGTTGTTCCACCAGGGGCTCCTGTTGGTCCTGTCGCTCCCGTAGCTCCAGTGGCGCCATTTGGCAAAGTTAAATTTAGTGTTTGTGTTGGGGCAGTGCCTGTAATTGTTGAGGCAGCAGTTGCGCCATTTGTTACAGTGCCAATCGATAATGTATTAGCTGGCCCTGTTGGACCAGTGGGTCCAGAAGAATAAGCTAAAGAGTTCCAACCTTGTGTTCCATTACCAACTTTAAATTTACCAGTGTCATACTCATAACCAACTTCACCTTGTGTAAGAATTGGATTGGTAGTAGACCACGCTGTTGCAGTATCACGTCTAAATTGAACACGAACAGCCATTACAACTCCTTAACCGTTAACATTTCCGCAATCAATAATTGAAGCCCCACCGTATATTGTAGTTGCTGTTCCGCCATCTACGTTCTGAAAGATAGGACCTGTTGGACCAGTAGATCCTGTTGGACCAGTAG
>SXGQ01118745.1_pt1 | contig 11088 bp, 10 predicted proteins | sample 3178371 | NCBI WGS metagenome assembly SXGQ01 (sample SAMN11356859, study PRJNA531348) | freshwater metagenome | isolation source: freshwater sample F1-20 | place: China: Fuxian Lake, Yuxi | collected 2017-12-25 | reverse complement strand
TTCGAGGGCCTGACCCTCGACGACGCGGCGCTGCGCACGCACGCCCAGGACTTCGGCCCCGACGTCTTCCACGAGCGGTTCGGAGCCATGCTCATGCAGGGCTTCGACGCGCGGTCGATGAAGAGGGGCGACGAGCTGATGCGGACAGGAGACAGATGAGCGAGACGGTTGTGGTGACGGGCGGCGCCGGGTACATCGGCGCCCCGCTGTGCGAGGAGCTGCTGGCGAGTGGGCGCAAGGTGCGCGCGCTGGACGTGCTGCTGCACGGCCAGGACGACATCGCGGCGGGCCTGCAGGCCAAGGGCGTGGAGCTCTTCCAGGGCGACATCCGCGACCACGACGTCCGGCGGCGGGCCGTCGAGGGCGCCGACGCGGTCGTGCACCTCGCGGCGATCGTCGGCGACCCCGCGTGCGCGGTCGATCCCGAGCTGTCCAACGACGTCAACCTCGAGGGGACGCGCGGCATGATCGCCGACGCGGACGCCGCCGGGGTGCAGCGCTTCATCTTCGCCTCGACGTGCTCGAACTACGGGCGCATGGCCGACCCGACCGAGCCGATCACCGAGGAGGGAGAACTCGCCCCCGTCTCGCTCTACGCCGAGCAGAAGGTCGGCATGGAGCGGCTGCTGCTCGACGGCGACACCGGCGACCTGCAGCCCACGTGCCTGCGCTTCTCGACGATCTACGGCGTCGCGCCGCGGATGCGCTTCGACCTCACGGTCAACGAGTTCACCCGTGACCTGTGGGCCGATCGCGAGCTTGAGGTCTTCGGCGAGCAGTTCTGGCGGCCGTACGTGCACGTGCGCGACGCGGGCCGCGCGGTCCGCACCGTGCTCGACGCGGCGCCGGAGATCGTGACGCGCGAGGTCTTCAACGTGGGCCGCTCGGGCGAGAACTACCGCAAGGCCGACCTGGTGCAGGAGATCGACCGGCAGGTCGGCCGCGGGAAGGTCACGTTCGTCACCAAGAACGAGGACCCGCGCGACTACAAGGTCAGCTTCGACAAGATCAAGCGCGTGCTCGGCTTCGAGACGACGATGACGGTGCCGGACGGGATCGGCGAGGTCATCGCGGGACTCGACGCGGGCGCGTTCGGAGACCCCTTCGATGGCAAGTACCGGAACATCGGATAACCCCGCCTCGCAGGCGGGCTTCCCGCAGATCCCCCTGTTCGACCTTCGGCTCGAACAGGAGGATCTCGATGCGGTCGCGGACGTCCTGCGCTCGGGCTGGCTGACGATGGGCCCGCGCACGCAGGCCTTCGAGGAGGCGTTCGCGTCGCATCTCGGCTGCGCGCACGCCGTCGCGGTGAACTCATGCACGGCCGCGCTGCACCTCGCGTACCTCGCGGCGGGTGTCGGCCCGGGCGACGAGGTCATCGTCCCGGCCATGACGTTCGCGGCGACGGCGTCGGCCGTCCTGTACTGCGGCGGCACGCCGGTCTTCGCGGACATCCTCGGCGACCACGACTTCTCGATCGACCCCGACGCGGTGCGCGCGGCGATCACCCCGCGGACGAAGGCCGTCGCCGCGGTGCACTTCGCCGGCTACGCCGCGCCGGTCGACACGCTGCGGGCGCTGTGCGACGAGCACGGCCTGGCGCTGGTCGAGGACGTCGCGCACGCCCCGAGCGCGGTGCTGGGCGGCAAGAAGCTCGGCACGTGGGGTGACGCGGGCTGCTTCAGCCTGTTCAGTAACAAGATCCTGTCCGTGGGCGAGGGTGGCCTGCTGTGCACCGACGACGACCGCGTCGCGGACGTCGCCCGGTCGCTGCGCTCGCACGCGATGACGAGCGGCACGTGGGACCGCCACACCGGCCGCACGACGACGTACGACGTGGTCGGCCTGGGCTTCAACTACCGGATCGACGAGCCGCGCAGCGCGCTGGGCCTGTCGCGGCTGGGGCGCCTGGAGGCGGACATCGAGATCCGTCGGGGCCTGACGCGGCGCTACCGCTCGATGCTGGCCGACGTGCCGGGCCTCGCGTTCCCGTTCGGCGACGAGACCGTCGAGGACTCGTCCAGCTCCGTCAGGCCGATCACGGTCGACGAGCCCGAGCGGCGCGACCCGCTGCGGATCGCGCTGCGTGAGAAGCACGGGGTGCAGACGAGCGTCTTCTATCCGGCGGTGCACGAGTTCACGGCCTACCGCGAGCGCGTCCCCGGCGTCTCTCTCCCGAAGACCGAGCGTGTGGCGCGCACCGAGGTCACGATCCCGCTGTTCCCGCACCTGACCCACGAGCAGCAGGACCGGGTCGTCGAGGCCCTCCGAATCGAGCTGAGCGCATGAGCACCCCGTTCTCGATTCCCCTGACCGACGTGAAGGTCCCCGAGGAGGACGTCCAGGCCGTCCTGGCGTGCCTGGAGGAGGGCTGGCTGACGATGGGCCCGCGCACGCAGGCCTTCGAGGCGGCGTTCGCGGAGTGGACCGGCGCGTCGCACGCGGTCGCGGTGGCGAGTGGCACCGCCGCCCTGCACCTCGCGCTGCTCGCTGCCGGCGTCGGCCCGGGCGACGAGGTCATCGTCCCGGCCTTCACCTTCGTTGCCACGGCGGCGGCCGCGCGGTACTGCGGCGCCGAGGCGATCCTCGCCGACGTCCGCTCGCCGCTGGAGCCCACGCTCGACGTGCTGGACGTCGCCTCGCGCATCTCGCCGCGCACGAAGGCGGTCGTCGCCGTCCACTTCGCCGGCTACGCGGCCGACATGGTCGCGCTGCGCGGTCTGTGCGGCGATCGCGGCCTCGTGCTGATCGAGGACTGCGCGCAGGCCGTCGGCGCCCTGTGCGCCGACGAGACGCCGGTCGGCCTGGCCGGCGACATCGGCTGCTTCTCGTTCTTCTCGAAGAAGCAGCTGTGCGTGGGCGAGGGCGGCATGGTCACGACCGCGCACGAGGAGTACGCGGCGAAGGTGCGCTCGCTTCGCTCGCACGCGATGACGTCGGTGACGTGGGACCGCCACCGCGGCCACGCCGAGAGCTACGACATCGTCGACGTGGGCTTCAACTACCGGCTGGACGAACCGCGCGCGGCGCTGGGTCTCGCCCGGCTGCCCCGGCTCGACGCCGATCTGGAGGCCCGCCGGGAGGGCGTGCGGACCTACCGGCGGCTCTTGGCGGACGTCCCGGACGTGGAGCTGCCGTGGACCGACGAGGACGTCGAGCGCGCCACGCACTTCGCCTTCTGCATCCTGCTCCCTGACCGCGGGACGCGCGATGCCGTGCGCGACGCCCTGGCCGCCGACGGGATCCAGACGACGTGGTATCCGTCGCTGACGTACTTCACGGAGTACGAGTCGCACGGGCGCCGGCCGGTCTCCGAAGAGGTCGCCGACCGGCACGTGGCGCTGCCGCTGTCAGCCTCGATGGTCCCGGGGGACATCGAGACGGTGGTCGAGCGGCTGCGGGTGGCGCTGGCGGACGTGTGACGCATTCGCGCAGTCCTGCTGCGCGGATGCGCGTCACCCCCGCTTCGCCGTGAACTTCAGCTCATACGTGTCGCAGGTCGACCCGGCCACGATCGACTCCTGCCGGATGATGCCCTTGGCCGTCGTCGCGGACGTGAAGCTGCCCTTCAGCGTCGTGTAGACGGTCACGCCGTCGGCGCTCTCCTTCTTGCGGCCCGAGAACTTGCCGCCCTTGATCGCCCACGTCAGGCCTGGTCCCACGGTGACCGTGCGCGACGTGCTCTCACCCGAGCAGGTCTCCAAGACGTTGGCGACGACGTTCGTGATCTTCTTGCCGCCCTTCGCCACCGTGAACTTCAGGTCGTACCCGCGCTGGACCTGGCCCTTGGGCGCCTTGAACGTCCCGGCTTTCGGCGTCGCGGCAACCGCGACAGCGGCGGTGACGGCGAGGCAGGCGATCGCGGGAACAGCCGCGAGGCGAAGGCGGGACATGGAGCGAGTCCTTTCGGGCGTGAGATGACACCGGGCGCCCGAGGCAGCGACCACCCTCCGTGGACGCAGAAAGGTATCGCGCGACGGCCGAGCGCGGCGCCTCTAGGGTGTGACACGGTGCGGCAAGCGGTCGTGATTCTGGTGGTCCTCGGCCTGCTGACCGGGGCGCTCATCGTGCAGGCGGTGTTCGGCAGCGCCGCGGCGGGCTGGGCGGTGGTCGTCGCCGTCCTCGCCCTCGTCGGCCTGCGGCTCCTGCGGTCTGAGGGCTGGGGGTGATGATGAGAACGATCCAGATCGGATCGCTGACCGCATCACCCGGGGCCGCGCGCTACCGCACGCCCCGCACGATGACGTACCGGCTCCGCGCCGCGAACGCCTCGTTGTCCTCGTTCTCGGCGTGCAGGACCTCCAGCGAGCGGCGCCGCACGTCGGCCCACACGTCGTCGGCGAGCTCGCGCTGGGCGTAGCGCCACACCGGATGGTGCTCCTCCTGCTCGGCGAACCACGCTTCGGGGGAGACGGCGGTGAACGGGAGGGCCTCTTCGACCAGCTCGACATCGTGGGCGCCGGCGTCGCGCAGCAGCCCCTCCACCCACGCGGGGTCCTGCCACCGCGGGGCGTCGTCGCCGGGCTCGCCGCTGAGCGCGGTGCGCAGCAGCCGCGCCGCGCTGTCCACCGCGCCGCCGGGAATCCAGGACGTGAGCGCCACGGTGCCACCGGGTCGGGTGGCGCGCAGCATCTCGGCGATCGCGACCGACGGATCCGGGGCGAAGATGACGCCGAACACGCTCACGGTGATGTCGAACGCGTCGCGCGGCACTGGCAGGGCGTGCGCGTCGCCGCCGAGGAACTCGGCCTGTAGGCCTTCGCTCTCGCACCGCGACCGGCAGATCTGCAGGAGCCCGATCGCCGGGTCGACGCCCGTGGCCAGCAGGCCGCGGCGGGCGGCGGCCAGCGCGGCGTTGCCCGTGCCGCAGGCCACGTCGAGCAGGCGCTGGCCCGGCTGGGCGCCCACCACGTCGAGCACCCGCTCACTGGCGGGGGCCAGGGCCGCAGCGGTCAGGGCGTAATCGCCGTCACTCCAGTCGAACATCGATCCGTGATCCTCGCAGGGTGGCGCGTCTGCGCGCTGCGTCCGTACCCCGGAGGGGTGTCAGCGCAGCTGAACGGGCTGGGTGACCGAGCGCCGGTTGCCGTCGAAGTCAGTGACCACGATGCGCAGACTGAGGCGACCCGGCCGGGCGCGCCGCACCCTGCGCCCCTGGGCTGTGGTGGGGGTCACCGCCACCTGGGTCCACCTGCGGGCCGCGGCCTGCTCGTCGGCGTCGGCCAGGACCACCCGCCGGCGCTTGCCCCGGACGGTCCGCTCGATCACCAGCTTTGCGGAAATGGAGCATGCCTCGCTGCACCGGACACGGGTGACGAGGCCCTTCAGCAGGCGCCTGCGCGTGACGACGCGAGGCGCTGTCACGGACGCAAGAGGGGCCGTGGTGTCCGGCGCGGGGGTGCCGGCGGGGCGCACGAGGCCGGTGGGAGGCAGGCGGGCCGGACGAGCCGGCGGGACGAAGGAGGGACGCACGGGGGTCGGGCCGGGTGGGGGCGAGCCGCCGGTGACCTCGGAGATCTCGCAGTCCGTGGCGGTGTCCGCCGTATCGAGCGTCGCCTCGTCGCGGCCGGCGCCGCAGGTGCCGCGGTCGGCGCTCCCGTCGCCGGAGGCATTGACGCGGTCGTCGTCGGGCCCGGCGTCAAAGCTGTCCACACCGGCTCCCGGCACCAGGGTGTCGTCCCCCTCCCCGCCGCCGAGCGCGTCGCCACCGTTCCCGCCGAGGAGCTCGTCTGGCCCGGCCAGACCGTCGAGGATGTCATCGTCGTCACCGCCGATGAGCAGGTCCACCCCGTCCCCGCCGGACACTCGGTCGCGCCCGGGGCCACCGTCCAGCTCGTCGTCACCCGGCGAGCCGACGATGACGTCGTCACCCGCGCCGCCGTCGGCATATCCCTCGTAGGCCCACCACGGCAACACCAGTTCGTCGGCGCCCGATCCGCCCTCGATCGCGTCGAAGCTTCGCAGCACGTCGCCCTCTCCGGCCTCGCCGCTCGTCCTCGACGGGTCGTTGACGTAGACGCCGACCGGCGCGGTCCGGTCGGCGTAGCTCACAAGATCCAAGCCGTCCGACCAGCCGCCATCGAGCTCATCGGCCCCGCCACCGCCGTCTACGACGTCGTCGCCGTCGCCGGCGTGCAGCTTGTCTGCGCCCGGCGAGCCGATGAGGAGGTCGTCGCCGCTCCCGGCGAAGATCCGCTCGAACCCGCCGATGTCGCCCGAGGGTTCCTGCCCGGGAGGCTCCAGGTACCAGAAGCCGTCGTTGGCGACACCGTCGAGGTCGATGACCATGTCGTTGGGGTCAGTGGACGCGAACTCGTCCACCCCGGGCCCCCCGTGGACTCGCATCTGGCGAGCGCAGTCGGTGGCGCGATACGCCACCTCGTCGTCGTCCGCGCCCGCATCGAGCGTGCCGGCACCGTCGATCCGGTCAGGGCCGCCGCCGGTCGAGACGTTGCCCGACGCCTGCACCCAGTCGTTGCTTCCCCCGGTCGCGACGGTGTCGCAGCCGCCCTTGCCCTCGATGTACTGACGCTCGTCGGTGCGCAGGCGCAGGGTGTCGTCGCCGGGCGTGGCGAGCACGCCCTCGAAGCCCTCGACCCTGGCCGGCGTCACGCCCAGCCGGTCGTCCGCCACGCCGGTCTGGTCCACGTGGAGTCCGTCCGGCAGTCGCGCTGCCTCGAGCCTGTCCCGCCCGGGGCCGCCGTCGACCGTCGTCATGCTTCCCGTCGCCTCCAGCACGTCGTTGCCGGCCCCGAGGTCGACATCGGTGGTCAAGGGGCCTCCCGTCACGGTGTCGTCATCGGGTCCGGTCGCGATGGACTCGCCGCCCCCTCGGGCGTCCACCCAGTCCCTCGAGTGCCCTGTGTCGATCGTTACGGGCACGCCCAGCCGGTAGTCGCCCGGCGACGGCCACAGCGCACGCGGATAGGTGTTGACCGTGTCCTCGAGATCCTTCGTCTCGATCCGGATCCGGCTCGGGACGTCGCAGACGATCTTCCCCTCCGCGGGCATCCGGCAGCCCGCACCCACGCTCATGGCGCTGTTCCGGGCGCCGAACTCCACCTCGATGACGATCTCGTCGCCCGGAATCGTGGGGTCGTCCCGGCCGATGTGCAGATAGTTCTGGTCGCTGGTCCCACCGACGTAGGACAGTGTGCCGCCTGAGATGCCGACCGTCGTCGCGTGCGCCGGGCCGACCGCGACCGCGAGCGCCATCACTGCCGTCATCCATGACAAGAGAGCCCGCCGCACCGAGCGAAGAGTACGGCAATGTCCCGCGTTCAGGAAGTCCTCAGCGTCCCGCAGCGTGGCCCCGCGCCTGCTCGAACAATCCCTCGAGCAGTTCCGCGACGACCGGCGCCGCATAGGTCCGCTCGGCCAGTGCGCGGCCCGTCTCGCCCTGGCTGACGATCAGTGCCGGGTCGTCCAGGTAGCGCTGGAGCAGCGCCGCCAGCGCGGCGGGGTCGTTCTCCGGGGACGAGATGCCCCCGACCTCCGGTGAGATCATGTCCGCCACGCCCTCCGGACCGGTCGCCAGCGCGGGGCGGCGGGCGAGCATCGCGAGGATCGTCGCGCGGGGCTGGCCCTCAGTGGGGCTGGGGCAGAAGACGGACACGTCGAACGCGGACAGGACGTCGCCCACGTCCGCGCCCGGGGTGGGGACCACGTGCAGGCGATCACCGAGCGGGGCTCCCAGTGCGCGGAGGTCACCCTCGGTCTCGCCGTCGCCGGCCAGCACGAGGTGCACGTGCTGGTTGTGCAGCGCCTTCACCGCGTCGACGACGACGTCGTTGCGCTTCTTCGGGTGGAAGCGGCTGATGCAGCCCACCACGAACGCCTCCGGGGGAATGCCCAGCTCCCCGCGCACGCGGGCGCGACCCTCCGGCGAGTAGTCGATCTCATCCGTGCGCATCACGTTCGGGACGGTGACGACCTTCCACGCCGGGATGCCCACGTCGATGACGTTGTCGTGCGTGCCCCGGGAGATCGCCAGGACGAGGTCGGCGCGGCGGCCCGCGGCGAGGTAGGCCTGTCGCGGGAGGCCCTTGCGCAGCGGGAAGGGGATCGGGCCCCATTCGCACCACACCACCGACGGGCGCAGGCGCTTGGGCAGCATCGCCGCCAGCAGCTGTTCCTTCTTGTAGTGGACGAGGAGCACGTCGTATGGGGCCTCGGCCTCGAGGGCCTGGCGCAGGTCGCGCAGCAGCGCCGGCCACTGGGTCGCGAGCGACCGCCAGCTGCGCGTCGAGAGCTTCGGGCCGATCGCCACGGGGCGGACCGGGACGCGCCGGTCGCGGGCGATGCCGGGCTGGTCGGTCAGCATCACCGGCTCGTGGCCGCGGTCGATGAGGGCGTCGAGCATCTCCACGGCGGCAAACTCCGCGCCGCCGCGAGAGTGAGTGGTCATGACCGAGACGATCTTCATGAGCGCAAGAGAGTCTGACCAACGGAGCGCCCGCGTGCGATGCCGCGGCTCACGCGTCGCGCAGGATTTCGGTCAGTGCTTCCAGGGAGTATTGCCGTTCTGCAGCCTCCCGGCCCGCTGCCCCTACCCGGTCACCCCTGGGGCCGAACGCGGACACGGCGGCGTCGGCAAGGGACGACGGGTTGTCTCCCTCGAGGTAGTCCTCGCCGGCGACGAGCTCGAGCCCGGCCGCGGCCTTGGGTGTGGCGATGACGGGCAGCGCGCAGGCCAGGGCTTCGATGAACTTCAGCGGGGACCCGCCGCCCTGACGCAGCGGGACGAGCACGGCGTCGGATGCCGCGTAGACGGCGGGGAGGTCGTCGACGAAGCCGCGGGCCTCGATCCGCGAGTCGACGTGGTCCAGCTCGTCCGGCAGACCTCGGCCGGTCAGCGTCAGAATCGCCGCGGGCTCCCGCGCCCAGACCTCGGGCATGATCTCGTCGAGCAGCCAGCCCAGCGCATCGCGGTTCGGCGGGTAGGTGTGGTCGGCGGCGAAGAGCAGGCGCCGGGCCCCGCGGCGCGGGCCGACCGTGGTGATGCGCGCGACGTCCACGACGTTCGGGACGTGCAGGACGTCGGCCCCGGGGGCCAGCTCGCGCGCCAGGTCGACCTCGCGGGGGGACGGCACCCAGGTTTGCGCCGCGCGCCGCAGCAGGAGACGCTCGAAGCGCTCCAGGCCCGCGCCGCCCCCGCCGTCATCGCCCAGTTCGCCCCGGAACCCGGACTCGAGGTTCTGCGCGCAGTAGACGACCGGCCGGCGCCCCATGACGCCCAGCAGCGACGCGCCGGCGCTCAGGCCATCGGCGAGGATCCGGCCGTCGGGCCCGGCCGCGGCGACCGCGGCGGCCGCGAGTTCGGAGGAAGCGCCCCGGGCGAACCCGTCCGGCGCCCCGGCCGCCCGTGCCCGGGCGTAGGCCCGCAGGCGTCCCAGGCCGCGCGACGGGGCGACCGCGACGATGTCGAGGTTCTCCAGCCGCGACAGCTCGCGGGAGGGCTCCTCGCCGGAGAACGGGACGTAGGCCAGTGTCACCGGCCCGAGGCGGTCCAGGGCGGCGAGCAGCGAGAGGACCCGGCGCGAGCCGCCCGTCGCTCCCGTCGGCGCGTACGGGGTGGCGAGCACCGTGCGGGTCATGCGCCCAGCCGTTCCAGGGCGGCGGTGATCTCCGCGAGCCGCGCGTCCCACGAGTGGGCGGCCGCGGCGGCGGAGCGGGCGGCGCGGCGCTCGGGTGTGTCCGTGGCGAGCTCCCGCTCGACGGCCGCCACGAAGGCGTCGACACCGTCGGCGACCGTGATCTCGTCGACCCGCTCCAGGGCGGGCAACGGGGTCGCCACCACCGGCCGGCCGGCGGCGAGGTACTCGTAGACCTTCATCGGGAAGATGCTCGCCGTCAGGTCGCTGGCGCGGTACGGGATGAGCGTGACGTCGGCGCCGCGCAGGACGGCGGGCAGCTCCTCGTAGCGCCGGGCGCCGAGCAGATGGACATTAGGCTCGGCCTGGAGTGCCGCCACGTCCGTATGCGGGTCACCCAGACCGACCGGTCCGACCAGCACGAGGCTCCAGTCGCGCCGTGCGCGGGCCACGTCGCGCAGCAGCGGGAGGTCGAGCTTCTTCTCGGCGATGGCGCCGGTGAAGACCAGCCGCGGCCCGGGGAGTGCCGCAACGGCGCGATCGACCGGTCCGTCCTCCAACGCGGTGGCGAACGCGCCCGTGTCGGCCACGTTCGGCGCGTACATGACGTGGTCGCTCAGCGCCCGCATGCGCTCGGCCAGCCGGGGCGCACTGGCGAGCACGAGATCCGCCCGCCGCGCGAAGCGCTCCTCGGCCGCGCGGAAGGACGCCGTGTCGATGCCCTCCTGCGTCGCGATGTCGTCGACGCAGTGGTAGACGACGAGCGCGGGGTCGAGCACGTCGAGCAGCGCCTCGGCCTGCGGCACGTAGCCCCACAGGATGGGCCGCTCCATGCCCAGCCGCCGCGCCGCGCGGCCCACCAGCGCCGGCAGCAGCCGCGCGTTGACCCGCCGGACCGCCGCGTTGCCGTGCAGCGGGATGACGAGCGGGGAGAGGACATGCACCCCGTCGCGCTCGCGGGGCGGCTGCAACCCGCGCACCAGCCGGCGCGCCATGCGGGACACGTCACGCCCGGCGACCGTGGGCCGCCGCAGGCCGAGCGACTCGATGAACAGCACGTTGGCCCCGGAGCCGGCGAACCGCGCCATGAGGTGGTGCTGGTTCGTCCACAGCTCGGTCTCCCAGTCGTTGAAGCCGACGCAGACGATGTCGCGCGTCATCCCTACTCCGGGATCAGGCGGTCGCGCAGCGCCTCGATGTCGTCCTGGGCCTGCTCATAGTCCTCGGGGCGCCCGATGTCGAGCCAGAAGTCGTTGGACCGCCACGCCCGCACCTTCTCGCCCTCGTGGACGAGGCGCAGCATGAGATCCGGGAAATCCAGCCGCTCCCCGGGCGTGATGAACTCCTTCACGCGCGGGTCGAAGCAGTAGACGCCCATCGAGGACTCGTACTCGATGTTCGGCTTCTCGAAGTAGTTCGTCAGCAGCGTGGCGTCGTCGGGGTCGGCGAAGTCCAGGACGCCGAGCGAGATCTGGACCTTCGTCGTGCGGGTGGC
>SXGQ01340463.1_pt1 | contig 11089 bp, 14 predicted proteins | sample 3178371 | NCBI WGS metagenome assembly SXGQ01 (sample SAMN11356859, study PRJNA531348) | freshwater metagenome | isolation source: freshwater sample F1-20 | place: China: Fuxian Lake, Yuxi | collected 2017-12-25 | reverse complement strand
GGCGGTTTAACTAGCCCCACATTCACACCCTCAGGTCGGGGAGGTTTGAGAGATTTTCTTTTAGGTACACCTGAACAATTCGTGCGTACTCCTGGTCGTGAAATGCTTTATGAGCAGATGATCAGAGGTTTAACGCAAAACCTACCTCGTGGATACGATCTACTAAGTACTCTCCTTGGGCCATCATCAGGACTCTATAGCGAATTCGAACAACCAGCAATCCGCATGTTCCAAGAAGAACTTGTACCAGAGTTAGCAGGACGCTTTACAGCTCGTGGAGAAGGCGGGCAAGGGTCAAGTGCCTATCAGCAACAAATGAACGCAGCAGCGGGGCGTTTAGCACAGGATTTAGCACAACGTAGAACTGGTATGAGAATGTCAGCATTAGATCAACTCTTTTCACAAGCTGGGCAAGTAATGGCAGCAAGACCTTTTGATCTTATGCCACGTAGACCAGGTGCTTTAGAAACTGGGGCTTTAGGTTTATTGCAAGGTATTGGTAAAGGCGTTTCAAGATTAGGAATGGAATAGTATGACCCCAAGCGTTTTAGGAGGCCCTCTAGGTTTCCAACCACAGTTTACACCCACAGGTCGGGGAGGGTTTTTTACTGGATCACCTGAAATGTACGGTAATATACCTGGTCGTCAAATGTTGTATGGGCAAATGGCGCAAGGTACTTTAGGTGCGTTTCCTGGAGGATTTGACTTTATCAGCAGACTACTTTCTGGTGATCCTGCACTTTTGCAAGAGTTAGAAGCACCTTTGAGAAGGGAATTTTCAGAACTAACAATTCCAGCATTAGCGGAAGAATTTACCAATATGGGTGAAGGGGCGCAAAGTTCAAGTGCCTATCAACAACGACTTGCACAAGCTGGTACTGGATTGGCACAACAACTAGCTGCACAAAGAGCAGGTCTAAGACAAACAGGACTTCAATATCTTCTTGGACAAACACAACCAGCACTAGAACAAAGGCCTTTTGATATAGCTCCCCGAACACCAGGATTTTTAGAAAAACTTCTTTACGGAACTGCTGGTGGTCTAGGTGGTGCTGGAGCTGGCTTTTTAGTCGGAGGGCCTGTAGGTGCCGTTGCTGGTGGTTTAAGTGGGTTTGGTGCAGGTTATGGAATAGGAGCTAATCAATGAACATTTTAAATCTACCAGCTCCCACAGCAGGAGCAGAGTTTGGACAAGCGCTAGGCAGTCTTTTGGGACAAGCAGGAAGCCAAGGATTGGACGTTTACACAACAAATAAAGCCATGGAGTTATTGGATCAAAAGATTCCAAGAACTGAAACTATGGAAGATACAAATGTTCAAGGGCCACAATTCTACAATCAAAGACAACAAGAAGAAATGATTCGGGAAACACCGTGGTATTTACGTTCTAAAGTTAAAGGATTGATGGAGCAAAGAAACTTGGCGGCTGGTCAAGAGATTGAAAACGCAAATATTTATAAAGACTTAGCTTCAGATATTATGAAACAAGTCTATTCATCAGCAGACCCACAAACTCTACAAGCATTTGGTGATTATGCCATAAAACTATATCGCCAAGGATATAATACAGCTCAAGCAACTACCAAATTAACTCAAATGGCAAATACTTTAGCTGCTGGAGGTGCTGCATTTGAAAAATCTTTACCAGTTACATTTAACCCTTTAGAAAAATTGTACAGATCTGTAACAGGAACGGCAGTACCTGAAGAAACCATAAAAGAAAGTTTAGCTGTTTTTTATAAACCTTTTAAAGATCTAGGCGCAAATGATGAATTTAGAAGAATAGCAGCTGAGAAAGGTTATACTCCAGTAATGGTTGAAGAAATTATAGGAGGTAAAATTAGTCCACAAGTAATTAATTATTTAAATACAGAGACTAAAAACGTAACACCAGCAAACTTAAAAAATCAAATTGAAGAAGTATTTAAAATTGATCCTAATACTAATCTTATCCTTTTAAGGGATAAATTTATAAATACTGGTAAAATTGGTTTTGTAGATTATTTACAAGCTGCTAGTGAATTATCAAACGAAAACAAAATTAAATTAAATCAAGACCAGTTAAAGCAATTACGTATAATACAAAGTCCTGAGAAAGATGCGTTTAGAAATTTTAAAGAAACACTTAATGATCCTAAAACGTATAAACAAATTTTAAAATCTTTGGTTAGTGGTATAGGTTTTACAGGAACTGAAGAAGAATTGAGAAATAGATTGGCAGGTAAAAAATGATGCAGTTAATAAGGTATCTACCAATAATTTTTGACCTTTTGAAGAAAGGGAATGATGCAAAAGACATCCTCAGTAATCTTGGTAAATCAAGCACTAAATTAAAAGATCTGAGTTATTTAGCTTTGACGGGTACCAACGCGTCTAAAACTCTTCAACAACTATTTACTGACACAGAGAAAGATAGGGAGAAATATCCAGAGGGAATTTTTCAATCAAAATTTGGTGATTACCTAAATAGCATTGAGTCAAGAAGCAAGAAAGACTACAAAAACGCTGTTAAAAACATAGCTTCAGTGGGATTAGCTGCTTATGGCTTATCAAAATTAGGTAAAAAGTATCCAGTGCCTGATATTCAAGTAGAAGAATATGTTGAGCCTGAAGCACAACAAGCACCTTTAACGCCACAAGCACCTGTAGCGCAACCAGTTACACCACCTCAATTACCTGCACCTCCTGAAGTTGTAAGAGCACAACCTGGTGAAATAATTACACCTCCTGTGACTCCTGAGCAAAGAGGACAAATCAAAAGGTTTGAAGCAGCCAAGCGTTTACAACCAGAAATGACCATGGCAGAAGCTAAAGCCCCATCTGTAAGCCAGCCCTCAGCAATCAGCATTCAGCCTTCAGCTCCTCAGCCATCAGCACTAACCCAAGATCCTGAATCTCAGCCAATTTTGTTTGACACAGAGACCTACAAACGCATGAAAACACCTGGTAACGCAATCAGACAGGTCGTAGAACAAGGGTTTGGTCAAAAACAAATTGAAAAGTTCGTAAATTTAAATTTCAGAGACTTTGCGAGTCGGTTTGAGAATGAAACGGGTAAATCAATCAAAACAGAGATCAAGGATTTGATAGCTAATCGTGGTCGTTTGAAAGTACCAGAAAAAAAACCTAAACAACTCTTTACGAGCAAAGAGGATAAACAGTTACAAGACTCTGGCCTTAAACCTAAGCTAAAGCCTATGAGAAAAAAACAACAAATGGGTGACTTCATGAAGCAGATTCAAGAGTCAGCAAGACCCACAGAAAGCCTAACCGCCCCAACCGATAGGCAAGCGTTCATGAACTCTATGTTAGAACTGCAAAACCTACTTCGAGGTTCCTAATGGACGATTTGAAGCCAATACTAAGTAAACTCATAGAACAACTCCCATCCGTCATCAATGAGTTATCCCCTGAAGAGTTCAAAGTAGTACAAGACACGTTAAGTCTTGCACGTGAAAGAGTTTCCGAGGAATTGGTTTCAGAAGAAGATCGCATCCCTAAAGGTGCTGAATTTCTCTACTTATTAGCAGGAGGAGACCCCAAGGCTTTTGCAAAATACGCAAAACAAGTCCCTGATGCAAACATCAACCGGATAGCTACAAATAAAACAACCCTGGACAATGCTTTAAATAGGCTACAAGGCAGTATTCAGATTTCCAAGGGTAAAGAGGCAGGCATACCACAAGCAGGCCTGCAAAGCTCAACTGTGTACGGTTTTAAATACAGTCCAAAAAACAAAAGATTGTTTGTAAAGTTTCAAGGCGATGGGGTCTATAAATATGACAATGTTCCCAGCACTATAGCGAAATTATTCATGAATGGTGCCTCAATGGCAAAAACTCAAGGTTCCAATCGCTATGGAGCTTGGTGGAGAGGAAAAAAACCAAGTCTAGGAGCGGCGTTGAATCAACACATCAAAAACTTGGGTTTTCCTTACCAAAAAATAAGTTGAGTCATAAGTAGCCAAAAGAAAGGATGTTTGGTAGATTTCTATTTAATATTTGAACGGCCTAGAGCATGACTATTAACCCATACCCACAGTTTATCAACCGACAAGGCGGATCGGGGACTAGCAATGTAACTTTTATTCGCGGTTCTGGGGCACCAGTACCAAAAAATAAACAATCAGCTGGAACACTCTATTTTGATACTGTAAACCAACTTTGGTACATCAGTTGTGGCTATTTTCAAGATCCAATCATAGGTGAATTCACACTCTGGCAAGTAATAGGCAACCCAGCATTATCGATCCCTATTCCAATCGCATCAGGAGGAACTGCTAGCACAGCGTTTAACATCAATGGCGCAGTAATATCGGGGAGTACGACGACTTCACCCCTTACGTCTTTGACGATGTCTAACGGTCAGTTATTGATCGGGGCAACGGGAGCAGCACCAGCAGTCTCCACGATCACAGCGGGAGCAGGCATCAGCGTTGTAAATGGAGCAAACAGCATAACGATTTCCGCATCCACAGCGACAGTTATTTGGAATAATATCAGTGCTTCACAGGCGTTAGCAGCTAATCAGGGGTATTTTGTAGATGCGACAGGTGGTGCTATATCTCTTTCATTGCCCGCTACTGCGAGTGTGGGAGATACAATTAGAGTTTATAAAGTAGATAACAGCGTAAACCAAGTAAAAATTACCCAGGGTGCTCTTCAATCTATACAAATAGGATCGTCAGCATCGACAACTGGAGTTGCTGGTTTTGTTGAAACAACAGCGATTGGAGACACTCTAGAGTTAATTTGTCAAACAGCAAATACAGGTTTTAAAAGCGGATCGGTTGTTGGGAACTGGACAGTAGCTTAAATTTGAGGAAATTATGTCAAACACAAATAGACCATTAGGGCAACTAGATAACAACTATCGATTAGATCCCGATTCATTCAATGAGGAAGCGTTTAGAGGTGAATACGATGCTGGAGATAACCTTATTTACAAAGGATTGGCCAAACCTGGTAGCAGTACTGCATTAGATGTATGGCAAATAGCAAAGTTAACTTACGATGGGAACGATAATTTGCTTTCGATTACCTGGCCAGAAAATGCAAACGGTGTCGCATCCAGCACCTACGATTTTAGCTGGGATGATAGAGTTACGTACACCTATAGCTAAGGAAAAGTTATGCCATTCAAATTCAACCCCATCACAACAAAACTTGACTTAGTAGATACTGGAGGACCAGGCCCAGGGGCACAACAAGATTTCGTTACCGATGCAGGAACGGCGACTTCAGTAGCCGATAGTATAAACCTTCTCGGCGGTGCAAATATCAACACCACTGGAGCAGGTGCAACGGTCACGGTAGCTCTAGATAGCGCAGTTACGACTACCTCTTATGCTACTGCTAATGCTGCATCTGGATTGACGATTGAAAACAATACAGTCACGGCAGACGGTACAGATGCAAACATTGATATTGGATTGGTCGCGAAAGGTACGACGGGTGGTGTTTACTCCCCGACACATATAACTATCGGACAAAATTCAAGTGTCGCTTCTTTTCCTTTTGCTGGGACAAGTGTTAGTGCTTCTTTTTTGGTATCTACTGCGGGAGCTACCGATGCCGCTGGTATATCTGAAATAAGACACGGCACTACAGCGAGTCTTGGCTCTAATTTAATCTTGGGAAGATCTAGAGGAACATTCGCAGCCCCTACAATCGTTCAAAACGGTGATAGTGTAGGTAGAATTGCGTTTATTTCTTACGACGGAGCAAATTACCAGTATTCAGCGCAAATTCAATGTAACGTTGCAGCAGCTCCAGGTGTAGCAGATACCCCAGGAAATTTATTGCTTCAAACTGTGCCTAATGGATCATCAACACCTGTCACCGCTGTAACCATTTCAAGTGCTCAAGTTGTTACTTTAGCTAATGCATTACCTGTCGGATCAGGCGGTCTTGGAATCACCACAACCCCAACAAATGGCCAAATTCCAATCGGTAATGGTACAAATTACACCGCAGCTACTTTAACGGCTGGCTCTGGAGTATCAATAACAAATGCAGCCGGATCGGTAACCATCGCTTCATCGGGTGGTGGTACTACATGGCAACTAATTAGTGCTAACCAAACACTTGTTGCAGGTGAAAGTTATCTTGTAAATACATCAGGCGGAGCTATCACATTAGCATTACCAGCGACAGCTGTTATTGGAGATTATTTTCGAGTATATAATTTAAGTGGTGCAAATCAAGTCACCATTTCCCAAGGTGCAGGCCAACAAGTCCGTATAGCTTCATCACTAACAACTTTGGGGGCTGGAGGGTCTTTAACAACAACTCAAGCTGGTGACTCTTTGGAGATCGTGTGCTCAGTAGCAAACAATAATTTTAACGTCGTTTCCCTAATTGGAAACATCACGGTAGTATAGGAGATAAATCATGCCTACAATCAATAGCATCAACAGCAATATCCCAATTGAGGTCGATAAAGGTGGATCGGCAAGCTCCTCTTTTAACATCAATGGAGCGGTGATTTCAGGGGCAACGGGCACTTCAGCTCTGACGGCTCTTACTCTTACTGACGGTCAAATTGTAATCGGAAATACCGCAGGCGCACCTCTAGCAGCAACGATTACCGCAGGCTCAGGGATCAGTGTAACCAACGCAGCAAACTCGATCACAATCGCAGCAACAGGGATTTCAGCAACAGTTGAAGTAACGGGAACAACGCAAGCGATGGCCGTAAATACCGATTATATCGCGAACAACGCAGGTTTAGTGACGTTGACACTACCAGCTACAGCAGCCCTTGGAACCGAAATGAGCGTGCTTTATAAAGGTGCAGGTGGCTGGTTAATCGCGCAAAATGCAGGACAACAAATCCGTTTTGGAACTTCAGCAACCACAACGGGAGTTACTGGGTCTTTGGCCTCATTCGCTGCTGGTGATTGTGTAAAATTTAAATGCATTACAGCAGACACCCTTTTTGAAGTGTTTAGCTCACAAGGTAACATCACAGTAGCTTAGGTTAAGATATGACAACAAACAATTCGATCAACACACCCAAACCCATTGACGTTTCTAGCGGTGGGACGGGGCAATCAACACTAACGACAGCGAATGGAGTCCTTGCAGCTGGAACCACAGCCACGGGAGCTATTCAAAATATTGGCACTGGATCGGTTGGACAAGTCTTGACATCAAATGGAACTGGCTTACCGAGCTTTCAAGCAGCACCTGGGGGTGGAATAACTGGCCCAGGATCTTCAACAGATCGAGCAATAGCCACATGGAACGGCACAGGGGGAACAGCCTTATTTAGTAACTCTGCCGTAACTATCGATAGTACAGGAAGATTACAAAACTCATCTCAACCATCTTTTTTTGCTTCTATTGGGAGTAATATTTTAAGTGTAACGGGGGATGGTTCACTTTTTGTAGTACCTTATGATGTTGTGGCTAGGAATGTAGGCTCAAGTTATAATAACGTAACAGGTGTATTTACGGCCCCAGTAACTGGATTTTATTTATTTAGCGCTACATTATTAATGTACGATTTTAATGCCGCTCATACTCGTTTAATTATACAAATGCCAAATGCTAACCAAAACGATATAATTCGATTAAATCCTTATGCTATTAGAGATTCACAAGACATTGTAGAATTGAATTTTCAAAAGCTAACTCCGCTTACAGCTGGAAATACTGTTCAAGTTCAATTGTTTGTGGATAACGGAACCAAAACAGTTAGTTTATCAAGTCTTGGTTCTTATTTTAGTGGAGCATTATTATTTTAGGATAACTTTTATATTTAGCTCACAAGGTAACATCACAGTAGTATAGGTTAAAATATGCCAACAAACAATTCGATTAATACCCCCAAACCCATTGACGTTTCTAGCGGGGGCACAGGTTTAAGCACAGCTACAACGGCATATGGGGTTTTAGCGGCAGGAACAACGGCCACGGGTGCTTTTCAAAACATTGGAACTGGGGCCAGCGGTGAGGTTTTGACCAGTAATGGAGCAGGTGCCCTTCCTTCGTTCCAAGCTGCTGCAGGTGGAGGTGGATTTACTTCTATTGTAAGTCAAGTATTCACATCCTCGGGAACGTTTCTCCCAACTTCGGGCCTTTCATTTGCAATCATTGAGGTTTGTGGTGGAGGTGGAGGTGGCGGGGGTTGTGATGTATTTGTCTCAGTTACAGGAGCAATAACCGTTGGCGGAGGTGGTGGAGGAGGAGGTTATTCGCGTGAAATTGTAACAGCTGCAACTATTGGAGCCTCGCAGACTGTAACCATCGGAGCAGGCGGAGCAGGTGGAGCACCGGGCATAAATGCGGGAGCAGCTGGAGGAACAACCTCAGTCGGCTCAATAATTAGTGCTACTGGTGGAGCAGGTGGAGCAGCACGAGTAATAAATGGCACTAGCGCAACAGCACTCGGAGGAGCTGGAGGTGTTGGTTCAGGTGGTAATTTTAACATAACAGGCGAACCAGGATTCACGGGTTTGTCGGGACAAGAAAACGCAGTTTATGGTTTTGGAATTTCGGGAAAAGGCGGTAATTCTTATTTTTCGGGAGGCGGCGCTGCTGTGGTTGCTCAAATTTTTGTCACTAGTTTTAATGGTAATGCGGGTACAAATTACGGCGGTGGTGGTTCAGGTGCAGTTAACTTTGATACTACGGCGGGAACTTCTAAAGCTGGGGGAGATGGAGCAGGTGGTATCGTTGTAATTACTGAATATATAATTTAAGCAGAATCAAGACATAAAAAAACCCCGATGTAGCATAACACCATCGGGGAAACTCGTGAACCGCTTCAAACCAAGGGATCAACCTTTAAAGTTCAGGAATTTTTTCAGTTTTAAAACACAAAACGCCTAGGGGTTGTACTAGGCGAACTTGACTAAGGAAAATTCAGAAACTTAGACAAGTTGTTTTAACTATATCAAAAAACGAAAAAAAGTTAAAGTACAATTGCAGTAACTAGTTGCTTGATCCCCCTTTAGTGCTTTAATTAGCTGCGTTTAAGGCAAGATCATGTGATCAAACTAAAGGGACTTTAAAAGAAAAACCCCAGCTCTTTACACTGGGGAAAACGAGTAATGGAGAACATCAACTCAGGCTTCATTGAGTTTTTGTTTCTGACTCTACATCATAAATAAAAAATTGCGCAAGCTCTTTGTCCACCGTTTTTAACTCCTCGATTGGGATACCCATCAAGAGTTTAATCGATTCAGAAGCGCATTTAACATTCACTAAATCACGATTCAAAATCATCCTATCTTGTTCCGAAATCCTTGATTCCAAGTTGCTAATGTATTCAAAAATATTCTCAGCAAAAAAGACAGCCATCTCAGCCCTCAGCCAAGCCTCAGCAATACCCACTTTTTGAAGCGGTTCAAATTTTTCAAGTTTTCGTATTTCATCTATTTTTTCTTTGTAGCATGGCAATTCAGCGAATTTGTTTGGCTTTGGGCTGTTTAAAAGAAAGGAAGTAGATAGATGCTTCAATTGAATGGGGTGAATTGATTTGGGGTCAAATGAAGGGGTCTCTTCAACGTTTGTCTCTTTATGCTGATTTGATTTGTTAAAAATAAACTGTGGATCTTGCATAGAGATAGAACACGTATGCATAAATAAAAATAAAAAAAGTTTCATATTAAACCTTCGTTTTTATCACTAGAAAAAGTATTCCAGAAAAAATATTTTTAAAAGTGTAGTTTAGGTGCATGTTATGGGAAAAATATTTGATAGTGAAGATAGTTTTATCTTAAAAATAGGGCTTTTATTTCTCGTGCTGTTAGGAGCAGGAATTTATTACTTAAGCATCTCAGTAAGTAATTACCCACATGATAACCCGATTGAAGAAGTAATTGAAAAAATGATTGAGAAAAACACGGGATTAAATATTGATTTATCACCCGATTCACCAGAAAAAAACAAATAAGAATAAAAATTTGTTTCTTTTTTAAACTTGATATAAATAAAATATCTTGCAAAAAAGGAAGCTATGACGCGTTTAACTATAAATATAAAAGCAGAAATAAAACTTTTAGAACTTGAAAAACTACTTCTAAAAGCAAGCATACTCCGTCAACATAGCTTGTATTTATAACCTCGTGGTTGAGGATTGGGTAGGCTAAAAACCTACCCTTTTTTATTTACCACGGGATATCTTCACCGATCTCTTTGATAAGGTCTACAGGCTCTTTCGGTTGTGGTTTGCTAATAGTTCTTATGTGCTTTACTTGACAATGAAGTTTCGCGGTCGGTTCAGATTTTTTATTGATATAAGCTGAAGCTGATACATCGCCATAAATTAAAACCAGTGAGTCTTTTTCAATGGTAGAAGCGTACTTAAAAATTGACTCATTCACAAAACAATCGAAATATAGATAGTTGTTTTTTGTTTGAGCTACTTTTACGCGCATGACATGAAAAGATTTGTCATCTTTTGTTTTTGTTTCTACGGGTTGAAAAACATATCCCACTAAAGTTCCTAAAAACATATATTCTCACTTAGTTTCTTTGAAGTCCCAGAAAAAGGACTCTTTTTTATATGGCTCTAATTCACATTTGTAATCTTCAGCCATTTTTTTATAGTCGTAAGTCGTGCGGAAAATCTTACGTATAGTTGTTTTAAAAGTTTTTGTTTCCTTTTCACCAATGAGAGCAAGAATCGCCTGTTTTATCTTTTCTTCGTTCTCTTCTAAAACTCGAATCATCTCACGCTTTTCTGCTCTGAATGTCTGTAACTTTTGAAACAAGTCATCTACAAGATCATTTTCTACGTATCCCAAGCTATAAGGCTCTTTTTCAAGCATACAGCGATAGAACTCTTTCTCACGCTCTAACATAGTCTGAATGAAAGATGGGTCTCTTTCTACCGTAACAGTTGCAATTTCTAGATCTCTATAAGAACAGTAAATGATTGAGTTCAAGTCAGAGACAATCATTTGATGTTGAAGTTGCGGATAATATTTTTCAGGTATTTTCCCATCACATGCTAACTGATGATCATAAGCATTGGGGCACTTAATCTCACAAGCGATGTTCTCTTTGATATCATAGCCGTCAAAGCTAGCAATTAAAAAATCATAAGCATCACTCTGACCAACGATCGGCTCAAGATG
>SXGQ01222477.1_pt1 | contig 11089 bp, 8 predicted proteins | sample 3178371 | NCBI WGS metagenome assembly SXGQ01 (sample SAMN11356859, study PRJNA531348) | freshwater metagenome | isolation source: freshwater sample F1-20 | place: China: Fuxian Lake, Yuxi | collected 2017-12-25 | reverse complement strand
GAAGATGCCGTCGCTGGCAGCCTCCACCTTGTTCAACTCGATCTGCGCCAAGTCGCCCTGCTGCGCCATCTCAAGGAGACGCACCTGCATGTCGGCCTTGGCCTTCTCCGCCTGACCCTTGTCGGGGATGACCTTGTCGAGGAGACCCCCGAGGACGGGCAGCAGGGCGGTGACGAGGGGCAACATGGGAGTCTCCTTACTTCCTTACCCCGGAGGGGCTAACGGGCCAACTCTTCCTGGCGGGCCCAGTCTTCTTCTTGGCCATGGTGGCCTTCTGCGCGGGGGTCATCTTGGCTGCCGCTGCAGCAGGACGGCAGGCGGGGTAGCCCCTCTTGGACTTCTCCGCGCCACTCCTGCCACAGGCCTTGCCCGTCTTTACGTCAACCCACTTCTCACCAAACCACTTCCCCAACCCGCCCTTCACTTCTTCTTCACGCGGTTGTCCGCGCCTCCCCAACTCCCACCCTTCTTCTTGTACTCCTTGGCGGCCCATGCATTGGCGTAGGCACTGGGGTACACATCAAACTTGGTCTTGGCCGCCGCCTTGGCAGCAGCCCACAGCTTGGGGTTCTTGGGGGTAGACTTTGCCATGTCAGCACTTCCTTGCACTAATTCTCTTTGTGGCTGGCAGAACCATGTCGGTAATAACATGCGCCGCAATAGATGCTGATTTCTGCATCTGGGTTATCTCTTCACCGGAAGAAGCAAAGATTTTCTTTGCGCCTGCGTCGAAAACTTTCTGTTCCATAGGTTCCATCAAATCCTTCGGGTACTCTAGCAGTAGGTACGCTTCAAGGATTGGCACCTTGGCATAATTCCACCTCAAGTAGAATAGTTCAAGGTTGGTTTCAAAATTGGTAATATCCCGCTGTTTCATGTCAGCAGTTCCACGCCCGCAGGGACTTGTTGATGCGGGAGTTGGGATCGTTGGCCGTCTTCGACGAGGTCAACTTCTTCTTCATGCCCTTCATGCGGGCACAGAAGCTGTCGCGGCGGGGACCACCCTCAGGCTGCGGCGCCTTGAGGCCCGGCTTCCCGGGGTTGGCCCTATTGTAGGAGGCGCGGCCTTTCTCGTTGAGACCCCCCTTGGGGTTCTTGCCTTCGGCGCGCTGCCACGCGGGAGTCTTAGCCATATGCCTGCTCCAAGCTGCGGGTGCTGATGAACTCCCAGCCGTCATGGGGGAAGCCCCCCGCCACACCCTTAAGTAGTGTAACCCCGGAGGTCCACATGGCCTGGGCTGGTCCAGCATACACTTCTTTTTGGCTGGGGTCAAGATAGCACCCGGCCACCAGCCCCATCATCTTGTGCTTGCCCCGGCGGATTGCCACGTCCCAAATGTGACTGTGGCCCATGATGCAACTGCGGTATTGCTTCTTGAGGAGGGTTGCGGCGGGGTACTCGCCCCCCACCGATTTGCCCATCACGCCCGTGACGAAGTAGTGGGAGGCCGCCATCCCCTTCACCTCGTACTCCTCAAGGAAGGGAATTACCTCCCACCCATGGAGGAAGAGGTTGGCAGTACTAAGGGTACCCTGCAACTCGGGGACATTATCCAAAGCGCGGTCAATGCGGGCCTCGTGGTTCCCCATGAGGAAGACCTTCTTGCCCCTCCACTCCCCCAGGATACGGAGGGCCACGTTGGCAGCCTCGATGTCAGCAGCCACGGTGCGCCCGTCAAAGGAGGCCTTGCGCTTCCCACTCCCCGTGAGGCTACTGCCATCGTAGCTGCTGAGGGAGGGCATATCCGCCAGATCCCCAAGGCAGAGGAGCATGTCGGGGGAGGTATCCTGCAGGTACTTGAGGAGCCAGCGGAAGCGACGGGGGTTGATCCCCGGGCGGGCGTGGCTATCCGGCAGGACCAGTATGTTCACTTGAAGACCTCCTTGAGGCTGGGAAGATCCTGCTTCTTTTCCCCCAAGATGAGCTTCCAGATGGTGGGCCCCACGCCCTCACCATGGCACCACACCCGGATACCCATCTGACGGGCATTCTCGAAGAAGTACTGGGCGTCCTGCGAGGCCGCAATGAGTTCCCCGGTACTCCAGAACTTCTTGTCGGTCTGCCCGATGGTGATGTTCATGTACTTGGGGCGGCCCTGCTCATCCTTGGCAGTCTTGTCGATCTGCCCCTCGGGGTAGCAGAAGTCGAAGCCAAAGAGGTGGAACTCGCTATACCCCAAGGACTGGGCAAGGGAGAGGGCCCTCCACGCAGCACACGTCCCCCCGTTGATGAGGAGGCTGCCCTCCGGGAACACCTCCGACTTGACGAGGGCCTGCGTCATCGCATGCCAGCCCCACACATTCTTGGTCTTCCCCATCACATGGCGGGTGACAGAGGGATCCGACATGGAGGCCACCAGCACCTTGGTGGAGGGAGGGATATCCTCCATGAGATCCTTGCGCTTGATGCCGTGGGTGGAGATACCGGCAACGTCGCGCGGATCCAGCAACACCAGGTACTCGGGGTCCACACCCCACCCCACCACCGTAGGAAGACTGTGCTTCACCACCGCGATGTCGGCACCCTCGCGCCACATCTTGATGATCTTGTCCTTCCTCTTGTGGATGTCGGGGCCCGCCGATACAATCACCAGCTTTCTGTCATGGGGCTTGGCCTTGGTGACCCACTTCTTCAGCAACCCAAGGTTTTCCTTGACGTTGTTGATGATGTGGTCCTTGGGCATGCAGTCCTGGGCTGTGACCTTGAGGGGCATGGCGCCCATACCCGCCGGGGGGAGGTCCGGGAGACCATCACCCACCGCAGCGATGTTGACGATGCCCCCGCCCTGCACCGCATCCTTCGCCTTGTACACCTTCTTGTCGCGGAGGATCTTGGTGAAGGTAGCCTCCACCCCCCTAAATTCGGCGGCAGGCATCCCCCCACTCTTGTCCGCCACGTAGTAGTCGTCGAAGACCACCACCGGAATGCGCTTGCACATTTCCCAGTCGTGTGAGATGGTGTCCACCGAGTGGCCCCCGTCGAGCCACGCGAAGTCCACGCCGGGTACTTCCCGCAGTGTATCCTTGGTGTCCCCCTTGGTGAGGTAGAAATCGAAGTGCTTGCCCTTCTCCTTCATCGCCACACCGAAAGCGTGGAGCTTCGCCGTCACCTCCTCCAGGGAGAAGTGCTTCTTGACGTTGTGCTCCTTGGCGTCGGTATCAGCCGAAGCTTCCTCGAAGAGATCATACCCGTGGTAGACAACGTGATCCCATTTCCCAAACGCAACCTGCGCCATCTGGATAGCCCTATCGCCATTCCATGTGCCGGTTTCGAGGATCACCCGTGGCATGTAGTGCTGGACCAAAGCCAGCAACTGGTCGTATCGGGTCTTGAGACCGTTGACCACCTTGTTCTTGCGAGCGCCCTTGAGGTGGGTGAAGACTTCCTTGAGGGGGCTATTCTCAAAGGCATCCAGCCCCACATAGTTGGGGTCCACGAGGTTGACGGTTTCCAGCCCGTGGAGGCGGTGCATCTGCAGCACCCTCTCGAAGATGAAGGCGTCGGTCCACTCGCTGTAGTTGAAAATCTCCCCACTCATGTAGAGGTCGTACATGTCGGTGATGAGTGTGCGAGCCTCGTTACCGGCGAAGTAGATGAAGCCGGTCTCGCTATAGTTGATGCCCTTCCTGCCGAGATGGGTGACATGGCCCTTGCACATATCGCGCAGCCACGCCATAGTGAGGGGCTTGGTGGTGATTACGTCGCCATCCAGCCAGAGGAAGGGCTGGGGATCCTTGGCGGCATCATGGAGGGCGAAGACCTTGGCACAGAACTTCAATGCATCCAGACGGTAATTGTAACCCTCGGGGGTCTGCCCATTCTTGTCCGGGTGCTGGGTGCGGAAGGCGGTGAATCCTTTCACTTCCTCAAGACGTTTCACGGTGACAGCGCGATGCCCGCACGTGATCTCTGAGGGGTCCATCCCATCCACGTAGATGGTGAGGGAGATGTTGGAGTCCCACAGGCGGGTTGACTCAAGGAAGTTCTTGCCGTAAAGGTCCCAGCCCTTCGGCCCCCAGGAAGTAACAATCTTCATCGGTAGAGGTCCACCACATGTTTCCAGTTGAAAAATTCGTTTTCCACCAACGCCCTCTCCGCATTCCATGCGGCGGCATAGGGAACATCCTTGTAGTTGGAGAACCAGGGTCCACCATCGGTAAAGTGGATAGCCTTGGGGCTATCGTAAGAGTAGCGCGTGGTGGGACTGTGATATGGAAGCCAGTTCCACGTCTCGTCAATTTCCCCAATGGAGTCCGTCCACTGGAAACCGTGGAGGTACGACCCCTTCTGTGTGTTGACTGCTTCGAGGTCCAGCTTCCGGCAATGGGGGTGCAGGGGATTCAGGACCATCAGGGAGGACCACAACTTGCGGTGGTACTGCGTCTGCGCAACCCCATCCATCTTGATGGAGTCTTTGGGAATAAACTTGTGCTTCACCACCGAGACTGCCACCTCGGGGTCACAGAACTGGAGCATCTTCTTGATGTCATCGAAGAAGAGGAAGTCGCAATCAATGAAGACCACCAAATCCTCTATTCCGTGGCGCTGGGCGATGTGGGGCACCAGGAAGCGCGAGAAGGAAAATTCCGTGGAAAACGGAAGCCCGTCTCCCACATCGATCATCTGGTTGCCTTCCCGATAAGATGTGCGCCAATACTTCCCTGCAGCCTTCAAAGAATCAAGCTTGAGGGGGGTGACGACACAGGGGACGCTACAATGCCGCTTGATGCTATGCGCGGCTACCTTGTAGGCGATGTCCTCCCTAGAGTCATAGCCAATGAATATGTGCAGCATGCGTGAATAGTAGGTGGCTGGCTAGCGGAAGTCAAGACTTTTTATTGAAGAGGTCGAAGAGTGTCTTGACTTTTTCTTCCACTACAGCCAGCCGGTTATCCATCTTGGCAAGAAGGATTACCAGGGTAATGAAGCCCAGGCCGAGGGGCCATAGCCGGGAGATGACCTCCAGGGTGTCCATCAGTCGCCCCGCAGCCTTGCGGCGTACTCTCCCCGCACCACAGGAGGCACCGCAGTTACACGTTGCGGCTGCTGCAGCTTCTTCAGCTTCTCCTGCACGGAGGTATTGAAGGCAGTTGCATCGACGAGGATCTTGTCCCTGGGAGGCCTGCCCTTGTCGTAGGCGGCAATCTCCTTGTAGTATTCCTGGGCTTCCTTTCGGTACTTGACGCGGGCCTCGGCATCCAGGGCGTTAAGGGATTTGTTGAGGGAGGTGGCAATCTTGTCGCTGTAGGACTTGCGGATATCATCCATCCGCGTCCCCAACTCCTTGGTTTCCTGCTGCGCCTCGCGGGCCCGCGCCACCTTGGTGGGAGTGAATCCAGTGGCAACCTTTAGGACATCCGCAGTTTCCCGCATCTCCTTGGCCGGGAGGGCTGGCTCTATCCTGCCGGGGGTGATGAAGCCGGACTCCTGCATCACTTGGGATTTGACGAGGTTGCGCACCATCAGGGGCATCAGGGAGGCATAGGCCATTGCGTCCTCCCCCTTGGACCTGTAGGCGAGGAAGTCTCGGATGCCACCCCCAACTGCGCCGCCGAGGGGGCCGAAATCCGTGATGTCGAATTGCAGGGGGTTGAATTGGATGATGTCGAGGGCGGTGCGCTTGGAGACATCGATACCCGTGGCGCGGAATGGCCCATTGAGTACCATGTCGGCCAACTCGGCGGGGGTCCCCAGGAAGTTGAGGGCGGGGACTTCCTTGAAGACATCCTGCATCGACTCGCGCAACTGGGCCCGCACCGCCGTGGGGGAAATCCCCAACTCGGTGGCAAACTTCTTGGTGATCCAGTCGAGGGCATCTCCCCCCGGACCCATGAAGGGAAGGCCCCAGATGCCAGAGGTACTCCAGATGCCCAGCATGAGGAGACCCACCATCTTGCGGGACTCGGAGGAGTTGAAGACGTTGCCACCGTAGTAGCGGGCCGCCTTGTTGAAGAGACCCAGCATGGCGATTGGGAAGGCGGAAAACTGGGTGAGGACACCCAAGGCCATCCCGTGCATGTAGCGGGCGCGGAATGCCTTGGACATGGTAAACTGGGTGGAGTCGGAGGCGAAGAAGGCGGCCTCCATGGGATTGGTAACTTCGTCGTTACCTACGTTGCGGGCAAACTTGGACAAGGTATCCAGGGTGGTCTTGTCCTTGGCCATGCGAAAAGCGGCGAGGGCGGTAGCCATGCGGTTCATCGTTTCCACCGCCGTGAAGGCGTAGGATCCCGATTCCACCACCTTGCCCAGCAGCTTGCCAGCGGAATAGAGGGCCTTTACTTGGCTGGAGGCAAGCTGGGTGGGGGCCTGGTCGCGGGACAACATGGCCTGGAAGTGACCCCGCTTGAGACCTTCCACCAGCATCTCGTATTCGTCGGCCCCAATCTTCCCCTTCAGCTTCTCGACATCGAAGGGCAATTCCGATGTCCCCACCTTGAAGTTGAAGGCCTTGCCGATATCCTTCATGGCACCCGCGATCCTCGCCACCGCGTTGCCCGTACCACCGGCAGCCCCCAGGAAGGGAAGGGAAGAGTGGGGAATCTGGGTGAAGTTGACGATGGCCGAGGAGAGGTTGCCCCACAGGGTGTAGAGGAAGGCGAGGGCCTTTAGCTGGGCGGTGCGCGCCTCGTTGCTGTGGAGGTATTCCTCCTGGGTGGAAGCGATATCAAGAAGCTTGGTGTCCTCCTTGATGGAAGCCATGGCCTCGCGGCGCAACCCCTCTGTAGCCTTGTTGGCAACCCAGTCGGAGGTGGAGGCAACGAAGGGGGCGTAGACACTACGCAGGTAGGTATCGTAATTGTCGGGGGTAAGCCACCCCGGCACATTCTCCCTCTTGCGCAGGCGGGCCATCGGGATGGCAGCTTCCTGCCGCAGGGATTCCAGGATGTCCTTGACTTCCTTGAGGGAATCCTTCCCATTCTTGCGGGGGTTGAGGATGGCGGTAAAGAGGAGATCCATCTTGGTGATGGCATCCACCTTGGGGAGGAAACGCTGCAGCATCTCCTTCCTCTCCACCATGTCGAAGGGCTGGGAGATCTCGGTGGCCCCCGCCTTCTTCAACTCCTCGATGCGCTTCAAGGCCTGCTGCTTTCCGCCACCCCGGAAACCCTTGAGGGGATTCCACCCGAAGGCCTGCAGGTGCATTTGCCCGTTGAGGGTGTAGGTGATACCCCACCTGCCCATGCGGATGTGGGGGATGTAGCCGACCTTGCGAATCTCTTCCATCTTGCGAAGGAGTTGGGCATCCTTCCCCACCGGCACCTCATCCACCCCGTAGCCCATCGCCACCTTGGTGGAATCGATCATGTGGGTAAACAACTCATTCATCACCCGCCGCATCTCCCGGCGCGTCTCATTGAGTTTGGCGGGGAGGGTAACCGTTTCCCCCTTCTTCACCCCAACGTGGTCCCTGTTGGCGGTGATGGTGGCGGTGCCATCCGGATTCTCGGTGGCAAGGCGGCCCTCGGCATCCTCCACCTCCATGATGCGGGTGATGGCGCGGGTATCCTTGGTATCCAGGTCCCCCACCTTGCGCATAGAGTCGGCATACTCGTAATTAAGGCGGCTGCGGATCTGCTCCCCCGTCTTCAAGGCGTTGACATAGGGGCGCAACTGTGGCCAGGTGGTGGCAAGGTTGTCGAGGGTGACGAAGCCCGACATGAATTTCTGGAAGGCATTCATCGCGGGGAAGAAGTCGTCCGCCTTCTTGGCCTGGAGTTGCTGGCGCAATACCTCCACCTTCTGGAGGGAGGGGCTGATTACCTTGGACTTGGCGGGATTACAGCTATTGGCCATCTCTTACCTGCAATCGTAGGGCTTGGTGGCGGGTTCCCCCATCTCCACCTGCATATTGATATCAGCGTCAAGGCGGCGCGCAAACTCCAAGGCTTCCTTGTTTCCCTTCGGCAGGTTGAGTTTGCCCATGTCGGGAAACATGGACTCCAATTGCTGCATCATGCCACTCTGGAGGATAGTGAGGCCGGGCTTGCGGGGAATGGGTTTCCCAGCCGCCATTTCTATCTTCACTTCGGCAGAAATTTGGTTAAGCTCTTTCTCGAATTTCTCCAGCTTTTGTTCGATTTCCGGGAATTCAAATACTTTAGAGTCGTACTTTCCCAATTCGGTAATGACTTGAGAGGTCGTGGCTGCAAACTGCTTGTTGTATTTACGCAAATTCTCCACGATTTGGCGCATGTCGTCCATGTTGACTGTGGCCAATTGACGAACAATATTTGTTGAGTCGTGTACGGTTTTCCTCAATTCATTCATGCGGTTAATAATACTCTTTTTTGTATTATTATCCAGGTCGTTAAAGTCAGTAAGACTTTCCGGCTTGCCGGGGATATACGTATACTTAAGCCGGTCTAGGTAAGATTCACTATCCATCAGCTCATAGTAGGGGAGCAGGAATTTTTCAGCGGCAACCTTATAAAAAGTTTGTGGATCATTGAGAATAGAAGAAGCTTCCAACTTACGCAGGTTTGTCTCAAGATTTCCCGAAGGCTGGTTGTCAATGAATGCCTCTAGAAAACGGTCAAATCCGATCCTGTAGAGTTTGGAAGAGTCTTCGTTATATGCTGGAGCAGTAAGCGTGGGCCCCGCCTGCATGGCGGATTCATTGGCAGGTGCTTCCTTAAACAACATCTGGAGTAGTGCCATATCCATGTTTTTGAATTTGGATTGGTTACCAATCCACATGTCTGTGTTGTGATACTCCATCATTTTATTAAGGATGGCCTGCCTCTTTTCGTAAGCAGTGGACACCAAACTTGATTCAAAGTCGTCAAACTTATATACAAAATCAGAAACTTTCTTTTTCAAAGCTGCTTTCTTTCGGGGATCCTTTTCGCGATTCACCCTATCCAAGAGATCGTAGCTGCGGTCACGTATGGAATGTAAGCTTTGTCCCGATGCCCCGAATGCATCGGAGTCAACGTCCATCTGCGACTGGTTGGCATCATCGAGGTCTTCCATCAAACCTTGAGGAAGATTGAATTCATAGGAGAGATTGGGCAGGGGGGACTTGCCAGCGAAGATCTGTCCCAAGATACGGCCAGTCGCCTCGCCGTTACCCACCCAGGCCTCCCCTTGCTTCAGCACATCCTTGGCTATGCTGATGTCGGGGGCACCTGCTGCCGCTGCGGCACCCTGCATCAGGCTGCGCCTCCCAATCGGCTTGATGCCCAAGGCAATCTTGCCAGCCTCGATGACATTCTTCATCTCTCGGGTGGGGGCGATACCACCGGCGGAGGGGGGCGTGACCTTGTCGAGGGTGTTGAGCCAGTCAGCAACCTTCTGGTTGGGGGCAAACTTGGCCTTCTCCCCCGTGAAGAAATTCTTCAGCACGTTGGCGAGGCGCTGGAAGAACTTCTCCACCACCGAGATGGGCTTCTGCTGCGTGGTGGCCCAGCGGGAAACCTGGTCCGCGAACCACTCGCCAAAGGACTTCCAGTAGAAGGTCAAGTCATTGCCGGTCTTGGCACTCCCCGGATCGACGAACCTGCCGCCGCGCATTGCCCTCAGGGCCTGCATGTAATCCTGCGCCGCCTTGGGGGAGTTGGTGGCAAGCCAGTTGCGGAACTCCATTTCAATCTGGCGGCGCACTTCGGGCGGGGCTTCCCTCAGGGCGGTAGTCTCGAGGATGTGCCCCATCTCGTGGGCCAGCGTCTCAAGGGTCCTGACTACAGGCATCCCCTCGCGGAAGATGATTACGTGGGCACCATCCCCCAGAGAAGTGGCACTTCCCTGCCCCCGCAAGGTAGCCCCGAGATTGGCGATGCGCCCCCACTTGCCGGGGAAATCCAGCATCCCGGCGGCCCCCTCGGGGGTAGCGAAGACGATGCGCTGGTTGCCAAGCCCCAGCATCTGCATCCAGCCACGCAGGATACCCTGGATCTCAGGCTTGATCTTTCCGGCGAAGACGACATTCTCCCCTTCCTTGAAGGGGCCCTGGGGGTTGGCGGCTTCCCGCGCCTTGTCTTCTGCCCGCAGCCGATCCCCGATCTTCTTCAGCTTCGCGATGTCTTCGGCACTGAAGGTGGAAGTCGGGGCCACCATGTCGATGTTGACGCGAGCGAAGCGCGTACCCCGCGTCGGCACATAGATGGGAGTGCCGTTGAGGGAGAAGGTCTTGATGAGGGCAAGGTCGCCCTCCTGCCAAGCCACCGTGCCCCCAAAGTTGCGCGCATGCATCTCGGCATCGGATGCCATCTCTCGGGTGTCGGACTTCTTCTCCCGCCGGGAAGCAATACCCTGGGCTTCCTCGGTGGTCATCCCCGCAATGTCGTCGCGGGTATACCCCAACCCATAAAGTTTGTTGCGGGTACCCAGGGGGATGAGGGTGTCACCCTTCACCTCCTTGGGCTTGTCCATGCGCGGGCTGCCCTCATCCCGGTACTCCGTGGACAACTCGGCCTCGGGGTTGGCGCGGTACCCCAAGAAGCCCTGCCGCTTCACATCCCTGTTGTTGCCGAGGGCTTCCCAGATATCCGCCGCCTGCTTCTGAGTAAGTTGCACTCCCTCACCGGCAGCGGCATCCAGATCCTTCTTGGTGAGGGTAACCTTGGGATCCCTGCGGATGATGCGGTTGCGGAGGGCTTCATACTGGCGGGAAGTCAAACCGGCGGGGGGATTCTGCAGGGTGGCCTGCAGCGGGGTAGTGGGCCGCGTCACCTCTGTAGCAAGGGTGACACCCTCGAAGCCGCCCCTTGGGGGTACCCCACCCACATCCTCCCCCACCTTGAGGCGCGGGGCAACGGCGGGGGCACCCACCTGCTTCACGAATACGTTGGGATCCTCGGGATTCCTACCCAGGCGCAGGAAGGCATCCACCGGCACCAGTGATTCGGCTTTCGAAGTATATTGGGTGAGGATGTCCGTAACGTCTTGCTTCGAAGCGTCATACCCGGCATCCTTGAGGCGCTTCTGCACCACGGGGAGGGAGACCCGCTGGCCACTCTTCAATTCCCCAAGGTAATCCTCTACCTCGTTGCGCACCCACTGCTGCAACTTGGGGGCTTCTTCCTTGGTGTACAATCCGGCTTCGCGGCGCACGCCCTTGGCAACACTTTCGGCGCGGGGACCCAT
>SXGQ01012771.1_pt1 | contig 11089 bp, 16 predicted proteins | sample 3178371 | NCBI WGS metagenome assembly SXGQ01 (sample SAMN11356859, study PRJNA531348) | freshwater metagenome | isolation source: freshwater sample F1-20 | place: China: Fuxian Lake, Yuxi | collected 2017-12-25 | reverse complement strand
AGTCCACCATCGCTAATGAGATAATAAAGCAAACCTCTACGTTTATAAACATAGATGGAGACAAGCTTAGAGAGCTGTTTGCAAACAAAGACTATTCTAAAGAGGGTAGGATTAAGAACCTAAACAGGGCTAGTGACATAGCTCACTTCCTAAACTCTACAAGGAGTAATGTTGTGTTGTCACTAGTCTATCCCTACAAAGAAGCTAGAGACTATCTCAATAGCCTCACTAATAATGTGGTGTGGGTGTATTTACATTACACAGATGAAAGAGGAAGAGAGTCATTTCATGTTCCTGATTTTGAGCCTCCTACAAATGATGAGAAGGTGCTCAGCTTAAGCACAACAGATCTTTCAATAAAAAGATGTCTATCCTTAATCAATGACTATGTTAACCAACGTTCACGAATGTTCTGAATGTAAAATAGCCAAGGGTTGGGGACATGAGCTCATCATCCACAACTCTGAGAAGTATTGTGGGAAGCTACTGGTGTTCAGAGCTGGATGTAAGTTCTCTATGCACTACCATATTCTTAAGCAAGAGACATGGTATGTAAACAAAGGGACATTCATCTACCGCTGGATAGATACAACAGAAGGAATAGAACATTCTACACAATTAAAGCCTGGAGATGTGGTGACACAATACCCAGGACAACCACATCAGCTTGAGGCTCTAGAGGATGGTGAGATATTTGAGGTGAGCACACAGCACTTTGATACAGACAGCTACAGAATATGGAAAGGAGACTAAAGATATATGTAGACATAGATGGTACAATCTGTCACACACAGGGATCTGATTATGAAAACTGTGTTCCTATTGCTGAACATATAGCTAAGATAAACAAGCTGTTTGATGAGGGACATGAGATAGTGTATTACACAGCTAGAGGTCAGCAGTCTAGACATGATTATAGAATGCTGACAATCAAACAGTTACATGATTGGAACTGTAAATACACCCATCTGATTATGAATCATAAACCTGCGTACGATCTAATGATATGCGATAAAACTAAACGTATAGAAGAGATATGAGAATATGGGTGAACGGAGCTTTTGATGTGCTACATATAGGGCACATAAAACTCCTAAAACATGCAGCAGCTATGGGCTACCTTAGAGTGGGAATAGACACAGATGATAGAATAAAAGAGCTAAAGGGTCCCACAAGGCCCTTTAATTGTTTTAAGGACAGAGAGGAACTCTTGCTATCTTTGCGCTTTGTAGATGATGTGGTGAGCTTTAATACAGAGGAAGAGCTGATAGATCAAATAAAACTCTATCAGCCAGACATCATGGTGATAGGATCTGACTACAAAAACAGAAGAATAATTGGAGCTGAGCACGTAGGAAAGATTGTTTATTTCAACAGGCTGGATGATGTATCCACCACATCAATATTAGAATATGGGAAAACTACTAGTGATAGGAGAGCTCTGCTATGATGTATTCATCTATGGGGAGTGCAAAAGACTGAGCCCTGAGGCTCCTGTTCCTGTGCTATCTCCTATTGACAGACAGATATCAAAGGGTATGGCTGGTAATGTTGTAAGAAACATTAAGGCTATTACAGAAGACTATGAGGTGGATTGTATACACCAAGAGGAACCTATAATAAAAACCAGGTATGTAGACAAGGGAAGCAACCACATATTCTTAAGAGTGGATGAGGGAGAATATGAACCTATGTCCAAACTCATCCTTACAGAGCAAAGAAAAGAACTTATAAAAGAGGCTGATGCTGTTCTTGTATCTGATTATAACAAGGGCTTTTTAACAGAAGAAACCCTGTATGAAATAGGCACGCTGGCTAAGAAAAGCTTTCTAGACACAAAGAAGAAACTATCTGCTGACACCATTCTAGCTTACACGTTTGTAAAGCTAAATGAGGAGGAGTTTAAAAAGAATGAAACAACAGACAGAAACCTTCTTCTCAAGATGATTGCTACACTAGGTGGTAGAGGAGCTAAATACATGGGCACTCTCTATCCTGTAGAGGCAAAAGAAACAATAGATGTGTCAGGGGCTGGAGATACATTCCTGGCTGCTTTTGCCATCAAGTATTTACAGCTACAAGATGTTGATATTTCTATTACCTTTGCAAATAAGATGTGTTCTATTGTTGTATCTAAAAGAGGCGTAAGCACACCATGAACGAACTAATCACAGGCACCAAAGGATTTATAGGAGGCACCTTAAAGAAGTATTTTGATAATCCTTTAGAGCTTAATGAAGACACACCTGTCACTAGAGAGTGGCTTGATGAACACAAACCAGAAGCTGTCTTTCATGTAGGAGCTTGTTCTAACACGCTTGAGACAGACGTTAATTACATAATGCTTACCAACTATGAATCAACAAAAATTATTTCAGACTGGTGTTACGATAACGATGTTCCCCTCATTTACTCCTCATCAGCAGCATGTTACGGGAACAATGGTTTACATCCATCAAACCTCTACGGATGGTCCAAATATGTGGGTGAGCAGTATGTTCTTAGTAGAGGAGGAATAGCGCTTAGATATTACAATGTCTATGGGCCAGGAGAAGAACACAAGGGTAGGATGGCATCTATGGCCTATCAAATGTTCAACGCTGGAAGCGTTAAGCTATTTCCTGGTGAGCCTAAACGTGATTTCATATATGTAAATGATGTAGTGTTTGCCAACCTACATGCTATAGAATTCTATAGATATATGAAAGGAAAAAAATATGATGTAGGACTTGGAGAGGCGCACAGCTTTGAGTATATTGCAGATACATTAGATGTTCCCTATACATACCACCATCCATCAGCTATACCAAAGGGCTATCAGTTTTACACTTGTAGCAATAAAGACAACTGGATGCCTAGATGGACACCACAATATTCACTAAACGAAGGATTAACATTATGCAAAACGTATTGGCAAAAGCTGCCCACAAATCAGGAGAATGGGCAATGTTTATTGGAAGATGGCAACCCTGGCACGCAGGACACAGATGGCTTATTGATCAAGCTCTTAACGAGGGTAAGAAGGTGCTTCTCTGCATAAGAGACGTGCCTGTGGATGAAAAGAATCCCTGGACAGCACAAGAGATACTCATGAATCTATCTAGTGAACTTAAAGAACTACTTGAGACTGGTAGATTGCACATCATGAAAATCCCTAATATTGAATCCATTAACATTGGTAGAGGGGTGGGATATGATATTATAGAACACGTTCCTCCTGCTGAGATACATGATGTATCTGCTACAAAAATCCGTGAACAAATGAAAGCGGAGGGTAAGCTGTGACTGTATTAAAGAAAAGACACATAGCTAAGACTATTAGCTACCGTCTGATAAGCACACTCATTGGATTTACAGTGATGTTAATTGTAACAGGATCTGTTAAAGCTGGTGCTGCGTTTAGTGTAGCAGAGCTTATATGGAAACCTGTACAATACTACCTACACGAACGCATCTGGTATAGATGGGTTAAATATGGCCTAAGAGAGCAAAAATCACCTGACTAGCTGTTATCTCTCTGTGGCATTCAAAGTGTCTAGCTGTTCCTTTGTGTTCTGGACACCAGTCCCAATCTCCTGGATTAAATCTATTGTCACCTTTATTCCAACATCCGTGACAAATATCTTCTCTGTATATTCTTATACAGCTAAACTCATGATCTTTGTCTGTGAAGTTGGATATCATCACCACCTTTTTATTCATAGCCCAGGCTAACCAGCTAAGTCCACTGGATAGTCCAATAAATAGATGGCTGTGGTGAATAATGTTCATGGTGTTCTCCATGGATGTGTCTTCTATTTGCTCACAGTTGTCAAAAGGATTTCTCTCCTGAGACACATTTATCACCCTATATCCTTTCTCATGCAGGAAGTTTATCACTAACTGCCAGCCATCTTTTGTCCAGAACTTACAGCCAGAGGTGGAGTTGGTGGCTATTGTAATATATTTACCGTACAAATTGTTACCAGGAGTGAAGACTATTCTAGGTCTAATCTCTTGAAACTCAAGACCTAAGATGTTGGTGGCTGCCTCTTGGAGCTTGATAGTGTTACACAAAGCTGGTTCTTTGTCTGGATTATAGAACCAGCCAATGCTGTACATACCTAGGATGTTATCAGCTTTCTGTCCTGGCTCAATAAACTCTAGCTCTGGATAAACGACTTCAAATAGAAAGTTCTTGTGTGTGCTCACTATCACATGGCAGTTGTGCTTCTTCTTAAACTCAAGCACATAGGGCATCCAGGCTATTGTGTCTCCTAAGGACTTACTATCAAAGGCTATGTAAACACGCTTGCCTGTATAGTCTAGGGTGTATTCGTAATACAGCTCATCATCTTTCCACACCTTGATGGTCCATTTTGTGTACCATCTTCTGTTAAGCTTCACCCAGTTTTGTGCACCGATAATACTATCAAAGTGACACACTCCTTTCTCATCATAATACTTGACAGTGAACTTGCTCTTAGAATTGCCTCTGATTTCAAGGAATGGTTCTAATACAAAGTAGTGACCTATTGTTATTTTGTCATCGCTTGGCATAATATCATCATGTACCACCTTTTGATAGATGGCTAGATGAGACATGGCAAACTCAAGCTCTTCATCCTCAGGAATGTCATAGGTCTTTGGGTTCTCAAGCTGTTCATACACCTGCTCCTTTAGTCTTTTAGCATCTAAATCAGTGATGTACTTAGTGAACATGTCTCCATATTGTGGGAGATTGCGAGCTATAATAGGCTTACCAAATCCTATAGCTTCCCTAACTACTAGTGGATTACACTCAAATGTGCTGTTGAATAGGAAGAGATTAGCTCCTGCCATGAACTCATCTACATCATTACGCTCTCCCCATACATGTACATTTGGTGGTAGATCTTTCATGATAGGCTCCCAGTAGTGCTGGAAGTTACCTGCCTGATTACCTACAAAGTGGAAGTGCACATCTGGCATTTGTCTAGCTAGCTCTACAGCTTCTCCTTGATTCTTACCAGGAGTCCACAGTCCTACATTAAGCACATGTGTTCCCTCTCCAAATTGAAACTTGTTAGCTTCCTTCTTCTCTATAGGATATTCCACCACGTATTTAGGAGAAGGCATGTTTGCAAATGTCTTCAGGTGATAAGGCGTACAGAACATGTAACTATCTGGGTGATTATATTTCTCCAAATCTGGTTTAAAAACCACGTTATGGCAAGTTTCAACCATCCTCCAGGTCCTGTCTGGGACATATAAAGCTTCTATAAGACTCTTTGGCCAGTTGTTCCACCCATCTTCCACCATCTCTTCTATGTGCACAACATCTATAGAGTTGTTCTTTATAATGGTTATTAGGTGGTGTTTATGTTCTCCCAGGGTGTAAAAATTATCTGCCACCTCTTTTATCTGATTCTTATGCACTACATAGTGATCACTGTGATTGGCATATTCCACAACAGTGATGTTCACATTTGTATGTTTTTTAAGAGCCTGTATACGTTTGAGAAGGAATGCAGGCATACCACCTGTAGATAGATGGGGAGCTACAAACAACACTCTTAGCTGGTTCTTCTGGCGCTCCATCATCCTGTACATAGTGACAGCATCCTTTTCCCCGTGATAGAACAGCAGTTCACTCTCAACAGCAGGCACTGTAACAAAGTGGGCAATGTTTCTTTTGTATCCTCTGAAATCTATCTTGTTCACTAGGTCTAGTGAGCCATTGATGTATATGTAAGGCAGTCCCTCTTTCACTCTCCACTTCCACAGAAGCACATTAGCTATAGTTTCTTCGTGATAGGGAGCATAATATTGTGGGTTCTTGAGGATGGCTGGATGGTTACACATCCACCACCACTCATCTAGAAAATTTTCACATCGCTGACCAGCTACAAAATAGCCTGTCTGTCTGTATTTATCTCTGATGTATTGATCTACACTAAATAGATAGCAGGCTGGATGTTCTAGCGTGGTGGACAAATCATCTCTACTATCAGTTCCACCCCTACCATTAAGAATCATCCAGTCGTATATACCCTCTACAAAATAGGGGTGGGTGTTGTTCTCTGGGAAATAGTCAAATATCCCATCTACATGTCTGGTGGCTACACTATCACTATCTATATAGGCCACCGTCTTAGCATATTGTAGAGCATGTTTTACAATAGCTGGACGCTGTATGAGTATTTGATAGATGTCACTTCTAGCCCTATCAATGTATTTATCCTGTGCAATGTTTTTTACATCACATGTCCACTTAAATATAACAGCTCCACTAATATCCACATCTGAGTTGAGCATGTAGACAATAATAGGAATATTGCTCACAGTTTTTATGCTGTCCACACAGGCCTGTACAGTGTCTTTATAACTCTCTGTGGCGTAGAGCACATAGGCTTTTTCCCATTTCTCATCTTTTAGTGCATAATACCCATACCACTGGTTGGTGTATAAAGGCACGAGTTCTGGGTAACGCTTCAGCATCACCTGCTGTGTTAAATCTGGCTGTAGATGGGTTTCATGTTCATTCCCATATTGTGCCCCATCTTGCTCCATCATGTATGGAACAGCTATCATAGCCCCTATCTGTAACAGATGTATTTTCTGTATTAGAGCTACAGCCTCCTCTTTATTCAGATGTTCTAGCACATCTCCTAGAATGATGAAGTCATAATCCTCTATATCAAACTCACGTATATCAGCTATGTAAACATTGTCATACTTAGTCCTCAATCCAAACTGATCTACATATGGAGCCCAGATTTCTACAGCATCTATTCTATACCCATGATCTCTAAGCAGGTCAGAATATGTACCCTGTCCAGGACCCACATCTAGGATGCGTTTGCTGTTAGGAACATTATCTATTATCCACTGCTTGATTTCAGATTTAAAATAGGTGTAACTGTTTGGCATATAAGCCCAAAGGTAGAAAAAAAATTTGGTAGTTTCAAAAGAATTTATTAGATTTGCCCCCAGAGACCTACTCTGTCAAGTTATTGCTATATTATGCCCGTTCTGGGCTGAATTACATAACACGCTGGTTCCTTTTCGGAGGGAATTGGCGTGTTTTATTTTTAACACCCCTTATTTCTATGTAACTATCATGGAAAACTTATTTGAAGAACAAGTAAAACAAGAGCTAAAAAGCATGGATCAGCGTCTATATGACATGGAGGAGAAAATCAACTCCATTGATACAAAATTAACACAGGTGATTGACGCTATTCTAGGCAATCCTCTCACCAAGCAGGGAGGTTTTGTTAAAGACATTGAATACCTAGAAGAAAAGATTGCTGAGCTAGAGAAGAAAGTGGAAAAGCACGATGACTTTAAGAAGAAGGTGTACTGGGCTGCAGCTATTATAGGTGTCCTAGTGATGGGAGCTGAATACATCACAAAAATAATCTCCAATCTAAGTAATTGATATGCAATTCATTACAAAGAATCTACTAACATTAATGGTAGGAGCACTACTATTAATTGTTATTTTACAGCAGTGTAAGAGCACACCAGAGATAGAAGCTCCTACAGTGGTGAGAGACACTGTTCTAGTTGTCAAGGAATCCTTTACAACTACCAAGCCCCAGGTGGTAGAAACTATAGTGGCACATGATAGTATCATCATGAAGGAATATGTTCCTGATACTAACTATGCAAAACTGGTAGCTCAATACCAAGAGGTTGTAAATCAACTACTTGCGAAGAACATCATGCAAGATAGTGTGGCTGTAGATAGTGTAGGATATGTTAAAATCACAGACACTGTCCAGAAGAACCTTGTTGTAGGAAGAAGCGTACAGACTAAAATAAGCTACCCAATTATTAGGGAAACAATCACCCTCCCAGCAAAAAAGACCAACCAGCTGTATGTAGGGGGGGCTATTCTAGCTAGTCCTGCTCCAAACGCAATAATGGGATCTGCTCTTCTAAAAACCAGGAATGATTTTCTGTTTGGAGGGTCACTAAGTATAAACACTTATGGCGATTTGCAATACGGAGTTCACTCATATTGGAAGGTAAAACTTAAGAAATGAACCTAGATAAACTAAAAGGACACATCCCAGACAGCGTAATATCTCAGATTCCTGACACTATGCAGAAGTTTGAGCTCAACACACCCTTAAGACTAGCTCACTTCTTAGCTCAAACAGGACATGAGAGTGGTGGTTTTAAGGCTACAACCGAGAACCTGAACTATGGGGCAAAGGGTCTTTTAGGTATATTCAAGAAATACTTCCCTACAGAAGCCAAGGCTAAGGAGTATGAGCGCAAGCCTGAAAAGATTGCCAATCTAGTATATGGAGGAAGAATGGGTAACGGTCCTGAAGCCTCTGGTGAGGGCTACAAATTCCGTGGAAGAGGATACATCCAGCTTACAGGAAAGGATAACTACAAAGCATTTGATGCTGTAGTTCCTGAGGACATCCTAGCTAACCCAGACTTGGTGGCTAGCAAATATCCCCTCCTTTCTGCAGCATGGTTCTTCCACAAGAACGGATTACATAAGATAGCTGACAAGGGTGCTACAGACGCTGTAGTCACTGAGGTGACTAAGCGTGTAAATGGTGGTACAATTGGTTTGGCTGACCGTATTAAACATTTTAAAGAATATCATAATCTATTAGCATGAAAAAGTTCTTAAGTGATCTATTTAATGATGACAACTCTATTAATGAGAAAGCAGTGATTGGATTTGCTGCCTTTATTATGATGACAATATTTGCTATTGCAGATATTGTTACAGGAGCTATGAACAAGCCTCTGTTGGTTAACGAGTTCATCTTTGATTCTTTCAAGATACTCACCATAGCCTGCTTTGGTATAGCATCTGTAGATAAATTTATTAACAAAACAAAAGGAACAACCCATAAAGATGAAGAACCTGAGTAAAGAAGAACTTGTAAGTAGGTTAGAGGGTATTAATCGTAGCAACGCCATAATCTACTTTGACCTTGAAGGGTTCATTCTTGGTGTCAATACCATCTTTTTAAAAGCAATGGGATTCGCAGAAGATGAACACGATAAATTAATTGGGAAGCACCATAGCATTTTCGTTAGTTATGAGTATTCCAAGTCCAATGAATATAAAACATTTTGGGAAACCTTAAGAAGTGGCAAGTTCTTCAAGGGAGAGTTTGAAAGAAAGAAGATAGATGGTTCACCTATCTATCTACAAGCAACTTACAACCCTATATTTGACGAGAGTGGTACTATCACTAAGATAATGAAGATAGCCACTGACATCACTGAAACTGTTGTCAGCAAAAACAAAATAGACGAACTATCTAAAAACCTGCAATTAGAGTTAGACAATTCTAACAAGCTAAGAGAAGCAATAGAGATAGAAAAGAATGCTGCTTTGAATGACTTGGATGCAACTATAAAGAAAAGTCAAAGCGAATTAATAAAGGTGATAGTTAAATGTGCCTTAGGAGTTATAATAGGCGTTGGTCTTGTTACAACTTTCATGTATTCTTTCGCAATGTTTTCAAGCAAGGACACACAGATAATAGGATCAACATGGAGTAACATGTTTAGCGTATTGCTCACTAATGCATTTTCTATTGTCGGAACAATTATGGGCATTAAATATGCCACACAGGACGAGAAAAAAGATAAAAAATAAACCAAAATGGCAAAAGGAAAATCACTAGGTGATTCCCGTAAAATCACCTTTGGAAAAAGAAAAGGTGGGAAAGCTGCTAAGAGCAGAGGTCCCAAAGATAAAAAGGTCTCTAAATATAGAGGTCAAGGACGTTAACTAAACCCCCATATATGGACGGTGGTGAACAGGTACAACAAATTGAAAAAGAAGCAGTTAAGAAGCTTACGAGATGGCTCTCTAATGTTGGCAATGTTCTTTTTGCCCTTTGGGTACGACTTTCTTTTCAAGCTTATCATGCAGGTAACTGGCTCATACTGGGTGGCAGATCTCATCTTCTATGGAATATCAGGATGTTTCTTTGTCTCCTATATTTTGTTATCGAGATATTTAAACAAATTTAGTTAGAGCTGTTTAACAAGTTTAGTTAACCTAATTTCTTGATCCTCATTGTTTTTTGTTAATTTCACCATACATTTGTAAATTATGCCAATTCCTAGTAGACAGATAGGCTGGAGCACACAGGATAACCTGCTGTGGCAGATTGCTAAGCAAATGGAGCAGACTGAGTGTCAGCTCTGTACCCTCAACGATAATATTCAAACCATCACAGGCACAGCTGGTACGTCTGGGACCTCTGGCGTTAATGGAAGCAGCGGTTCTTCTGGGACCTCTGGAATAGACAGTAGCTCAGGATCTTCTGGAACAAGCGGAACGTCTTACAATCCTCCTTTTGCTCCAGTGTATGGACTGTTTGCCCAGACAGCTAACAGTGCCCTTGTTATAAACACCACTACAGAAACCACTATTATTGGTGGTGGTGTAGGTACACTCACTATAGGAGCTAATCAGTTTGCTATTGGGGACAGTTTTAGAGCAGATTTTGCTGGTGTAATGAACGCTGACAACAATCAAACTTTGAGAATCAGAGTCAAAGCTGGATCTACAGTCCTAGCTGATAGTGGTGCTCAAAATCTAGGAAGTTCAATTAATTCAGATGTTTGGTCTTTGTCAATCAACTTTACAATCAGAGCGTTAGGTGCTCCCACTGTGGCTTCAGTGGTAACACTGGGAACATTTAATTTTGTAAAAACAAACAACGGTACGGTGGAAGGATTCTCTTGGAACACCGTGAATAACACCACCTTTGATACAACCATCAGCAATACACTAGATATCACTGTTGAGTGGGGTGCAGCGAGCACAGGAAACAACATATACAGCGACATATTTGTCCTGAATAAAATATATTAAAATGCCAATACCATCAAGAGGAATAGGTTGGGGTACAACAGAGAATTTGTTATGGCAAATTGCTAAGCAGCTGGAGGGCATCTCCTGCCAGCTTTGTGAGCTTAATGACAATTTCACTACCACCACCACTAGTAGCACAACAGCGCTACCTGGATGATAAGATAATAAAACCAACAAACTACATATGAAGGATCTTAAGTATATCTGTGTCCAACCAGATGATTCTTATTATACTTGGCAAGTGCACATGTGGCT
>SXGQ01138710.1_pt1 | contig 11090 bp, 5 predicted proteins | sample 3178371 | NCBI WGS metagenome assembly SXGQ01 (sample SAMN11356859, study PRJNA531348) | freshwater metagenome | isolation source: freshwater sample F1-20 | place: China: Fuxian Lake, Yuxi | collected 2017-12-25 | reverse complement strand
CAGGTATTTGTGGAAATTCCAGCGTGGCGACTGTCCGGTCTGTGCGGACAGCAGCTTGAACAAGGGGTGGGCGCTGGCTCCGGTAACCGGTGTTTTGGAGAACATCGGGAACTGGATATCGAAAGTGTTTTTGCAGAATTCGGCAATCTGGCGGTTGTTACCGGGTTCCTGTGAACCAAAGTCGTTGGACGGGAATCCCAGCACCACAAAGCCGGCCGAACGGTAGCGCTTGTAGAGACTCTCAAGTCCTTCGTATTGGGACGTGTATCCACACTGACTGGCCGTATTGACCACCAATGCCACCTGCCCCGCGTAGGCGCACAGATTGACGGGATGGTCGTCCTGCAGTCGTCTGGCTTGCTGGTTCAGGATGTCCGGGCATGCAGCACCGACAGGCGCAGCCGTGCCGGATGTGGGCAGGGCAAGTGCGGTCATCAGCAGAGCAAGTGTCCGAATGCGTGTTTTCATGAAGCTTTTGTGTGCCGCTAGGGTTGCTAAAATGTAGGCTGCAGGTGACGGAGCGTGTTCAAAAGCCCGGTTATTTGCAGCTAAAAATTGAGTTTTGTCCTAGTCAAATCATGGACGTTTTGCTATCATACGAATGAGTGTTGGTGAAGTCAATCATTTGTCGTAGACATTTAGGGTTTTTCCGAATTTGTCTGAAACACGCTCTTCGATTTGTATCAAAGGATGCAGGCCTGACGGGCCGACATAAAACCAATGAACGACCGCGCGCTATCTGATGTTTTGAGTTTGAGTATTGCTGCCGTAGAGCGGGACACAGGGCTGTCCAAAGATGCGCTGCGCGTCTGGGAACGCCGCTACGGATTTCCGCAACCGTCCCGGGACGAATTCGGCGAACGTCTTTACCCGTCCGATCAGGTAGAAAAACTGCGTGTCATCAAGCGTCTGCTGGACGCAGGCCACAGGCCGGGTCGCATCATTGCGATGCCTGTCAATGAACTGCAGGCTCTGGCTGACCGTGCGTCGGCTCGCAGTGCCGCGCCCGTGGCCATGGAAGGCGCTGACGACCTTCAGGCCTTTCTTGACATGATCAAGCGCCATGAGGTGGACGAGTTCCGCCGCAGCATGTCGCAGGCCGCTTTGCGCATGGGGCTGCACCGTTTTGTGGTGGAGGTGGTCGCACCCATGTCCACCATGGTAGGTGAGGCATGGGCGCGCGGCTATTTTCAGGTGTTTGAAGAGCACATCTTCACTGAGAGCATCCAGATCGTGATGCGCAATGCCATCAACACCATTCCGGACTCTATTCACCGCCCCAAAATCCTGCTCACCACCGTGCCGAATGAGTTGCACGGCCTGGGGCTGCTGATGGCCGAAGCCATCATGTCGCTCGAGGGTGCCAAATGCATTTCGCTAGGTACGCAGACACCGATCTGGGACATCGCGCTTGCAGCCACCAGTCACAACGCGGATGTTGTGGCGCTGTCTTTCTCATCCATGCACAGCAGCGTCAATACGCTGGAAGGCCTTGAAGATCTGCGCCGTAAATTGCCCCGTGCAACCGAAATATGGTGCGGCGGTGCGTCTTCCATCCTGCGCAAACGCCCGCCGGAAGGTGTTGTGGTGTTGGGTGCATTGGACGATATCGTCAAAGAACTCACGCGCTGGCGCCGCACCCACGGTCTGACTTGAAGCAGCAACCATGGGTTCCAAGGATTTTGCGGGTAACAAATCGTTTCTGGACAGCAAGCCCTGCCAGTGCTGCGGCAAACCCATGACGTGGCGTAAATCGTGGGCCAAAAATTGGGAGCAGGTGCGGTATTGTTCAGATCGCTGCAGCAAAGACGCGGCCGCATCGCGCCGGCAGTCGCGCTGAGCCATAGACCATGTCCGCCCCCACTCATCAGGCCATCCTCGTACTGGGCGATCAACTCTCGCCCGACAACCCTGCCTTGAGGGGAGTCAACGCCAGTTCCTGCCCGGTTATCCTCATCGAGGCGCCCGGCGAGTCTACGCATGTGTGGACACACAAGGCACGCATTGCTGTTTTCATATCCGCCATGCGGCATTACGCGCAGTCGCTTGCAAATGCTGGCTGGACCGTGCGTCATGTGCGTCTGTCTGACATGCAGCAACCCGGCTTGCTTGAGCGGCTCGAGGTGGTGCTCACCGAACTGGGTGTTACACACTTGCGGATGGCGGAGGCCGGTGAATGGCGCCTGCAGCGGGGCATCGAGGCGCTTTGCAAACAACGCGGCGTCTCGTTGCAGTGCCTGGAAGACGACCACTTTCTCTGCTCGCGCGCCGAGTTTGCCAAATGGGCGGCAGGGCGTAAGCAGTTGCGGATGGAGTTTTTTTATCGCGACATGCGGCGCAAGCATCAGGTGCTGATGGACACGGACGGTGAACCAGAGGGTGGTCAGTGGAATTTTGACGCAGACAACCGCAGCGCCTACCCGAAAGCCGGACCGGGTTTGATTCCGCCGCCCCCGCGTTTTGCGCCTGACGCCATCACGCAGGAGGTGCTAGCGGAAGTTGAGACGCGATTTGCAGACCATCCGGGGTCGTTGGCGCAGTTTGCATGGCCTGTCACGCCGGCAGATGCGCAGGCCGCACTAGATGGCTTTATCGCAGACCGTCTCTCCACGTTTGGCAAATTTCAGGATGCGATGTGGACGCGCACGCCGTTTGGATGGCACTCCATGCTGTCGGTGGCTTTGAATCTGCATCTCATCTCGCCGCTGACGGTAGTCAAGGCAGCAGAGGCTGCGTGGCAGCGCTGCGATGTGCCCTTGGCCGACGCAGAGGGCTTTATCCGTCAGGTACTGGGTTGGCGGGAGTTCATCCGTGGCGTTTATTGGCTGGACATGCCGGATATGGCGCAGGCCAATTTCTTTGGCCATGAGCGGCCTTTGCCGAAATGGTTCTGGACGGGGCAGAGCCACATGGCCTGCATGCAGGACAGCATCGGGCAAACGCTGGAACACGGTTACGCGCACCATAGCCAGCGCCTGATGGTAACGGGCAATTTTGCCTTGTTGGCGCAATTAAGTCCGCAAGCCGTGGCCGACTGGTACCTGGCGGTGTATGTCGATGCGGTGGAATGGGTTGAATTGCCCAACGTGGCGGGCATGGCCTTGTTTGCCAACGGTGGGCGATTCACCAGCAAGCCGTATATTGCATCGGGTGCTTACATCCATCGCATGAGCAATTACTGCAAGGGCTGCAAGTACGAGCCCGGCACTCGCACCGGTGAGAAGGCCTGTCCGTTTACGCTGCTGTATTGGGCGTTTCTAGACCGGCATGAAAAAATGCTGTCGGGCAACCCGCGCACGGCACTCATGGCCAAAAACATTCAGCGCTTGAGCAGCGAGCAGCGTGAAACCATACGGTGCGACGCGGCAGCACTGCTGGACGGGCTGGATGCGGTTTGAGCGCGGCTGGGCAAGTCTGAGCAATTTGAAGCTTGCCCTCCGGCGTGATTTTTGTCGGTGATGTTGTTTATACGGCGCATGCGCTCAGCATTGGCCTTGTAACCCGGTCTGCTGCGTGTCGTCTCCGGTTCAATTCTGTAATCTTGAGCCTTTGATGGCTTTCGCTTCTTCCCATGCAAACCCCCATCCGCTTGAGCGGCTTCATTCCGGACGATTGCGTGCGTTCACTTGGTGCGGACGCCACGGTGTATGTCGTTGGAGGCGCCGTGCGCGACGAGTTGCTGGGCATTGCCTCGTCGGACCGCGATTGGGTGGTGACCGGGGCTACGCCGGAGCGCATGGTGGCCGCGGGCTTCACGCCGGTCGGTGCCGACTTTCCCGTGTTCCTGCACCCGGTTACCCATGAAGAATATGCGCTGGCACGCACCGAGCGTAAAACCGCTGCCGGCTACCGGGGCTTTACCTTCCATGCGGCGCCTGACGTGACGCTCGAAGCGGATTTGCAGCGGCGTGACCTGACCGTCAATGCGATGGCCATGTCGGCCGATGGCCAGTTGCATGACCCATGGGGCGGGCTGCCCGATTTGCAGGCTCGGGTGTTGCGGCATGTCAGCCCGGCGTTTGCAGAAGACCCCGTTCGCATTTTGCGACTGGCGCGCTTTGCAGCCCGCTTCTCGCAGTTCTCAGTCCATGATGAAACCCTGGCTTTCTGTCGGCAGATGGTGGTGCAGGGCGAGGCAAAGGCTTTGGTGGCCGAGCGGGTGTGGCAGGAGATCTCCCGTTTGTTGATGAGTGACTCGCCTGCGCAGGGCTGGCGGGTGCTGGTGCAGTGCGGTGCCTTGCCCGATCTCTTGCCAGCGGGGGCATTAGAAGCGCTGTCGAATCCGGCGGTGCTGGATATTGTTCAATCGCCGCAGATTATGCCAGGCGCTTTGCCCACGCGATGGGCCGCATGGATGCTGAATGCGGGTCTCAATCTTGAGGGGCTTGACGCGCTGGCCGTCCGTTGGCGTGTGCCGGGGGACTGTGCAGAACTTGCACAGTTGTGTGTGACCCGCTTTGCCCAATGGATGCGTGCGACGGATGCTGCTGCGATGGCAGAAGTCTTTGCGCTGTCTGACCTGTACCGGCGGGCGGAACGTTTTGCGCAGGCGGTGGCGGTGATGGATGCGGTTGCGAATTCAACTGATGCCGCTATGTTTGGGGCCGGTACAAACAATCCAGCCTATCCCCCCAAGCGCAGTGCAGCCGTCTGGTTGCAATTGGCCGAGCATGTCAAAGCACTGGCGGTGGGCCCGATTGCAAAAGACGCGGCTGCGCGTGGTGTGTCCGTTCCCGATGCTGTGGCTGCCGCCCGTGTTGCTGCCCTTGAACAAGCACTGAATGATCTGCCAGCGAACTGACAACCCGACACGGTGGTGGCGGGCGCGGTTCGGCAGCATACGTGTGCACGGCCGCAGCGTCGTGCACATTGGGCAATCGCTGGCGCCCTTGCTAAAATAGCGGGTTTTCCGCTGCAGGTCTCTTCTGTGGCACGTTTTTATAGGCCGCCCGCCCCATGCTGTCATCCCAACGCGAAACCATCACCCGCGCTTTTTCAGACGCGCTGCAAACCGTTACCGGACAGGCGTCTGCAACGCCGGTTGTGCTCGAGCGTCCCAAGCAGGCCAGCCATGGCGACGTGGCCTGCAATATCGCTCTGCAATTGGCCAAAGCCTTAGGCAAAAATCCGCGTGAACTGGCGCAGGCGCTGGTTGATCAACTCAAGCAGCATCCGACGCTGGTCAATCTGGTTGACCGCATCGACATCGCCGGCCCCGGCTTCATCAATCTGGCCTTGAGTGCGGGAGCACGTCAATCGGTTGCAGCCACCGTACTGGCCGCAGGCTCCACTTTCGGTTTTTCCCAAGCCAAAGCCGGGCAGTCGGTGTTGATCGAGTTTGTATCAGCCAACCCGACCGGTCCGCTGCATGTGGGGCACGGGCGGCAGGGTGCCTTGGGCGACTGCATGTGCAACCTGTTGGAAACGCAGGGCTGGAAGGTGCATCGCGAGTTTTATTACAACGACGCCGGCGTGCAGATCCAGACATTGGCGACGTCTGTGCAGGCGCGGGCCCGTGGCGAGTATCCGGGGTCTGCCAACTGGCCGGCGGACGCCTACAACGGCGACTACATTGCCGACATTGCCAAGGCATTCTTGGCTGGCGCTACCGTTGAAGCTGCAGATGTGGCTCCGGTCACGGCCTCTGGCGAAATTGAAGATTTCGAGTCCATTCGCCGTTTTGCAGTGGCTTACCTGCGGCGGGAGCAGGACATCGACCTGCGCACCTTCGGCGTGCGTTTCGACCACTATTACCTTGAAAGTTCTTTGTACACCGACGGACGGGTGGAAGACGCTGTGGCCCGCATGGTGGCATCAGGTCACACCTACGAGTCTGAGGGCGCGCTGTGGCTGAAATCCACCGATTTCGGGGACGACAAAGACCGCGTCATGCGCAAAACCGAGGGTGGTTACACGTATTTCGTGCCGGACGTGGCCTACCACATCAGCAAGTGGCAGCGCGGTTTCCAACGCGTCATCAACATTCAAGGCTCAGACCACCACGGCACCATTGCGCGGGTTCGCGCCGGTTTGCAGTGTGTCGGTTTGGGTATTGCGGCCGGTTATCCCGACTATGTCTTGCACAAGATGGTGACCGTCATGCGCAATGGCGAAGAGGTCAAAATATCCAAACGGGCTGGCAGTTACGTCACCCTGCGCGACCTCATCGTGTGGTCGGGTGGGGCAGACGAGAGCAAGCCGCTGGATGAACAGGGTGCAGAACTGCAGCGCGGTCGCGACGCGGTGCGTTTTTTTCTGGTTTCACGCAAAGCCGATACCGAATTCGTGTTCGATGTCGATCTGGCCCTGTCGCAGTCAGACGAAAACCCGGTTTATTACGTTCAGTATGCGCATGCGCGCATCTGTTCCATCCTCAATGGTTGGGGTGGCGCTGAGGCTGCGCTGGCATCGGTAGATCTCTCGCCGCTGGTGGCACCGCGCGAACTGGCGCTGCTCAATCGCATGGCTGCATGGCCCGACGTGCTGGCCGCTGCCGCGCAAGATCTCGCACCGCACCAGATTGCGTTCTACCTGCGCGAACTGGCGGCTGATTTCCACGCGTTCTACAACGCCGAGCGTGTGCTGGTAGATGATGAAGCACTGCGCACGGCCCGTCTGGCTCTGCTCCTGGCGGCACGGCAGGTGTTGCGCAATGGTTTCGCTGTGTTGGGTGTTTCTGCGCCCGAGCGCATGTAGACCATAATCCCCCTAAAACCTTTGTGTAATCAGGGTTTTGAGAGGGTTTCTTCGGTATGCCAGCCCACCTGCGGGCTGGCAGAGTGCGTTACAATCAGACTTTAGCAGTACAGGTTGCTTATGAACGCTCCGACCACCTTGCACAAACTCATGCCGCACTCCGGCGACGCCGTGCGCCTGCGCGAAATTCCGTACAACTACACGTCGTTTTCAGACCGTGAAGTGGTATGTCGATTGCTGGGCGATGAGGCATGGACCCTGATCGAGTCTCTGCGCCAAGAGCGCCGTACAGGCCGCTCGGCCCGCATGCTCTACGAGGTGCTGGGCGACATTTGGGTTGTGCGCCGCAATCCCTATCTGCAGGAAGACCTGCTCGACAACCCTGATCGCCGCCAAGCGTTGATCGACGCGCTTGAACACCGTCTGAACGAAGTTGAAAAGCGTCGCGAGCAGGCTGACCTGTCCGGCAGCCCTGAAACACAGGAGCGCAGCGCCAAAGTCGCCACGTTGCTGGAGTTGGCGCGCAAGGCCGTCGCTGATTTTTCTTACGAGTTCCGCCAGACCTGGGACCTGCGCAAAGAAGCCTATCGTGTGCTGGGTTTGCACACCGCCAAGGGCAATATCAAATTTGATGGCCTTTCACGTGTTTCGCATGTAACTGATGCCACCGATTGGCGCGTTGAATATCCCTTCGTTGTGCTCACGCCCGATACCGAATTCGAAATTCCCGGTCTGGTGCGTGGCTGTATCGAATTGGGTTTGACCATCATTCCGCGTGGAGGTGGCACGGGCTACACCGGTGGCGCTGTACCGCTGACCGCACTGTCGGCTGTCATCAACACTGAAAAGCTGGAACAACTCGGTCAGGTTGAGCGCCTGAAATTGCCCGGCCTGGACCATGAAGTAGCCACCGTGTTTTCTGCAGCGGGTGTTGTCACCAAACGCGTGTCCGACATTGCAGACCGCAATGGATTGGTGTTTGCAGTCGACCCTACATCGGCCGAAGCCTCATGCGTGGGCGGCAACGTGGCCATGAACGCAGGCGGCAAGAAAGCCGTTCTGTGGGGTACCGCGCTGGACAACCTTGCCTGGTGGCGCATGGTCGACCCGCAGGGCAACTGGTTGGAAATCACGCGTGTGAATCACAACATGGGCAAGATCCATGATGTGGATGTCGCCACGTTTGAACTGGTGTGGTCCGACGGTTTGCGTGAACCCAACGAAAAAGTGCTCAAGCGCGAAACCTTGAATGTAGAGGGCAAGCGTTTCCGCAAAGTGGGTTTGGGTAAAGACGTTACCGATAAATTTTTGGCAGGCCTGCCCGGCATTCAAAAAGAGGGTTGCGACGGTTTGATTACGTCGTGCCGCTGGGTGCTGCACCGCATGCCGTCCAACATCCGCACGGTATGTCTCGAGTTTTACGGTCAGGCCAAAGACGCAGTGCCGTCCATCGTCGAGATCAAGAACTATCTCGACGGTGAAGGCAAGGCCATGGGCGCCATACTCGCCGGTCTCGAACACTTGGACGAACGCTATCTGCGCGCGGTGGGTTACAGCCCTAAATCGCGTCGCGGCCAGTTTCCGAAAATGGTGCTCATCGGCGACATCGTGGGCGACGACGACAATGCCGTTGCACACGCAGCCTCCGAGGTCATCCGTTTGGCCAATGGTCGCAGCGGTGAAGGCTTTGTTGCGGTCAGTGCAGACGCACGCAAAAAATTCTGGCTCGACCGTGCGCGCACGGCTGCCATTGCACGTCACACCAATGCCTTCAAGATCAATGAAGACGTGGTCATCCCCTTGCCGCGCATGGGCGAATACACCGACGCCATTGAACGCATCAATATCGAATTGTCCATCCGCAACAAACTCAAGTTGCTGGTGCAGCTCAATGAGTTGTTTGAAGGCGATCTGCCGATCGGCAAAAGTGAAGACCCCGAGCTGGACAAACTCAGCAAGGTTGAATTGCTGGCGGACCGTACTACGGCTGCGGTAGATCTGATCGCTTCAACACATCGCCGCTGGGCTTGGCTGCTGGCCAACATGGATATGCCCTTGAGCGATGCGCTGGCGCACATGGCTGACATTGGTTTGTCAGACCTGCTGCCCAACTTGCAGGCGCGTGTTCAAGCGCAGCCCGACGCACGTGTGTTTGAAGTGCTGCAAGACCGCACCATCCGTGTGTCCTGGAAGCGCGAACTGAAAGCCAAGCTGGCTGGCATTTTTGCCGGCAACCAGTTCGCACCCATTCTGGAAAAGTGCGTTGCCATCCACAAGCGCGTGCTGCGCGGACGTGTGTTCGTAGCGCTGCACATGCATGCAGGCGACGGTAACGTACACACCAATATGCCGGTCAACTCCGACGATTATGAAATGCTGCACGAGGCCGAAGAAGCCGTTGTGCGCATCATGAAAATCGCGCGCGACCTGGACGGTGTCATTTCCGGCGAACACGGCATCGGCATCACCAAGCTTGAGTTTTTGACGGAAGAAGAAAAGCGTCCGTTCCAGGAATACAAGCAGCGCGTCGACCCTGAAGGCCGCTTCAACAAAGGCAAGTTGCTCGACGGTGGCGACCTGCGCAACGCGTATACGCCCAGCTTTAACCTCATGGGGCACGAAAGCCTCATCATGCAGCAGTCGGACATTGGCGCCATTGCTACCTCAGTCAAAGACTGTTTGCGTTGCGGCAAGTGCAAGCCGGTGTGCTCAACGCATGTGCCGCGCGCCAACCTGCTGTACAGCCCGCGCAATAAAATTCTTGCGACGTCCTTGCTCATCGAGGCCTTCCTGTACGAAGAGCAGACGCGTCGTGGCATTTCGCTGCGTCATTGGGAAGAGTTCGAGGACGTGGGCGACCACTGCACGGTGTGCCACAAGTGCGTAACACCTTGCCCGGTCGATATCGACTTTGGCGACGTGTCCATGAACATGCGTGCGCTGTTGCGCAAAATGGGGCAGAAGTCGTTTAACCCCGGTACTGCGGCGGCCATGGCCTTCCTCAATGCCAAAGACCCGGCCACCATCAAGGCGGTGCGTGCGGGCATGGTCGGTGTGGGTTTCCGTTTGCAGCGTTGGGCTTACAAAACAGCCAAGGCCATGGGTCTGGTGGACCGCCAGACGAGCAAGCCGCCGCCCACGCTGGGCAAGGCACCGATTCGCGAGCAGGTGATCCACTTCATCAACAAACCCATGCCGGGCAATTTGCCCAAGAAAACAGCGCGGGCTCTGCTTGACATTGAAGACGATAAAATCGTGCCGGTCATCCGCGATCCGCAGGCCACCACGTCCGACACAGAGGCTGTGTTCTATTTCCCGGGTTGCGGTTCGGAGCGCTTGTTCTCGCAGGTGGGTTTGGCAACGCAGGCCATGTTGTGGCATGTGGGCGTACAAACCGTGTTGCCACCGGGTTATCTGTGCTGCGGTTATCCGCAGCGCGGAACGGGGCAATACGATGTGGCCGAAAAGATGATCACGGACAACCGCGTGTTGTTCCATCGCGTGGCCAATACGCTGAACTACCTCGACATCAAGACGGTGGTGGTCAGTTGCGGTACGTGTTACGACCAGTTGCAGTTGTACCAGTTCGAGAAAATTTTCCCGGGCTGCCGCATCATCGACATCCACGAATACTTGATGGAGAAGGGCGTGCAATTGCAGGGTGTCACCGGTACGCGCTACATGTACCATGACCCGTGCCACAGTCCGATGAAGCAGCACGATCCTCTGAAGGTGGTCAATACGCTGATCAACAGCGAGAAGCAGGGCCACAAAATCGAGAAAAACGATCGCTGCTGTGGCGAGTCGGGCACCTTTGGTGTGTCGCGTCCTGACATTTCCACGCAGGTCCGTTTTCGCAAGGAAGAGGAAATGCGCAAGGGGGCTGACAAGCTGCGTGCCATTCCCATCAACGGGCAGACGCAGGCAGCCAGCGAACCGGTCAAAATTCTGACCAGTTGTCCGTCGTGCTATCAGGGTTTGTCGCGCTACAGCCAGGACGCTAATGTCGAGGCTGACTACATCGTGGTGGAAATTGCCAAGCATGTGCTGGGCGACGACTGGATGCCCAAGTATGTGAGCGCGGCGAACGCCGGCGGCATCGAGAGGATTCTCGTCTGAGATAGGCGGGGTTCTCTCAGATGCTGCCCAGTAATGGCGTGCAGGCAGAAGGGGAGTGCTGTACGTCTTGGGCGTCCGTCGTTGCTCCGGCGGTTCTCCCGCAAAAATTGCGCTCCTCAACGCAGGGAGACACCAAACCATTCCCTCTTGGCGCGCCCATCCCTGATTTGGGCGCCCTGCGGCGTTGTAAATCCTCGCCATAGCTTCGGCTATGTCTGCGGTTTACGCCTTGCAGGCCATCCCAACTCAGGGCGTGCGCACTCAAGGGGAACGGT
>SXGQ01127074.1_pt1 | contig 11090 bp, 5 predicted proteins | sample 3178371 | NCBI WGS metagenome assembly SXGQ01 (sample SAMN11356859, study PRJNA531348) | freshwater metagenome | isolation source: freshwater sample F1-20 | place: China: Fuxian Lake, Yuxi | collected 2017-12-25 | reverse complement strand
GTGGATGAGAAAATCACGCAACTGCTCCCGCTCATGCAGGGAACTGGAACGGGGGTGACCAAGTGAAGCCGCGCTCAATCGGAATTCTCGTAGTTCTTTTCCTCGTCGCTCTATTGGTGTTCACGGGCTGCTACACGGTCCGCGAAACCGAGACGGCTATTGTTACTCGCTTTGGTCGCACCGTGGGTGAGCCGAAAGTCAACCCGGGGCTCTATTTCAAAATTCCATTCATCGAGCTCGTGAACAAGCAGGAGAAGCGCGTGCTCGAGTGGGACGGACCGCCGGTGGAAATGCCGACGAAGGACAAGACCTACATCGAAGTTGACACGTTCGCCCGCTGGCGGATTGCCGATCCGGCGAAGTTCTTCGTTGCGCTCCGTGACCTCCGTTCCGCGCAGTCGCGTCTGGATGACATTATCGGAAGCGAGACGCGCGCCGCAGTGGCCCGGCACGAACTCATTGAGATCATCCGAAGCGACAAGACGCGTGTGCTCAAGGTCGATCCGCAGAATGCGCCATCGGGCGGCGGAGCTGTGCCGGTGAGAATCCAGCGCGGTCGCGTGGAAATTGAGCGCGACGTTCTGGCGGCTTCCGCGCCGAAGCTCGTGCCGCTTGGGTTGGAACTGATTGATGTCCGGGTGAAGCGCGTGAATTACAACAACGCAGTGTTGCAGCGTATCTTCCAACGGATGATGAGCGAGCGGCAGCAAATCGCACAGCGCTTCCGCAGCGAGGGCGAGGGCGAGGCTGCCACGATCAGCGGTAAACGGGAGCGCGATTTGCGCGAGGTGGAATCGACCGCCTATAAAAAAGTGCAGCAACTTCAGGGCGAGGCTGACGCCGAGGCGACGCGGATTTATGCGGAGGCCTTCAACAAGAGCCCGGAAGCCGCGGAGTTCTACGGATTCATGAAGACGCTCGAGACCTACAAGAAAATCCTCGGCGGCAGCACGAGTCTGGTGCTCTCCACGGAGAGTGATCTTTTCTCGATGCTGAAACACGCCGGGGCCAAACCTCCGGCACCGCTCTTGAAGCCTGTGAAAGCTGCGCCGCCAGTCGTGCCGCCAGTCGCTGCACCCGCACCCGCGCCCGCGCCCGCGGCTCCGCTCGAAGCGCAGTAGTCTGCAAGGGTTCGCGGGTTGCGCGATTCTGAATGCGTGTCATGCTGGCAGCGTGTTTCGAGTCATCGCATTTATCGCACTTTCCGCACATGTGCTTGCGGCTCCGCTGCAGGTCCGGGTCGCGACTTTTAATTGCTCGCTGAACCGACCGACACAGGAACAACTCCCTGCCGACCTCGCTACGACAGCGAACGTTCAGGCGCAAAAAGTCGCCGAGATTCTTCAGCGGGTGCGGCCCGATGTGGTTTTGCTCAACGAGTTTGATGTGGATCCGACGAGCAATCCCTTCCGTGTGCTCGCGATGAACCGCTTTCACGCGAACTATCTCGCGGTTTCGCAAAGCGGCCTGGCGCCGCTAAATTATCCCTACCGCTACGCAGCGATCAGCAATACCGGTGTCCCGACGGGCGCGGCATCCACGAACGGCGGTGATTTTGACAACAACGGTGCGGTCGTTAGTTCGTATTCCGACACGGCGACGACCGCACAGAAAGACCTGTATGGAAACGATTGCTTCGGATTTGGCTGGTTTCCCGGGCAATACAGTTTCGTCGTTTACTCAAAGTATCCGATCCAGACTGCGGCGATTCGATCGTTCCGGCTCTTTAAATGGAAGGACCTTCCCGGGCACGTGATGCCACCCGGCTACTACACGTCCGGCGAGCAGGATATCTTCCGCCTTTCATCGAAGAACCACGTGGATATCCCCATCGAGGTGAAGCCCGGGCAGGTTTTTCACCTGCTGGCCTCGCATCCCACACCGCCGGCCTTCGATTCCTCGGAGGATCGAAACGGGCGCAGGAACCATGACGAAATCAGACTCTGGAAGGAATACATCAGCAACGCCCCGTTTTTGTACGACGACGATGGCGTCTTCGGCGGACTCTCATCCGCGAATGGCGAGCAGCGATTTGTGATTCTCGGTGACATGAATGCGGACCCGCTGGATGGAGACAGTTTCAATGGTGCGATCAACCAGCTTCGAAATCATTCACTCGTGAATGCCGGACCGAATCCTGCTAGTCCTGGTGGCGCGGAGCAGGGTCCATTGCTGGGTGGAGCAAATTTGAACGACATCGGTGCGCACGCAAATGACACCGCGTACTTCTCTCCCGGTACGGGCAACCTCCGTGTGGATCATGTGCTTCCCAGCAAGGCCGGATTCTCGGTCGCCGACAGCGGCGTTTTCTGGCCTGCAAGCACGGACCCGCTTTACGGGCTGCTGTTTCTGTCAGCGAGTTACACTCAGGGAAATCAAATTACGGATCACCGTCTTGTCTGGATGGATCTCATTTTGACACCGGTGCTCAGCCAGTGCGTGCGCAACCTCGCAGCCGAACGGCAGGGTGCGGATGTTGTTTTGAAGTGGGGTTCGCAGGCCGGCGTAACTTACCGGGTCGAGCGCAGCGCCGACCTCGTTCAATGGTCCGACCAGCCCGCAATTCCGATTGTTGTCAACGGAGCAACCAGCATGGCCATAGCGACAGACCCGGGAGCCGGTTCGACCACGGGACGTTTCTACCGCGTCGTCGCGACGCTCGGCGCGGACTAATCCCGACGCCTGCGGAAGCCAAGCAATCCGAGGCCTGCGAGCAAAAGAGCAGCGCTGCCGGGCTCGGGAACAGCGGTGACGACGACATCGTTGCCGGTGCCGCCTACGTAAGTGATTTGGAAGTCGAAGCCGCTCACGGTGAGCGGAGCGCCCTCGGGCAATCCTGTGAATGTTCCCGTCACTGTATCGGCGTCATCGTTGAGGATAAGCGTGAACGCGTCCCCCCCGACCGGGATGAAGCCGTTGATGACTGAAATCGAAAGTGCACCCGCAAGAGTCACGGAGCCGGTCGCAGCGATCTGGTCGTAGTCACCGGCGGAGCGTCCGGCGAGTTCAATGACGAGTTCGCTATTTGCGCTCATCGTGAAGGCACTCGATGTCACCGGGGTCGCGGTGAGTGCAAGTGTCGCGGTGGAGTCTGCGATCGTTCCGGGTCGGATGCGGCCGGGGTTCCCAGCGCTTCCGTCCGCATTTACCGGACCGAGTGAGTCGGTGCCGCTTACGCTGCCGGTAAGGATGCCGCCGTTCGCTAGGTTGATTACGGGCCGGTTGTCTACGGGTAGTGCTCCTGCGAGGTTGCCGGTGACGTTTAGAAGGCCGCCGTCTACGGTAAGGTCACCGGTGAACGTGCCGCCCGCGGCGAGCGTGAGGCTTCCCGGGCCGCGGAGCGTGAGGCCTGCGGTTGATCCGGTCACGGGTGTTGCGAGCCGGACATTTGAGTTCGTTACCAGGAGATGCGGCGCAGCTCCTGTAAGGAAGAGCGACGCAGCACCGAGGAACTCCACGTCTGACCCGGCGAATGTGGCAGGGATTGCCCCGCTGCCGCCGATGGAGATGCTGAGCGTCGACGGGAACTGAATTGGAGCTGTCGCTTCGAAGGTGCCGGCGTTGAACTGAAATTGTCCGGCGGTGCCTGTTCCTCCCGGCCCGAGGCTGCTCGCGGTGCTTACTATCAACTTCCCGCCATTTACTGGCGATGCGCCGGCGGTGCCGATCCGGACGCCGCCGAGGAGGCCCGAGTTGTCTCCGGAAAGCTGAAGGGTTCCTTCACCGAGTTTGTGCAAACGCCCGTTGGCGGTCGCGGAAGTGAGGTTGCCGGAAATCAGCGTGTCGATTGCGTCGGTCCCATTCGCGATGGTGAAGATACGCGTCGCCGAACCGAGGTTCAGCCCGGCGGTGATAGTGATGGTTCCATCCGGATTTGTCGTGGTGACGCCGCCGCTGAGCGTGAGTGGCAGAGTGGATGAGAGCAGCGCGGACTGCTGGAAATTGAACCCGCCGACCAGTGCCGAGGCGACTCCGGTAAAGCTGAGAGTTCCTTTGTTTGTGAGCGTCAACGTCCCGGTTGTCGCCGAACCTGCGACGTTCAGCGTGGTCGATGGCGCGATGTTCAGGTTCCCAGTTCCGGTTACCGGGCGTGCGGAATTCAATGTAACGGAGCCTGTCGTTTCCAAGGTGCCGAGCGCGGAGAGTTGCAAGCCGCCGCTCGCTGCGCCGAGTTGGTTGTCTGCGCTTATTGAGACGGTGCCTTCAGTCACGACGACACCACCAGTGTGGGAATTTGCCGCGCTGAGGATGAGCTTTCCTGCTCCCGTTTTTGTTAAAGAACTTGTCCCGCTAATCGCGCCGCCGACAAAGGTGTAGGTTCCCGTCGTGTTCGTGACGCGCGTCGTGCCGACGGTCACGCCAGCCGCCTGGATGGTGACCGTGGAGCCTGCGGTCAGGCCGGTGTCATCGAATGTGACGTTGTCGTTGTCCTGAAACGAAACGGGAGTTCCGGTAAGGGTCCACTCCGTGTTCGAGGTATTCCAGATGCCTGTGATTGGGCTCCAAATCAGGTTTCGACCGGCAATGCCCGTTGTAAACGCTGAGAGTTGGATATCATCCAGCGCAAATTCGTCGCGCGAACCGCTGCCTCCGGCGTCCGCACCGGACCAGCGAAGGTAGTATGACTGACCAGTCCCGAAACTGAGGCTGGATAGGGAGATGCTTTTCGTCACAAGAACAAAGCCGGAAGCGTCCGATGCCGCCGGGGAGATGTAGTCCAAGCCAAGTTCCGAAGTGTAGGTAGCATCGTCCGACGACCGCGAGAAATTGAAAGAGTTTGCACGCGCCTGATCGTTGCGGACCCATAATTTGTAGGCGAGGGAGAAGCCGGTTATGACCGAAGCAGATGTATTAGTCAGCTTGAGGGTGAGGGTGCCGGGCGCCCAATCTGACCCGCCGGGCTGGAAGCCAAGCGCGACCCCCGTTGTAATGTTGCCGCCGGAGAACGCGTACATCCCGCCAGTTGTTACAGCGGCAGTTGCGCTGCCACGCGTGTAGTCTGTGTTTGCGGTGTTCTGTGTGCCTCCGAATGCCAGATTTCCGTTGCTCCATCCGGTTACGGCCCACGCATTCGAGTCGAGTGTGCCTAGAGTCGTCGCGCCTGGAAGATAACCGAGTCCCGCCCAAGGGCCGTTGTTTACACCAACGACGGTGCTGTCGAAATCAATCGTGTAAGTGGCACCCGGGTCGACAATCGAGAGTTGCGCATTTGCAGTCGCGGCGATTGCCGTAATTGCCACGAATGTAACCGGTGCGAGTCGGCGTGCAATGGGCAGTTGAATGCTGATTTTCATGCGGTGACGGTAGGTAGCACGGTCTTTTCGGGCGAGCGATTATTTGCGTATAGATGACCGATGCTCATACATTCAGAAGAGGTGGTACGAGTGCAGCCTGCGCCTTGCTCCAAGCACGGCGAGACCGCTGAGCAGCATCACTGCGCTGCCGGGCTCGGGCACGGCGGTTAGGACGACGTCGTTTCCGTCACCGCCGGCGTAATTGATGAAGAATCCGGTGGTGCCCACGGCTGCGCCGTCCGGGAGCGCGTCGAAGGTGCCGGATACAGGGTCGCCGCCGTCATTGAGAATAATCGTGAGAGAGTCGGTTCCGGCTGGCGTGTACCCGCCGAGAAGCGAAACGAAGAGAGATCCGCCGAGTGTTACCGAGCCGGTCACACTCAGGCGGTCGTACGAATCCGGCGAGGTCCCGCCGATGTCGAGGTCCAAAGCTGCGCCGCTTTGGATATCGAGATTTCCGCCGACAAGGAAAAGTCCCGCGGAGTCGGTGAGAGTGCCGGGCGCGATGAGTCCGTCCGCTGTGGCTGTAACCGCGCCCACGCCCGCCGCGCCCGCGCTGATTCCGCTGAGGATGCCGAGGTTTGTTGTGGTGATCGTCGGAATCGTCGCGCCAGTAAGCGCGCCGGAGATTTCGAGGTTTCCGCCATCGACGGTGATGTTTTCCGTGATGGTGTTGGCCGCGGCTGGAAGAATTACGGTGCCTGAACCCGCAATTGTGAGCCCCGAGCTGATTCCCAGTCCACCCGACGCATTCAGTCCGCCGGAGAAGGTCACGTCCGAATTTGCTGTAATGCGGTGGGCGATGGTTGTTCCGGTTGCTTTGAAGATACTGCTGGTTCCCTGGAATGTGATCGGGCTTCCGGTGAAGGTTGCGCCGCCTGGTAATTGTCCGGCCCCGACTGAGACGCCGATGGGCGTGTTCACTGCGCCGCCTTGCACGGACAGGGTTCCAGCATTGAACTGAAGCTGATTGGCTCCCAAATCATCCGCGTCGCTGATGATTACGGTGCCGCCGTTGCTCGGTGCGGCTGCGGCGATGCCGATGCGCAGGCCCGCGTGTGCGTTCGCGCCGCTGATTGCGAGGGTGCCGTCGCCGACTTTTGTGATGCGGTTCGAAGTCGCACCACCGAGGGTGATGCCGCCGGTAAGCGCGAGGTCGATGGCCGCGGAGCCGTCCGCGACGGTGATGGTTCGGGCGGTGGTTCCAAAATCAATCGCGCCGGTGATTGTCGCGGTTCCCGTGGTGTTCGTGGAGTTGATCGCCGTGCTAACGATGGCGTTTGTCGATGTAACCGTCGCGGCGCCTGCGAGCGTCAGTGCCGAGGCTGTAGGGGTGGTTCCCGTGAGCGCGAGCGTGCCGGTTCCCTCGACGGTGAGCGCCGCGGTGTTGAGCGTCCCCGGAATGGTGAGCGTCGTTCCCGTTCCGATTTCGACACTTCCCGTTCCGGTGACGCTGCGCGCTGCGCCGAGTGTGATGGACCCGGAGGTTTGCAATCTCCCGCCGCCGAGTTGCACGGCGTTGCCCGAGGCCCCGAGGCTGGAATCCGCGCTGATCGTCAGCGTTCCGGCGCTGATGTTTGTTGCGCCCGTGTAGGTGTTGTTGCCGTTTAGAATGAGTCTGCCGGCTCCGGCTTTGTTCAGGCCGGCAGCGCCCGCGATGATGGAGTTGATCGCGGCTGTGTGCGGAGATGTCGTGACTGTGACGCCGCCGGCTCCGAGTTCGAGGGTGGAGCCGGTGAATGAGTAAGCATCCGAGTTCACTGTGATTCCACCGCTTTGAACGGGTCCGGCGAGTGTGACGACTTCGCCCGTGCCCGTGAATGTGGACGCGGTTGTAAGCGAATTTGCGTACGGTGAACCGAAATGACCTTGGGCTACATCCTGCCAAACCGCGCCGAGGCCATCGCCGGTCCACGTGTAGGAAATGCCGCCGGAAGCGGTGTAAACGAACTGGAGATCGTCGATGCGCCAGTTTGCAGTGTTTGTAGAAGGAGACCCGGTTCCGTTGTACCCAAACAGCCTGAACGTTGTGGCCGAGGTAATCGCAAAGTTGAACGCGGCTGCATCCTGCAGAATCCAGGTCGAATTGCTGGCGACTGTGCCGGTCACGATATCTGAGGCGTATCCGTCGGCGCTGCTTCGCAGTGTCCATGCTTGCGGGCCTGTGCCCGTCGAGCGACTCCCGAAGAGAAGGTCCGCGAACGTGAGAGTGATTCCGGACGCCGGGGTGAGCGTAAATTCAAATGCCGCCGAGCCCGATGCGTTGATGTTCAGGGCCCCAACCCTCGCGGCCGCGCCGGCATTGTTGGTCCCCGATGCGCCCGCATAGCCGCTCGACGCGCTTGTGGTCGAGAGGAGCGTCGTTGTTCCGTTATTATTGAATTGCGTAATCGTTCCGCCGCTGACGTCGGCGGCATTGATGGACGACGGCGTTGCGGTTGCCATGTTCCATGTGATTGCGGCGCTGTGCACTGCGGGCTGTGCGGTAATGATGATTGCGGAGATGCTTCCGAGCAGGATGCGGCTCGTGATTGGCGCTTTTTTGAGTCGGTTCATTTTCGGGTTAATGGTATCTTTTTGCTTACGATTTTAAGCGGTGGTCGGTGACAGGAGGGTGTCGGGTTTAAAAAATTCCGGATCGAACGGCAGGGCGGTGCCTCGAAAACAGCTCGCGGGATTTTCGGCGAGGGACGAAGGACCCGCCTGACGGAAGCGAACGCTTCCGTCGTCTCACTCATGTAAGAGGGCCGTTGATGAAACGCGGCCCAAGGCATTGGAAGGCAGCCTTCTCCGCGATTCGGAGGTGGGCGTCAAGTCGTCACTTGCGCATTTTTCTGCGTCAGGGAATTGACGCTCGCACCCGCAGGAAAACGCGTGGTCCCGAGCCGCTTCCGGTGAGCGGAATCCGGGCGCGGAAGGTGGCGATTTCGCTACCGGCATTTGAGCCGGGCTCTGCGCCGATGAAGACAGCGTCGTTCTGCCAGCCCGAAAGGTCGGTGCTGTATTCCACGACGTAGGCGATCGAGGGCGAATCAGTGCGGCGTGCGAAGCGAATGGTCGGCCAGTTCTTCACGATGTTTCCATCGGCTGGATCCGGTGCAGCAATAAGAGCTCCGGCCGATGCCGGCGTGCCGCTTGCGTTGAAGGGGTCGAGGTCGAATGCCCATTCGCCAAAATTCATCAATCCGTCCCCGTCGATATCCGCGGTGCGCAATGCGTTTGCGCCGGTGAGTGGCGGAAAGCGCGCGAGCCACGCCTGACTGTAGCGCGTGCCGAGAACGGTGAGATCGTCGATGCGATTGTTGCCCGCTGGGTCGGTCGCCCCGCTCAATGTGTAGCGCAGGATGATGCTTGGAAGATTATTCAGGTCACCAACAGCAGAAACATCGACAGTGAGCGGCACGGTCTGAAACGAACCCGACCGTGAAGCAGTATTGAGTCCCTGGATGGCGGTGAAGTTCGCGCCATCAGCGCTCCAACTCCACGTTCCGGAATTGTATCCTGTCGTCGTGCCTCGGGTGAAAAGTGTGGCGGTGATTCCCGCCCAGCCTGCCGTAGGCACGATGAGATCGAGACTGCGTCCGTTTCCGCCGGTTCCAATCAAACTGAGCGAGGTTCCGGTGACGCCTGTGAAATCATCAGATGTCCCGGGAACAGTTGACCCAGAGGTACCGGTCCAGCCGTTGAGCTGAATTTGGCCGGAGCCCGCGCTAGCGGGAATAGTCGGGTTCCATACCGGAGATGTTGCATTCGGTGCTGAATTAAAATTCCACGACGCAATCACGCCCTCCGGTGCATTCGGGGTGACGTCGGAAATTGAGACCCGTGCGGGATTTCCTGTTCCCGAATATCCGGTGCCCGGACCGATGGACAGAAGCGCTGTCTCGATCGGCTCCGACACCGCATCTGCTACGGGCGTGAGAATCACGGTCACCGCCGCGACACCCGGGGAGAACAAGATCGTACCCGTGCCGTTGGCGGAATTCCACGCGACACCCGAGCCGCTTACCGAGTAGTCGGTGACCGCCGCAGTGCCGCCCATCGAAAAATTCACGGTCAAACTGCCCGAGGTTACCGGGGGAGAAAGGCGCACGATGAAACTGCCCCCGACGTTGGGTGATTCGATTGCCGTTTCCACGCCGATGGTGGATTGCGCGATTGGCGTGCTCCCGGGGCCGCTTCCCCAAATCGCCGCGGCGTACTCGGGATGATCGATGAACGGGTTCCGGTTGTGCTGGTAGTTCGTAAAAATGAGGTCGTTTCGCGCTAGCTCAGCGGCATCCGGTGGATCGGCGGCGTGCCACGCGAGCAGTGTATTGAGATTTCCCATCTGCGGGCCCGTGGGTGAGCGCCCGACGAGTTCCATATCCTGCGTGTTGGGCTCCGTGCCGTCGTAGCGGACCGCCATGTAAAACATCGCCCGCGCAATGTCGCCGCGCTGGCTGGCGAGCGGCTCCCACGAGTCCGCGTCGCGCGAATTTCCAGGCGCTTCCGCGTGAGCAGGGTTCACGATTCCTCCGTCCGCTGCACTGCTGATGTCGAAGTATAAATTGCTCCGCTGCGTGTTTACGGACGCATCCGCCGGAACCACGTGGAAAAGGTCGCTGTCGTCCGGTCCGAGCTGATCTCCATTTCCACGCGAACGCGGCCACAGATGCTCGCGATTCCAGCCCGACGAGTCGAGCGGTGTGGATTTGGGAACCGAGAATCCACTGTAGGTGTAGATCATGTTCGAACTGTTCAGCGGGTCCTGCCAGATCGTTTTGAGGGGACCGATGATATCGTTGTAGAGAATCACCGTGTGTCCGTTCTTGATGATACCGTTCAATGCGTTCTTCAGCGGAATTCCTGAGAGACCGGTCGCTGCAGTGTAATACCCCGGTGGCGGGTCGGCAAAGACCCGCGCCGAAAAAAGCAGGAGGGCCAGTAGGATGCCGCGCATGTGAGCTGCCGCACCAATTGCATATTGCTGGAATTTCGCCAGCAAACGTTTGCTGTGGTTTTGTTACCGGACTGCGACCGCCTCATCCATTTCCGCAGACAGCGATTCCACGGCAGAAGCTGCGGTCACATAGAATACTTCGCACGCTCCATTGCCGGTGTCATCGCGACGGAGAGAACTATTCCACGTCTCGCCGCCGGGGCCTGTCGCATTCACAAGGTAGCCGCTCATCGTCACGATATGCCCCGGAACGAGAGAGCGGATGGTTTTGCGCACCGCATCGTTTGCGGCGATGACGTGATTGTTGGCTGCACTGCGCATGATTTCCTCGGGCGGAATCGCCGGCGCCTCGTTCCATTGATAAAAGAAAAACCGATTGCTCATCGAGAGCTTGAACTGGTCGAGCACCGCTTGATCGCTCATCCGCCCCCAACCGACCGCGACATCGATTGGGACAAGATCACTTCCGAATCCGCTGTGGTAGCGCTTCGTGCCAAGGACGCGCCCGCGGAGCCTGTATTCCGCGACGGCGGAAAGGTGCCACCCGTCGACGGACGGCAGCGAAACCGCGGATGCGGGCTTTTGCACCGGCGGGTTCTGGACAAGGACGCCAGCCGGGTGCCGGATGCTTCGCCACGGATTCATCACCCAAAGCGCCGCTCCAATCGCGACTACTGCGGCGACTTTTACCACCTGTTTGAGATTCATCACCAACTGTCCAGCAGCGGAGATGCCATCCGGGCGTTCAATTCCGGGATGCCGACTCCCGCGAAATCTCGCTTGCCAATTCAGCCTGCTGCGAACACTTTCGCCGCCCTCTGAAGTCGGGCCGTAGTTCAGCTTGGTAGAACGCT
>SXGQ01509033.1_pt1 | contig 11092 bp, 9 predicted proteins | sample 3178371 | NCBI WGS metagenome assembly SXGQ01 (sample SAMN11356859, study PRJNA531348) | freshwater metagenome | isolation source: freshwater sample F1-20 | place: China: Fuxian Lake, Yuxi | collected 2017-12-25 | reverse complement strand
CACGACATCCCCAACACCGTCGCCAAGTCGGTCGAGTCCGCCTCCAAATTACCCGTCGGCATGCTCACCCTGCACACCGGCGGCGGCCGCGAGATGATACAGTGGGCCGTCAAGGCGCAACAGACCCACGCCCCGCACCTGCTGCTGCTGGGCGTCACCGTGCTCACCTCAATGAGCGCGGCCGGGCTCGCCGAGACAGGCATCACGGTTTCGCCCGAGGAACAGGTCACGCGGCTCGGCCGTCTCGCGGCCGACTCCGGGCTCCGCGGCCTCGTCTGCTCGCCCCTTGAACTCAGCCCCCTCCGCGCGGTGCTGCCTCCGGAAATGTCCCTCGTCACGCCCGGCATCCGTCCCCGCGACGCCAAGGCCGATGACCAGACCCGCATCATGACCCCCGGTGACGCGGCACGCGCGGGCGCCCGCTACATCGTGGTGGGCCGTCCGATCTTTCGCGCCCCCGATCCCGCCGCCGCGGCCCGGGCTATCCTCGCCGAACTGGCCGCGGTGACCTAAGGCACCTCGCGCATGGCCCGCACCGCCGCCATTCTCCTCGCCGCCGGCAGCGGCTCGCGCATGGGCGGGGCCGTCGCCGACAAGGTGCTCGCCCGCTTGGGCGGGCTCCCCGTGTTCTCCTGGTCCGCGGGCGCCTTCATGCGCAGCGGGGTAGCCGACCTCTATGTCGTCGTCCACCGCGACCAACGGCAGATGCTGGAGCTTTCCGCGCTCGCGCCGACGCCGTGCCTGCTCGTGCGCGGCGGCAAGGAGCGCCAGGACTCGGTGCTCAACGCCCTCCGCGCGCTGCCGGATGACATCGGTCTCGTGTTCATCCACGACTGCGCCCGGCCACTCGTGCGACCCGAGCAACTCGCGGCGTTGCACCGGATCGTCCGCCGCGAGCACGCGGTGGTACTGGCCCACCGGGTGGTGGACACGCTCAAGGAGCACCGGATTACCTCCGGCGGCGGCAGCCGGCTGCGCACGCTCGACCGCTCGCGGCTCTGGGCGATGGAGACGCCGCAGGTCTTCTCCCGCGACCTCATCACCCGCGCCTACGCGCGCGTCGCGGCGCGCGGCCGCCGCATCACCGATGACGCGCAGGCCGTCGAGGAACTGGGGCACGCCGTGGCCCTGCTGGAAAACGACCGCCCCAACCCTAAGCTCACGACGGCCGCGGACCTGCCGCACCTTGAGTTTCTGCTCGCGCGCGATAAGACTCTTTGACGCGCCGCCCGGCGCTCCGCCTTCAGGGATTTCCGCATCGGTCACGGCTACGACATCCACCGCCTGGTCCCGGGCCGTCCGCTCGTGCTCGGCGGCGTGACGTTCGACACCGACTACGGGCTGGAGGGACACAGCGACGCCGACTGCGCGACTCACGCCGTGTGCGACGCGCTGCTGGGGGCCGCGGGCTTGCCTGACATCGGCCACTTCTTCCCGAACACCGACCCGGCCTACCGCGGGATCGACTCTCAGGTCCTGCTGGCCCGGGTCTGCGCGGAATTGCGGCAGCGCGGTTTCGAGCCGTCCAACATCGACGTGAGCATCATCGCCGAGAAGCCGCGCATCCTGCCGCGGATCGCGGAGATGAAGGCGGCGCTCTCCCGCTCGACCGGCCTGCCGGCGGACCGCCTCGGCCTGAAGGCCACCACTAACGAAGGCGTGGGGGAGCTCGGGCGCGGCGCCGCGATCGCCGCCCACGCGGTCGCCTTGATCCGCCGCGCATGAGCGGGCTCATGCTCCGCCCGGGCGTGCTCGCCCTCACCCTGCTCGCGCTGGCCTGGGGGGCGGGCGGCTGCGGCCGTCGGGAGACCACGGTCGAGGCCGGCAATCGCGACCAGATCCTGCATCGCGGGATCGGCAATGAAGTGACCGAACTGGATCCGCATCTGGTCACCGGCGTGGCGGAAGGCAACGTCCTCCGCGCCCTCCTCGAGGGTCTCGTCACCGAACACCCGGAGGACCTCCGCCCCGTCCCCGGGGTCGCCGAACGATGGGAGATTTCACCGGACGGCCGCCAGTACACCTTCCACCTGAGGGTGGACGCGCGCTGGACGGACGGCCAGCCGGTGACCGCGGCGGACTTCGCGGCCTCCTACCGGCGGATCCTCACCCCGGCGCTTTCGGCGGAGTACGCCAACATGCTCTACGTGCTGCGCGGCGCGGAGGACTATCACAAGGGACGCTCGACGGATTTCGGCACGGTGGGAGTGCTCGCCCTCGATCCCCGCACGCTGCGCCTCACAATCGAAAATCCGGTTCCCTACTTCCTGTCGCTGCTGACCAACCCGCCCTGGTACCCCGTGCCCCTCGCGGCGATCGCGCGGCACGGCGCCGTCGACCGCCGGGGAAACCCGTGGACGAGACCGGACAAGTTCGTCGGCAACGGCCCCTTCCGGCTGAAGGAGTGGCGGCCGCATCAGGTCATCATCGTGACCAAGAATCCGGGCTATTGGGACGCGGCGACCGTGCGCCTGAACGCGATTCATTTTTACCCGATCGACAGTGTCGACGCCGAGGAGCGCGCTTTCCGTTCGGGTCAACTGCACCTCACGGAGTTCACCCCGGTCGGAAAGATCGATTCCTATCTCAAGACCGCCCCGCAGTTGCTGCGTCGCGACCCGTACCTCGGGACCTATTTCTACCGCTTCAACACCCGCCGGCCGCCCTTCAACGACGTGCGGGTGCGACGCGCCCTCGCGCTCGCCACCGACCGCGAGACGATCACCGCGCAGGTCGCCCGCGGCGGCCAGCGCCCGGCCACCCGCCTCACGCCCCCCGGCACCGCAGGTTACACGGCGAACGCCGCGCTGGCGCGAGATGTCGAGGCCGCCCGCCGGCTGCTCGCGGAGGCGGGCTTCCCCGGCGGACGCGGGCTACCGACGATCGAACTGCTCTACAATACCTCGGAAAACCACCGCGCCATCGCCGAGGCCCTGCAGGAGATGTGGCGCCGCGAGGTCGGCGTGGAGGTGCGGCTGGTCAACCAGGAGATGAAGGTGGTGTTCGCGGCGCGCCGCGCCGGCGACTTCCAGATCCTGCGTTCAGACTGGATCGGTGATTACCTGGACCCCGCGACGTTCCTCGACATCTTCCGCGGCGACAGCGGTAACAACTACACCGGTTGGAGCAGTCCGGACTACGACGCCTTGCTCGACGCCGCGGCCCGCACGTCCGATCCGGAGGAACGATTCGCGCTCTTCCGGCAGGCCGAGGCCATCCTGCTCGCCGAGGCGCCCCTCATCCCCCTCTACCATCACACCCACGTCTTCCTGATCCAGCCGTCGGTCAAAGGCTGGCACGCCAACCTGCTCGACCACCATCCGTACAAACATGTCTGGCTGGAGAACTAGCGTCCTGCTCCGGCCGTGCCGGCTTTTAGCGGCGATCGCCGCTTTCCTCACCGGCTGCGGACGCGAGCCCTCTCCCGCCCACTCTTCCGCTGCTCCGGCCGCGGCGCGTGTGCTCAGGGTCAGCCAGCGCAACGAACCGGTTTCGCTGGATCCCGCGACCACCACCCTTCCGGACGAGCACGGCATCCTGCGGGCGCTGCTCGAGGGACTGCTGGTACCCGGGCCGGACGGCTCCGCGCCGCTTCCCGGCGCCGCGGAAGGCTTCGAGGTCTCGGCGGACGGACTGGTCTACACTTTCCGGCTGCGGAACGACGCCCGCTGGTCCGATGGCCGACCCGTCATGGCGGAGGATTTCACGGCGTCCTACCTTCGTCTGCTCAGTCCGGAGACGGCTTCTCCGAAGGCGACGATCTTCTTCGGCGTGCGCCGGGCGCGAGCCTTCGCCGGCGGCGAGGAACGTGATTTCTCCGCCGTCGGCCTGCGTGCGACCGACCCGCGAACCTTCGTCGTCACCCTCGAGAAGCCCAACCCGCGCTTTCCCCACGTGGTCGCCAGCGGACCCTGGCTGCCCGTGCGGGCGGACCTTGCTCTCCGCCACGGGCGGCGCTGGACGGAGCCCGGCAACTTCGTCGGCAACGGGCCCTTCACGTTGGAGGAGTGGCGGCCGGATCAGCATGTCGCGCTCCGTCGCAATCCCGCGTGGCACGGAGCCGCCGCGGTCGCATTGGAAGCCATCCGTTTCGTGCGCTTCGACAGCAGCGATGCGGAGGAGCGCGCCTATCGCGCGGGCCAGCTCGACGTCACGATGGCGATCCCCGCCTCCAAGGTCGCCGGCTACGCGCGGGAGCGCCTTGCGGAACTGCACCGGACGGCGATGATCGAGACGCGGCATCTAGTCTTTAACCTGCGCCGTCCGGCGCTCGGAGCGGAAATCCGCCGCGCCCTTAGTCTAGCGATCGACCGGCGCCGCCTGGCCGAACGCGTCCTCCTAGGCTCACACGCGCCCGCGGACACCTTTCTGCCGCCGCAACTGGCGGGCGCGGGTCAAACGCGGGCGGACCGAGCCACCTTTGATCCGGAGGAAGCGCGCCGGCTTCTGGCCGCGGGCGGCTTCCCGGGCGGCACGGGTTTTCCGAAATTGGAGCTTTCGGGCTGGACCAACGCTCCGGTGCTGGAGGCCCTGCAACAAATGTGGCGCGAGCACCTCGGCATCGACGTCGTCATCGCGCTGCGCGAAGCAAAGGTGCACCTGGACGCCCTGCGAACGGGCGGCTTCGACCTCGCGTTCGCCACCGCCATCCCCGACGCCGCGGACCCGGCCGCGATGCTGGGCGACCTCCTGACCGGGGCGCCGCTCAACTATCCGGGTTGGTCCAACGGCGGGTTCGACCGCGCGGTGGCGGACGGACGCTGGGCCGAAGCCGAGCGCGCGATCCGCGCGGACGCCCCCGTCACCCCGCTCTACTACAACTCCAAGGTCTGGCTGATGTCGCCGCGGGTGCGCGGATGGACGGAGGACGGCCTGTGGGCGCGCATCTACCAAGGCGTTTCGATCGTTTCTCCCTAACTCCACCACCCGATGAGACTCCTCGCTGCGGCCCTGCTCCTTTTCCTCGTCCCGCTGCTGTCCGCGGCGGAAGATGCCGCCGCCGCCCGCATCCTCGCGTGGACAAAGGCGATCTCCGCCGATGAGCTCGAAGGACGCGCGCCCGGCACGCGCGGCGAGGACCGCACCGTCGACTACCTTGAGCGGGAGTTCCGCCAACTCGGGCTGCAGCCCGGGAATCCCGACGGAACCTACATCCAGAAGGTTCCGCTGGCCGGCATAACCTCGCGCGCCGAGCTCGGCTTCAAGATCGGCGCCACGGAGATACCCCTGACGCCGGTCAACGACTTCGTGGGGCTATCGACGCGCATCACGACGACCGTGGAGGGGAAAGCGTCGGAGGTGGTCTTCGTCGGTTACGGCATCACGGCGCCGGAATTCGGTTGGGACGATTACAAAGGCGCCGACCTTCGCGGGAAGACCGTGCTTGTGTTGATCAACGACCCCCCCGTCACGAACGAGCGCGGGGAACTGGACCCCGCGGTATTCGGCGGCCGGGCGATGACCTACTACGGGCGCTGGACGTACAAGTACGAGATCGCCGCGAAACTCGGCGCCGCCGCGTGCCTGATCATCCACGAGACCGGGCCGGCGGCGTACCCGTTCGGCGTCGTCGTCTCGAGCTGGGGCCGGGAAAACTTCGAACTGCGCGCGCCCGACCTCAACGCCGGCCACGTGGGCTTATCCGGCTGGCTGACCCTCGACGCGGCGCAGCGCCTCATCCGGGCGACCGGCCGCGATTTCGCGGAGCTGAAGCGGGCGGCGGCGCGGCGCGATTTCCGCCCGGTGCCGCTCGGGGCCACGGCGGACTTCAAGGTGGAGAACGCGCTGCGGATGGTGGAGTCACGCAACGTGGTCGCGCGGGTGCCGGGTTCCGACCCGGAGCGCAGGGCGGAGCACATCATCTACAATGCGCACTGGGACCACCTCGGCGTCGACGAGCGCCTCGCGGGCGACCGCATCTTCAACGGCGCGGCCGACAACGCGGCCGGCGTCGCGATGCTGCTGGAGATCGCGCGCGCGTTCGGCCGCGGGCCCGCGCCGCGGCGCAGCGTGCTGTTCCTCTCCGTCACGGCGGAGGAAAAAGGCCTGCTCGGCGCGCGCCACTACGCGCGCCAGCCTCTCTACCCGCTCGAAAGCACCCTCGGCGTCATCAACATGGACGGCGCGAACCAATTCGGTCCGACGCGCGACATCGAGATCGTGGGGCTGGGCTCGACGACGATGGACGGCATCGCGACGGAGCTGGCGGGCGCGCAGGGCCGCACGGTGCGCGCGGAGAGCAATCCGGAACGGGGGACCTACTTCCGCAGCGACCACTTCGAGTTCGCGAAAGTCGGGGTACCCGGCTTCTACGCGAAGGCGGGCCGAGACTTTGTCGGCCAGCCGGCGGACTTCGCGGAGCGCAAGGTGAACGAGTACATCGCGCGGCATTACCACCAGCCGAGCGACGAGGTGAAGCCGGACTGGACGTTCGGCGGGGCCGCGCAGGACGCGGCGCTGCTCGCCGAGTTGGGACGCCGCGTGGCCGCGGGCGACCGCTGGCCGGAATGGAGTCCCGGCAGCCCGTTCCGGGACCGCCGGGAACAGATGCTGAAGAAGCGGCGCTGAGAATCGCGCCGCCCCGAGGTCAGGCGTCCCCGCGTTTCTTCGTCAGGCCCGCGGCTCGCTTGATGTTGTTCACCGTGGCCGGGGAAACCCCGCACTCCGCGGCGACCTCGTTCGAGGTCTTACCGGCCTGCAGGGCCTGCACGATGGTGTCCTTCAGCTCCGGCGTGACGGTGGCGCGTTTGCGGCGCTCACGCTGGGCGGCGGGCGCCGGGGACTCGGGCTCACCCGCCAACTCCACGGCCGGCGCGGGCAACTTGCCGCCGAAGGCCTTGGCGAGGGCGCCCTTCAGGCGCGGGGAGGCGTGCGGAGCGAGCGTCCGGATGACATCATCGATCGTCTCCACGCCCAGCTGCGCGGGAAGTTCCGAGAACTGGGCTGCCTGGGCGGAGCGCAATTCGTGTTCGAGGCTGGCGAGCTCGGCCTGCTTGCGGGCCAGGCTCTCGCGGAGCGAGTTCAGGTTGGACATGAGCGGTGGGTCGGTGGGTTGAACGGCGAACTTGGCGCCAGGATTCCGGATTCGTCAACCCGCTAGACGCCGGCCCGCTTGCACTGCGCCCGACAAACGCTTCCGTCTTCCCATGTTCTCACCCCGCCGGCTGGCTGCCCTCCTGATCCTGCCCCTGATTGTGACCGGCTGTGACCGCAAGGATCCGACCGCCGCCGTCAAGGGCCCGAAGACGGCCTCCGCGGAGACGAAGGCGGGCGGTCCCATGATCTGGCGCGTGGGCAACGGCGCCGAGCCCCAGGACTTGGACCCGCAGGTCGTGACCGGAGTACCTGAGCACAAGGTGATCATGGCCCTTTTCGAGGGACTCCTGTCGGAGGATCCACGCGATCTCAGTCCGGAGCCGGGGATCGCCGAAAAGTGGGAAGTTTCCGCCGACGGCCTGGTTTACACCTTCCATCTGCGCGCCGATGCCAAGTGGTCCGACGGCACGCCGATCGACGCCATCACCTTTATCCGATCCTACCAGCGGATGCTCACCCCGGCGCTGGCCTCCGAATACGCCTACCTGCTCCACTGCGTGCGCGGAGCAAAGGATTTCAACGAGGGGAAAGTGACCGACTTCGCGCAGGTCGGCTTCAAGGCCCTCGCCCCGCGCACCCTGGAAGTCACCGTCAACACCCCGACCCCGTTCCTCCTGAAGCTGATCGCGAGTCACTACTCGTGGTACCCGGTGCCGGTGCACGTGATCGAGAAATTCGGAGGCATGTCGAGGAAAGGAACGGCTTGGACGCGCCCCGGCAATCTGGTCGGGAGCGGCCCTTTCATCCTGAAGGAATGGCGCCAGCAGCAGCTCATCTCGGTCACGCGCAACCCGCATTACTGGGATCGCGCCCGGGTGAGGCTCGACGAGATTCATTTCCTGCCGGTGGAGAACCAGGACACCGAGGAGCGGATGTTCCGCACGGGCCAGATCGACCTCGCCTACGAGCTTCCAGTCGCGAAAATCGACGTCTACCGGCGCGAGAACCCGGAGGCGCTGCGCACTGATCCCTACCTCGGGATCTACTTTTACCGCTTCAACCACAAGCGCCCGCCCCTGAACGACCGGCGCGTGCGGCGCGCACTCGCCCTTGCGGTCGACCGTGAGACGCTGGTGAAGAATGTGGTTCGGGGCGGCCAACGCCCGGCCTACGCCATCACCCACCCGGACACCGCCGGCTACACGCCGCTCGCGAAGCTGTCGGGCACCGTGGAGGAGGCGAAAAAGCTGCTCGCCGAGGCCGGTTTCCCGGAGGGCCGCGGCTTCCCGAAGCTCGAGCTCCTCTATAACACGAGCCAGAATCACCGGCTGATCGCCGAGGCCATCCAACAGATGTGGCGTCGCTCCCTCGGGATCGACATCACCCTGCGCAACGAGGAATGGAAGGTTTACTTGGATTCAACCGATGCCCTTAACTATGATCTCCAACGTGGGGGATGGATCGCCGACTACGTTGATCCCCATGTGTTTCTGGAAATCTGGGCCACCCGGAACTTGAACAACGACACCGGCTTCTCCAACGCGCAATTCGACGCGCTTTTGGATGAGGCGATGCGGGCTCCGGATCAGAAAGCCCGTTATGAAATCTACCAGAAGATGGACGCGCTCCTCGTGGAGGAACTGCCTGTCTTGCCCATCTACTTTTATACCAGTGTCCGGGCCGTCAGTCCGCGGGTAAAGGGGTACCACCCGACGCTCCTGGACAGCCATCCTTACAAATACATTTGGCTGGAATCTGCCGCGAAGTAGCTGCCACGGCGGCGCGTCCTCCCGATTCGATCATTCCCCATCCCGCGGCTTGAACACGATCCCGAGGGATCGTGCGGTGGCTCGGGTACCGGCCGCTGCCACGGCCCGGAGCAAGCGTTCCCGGGCTTCTTCGCCGGAGTCCACTTGGACCGGCCTGCGCTCCAAATGCAGCCTGTCCCCGCGACGCACCAAGAGTCCCCACCCAGCCGGGATCTCCGCCGGCGCGAAGATGTCGGGCTCGGCCACCAGATAGAACAGATCAGCCGCACGCCACTGGAACATCCGAGCGAATTTGGTTCCCCGGATGAGGCGCGCCTGCCGGACCGCAAGCGCCGCCAGCACTTGATGGTAGCCAGCGTGTCGCGTGGACGAGAGATCAATGGCGTCGAACTCCGGGAAAAGGCTCTCTCCCTTTCTGAGGTCCGGACGATGTTCACCGATCAGCGACTCCAGCGTCCTCAAGCGGGACGCCAAACTTTCAATCTCTGCCCGGGTCGACCGCGTGTCGTGGGTATCCTTGAGCAAGTCGGAGCGCGCCTGTTTGCACTCAAAAATCGCGGTTTTACCCCCTTTTTTCGGATCTAAACCCGCCAAATCGGCACGAAACCGAGTCTTCGGTAAAGAGACCTCGGACGCCAAGATCGCGATTCCCCCGGATCGAGCCCACTCGAAAGCTAACGCCTTTAGACGCAAATGGGCGGGAGACTCGCTGGCCATGGCGGGAGAAAGTGGGACGGAAAGGGTAAAACTGACTGAAATTGCGAGAAAAAGGCCTGAAAATGGCCTCGATCACTAAAATCTTCGGCGATAGTCTGCGAGATAATCCATTGTCAAAATCCCTTATTTTGAGGGGTTTTCCGCTATTTTTAACGTATTTTCAGGGGCTTTTTGGGTTTTTCAGCGAATATGCGAAATCAGGCCTTGCAGGGAAACGTTGCCTACTTTTGAACACTCTCCCCGTTTCCAAGACTAACGCGGACGCATCTTTCAACTACAACCAAGGCATCCTTTGGACCTCAAACAAATCAAACAGATCATCGACCTGATGAAGCGCTCGGAACTTACCGAGTTCGCGGTGGAGGAAGAAGGCTTCAAATTGAAGATTTGTCGCGCGGCCAACGGCCTACCCGTTGTTTCCACGGGGTATGGCTCGAATCCGCCGCACGTTCCCGCTGAATCGGCTTCGACCGCGCCCGCCGCCGCGACTACTTCGCCCGTTGGATCCAAATCAGATTCCGCAAAAGACGAAGAAGGAGTTACTTACATCAAGTCTCCGATGGTGGGCACTTTCTACCGTGCCGCCTCGCCAGAAAGTAAGCCGTTCGCCGACTCCGGAACGAAGGTCGCCGAGAACACGGTCGTATGCATCATCGAGGCCATGAAGATCATGAACGAGATTCAGGCCGAGACGAAAGGAACCGTGGTGGAGGTCTTGGTAGAGAATGGCCAACCGGTCGAATACGGCCAAAGGCTATTCAAGGTTAAGGTGTGAGAGGTCGTCCCGTCGGCTCCTCGGCGCTCCGGTCTTAGTCACCGCCGGAGTTCAATTAAAATTCAATTGTTCAGCGCTTTGCGTAATCGCTTCGCCATCAAATAATGATCCAAAAAGTCCTGATCGCCAATCGTGGAGAGATAGCGCTTCGCATCGTCCGCGCCTGTCGGGAACTGGGGATCAAGACCCTCGCCGTCTACTCCGAGGCCGATGTTCAGTCCCTGCACGTGCAACTGGCGGATGAAGCGATCTGCATCGGAGGAAATAAAAGTTCTGAAAGTTACCTTCGGGCCGATCGTATCATCAGCGCGGCCGAGATCGCTGATGTGGATGCCATCCACCCCGGCTATGGTTTCCTTTCCGAAAACGCGAAATTCGCCGAACAATGCGAATCGTGTAATATCAAGTTTATCGGTCCTAAATCAAAGTCCATTAAGATGATGGGCGACAAGTCGGTCGCCAAAGATACGGTCCGCAAAGCCGGGGTTCCGACCGTCCCGGGCTCCGATGGTCCCGTTGAATCCGAGGCGGAGGCGGTGAAGATCGCCCGGAAGATCGGCTACCCTGTCATCATCAAAGCCGTTGCCGGCGGGGGCGGCCGTGGCATGCGCATCGCGCACAACGACGTCTCGTTTGCGAAGGAGTTCCATGTCGCCCGCGGTGAAGCCGAGAAGGCCTTTTCAAACGGCGCTGTTTACATTGAGAAGTACATCGAGAAGCCGCGCCACATCGAGTTCCAGATCCTGGGCGACTCGCACGGCAAGATTCTGCATCTCGGCGAACGCGACTGCTCGGT
>SXGQ01372227.1_pt1 | contig 11092 bp, 9 predicted proteins | sample 3178371 | NCBI WGS metagenome assembly SXGQ01 (sample SAMN11356859, study PRJNA531348) | freshwater metagenome | isolation source: freshwater sample F1-20 | place: China: Fuxian Lake, Yuxi | collected 2017-12-25 | reverse complement strand
CTCTCGGCCATCTTCCCCGGAGGCACCTGGCAGCTCTGCCGCACGCTGAACCTCCCCGCCGGGCCGGCACCGCTCCCGGCATGGCAGCTGGCTTGACCTGACGACCGCAGGCGACCCACAACCCCAACCCCGACGTGCCCCAACTGCGCGACGGTTGGTCAACGCTGCGTCTGCTCCAGCCAAATAACGCAGCTTCTGCGGCCGACCGCCTCCCCCGACCATCCTTCCGCACACGGGGCAAGCCCTGCATGTTCAAGCCCACGCACGAACAGAGCTGCCCCCCCTTGCGGCCCGCAGGCTTCGACGGCACTGTCGCTCAGTGGCCCAGCCGTCTTCCGAAATTGCGATCAACGCCTCACTGGGAGGCCTCTTGCTGGCCCTTGCCGGCGGCATTGCGCTCGCCTCGGCGCTCGCGGCCACCTACCCTCCGCGACGGCCAGGCCCGCTCGCGTTTGCCGGGTTCATGGCCGCCTGGCTCGCGTCCGAGCTCGCCCCGCAGGTGACACTGCTCGTCGGGACGCTCGCCGGGGTCGGCGTTGCCAAAGGAGGTCTCTGGACAACCACCGGCCTGATCGGTCTCGCGCTGACGCCCGTCTATCTGCCGACCCTCCTGGCCGGGCCACGCGACGCCGAACACGCGCTCGCCACGGCACGCCATGCACTCGACCTCGCGATTCCGACGTCGCTGCGGCGACCCGCGTGGGCCTGGCCCCTGTTCTTCGTCCACGCCAGCCGCGCGAGCGACTGTGAGACCGCTTCCTACGGGCCAGATCGCCACCACCGACTCGACCTCCACCGGCCGGCAGCCGCCTCGATAGCATCACCGCGCGGGCGCCTCATCTACGTCCACGGCGGCGGCTGGGTGCTCGGTTTCCGCCGCTGGCAGGGGCGCCTCCTGTTCCGGCGGCTGCTCGCCGAAGGCTGGGAGGTGGCCTCCGTCGGCTACCGCCTCGCACCGCGCGCAACCTGGCCCGAGCCGCTCGACGACGTGCGGCGCGCGATCACATGGCTCGACGCCCGCTGGCCGAATGACGGCGCACCAACCTTCCTCGCAGGCAACTCGGCCGGCGCACAACTCGCCGCCCGAATCGCCTTCGCTGCCGACGGATGGCCCATCAAGGCCCGCCCGCTCTCGGGCTGCCTCGCCTTCTACGGGGTCCACGACCTCCTTGACCGACATGGCCACTGGCCCCACGGCTCACTGCGACTGCTCTGGGAACGCCTCATCGCGAAGCGCCCCCTCGCGACCGCCCAACCGCTATTCGCCGACGCTTCCCCGATTGAGCACGCCCTCACCGCGCGCGACTCGGACCGCCGACTGCCTCCGACTCTGCTGATTCACGGCGACCGGGACACACTCGTTCCTCCCGCGGAGTCGCGCGCCCTCGCCGCCGTCCATCGTGACGTCGTCCTCATCGAGGTTCCCGGCGCCCAGCACGCCTTCGATGTCCTCTGGTCCCACCGCGCGCTCGCAGGCGCCGCCATCGCCGCGACCTGGCTGTCAGCCCGCGCCGAACAGTCTCAGCCGCCGACCGCTCCCGCGTAGACCGTGAAGCGCCCGCTGCGCGCAAACCCGACAAGCGTAAGGCCATGGGCCCGCGCCAGCTCGACCGCCAGCACCGTCGGCGCTCCAACAGCCACAAGCGCTTCCGCGCGAGCCCGCAGCGCCTTCTGCACCAACTCGAAGCTGACGCGCCCCGAGACCCAAAGCCAGCAGCCCACGAGATCCGTCCTCGCTCCGAGCAGTCGCCGCCCGACGAGCCTGTCGACCGCGTTGTGGCGCCCCACGTCCTCGGTCGTGTCGAGCAGGTCTCCGCCCTTGAACAGCGCTGCCCCGTGGACGCCGCCCGTCCGCGCAAAGAGCTGCTGGGACCCTCGCAACCGACTTTCCAGCCCACGGATCTCCTCGGGGGACGGCGGCTGCGGCGCGTCCGTCCGGACCGGAACGCGCCGCGCCAGCTGGCTCGCGAGGGTCTTGCCGCACATTCCGCAGCCTGTCGCCGACACGAGCAACCGTTCGGCCGAGGGCAGCGGTACCCCTGCCGCGAGCCGGGCCACGACACGACCATCGGGCGGCGCGAGCGGGCTGTCGCAACGCGCGATGCCCGCGAGGTCCTCGGCCCCGTCGATAACCCCCTCGGCCAACAACAAGCCGGTCGCGAGCGCCACATCATCCGCGGCCGACCCCGGCGTTCTCAGGACCACCGTCAGCGGGGTCAGCTCGACAGCGATCTCGAGCGGGCGCTCGTCCGGCAGCCAATCATCGGACGCCAGACCGCCGCTCGCCTCGTGCCGCACGCCGACGACCGCCCGGGCACCGTCCGCCGCCGCCAACGCCTCCGCCCCTGAATCAATCACCACGGCACGTCACCCCTGTCATGTCAGACGCCACAGCATCGCGCGGTCGAGCCACGTCCTGCCGTCGTTCGAAGCCACCCCGAAGGCTTCCTTCTCCAACGCGACGGCCTGTTCCGTCCGAGCGAGGCCGAGCTCTCGGAGATGCTCGAGGTGCGCGACGCAGGCCCGCGCTGCGAGCGGCAACACCCCAACCGGGACCTCGCGCCAGGCTTCGGCCGTCAGCTCCGCGACCGTTTTCGGCGCATCCGCGAGCGCCGCGAGAACGCGGCCCTCCCGCCGACGCCGGTGGGCGAGGTACATCTCGAAGTGCCCCGAGGGCGCTTGAATGGGGTCCCCATGGGCAGGGATGGCCGTCGCGAGGCCGAGATCCCGCAAACGCGAGAGCTGGCCGAGGTAGGTCCCCATGTGCCCATCAGGCGGGTCGACCACGATCGTCCCGACAGACGCCACCATGTCGCCAACGATCGCCGTCCCAGTCCCCTCGCAGACGAGCGTCAGGTGGTCGGAGGCATGCCCCGGGGTGTGCAGCACGGTCCACTCCCCGATCCGGTCTCCCTCCCCGAGCGCCCGCGCCACCACGAGCTCGGCCCCACCGCGGACCGACCCCACGAGCGCCGCTGTCCGCGCGTGCGCCCAAACCGGAAGCCCAAGTTCGGCCGAGAGCCAGGCCGCCGCCCCGATGTGGTCGCGGTGGTGGTGGGTCAGCACGATCCCCGCGAGGTCCGTCCTCGCTCCAAGCGCGTCGAGGAGCCGCGCGCGCTCCGACGCATGTGGCGTCGCGGGATCCACGACGTAGGACGGGCCATCACCACCGGCTACCGATCCGAAAATCACGGTGTTGGTCGTCTCGGCTGGCGGCAGCGTCGGCGTGCGCAGCGCGAGAACTTCCACATCTGAAATCGAGGTCCTCGGCACAGGTCGCGTCATGTCCCTCCTGTACGCGAACCGCCGGCCCGAGTGAAGGGCCGCTCGTCACTAGACCGCGACCCGGGCTCCCTCCGAGGCTGTCGCGGCAGGAATCCACGCGAAATCGACCGAACGCTTGATTCACCATCCGCGACGTGCGTATATGACCGCAAAGGGTTCGGAGCCCCCCTCCTCCTCCGCCACGGACTTCAGCCCCCGAGGTGTCCAATGCAGCCAATCGACCTTATTCAGTCCGGCCTCGCCCGCGCCGTCCAGTCCTCTCCCGTGACGCCTGTCGCACGCGTCGCCGGCCTCCCGGAAGGTGAGACCGAGGAGAACCCGTCCGACCGCTCCACGGTCCGCGCCGAGGTCCAGAGTGTTCGCTCGGCCGACGCGATCACCGGCAGCAGCCGCCGCGTGACTGCGATGCCCGAGGGCGACTCGACGCTGCTCCAGTCCCGCACCGCCCGCCGCCCGGTCCTCAGTGAGACCGAGCGCAACCGGCTCGCCACCGCTGCGGCCGATCTGCTCGCCCCGACCGCGGCCGTGACCGCCCCACAGAGGTCTGCTCTCGAGGCCAAGCCGGTCCCGACCGCAGAGGCTGGGGCCGCAGGTCGCCCGTCGCGCCGCGACGCCGCGGTGCCGCCGTATCCGCCCTCACAGAAGGCGATCGCCGCAGGCGAGGCTGAGGCTCCGCGCATCCTCATGCCGCCGCCACCCTTCACGCCCGAGCCACCCCGGACGAATGTCCCGACCGAGCCGCCTCGCAAATCGCAGGACCTCGGCGTCGGGGCCGGCATGAGCGTCCGCCTGCCCGGCGTCGGTGCGGGCTCGCTGGTTGCGACCGAGTCCGTCGAGGTCCGCAAGCTCGTGCAGGCCCCCGGGGATGCACCGGGCGACCGCGCCCCGCGCCCCGAGAAGGCGACCCGTCCATCTCGCGATGGCGCAGCGGCCAAGCCCGCCTTGGCTTCGTCCACGGACGCGAAGGATCGCGAGGTCGGCGCCGGCATGAGCGTGCGGGTCCCTGGCGTCGCGGCCGGGTCGATTGTCTCGCTTGCGTCCGTCGCAGTGACGAATCGGCTGAAGTCCGAAGAGGTGCGCCCATCGGCCCAGCGGGCGACTCCGGCTCAGAGCCCCGAGGCCTCGCCACGGTCAGCGGCGCGGCCGTCTGTGGCCGACGCCAGGGACTCCGGACGAACGGACGGTACGAGCCCCGAGGTCAATCGTGGCCCGAGCGCCCCTCGCGGGGCTGGCATCGCTTCCCGGTCCGGCTCGGCCGAGGTCGCCATGAAAGAGCTGCGCGAGTTCCGACCTGCTCCGCGCCCGACCGCCACGTCATCCGACGCCGCGAGCGTCCAGACCGCGACGCCGCCGCGTCCGAGCCGCGTCAACGCGGACTCTCCAGCCCCGGTCGCCGACAACACCAGCGCCACCCCGGGGAGCGAGTCGCCTGACACGCGCGGGGCCACCTCGAGCGCCGCAGCCCAGACACAGCAGCAGGCGCAGAGCGCGATGGCCGCCGCGTTCAAGCGGGCCGCCTCTCAGGGGCTTGGGCCGCAGGGCGCGAAGGCGAGCTTCGGTATCTGAGTTCCGGGCCCACGGCCCCGTCGCTGAGCCCCGTCGCGCTCGGCTGAGCCGACCAGTCCAGGTCGGCTTGGCGGGCCCGGCGGGGTTCGCGTTTGCCGCCTTCGTGGAGACGCCCGCTTGACGCCACGACTGACATGTTCGCGCGTCTTGCTCGCGCTCGTTCTCGGCGGCCTCGCAAGCTCGGGGCGGGCCGACGAGGAGCGGCTTGCGCAAGGGCTGCCTGCCGCAACCCCGTGTGCCCCGGGCATCGCTCCGTGCGCCGCCCCCCCGACCCCGTTCACGGGTCCGCCGTCCCCCGCCGTCGTGACGCCGCCCGTCCTCGAGCCCGCGCAGCTGCCCATCCAGCTCGGCGTCGTGATCCAGGGCGGCGCGTCGCTCGGGTCCTTCGAGGCTGGCGCGTTGTTCTATCTGTCGCAGCTGTTCCGCTCGAATCCGGCCATCTTCACCCCGCGGGTTGTGACGGGCACGTCTGCTGGCAGCATCAACGGCCTCCTGCTGGCACTCGACGGCTGCCGCCCGACGCGCGACGCACCCTCGGAGTCGCTGTTCTGGAAGGTCTGGATCCCGGTCGGGATCGAAGGGTTGTTCGACCCGGCCAAGGTCACGGCGACGGCCGTCCTGACCCGCGACAAGGTGATGCGTACGGTCACGCGGACCCTCGAGGAGGGGTTCGCGCAGGGCCTGCCCGAGAACTGCGACATCGTCCTCGGCGTGCCGGTGACGCGGGTCGAGACCCGCAAGGTCCGCCTCGACCGCGAGGGCTCGCTGCCACTTGCGCGGGCTGGCGAGCGATTCGCGCTGCGCATCCGTGGGCGCGGCCCCGGACGACCGCCGTCCGTCAGGAACTACCTCGACGTCGAGAGCGTCGACGACCAGGTGGCGCTGGCCACCGACCCGCAGGGAGACGTGCCGTTCGGCAATCTGATGGCCCTGCTCCATGCGAGCTCCGGCATCCCCGGTGCCTTCGCGCCAGTGGAGATCCCACACTGCCTCGTGGGCCAGGGGAGGGTCCGCAGCCGCGCCTCCGGGCGCCGCTCGGTCGGACTCGCGCCAGTCGTGTGTACCCCCGAAGATGCCGTCCGGGCTGCGTTTGTCGATGGCGGCTTCCTTGACAACCAGCCGCTGCGCGTCGCGACGCGACTGCTCGTGCGCGGGCTCGGTGAGGCCGGCGCGATGCGGGACCGGCCTGACCTCAAGCGGACCGAGCTGCCGCCCGAGGTGTCCATCCTGACGCTCGTGCCGAGCTCGATGCCCTGGGCGCCCGATCCTGCGCCCGATGGCGGCGAAGACGAGGGGCTGGTCGCGATGCTGCTGCGGATGCTGCCCGGCCTCCTCGAGGCGGCACGCACCTCCGAGCTTCACACCGTCGTCGAGGAGCACCCCGAGATTCGAAATCGACTCGCAGTGTTGCAGAGCGACTGGCCAACCGCCTCGGGCGTACTCGGGGCCTTCATGGGGTTCGTCGAGTCGGACTTTCGCGCATTTGATTTCTACCTGGGCATGCACGAGGGCCGCCGCCTCGCGACGACGACGCTGACGACCTGGGCGGCAGCCCGTGGGCAACGACTCGCCCTCCCCGACCCGACCTCCGCCCCCCTGCTTGAAGCGTGGCGGCCCGCACGCTGCCTCGGCACCGTGTTCGGGCACGACGTGGACCCGGATGCACCTTGGGACAACTGCGCCAAGGGCGACATGTGGAACGCCCGCGCCCTCATCCAGACCAGCATCGACCGCCTCTACACACGCTGCAAACGCCTGCCGACCGATGTCGCCGCGCTGCTGCCGCTCGCGACACTGACCGACGCCCGCCGTCACTGCATCGCGGCCTACGCAGGCGACGCGCCTCCGCGCGTGCCAGCGCTCGAGGGTGAGCCGCCAGCCCCCGACTCGACGAACCCGGATGGTGCGACCTACTTCCTCGCACGGCTCGCCGCGTATCGCTTCGACTTCAGGGACCTCGGGGTCGGCCGCGCCACCGCCGAGGCCGCCACCCGCCGCCTCGCCGCCCGGATCGGGGCGATGTCGCGTTCGCTCGCGGCGGCCCAGCCCGAAGGCGCGACGCTCTATCGGTCGGTGGCGCGCTATCTGAACCACACGCTCATCTGGCAGCCGCCAGCCCACGCGCTGCATCTGCTCGCGGGTGGCACATGGGAACTCGGGTGGTCGGTGACGGACGGGGAGAGCGGGCTCGGCTGGCTGCGCCTCGCTACGGCACTTCAGCTCGACGGCCTGCCGAGCGTGCTCGACGGCGAGGCGCGCCCCTGGTTCGGCGCGACCCCGTTGCTCGGCCTCGAAATCGAGCCCTACGCCGGCCCGCTGCTTCAGACCCGGCTCGGACTGCGCGGCGGGTTCCGCTTCGCGAGCGGCGACCGCTACCTGACCGACGCTGCGCCTGTCGATCCGGACTTCGCACGCTCACGGCCGTTGCTTGACGTTCACCTCGCGGGGGTCCTCGCACAGTGGGTGCGCCTGCAGCTCGACGCGGCCTGGCTGCCGCCGTGGGACGGGGCCGGGACCAGCTTCGTCCTGCGCGCCATGGTCGGGGTCGAGCTCGACCTGCCCCTCTGACCCGCCACCGGAGCCACGTGATGACACCGGCCTCGCCCCCGACCGTCTACCTCCATGGCCTCTCCTCGAGCGCCAACTCGGCCAAGGGCGCACACCTCGCGGGGGTGTTCACAGCCCGTGGCGAGCACCTCGCGATGCCCGACCTCAACGTACCGAGCTTCGAGCGGCTCGACGTCGACGCGATGCTCACGGCCGTCAGCGCGCAGGCTGACGCGGTGGCCCCGGGCCGTCCGGTGCGACTCATCGGCTCGTCACTCGGGGGCTGGCTCGCGGCACGATGGGCCTCCATGCATCCAGGCCGCGTGACGCGCATGATGTTGCTGTGCCCAGCGTTCCACATGGCGTCGCATTGGCCGCGCATCCTCGGAGCAGCGCGCATGACGGCCTGGGAGGCGACTGGCGCGTTGCCGCTGCCCGACCACGCAGGCGTGCCGCGACCCGTTCACTGGGGCTTCGTGACGTCCCACGCGCGCCACCCAACCGCTCCCGAGCCCATGGTCCCGACCCTGGTGCTTCACGGGCGCGCCGACGCCTTGGTCCCGATCGAGAGCTCGCGCCGCTGGGCTGCAGCCCACCCCGAGCGGGTCCGCCTGGTGGAGACCGACGACGACCACGCGTTGATGGCGTCGCTCCCAGCCCTCGAAGCCGCCGTCGTCGACTTCTTCGGCCTCGGTAGGGCATGAAGGAGCGGGCCTCCGGGGGCGACGGCCCGGCGTACGCCGCCGTCAGGATCGCGGTCGCGTGTGGCGCTGTCACGCTGGCCGCTCTCGCCTTCTCTCCGCTCGACCTGAGCGCCGAACTGCCACCGGTTGCACGCGGTGTCTCATGGGTCGTCTTCGCCACGCTCGCGATGCGGACGGCGCTGTGGCTCGGCTACCGCCCCGTCCCACCCGCGCAGGATGATGCCGCGCTCCCCACCCTGACGGTGGTCGTCCCGGCCTACAACGAGGGCCCAGGCGTCGCCGAAACCCTCGCATCCATCCTCGCCTCGGACTATCCGCCCGACCGCCTGCACGTCATCGCCGTCAATGACGGCTCGCGCGACGACACCGGGCACCACCTCGACCTCGCGCAGCTCCGCCTGGGAGCACGCCTCACGGTCATCCATCTGCCGCAGAACCGCGGCAAGCGCCACGCCCTCTTCGCCGGTTTCAGCCAGGCCACGAGCGCGCTCATCGCCACCGTGGACTCCGACTCGCGCGTGCGCCCCGATACGTTCCGAAACCTCGTGGCACCCTTCGCCGTCGAGCCGCGCACGGCCGGCGTCGCGGGCCAGGTCCGCGTCTGGAACCGCCGGCGGAACCTCCTGACGCGCATGCTGCACGTCCGTTACCTGCTGGGCTTCGACTTCATCCGCGCCTCCCAGTCGCAGCTCGCGACGGTGTGGTGCTGTCCGGGTGCCCTGCAATGCTACCGCCGCGAGGTGGTCGCACCACACCTCATCGCGTGGCGGGATCAGCGGTTTCTCGGCGCGCGCTGCAACAACGGCGACGACCACGCGATGACGACGCTCGTGCTCTCGCTCGGCCACGACGTACGGTTCCAGCAAAGCGCCGCCGTCGAGACCCTCGTGCCAGCGACCTACCCCGGGCTGTGCCGCATGTATGTCCGCTGGGCCCGCTCGGCCACGCGCGAGGGGCTCCGGGCGCTCAGGACCGTACCACGCCGCGCCGTGTCCCTCGGCCCGTGGCGAGGCCCGCTGATGGCCGCCGACGCCGTCCTTCAGCCCACGAGCGTGCTCCTCCGCGTGTCGGCCGTGCCGCTGTCGCTCTGGCTGCTCGCGACAGAGCCGCTGTGGCTCGTCCAGAGCCTGTTCGCGGGCGCACTCTTCGGCGTCTTCTACGGACTCATTTACCTGCGCTCCAAGAGATCATGGGATTTTCTTTACGGCATTCTCTACGGTTGGTTTGCACTCTTGGCCCTGTGGTGGATCCAGCCGTTCGCGACGCTGACGGTCCGGTCCAGCCGCTGGCTGACCCGCGGGGACCCGCCCAGTCCTCAAGCGCCACCGCCGCCCGCCTGACCAGACGTCGGTGTCGACCCGAGCGTCCGCGACGTCTCGCCATCCACGAGCAGCAGCCGCACGCGCCCGGTCGCAACGACAGCGCCCGACGCGTCCTCGATGGTGGCCTCCCAGAGATGCGTCGAGCGGCCGCGCGTCACCGGGCGCGCGGTCGCCCTCAGCACCGCTCCGACCCCGCAGGCCCGCACAAAACTCGTGTGGTTCTCGAGCCCGACCACCGTCCCGCGATGCCCCCGCAGGCCCGCAGAAATGGCGGCCCCGACGCTGCAGACGCTCTCGATGACGCCGCAGTGGACGCCGCCGTGGACCAGCCCGAACGGCTGCAGGTGCTCGCGCCCGACGGTCCAGGTCGCCTCGACGCAGTCCTCGCGCGCCGTCACGTACGTCAGGCCCATCACGTTCGTCCACCCGTCCTTCACCGCGTTGACCGCCGCCAGCACGTCCATTCGGCACCTCCGTGGCGCATCATCCCCCGTCACGACAGCCCCCGCAACGCCGTTTCGCCGGCCTCCCGGGCGAAGACGACGCGAGCGCCCCAAAACGATCGGCGAGCGCTGCGCGAACTCCCGATGGGCCCGGAATGCAGCGTCAACGCCAGGACGGACGTGATGTCAACGCCGGCCAGTCTCCCTGCGTTCCAGCCAAAAGCGGCCCCCGCTTCGACTGGCGCCCCCTCCGAGGCCTCTGAGCCGGATTGAATGGTCGTTCATTCATCATGCATCGGGCGCCGCACGCGTCAGTCGGCTTGCCCCGGCGCCGCGAGCCGCAGCCCAAGCGCCTCGAGCGCGGCCTCCGTGTCGAAGTCCTCGAAGGCCCGGCGATCGGCCGGGACGCGGAGGGCGAGCGCCGGCGCCGCCTCGAGGAACCTCCGCAAGCTCCGGCCGCCAGCCGCCGCGAAGGCCCTCAAGGCCCCCTGAAGGGCCGCCGGATAGACGGCCGCCAGGGGCTCCGGCCCGAGCCCGGGTCCGAGCGTCACCGCCGTCACGCCGTCACCCCGGTGCGCCGCGACGAGCCACGCCACGTCTGCCGGTGTGAGGCAAGGCAGGTCACCCGCGAGCAGCAGCAGATCGGTGTCAGGCAAGACCTCCATCACCCCGAGCAGGCCTCCAAGCGGCCCTCCCACACCGGGCGTGTCAGGGATCCCGCCCAGCCCGCCCGCGCAGACCACCGCGAGCCCTGCGCCCTCGCACGCAGCCCTGACCGCCTCGAGCGAGCCAAGCCTCCCGGCGTCGCCTTCGGCGAGCGGGGCTGTCAGCTTGTCCCGCCCGAAGCGCCGCGAGACCCCGCCAGCGAGCACGACCGCGATGACCGGCACGACCACCTCCCGCACGCCCCTCAGGCGGCAAGCCTCCAACCTGCCTGCGATTGCGGCGCTGGTCAAAGCCCGCGCTTCGAGCTACTGTCTCGCCGCTGCGAGGCTCGGACGCCCGCGGCGCGCCTCCGGGGGCATCAGCAGTCTCCCGGGCGCCACGGTCCGCCAAGGGGTCCCCATGCTGCGTCATCTGTCGCTCGAAATGGTCCGCGTCACCGAGGCCGCCGCCATCGCAGCCGCCCGATACATGGGACGCGGCGACGAGTCCGCTGCGGACCAGGCCGCTGTCGAGGCCATGCGCGCCGAGTTCGGCGGGATCGAAATCGCGGGCCGCATCG
>SXGQ01238514.1_pt1 | contig 11092 bp, 11 predicted proteins | sample 3178371 | NCBI WGS metagenome assembly SXGQ01 (sample SAMN11356859, study PRJNA531348) | freshwater metagenome | isolation source: freshwater sample F1-20 | place: China: Fuxian Lake, Yuxi | collected 2017-12-25 | reverse complement strand
ACTTCCTCAATTGGACCTTCCGGAAACGCTGTATCAATGGGCGTTGTCGGCGTAGTAACAACGGGAGGAACGACAACCGGAGGCTCAGTCGGCTTAGTGGTTTCCACAACCACTTCTTCAACCGGCCCCTCGGGGAATGCTGTATCTACCGGGCTGGTAGGTGGAGTCACAATCGGCGGTGCAACTACCGGAGGCTCAGTGGGTTTAGTTGTTTCAACCACCACTTCTTCAACTGGACCCTCTGGGAAAGCCGTGTCCACAGGACTGGTAGGCGGAGTGACTACCGGAGGAACAACAACCGGAGGCTCAACCGGGCGAGTTGTCTCAACAACCACTTCTTCAAGCGGTTCTTCCGGAGTAACTGTTTCAACCGGCGTAGAGGGAGTGCTCAGCGGCGGAGGCACACTGATTTCAGGCTCAACCGGACGCTTCGCTTCAACGACAACCTCTTCCAAAGGCGGCTCAACGGCAGTCAAAGCGCCAACAGCAGGAACAACCGCAGCAGCGGGAGGCACAACTGGCGGACGAGTTGCTTGAACCACAACCTCTTCAAGCGGGGCCTCTGGTGTCGGAGTCGTAGTGGTAGTTGGAGCCGCAGCAGATCCGCCAGTCAAAGCGCCAGCACCACCAAGACCAGCAGCGCCAAGCGCCGCAAGTTGAGCAGCGGTCAAACCACCACCAGCGGTAACCGTAAACACCGGTAGTGCCAAATTAGCAGCGGTCGTTCCGGCAACAAGGCCAGTCGGCACAACGCCAGTCAGTGCACCAGCACCACCCGCAGCCCCAGCAGCACCAGCGCCAGCCGCGCCGGCTCCGCCAGCTGCACCAGCACCACCGGCCCCGCCTGCCCCAGCGGCCCCTGCACCACCAGCGCCACCAAGGCCAGCTAATGCACTTCCACCAGCAAAAGCAAGGCCACCCAAAACAACAGCTTTAATAAGCTTGCCAAAAAGGGTTGGCTCTTTTTTCAACTCTTGCGGCTCAAAGGCTCGCTGCACATCTGGGTAGCCGATAATTTCTCCAAGCGGGCCAGCGGCTATTCCCTCTCTTGGAATGCTAGCAACTTGAAGCGACTGCTCTAACGCCTTGTCAGGCGTGAACTTAACAGCTCTCTCTTCCTGCTCGCCCATCAGATCCTTGGGCATAGCGGCAAAGAACGACTTCATTTCGTCGTTGCTAAAGGGACCGCGCAGAGTCTTTAGCTCTGTCGGATCAATCAACAGGTTCTGAACGCCTTCATCCTTGGCGTACTGAAACGCTTTATCAAACTGGTTAGTCTGAAGAAGATCAGACAGCACTTCGCGCTGCGGCTTGGTTTGCGCAGTAGTCTCTGCTCTTGCAGCTAATTGCTCAGGAGATTTTCCCTGCATGCGCAAGAACGCAGCCTCAAGGCCGGGAGGGATCTTTGGTGCGGCAACACCCCCATCGGCGTAACCTTGAGACAACGGCCCATAGACCGTTTCTTTTACGCTAGGAATCTTGCCGTAAGTGTAGTAGCTAGCCATAGATCACCTAATCCAAAACTTGATAGAACCGAAGCGCCCACTCTCGCCAGTCGTCAAACTGATACGGCGACGGAGGATTTTTTTGAGAGATGCCATTGATACCAATGATGCCAGCGCCCCAGTTCTGCCATTCGTTCTCTTTCTCCAAACGCGCAATCGGGCCGTAAGATTCTAAGTCAAACACCGTATAGTCAGCCCAGTCCTGTAGCGTATGAAATCGCGGATCTGTTAGCAGGCTCATGGGTTCTCTCCCAAGACTGTGCCCGTAGCCGGTTCAATATGCGCAATAATCTGTCCCATTTGATAATTACCGCCAAGCGTGTTGCTCTCAAAGCGGAACCGTAGCTCGCGACGAATCTCGCGGAAGTACACCAACTGTTGCTGTCGATCAGTCAGCGTGGCGTAGATTGTTTGCGGATCGCTCGTAACTTCTCCGGCTTTGGCGTTGGCTCGGCCCGTAATCTGCACGGTCATATTCCCAGACTGCACAAAGTCCGGTTCAATAAACTCAACCCTCACCGCCATGTTCTGCGGTTGATCCGAAGTCATCAGCGACATGTCTGCCGTCTCGAAGTACGACGGAATTGGACGAATCTGCGAACCATTAATCTCGTCGGTGCCAAACTCGTGCTGCCACACCACGTAGCCTTTCGGGTCATTGATGATGCGCGGATCTTCATCCTCGGTAACACGAAGATCACCGGCTTCAGTAATGCGGTACTGAGTCATTTCGGTGTCGATTACGCCAATCATCAACGGTGAACTAAAGACCTGAGCATACTGACCAGAAGATCGACCGCTATCCGGAAGTTCTGTGTCATACCATGTATTCTCACGCACGTTGTAGATCACAGCATGAGTACATTCAGTTGCGCTGCCACGGGGGTAGCACCACCAGATCTCGCCCCAGCGCGGAACCTTGACGGCAAATACTTTTTGACGTTGCGCAAAGTTTAGGTTGTCAAAGAACCAGTTCAAGTTCAGGCTGTTCGGCACTTCACGCACCACACCATTGAACATCAAGAATCGGTCAACGCCACACCAAAAATAAATACCATCGTATTCAATAACGCTTTGGCTCGACAAGATGCTCGACTGGGATGTAATAGTGTCAAACTGAAACACAGCAGCGCCGCCAACATAAGCGGCTCGAATTAATGAATCTAATGACCAAAACAAACCAGCGGGAGAGTTTCCTGCGCCACCCCGAAGCGGAAGTCCCTTAACAATTTTTTGGCTTGTAACGCGAGCCGAGCCAGAGTCTCCACCAGTCCAATCATCTGTATAGCCAGCGCGACTCCATTGCACAAAACCATCTGAACCATAAGCGTATACATAAGGCGCAAGCACAACAATTCCGCCTGAAACTGTAATGCCAGATACCGGAACCAACGGAGCTGTGCCGTTGTCAAAGCCAGCGTAAAGCTGTCCGGCCGCGTCAGACGAAATGTCCTCTAGATTCGGCGCGTAGTGCGCCAAGATTTCGTTCTGATTGTTAGTCGTGTTGAATGCAACGTCAAACTGCCAAAGCGCATTATCATTTGCAACAAAACTGGAATAAGTTCGATTTGTGACAATACTGCTGTTGCCGTTCTGCTCTAAGCGAAAACGGAAAATACCATCTGATGTGCCGATGTGAACGTAGGTATACGCATTGTGATTGTGCACATGCATTCCACGCGCAATACCATCCAATTGATCTTGCAGCGCACGATAGCCGCCCATCTTTCTGGGAAGCCCACGCTGAAACCGACACCACTGGCCATCAACGTAAAAGTTACCCTCAAACTTGGTACCGTCTCTCTTGATACCCGGTTCAGAGCGAACAATAACCGGTTGGAGCGGCATTAGTACGTCCCGCCCTCAATAGGGTTAAGCCCAAGTGCAATTTGAGCCGCTGTTGTAGTGGCTGCTATAAAAACCGCATCTCCCACTGCCGTAGCGCCTAGGTTGGTTCGAGCACCTGAAGCTGTCGTAGCCCCGGTTCCGCCCTGAGAAATCGCGACAGGAATAGCAATTGTTGCCGTATCTGCATCAACTACGTTCGTGCCATCGCAGTACAAGATTGCTCTTGCCCCAGAGGCTACAGTCACTGCCGGAGACTGCGCTGCCGTCTTAACGCCAAGCGTGAACGAACCTGATGTCTGATTGCTAGCCCAGTACTGCTGAGTGGTGGTTGGAACAATGATGTCCCGGTTGCCCGTCAGCGTGCCCGTGAAGATGTAGGCTGTCTTGTTCAGTTCAGCAATCGACAGCGTGTAATTGCCGCTACCGGAGACATCAATTGACAACACCGTAAAGGCATAGACAGAAGACTGACCAAATCCAATAGTAAAAAACTGCGTGCCATCCGTGACCACAATGCAACTATCGCCCGGAGCCAAAACAAGCGTAGAGCTACCATTAATTTGTTCAGAACTATTGGGATCAATTGTTAAGTCGCCAGATCCGCCGTTGCGAACATTGACGAACCAATCCGAACCCAAAGTCGGAGCCGAAGTAAGAGAAAGCGTCCCTGCCCCACCATTCCATACGAGCACCTTTGCTCGGTCACTACTACCGGTGGTGTAGTTGCTGTTAAACGTGCTGACCGGCATCGACTGATTAAGGGTCGATGCAATCGCCTTGATACCAAGCCCAGCCAATGCAGCCGCATTAGTAGCCGAAGCCGAAGCTCCGTACTGAAACGAGCGCCAAGTGCCAGACACTGTGCTGTTGTCAGTCAGGTAGATCTGAAACGTCGTGCCCGACTGAGGCGCACAAATCAATGTGCCAGTGCTGGTTTTAACGGAGAAGGTATTAGCTCCTACGTTATTAAACAGCACCGTTTGGCCAGTACCGGCTTCGGTTGCATCCGGCATCGTGATGACAAGGCTGCTTGCCGTTGCATTGATGTCCATGATGGACGCCACGACGTTCGTAGTCGGAGCCGCTTCAAGCGGCCAGTCCAGCACCTGATCAATCGTCAGAGATACATAGCGATACGAGACATCACTCGGATAAATCGTCGTGCCGCCGAAAGTGTTGGTATATGTAGTCACGTATTAAGCCTCCCGGCGATTCGTCGAGCGGTCCACGATCTTCTGTAGATCTTCGCCATTAAGCGCCGCCAGCGACCGGTCATAGTAGGACTGCCACAACTGCACGCGCTGATCATCCTTGATAAACGGTGTGGCCTCGACCAAGGCTCCGTACAGCAACAGGTTCGGCGCAAACTCGGTCAGCCAGTTCGTCTGGTTGGTGTCATCCAGCAACGATGGCAGTTCGTAATACAGCACCTCCAACGGATAGTTAGCATCCGGGGTCGGCGCAAAGATCCAATGCTTGTAGTCGTAGTCCGCGTAAAACTGCGGGCCGTCCGTCTGAGTTTCGTTCGGCCAGTAGGAGCGGATGTACTCGTAGGCGCGGGGGAAGATCGGGGTGTGGGTATTGTTCCCAGCCCCGGTGCCGTAGTTCATGCTGATGGTGTCGCGCCAGCGATCCGGCTTCGGGTAGACCGCTACCCCAGATTGCATGACGCTATTGACCACTGTCTGGAAGCCTTGGATCTTCAGCTCACGGGCAATCCGCCGCTCGGCCAGCGTAATCAGCCGGGGAATCTGCTCGTAAACGATAGGGTCGGTTGCACCACCGCGTTCGAGGTAGTTGCGGATATCCGACTGTAAACTGGTAAATGTCATCGACGCAGGCATAAACCTCTCCTAAGTCCCGCGTCTTACCAGTCGGGCAAGACTATTTGGGCGCAATTATACCTAATTTACGACAAGTATAGCCTCTGTTCATCCAGACGGCGCTTGACGAGGCCGGGGAGCACCTTACCCGCAGCCTTGGTCCACTTCATAAACTCTTCCGCAGCCGACTCGAACTCGCCTCGGTTGTTCTTCATCCGGAGACTAGACCGCTGTAAATTCCCCAAACCCACGTTGAAAGCGAAGGAAACGAGGCCATCGAACCGGCCTTGAGCACCAACAGAATTAGGGCAAAGTCGGGCCACGCCTCGCTCAAATCGCGCAAGGTCTTTAGCAAGTAGATCGTCCACTTCAGCATCGGACCATATCCGAAAGTCCTCAACCTTTAGGGGGAAAGCCAGCCGCTCGGCTACCGGTAACTTGGCTTGCTCCGGATACAGCACATGGCCCACGCCCACGGTCCACAAATGCGCCGGACATCGGTAAGGCTTTTTCCTTACGCCCTCGTGGTGTTTCACGAGTTTGATGGTTTCCGGACTAACCTTCATTTCTTCCCGAAGGCTTGCGTTCCAAACCAGAAGGCAATAATGCTGCTTAGAATCAGCATCTCTTCTTCAGAGAACACGTTTTCCATCGCAATCGCAAACGGCACGCCCTGATTCCACGCATACCAGATACCAGCCACGTTAATGATGACTAGCTCCAGCACAAAGATGTACGTCACGACTGGACGAACCGATGCCCGCAGGTTGATCATCCACTGGCTAGCACCCTTGCCGATTTCCGTGTCGTGCTGATACAGGGCTACGCGCTCTTCGGCAGTGGCCTGAGTCTGAATCTGATCCAGCTTGATCTCTTCGATCTGGGCTTGGGCAGCGTAGCCACGGGCGGCAAGCTCTAACTCCCGCTCCTTCTGCATGGCAAGAACAGCCAGTTCGTGCTTCTTATCCTGCCGGTCTTGGAACAATTGGAGGATCTTGGGCAAACCGCCTGCAAGGAACGACAAGAAAGTACTAATCATGGTCATCATTTTTCGCGTTCCTCTAACAACTTGACCCGCAGTTGCAGGTCATAAATCTTATCCAGCAGTTCTTCCTTCTGCTTTTGCCGAGCCGACGCGCTAATAGGGCTATCGGTCGGGACACCCTCTGGCGTAATTAGGGCTGGCATCTTGCCTTCAATGCTGATCAGTCGATTATTGAATGAAGTAATCTCGGACAGCAGCCAGCCCACAGCCGCAAGCAAGACCGGGAACAGCATGTCCACGACCTTCTCCATACTAAAACCCGACTTCTCTTCGCTCACTTGTCTGCCTTCTCATCAAGCTTGTCAAAGATCTTGCTCAGCATATTCTTGATGTCGTCTATGTCACGTTGATACGTGGTTTGAGTCACATACGTCAGCGGCATATTGCGAACGTCCTTATCCAGTCGCTCAATGCTGCGGGTGATTTGATTTAGCGACCAGCCTCCGAAGAATGCCGCCACTCCCACTACAATGTTGAACAAGACCTGCACTTCCATGTCACGCCTCAGGAGCCGGAGCCTGAACTTCTACCCACGACTGCGTAGCTTCATCCCACGAGTACATCTTGCCGTCTGTCGGCATCGGAACCGGGGCTTCCCACTGAGCCGTGTCAGGATTTAGCACCCAAGACGGGTAGGGCTTCGGCGGAACGAAAGCGTCGATAGCAGCATCGTAGGTGTAACCGATGCCCGCGTAGTTCTTGCGGAACTTAGCGTTGTAGCTAGTCTGCACCCAGTTACCGCCAAGCAAACGCTGGCAGAACGCCACACCGATGCTCTCGACTTCGTTGCCGTTGGCATCAGCGGTATCTTTATTGGCGACGACGATGACGCGGGTCACCACATTGTTTTCATCTAATTCGCAGAAATGAGCCACTTTAATTACTCCTTTAAATGCAAAGCAGTGAGGCTCTCTTCCTCACCGACGTAGCCAACTGGGAAAGTATTAAACGCCAAAGACACCCGATCATCGCCCTGCACGGTTTCAACCATGTGCGTCAGGCTAGATGGAAACAGCATCAGATCGCCTGCGCCAACTTCAAACCACCACGAGTCTGAGTTGTACACGTTGTAGTTCTCGGTCGGCAGTTTGATCTGCTGATAGCCGTCTTTGTAAAAGTAGATCTTGTCTCGCTCACGCGCTGCCTTGAGATACAGAACGCCCGAGACAAACGAGTTCGGATGCGCGTGCTTGTGGTGATACTGACCGGCTTTGGTGTAGTTCAACCACGATTGCGTCAGGCGCAGCGAGACATCTTTCTTCGGCGCGTAGATCGACTTCAGATACTCAGCAACTGAAGCCTCGGCAAACTCTTTGAGCTTGGCCATCGTGTCATGGCGCAGCACGTACCGGTCGTCGCTTGTGGTGTTTCCCATGTTGTTATGGGTCGGCTGTTCATCCACAAACGCCAATTCCTCGGGACTGAATTCACGCCCGAGTTCAAACTTGGCTACTGCCGTTGGGAAGAGGTTGTACGTGATCAAGCAGCGTTCGCCTGTTCAATTTGATCCACGTAAGCCTGAAACGCGGCCTGCTGCTCAGGAAGCAGAATTGTCGGCACAGCATCTTCAAGCTCTTTAATCTTCTCAATCGTAAACATGATCTCATCCCACGAGGGCTTCGGACGCGGATCTTCCCACCGCGTGATCTCACGATTGCTGATCTCCCACTTCGCGCCGGGACGAAGCAAGTGCATGGCCGTATCAATACCCATCAACTGATATGTCTTCATAAGTAATTTACTCTCAAAATTACGATTCCTGAACCGCCAGCATATCCTGCTTGAGGCGTGCAGTTTCCACCACCACCACCGCCCGTGTTAGCGGTCCCCGCAGTGCCCGCCGTTGCGGGACTTTCTGTTGCGCCGTTACCGCCGCCACCAGAGCCACCAACTCCGCCGCTTCCAGTTCCGTTTCCACCGCCACCACCGCCAGCGTAAGCTACGGACGACCCAGATATTGCGGAAGCGGTACCAGCGCCGCCAGCGCCACCAGTATCAGCAGGAGCGCCCGGAGCGTTTGAACCGGCAGCAGAAGCTCCGCCACCACCGCCGCCAGAGCGGTTTGCGTTTCCACCATTGTTGCCTTGGCTTGGCGAAACAGATGGCGTATTTCCCGCGCCTCCCGTTCCGTTTGAAGGCAAGAACGATCCGCCACCGCCTCCGGAACCACCAGCGTTTCCGTTTCGCCCAACTCCACCAGAGCCAGAACCACCGCCGCCACCACCTCCAGTTGAGGTAATGGTGCTAAATACGGAGTCGTTACCCGCACTACCTGACGCATTAGTAGTGCCGCCAGATGCGCCACCCGCGCCAACGGTGATGGTGTACGAGGTTCCAGCAGTTACAGCAAGAGCAGTTCCTGTTCGGAATCCGCCAGCGCCACCGCCACCGCCCTGTCCGCCGCCAGTTGATCCCCCACCACCCCCACCACCGCCAACTACCAAGTAGTCCACGCTGACAGCGCCAGTCGGAGCCGTCCACGATTGCGTCGAGGTAAAGGTGTAGATGTCCGAGTTGTTGAAGTAGAGCTTTAGGATGACGATACCGGAGCCGCCTGCGCCGCCGTTAGTGTCGCCATATCCCCCTGTAAATCCAGCACCACCACCGCCGCCAGTATTAGCAGTGCCGCTTCCACCAGCAGGGCCAGCAGTACTAGAGCCATTTCCACCACCGCCCGTTCCGCCCGTACCTGCCGGATAAACGACAGTCCCACCGGCTGCTCCACCGCCGCCGCCAGCATACGTTACGGATGAACCTGAAATAGAAGAGGCTAGACCATTACCACCGTTACCCCCGGCAGTAGCAGTACTATTTTGTCCTGCGGCACTAGCACCGCCGCCGCCTGCCCCATTTGTTTGATTTGCTGGGCTTGCGGCAGAAGCGCCACCATTGTTTCCTTGTGACGGAAATACGGTTGGAGTATTCCCTGTTCCACCAGCATAAGACGGCCCAGATGATCCGGTTCCGCCACCGCCACCACTTCCTCCATTAGAGCCGACAGATACAGCACCGCCCCTGCCGCCTCCGGTTGAAGTAATGGTGCTAAATATAGAATCGTTACCGTTTGTTGCGGCAGAAGAACCACCACCTGCCCCACCGGAGCCAACAGTAATAGTGTAAGTAGACCCCGGCGTAACCGTCATGCCGGAACCTGTTCTCATACCTCCTGCGCCGCCACCGGCTCCTCTTCCTCCACCACCACCCGCCACAACGAGGTAGTCCACATACGCCACACCCGCAGGCATGACGAAGTTGGTGGTCGAGTTGAACGTGAGAACCGAAGCCGTGCCTAGCGTGTACTTGATGATGACAATGCCGGAGCCGCCTGCTGCACCAACGCTTGAAGATGAGGGATTAGTTGCGCCACCGCCACCGCCGCCACCGCCTGTGTTAGCCGTGCCAGCTGTTGCGGCAGCGGAAGAAGTGCTGCCTGCGCCGCCACCACCAGACCCTCCGGTTGAAGCGTATCCCGGAGCAGAACCACCGCCGCCACCGCCTGCGTAAGTTACGGATGAACCGGAAATTGACGATGCTGTGCCATTACCGCCGTTACCGCCGGTTGTTGATGTTCCCGCAGCGCCGGTTGCAGATGCACCGCCGCCGCCGCCGCCCGCTCTTGATGGATCGCCGCCAAAACCGGCACCTCCATTTGATCCCTGCGAAGGAGAAACACTTGGAGTATTTCCTGTGCCGCCAGATGTGCTGTCATTTGCGCCGCCGCCAGAACCGCCCGAACCACCGGGTTGATTTGTTCCAAATGGAGATAAAACACTACCGCCTCGCCCACCGCCAGCAGAGGTAATAGTCGAAAATACAGAATTGTTCCCTGCTGTTGCTGCAGTTGCAGGAGAGCCTGTCCCAGCTGGGCCACCAGCGCCGATAGTAACGGTATAAGACGTACCTGCTGTTACAGCAAATCCAGTTCCTGTGCGGAATCCACCTGCTCCACCCGCACCACCGCCGCTTGTGCCAGTACTACCAAAACCACCACCACCACCACCCGCTACAACGAGATACTCAACCTCGCTTACGCCAGTCGGCGGGACAAAGATGCCCGAAGATGTGAACGTCTGAACAACGGTCTGGACAGGAACTTTGTAGCGAAGAATAACGATGCCGGAGCCGCCTGCTGCGCCCGCTGTCGTAGCAGAAAAGTTTGTGGCACCACCACCACCGCCGCCGCCAGTATTGGCCGTTCCAGCGACAGAAGCCGTAGATGGAAGCGCAGCGCCACGACCACCACCACCTGCGCCACCTGCGCCACTCGTGCCAGTAATGGAGGGAGCCAATCCAGAGCCGCCACTTCCACCACCGCCGCCAGAGTATGTAGTAGAAAAACCGCTTATAGCAGATGCAGTTCCAGCGCCCCCTGCGCCACCAACGCCAGCGCCAGAAGCATCGGTACCAACAGCACTAGCACCGCCACCGCCGCCGCCATTGCCAAATTGATTTGATGGCGATGCATCAAACCCTGCTCCGCCGTTATTTCCTTGTGACGGACTTACTGAAGGAGTGTTCCCGTTGCCAGCAGAGGAATATTGAGCAGGAAATCCCGGTGGGCCGGGTCGGCCCGTAGCGCCACCGCCACCAGAACCACCATTACCTGCTGCCGTAGAAGTGCCGGGGGCTATATATCCACCACCACCACCGCCAGCGGAGGTAATGCTGCTAAATATAGAGTTGCTGCCTTCAGATCCTTTTGAACTAGACCCTGCTGCTCCACCACCACCAACGGTAATGGTGTAAGAAGTTCCTGCGGTTACAGCAAAACCGGTGCCGGTTCTAAATCCACCAGCACCACCACCACCGCCAGCGTTTGCACCACCACCACCACCAGCAACGACGAGATACTCAACCTCGGTCACACCAGT
>SXGQ01195102.1_pt1 | contig 11092 bp, 8 predicted proteins | sample 3178371 | NCBI WGS metagenome assembly SXGQ01 (sample SAMN11356859, study PRJNA531348) | freshwater metagenome | isolation source: freshwater sample F1-20 | place: China: Fuxian Lake, Yuxi | collected 2017-12-25 | reverse complement strand
CGGCGATTCACGACTTTTCACTGACCTGCCTCGAGAGTTTCGAGTCTGGATGTCTCATGGCGACAGCGTCACGAGAGCTCCCGATGGTTTCAAGACAGTTGGTTCAACCTCAAAGACGCCGATTGCCGCTTTCGAAGATGAGAGTGGTCTTCGTGCTGGAGTTCAGTTTCATCCCGAAGTTCTTCATACCGAGAATGGCCAAGCGATCCTTGAGCGTTGGCTTCTAAGAATTGTCGCGCTAAAACCTTCATGGAGTACCGAAAGCATTATTGATTATGAGATCGCACGAATCAAGAGTGAAGTGGGAAGTGAACGAGTCATCTGTGGACTCTCGGGGGGCGTTGATTCTGCGGTCGCTGCGGCTTTAGTGGCGCGTGCAGTAGGTCCTCAACTCACCTGTGTCTTTGTTGATCACGGACTTCTTCGTGAAGGAGAAGCAAAACAAGTCGAAGAGGACTTTGTCTCGGCAACTGGCGTATCTCTCGTTGTTGTAGATAAGAAAGAGAAGTTCTTGAGTGCGCTCAAAGGCGTGACTGATCCGGAAGAGAAGCGAAAAATCATCGGACGAGAGTTCATCCGTGCCTTCGAGGTGGCGGCGCGAGAAATCTCATCTGATTCGAAAGTTAAGTTCTTGGTGCAGGGAACGCTCTATCCCGATGTCGTTGAATCAGGCGGCGGAACAGGTACTGCAAATATCAAGTCCCATCACAATGTCGGTGGATTGCCCGACGACCTTGATTTCACTTTGATTGAACCGCTTCGAACTCTCTTCAAGGACGAAGTCCGAGAGGTGGGAAGCCGGCTTGGTTTACCGGATGAGATTGTTTGGCGTCAACCATTCCCAGGACCGGGGCTTGGGATACGAATCGTCGGAGAAGTTACTGAAGAAAGACTTAGAATCCTTCGTAAAGCCGATTTCATCGCACGAGAAGAACTAAAATCCGCTTCGTTAGATCGCAAGATCTGGCAATGCCCCGTGGTGTTACTTGCAGATGTTCGAAGCGTAGGAGTGCAAGGTGATGGCAGAAGTTATGGCCATCCGATAGTCCTTCGCCCGGTCACAAGCGAGGATGCGATGACGGCAGATTGGGCCCGAATACCTTACGAAGTCTTGGAGAAGATTTCGACTCGCATAACTAATGAAGTGCGAGAAGTGAATCGAGTTGTTCTCGATATCACGAGTAAACCGCCGGGGACAATTGAGTGGGAGTAACGAGAGGGGAGTTAAGAATCATGACCAAGAAATTTTCATTCTCCTTGGTTCTCGTTCTCATCTCTGGACTCTTCTCGATCTTCTCAGCGCAGACTTCACTTGCGGATGACTCGCCGCGCGGAAAGAACAGCAAAGTAATCAAAGGCCCAAAGTGCCAAGCCACTGATGTAGCTGAACGAGCACCGACTGAAGTCATGGCGCCAGAGCGTGTACTGACTCCCAAAACATTGAAGCGAACTTTACGTACTATTGTTTTTGAGACCAACTGCGGAGAAATCGTCATCGAACCATTTCATGATTATGCGCCTATGGCATTGACTGCGATACGTGCTTTGATCCGAGGCGGTTATTACGACGAGACACTCTGTCACAGATTGACCACGGAGGGTCTCTTCGTGTTGCAATGTGGAGATCCAACGGCAAGCGGATACGGTGGACCGAATTTCACCTTTGGACTTGAGAATCTTCCTGAGAATAAAGTCGATAACTACCCCGCAGGAATAGTCGCGATGGCGAATTCGGGGCGACCACCGGTCAATGGAAGCCAGTTCTTCTTCGTTTACGAAGATACCACCCTTGCACCCTCGTACACGATATGGGGAAGAGTCACTAAGGGTATGGAGATCATCAAGATGATCGCTAAAGCCGGAACCAAAGATGGATCGAATAACGGAATGCCGAAACAAACGATTGCGATAGAGCGAGCCCTGATTCGCTAACTCTGATGGCTCCAAGCCTGCGAAGGGCTAGCTTGCTCTAAATGATTCCAAATAAATCCCAAATAGACTCCAAAAAGATTCCCAGTAGACATCGTCTTACCAGGAATTGGCAAGGACCCAATTTAGACTGGGCCAATGAAGAGATTATTATCTGATCGATTTCTTATCTGTATAGCAATAGTCCTTGTAATCCCATTTACTTTCTACTGGAGTACAAGCGAGTACTACGGCTACGGGGGAATTCTATTTGGCGTTGATGCGATTTCCAGAGCGAGCGGATATGTCACCTCAGACTTAATCACGACTTTTTCAGTCGCAAGCTACCTGTCTCTATTCTTCGCACTCTTCATACGAAAAAGCAGAGGCCTTCAAGCAAGTCTGATCACCTTATCCTTCATCTTTCATCTCTTGATGATTTCCCAATACTTCTTCTATCTGTCAACTGGTGGCGTTCGCTTTCTCGATATGCTCAGGAATCTTTTCGTGAATATTCCAGATAGATTCCCATTCCAGGCCTTACTTACAATTGCTCTGATTCCTTGGGTGATGCTCTTGGTACGTCAGTTTGAACATCTGCGCCAGTCAGTAAGAACTTTCTTTTCGGGATTGGCGAGCTCAAGTCGGGTGCTCAGTGTGTTCACGATAGTGCTCTGGTTCTTGGCCTCCATATTTCTTTTGATCTTCGGAGTAACTCAATATCTAGATGTGGCAAAAGGCTTTGATAGTGGTTTCCAACTCTCACTTCTTCTTGCTGCCATTGCGCTACTTCTCAAGACGGTGCTCTTTATCTTGATCGTGGCTATTGTGGCTGTTGCCTTCGTTCTGACTGTACCTAAATGGAAGAGTGAAATCGCAGAATTGAATGAGACGCTCAAAGACTTTCGCTTGAATCACTATGTGACGAGGTTGATCTCGGGGTACCTCTATTGGATCTACTTCACCCTGATCGTCACAATCATGGCTGTCGTGACCCCAATGCAGACCTTAATCTCATACGAGAGCCAACGCCTTGATTCTGGACTCCAACCAGGCACCTTCTTAGTTCTCATAGTAGGACCATTAATCGGTGCTTTACTGGGCTATTTGATCATTCTGGCACTTCGTCTGGTCTTTGAATTGTTAGTCGCTTTAGTGCATATTGCACAGAATACGAGAAGCAGGAATCAACTAACTTGATGAAGAGATTACTTCATCAATCAGTGTTGATGACTCTGAAAATCTCTGCATAGCGTCCCTGGTCAAGGCCCATAGCCTCACCATTTCGCTCACCCCAACTTCGCACCATCTCTTCCATCTTGGGATTATTTGCAGTCTGACTTACATGGGCGTGAAGCGCATTTATCTTGAGGTCAATTGTCTCGGTGATATCGACGAAGTGATTAGGTGAAGCTGCGGACATGACCCATACCTCGCGGACGCGATGAGGCTCAAGTCCTTCTTCTTTCAAAAGTTCTTCGAAGGCGAATGCATTCCTTGAATCGGGATAGACGGCTTGGATTGCTGCTTCGCCTGCAGCGAGATGATCAGGATGTGAACTGAAGAGACGATCCCAATTACGATCTGGCGATTGAATCACCATCCGGTCAGGCTTATGGATACGAATCTGTCGCACGATCTCTTTGCGTAGTGCAATTGTCGGCTCAAGCCAGCCATCGCGATATCCGAGGAAGGTTATCTTCTCCACTCCCACGACTTTTCCCGCATCGCGCTGTTCTCTCTGTCTGATCTTGGGCATCTCATCGCGTGGGACTGTCGGATCTTCGCCGCCTTGATCACCATTGGTACATATGACGTATGAGACTTCAATCCCGGCTCGCGTCCAGAGAGCAATCGTCCCGGAGCAGCCAAAGTCGAGATCATCAGGATGAGCCGTCACCACGAGAATTCGCTTTACCTCAGAGTCGGGCAATGGTTGATAGGTATCGGCCATGCGCAGATTCTCGCAGAACTCTCGGGTGAGGCATTTCGACTCTAGACTCGCAGGCTATGCCTCGGAAAATCCTCGTGAAATGAGTCGAATTCGATGAGTCGGTTCTGGTGAGTCAAGAAGAGATTCTTGAGGGGCTCAATCCTTCTCAAGTTGAAGCTGTAATCCATCAAGGAACACCGCTCTTGATCGTCGCTGGTGCTGGATCAGGAAAAACTCGCGTACTCACTCGACGAATCGCCTATCTCCTTGAAAAAAGAGGCGTGGCGCCTTGGGAGATCCTTGCCATCACCTTCACCAATAAGGCAGCGGGGGAGATGAAAGAGCGAGTGGCAGAGTTGGTCGGACCTCGCTCGAAGAATATGTGGGTCGCGACCTTTCACTCCGCATGCGTTCGAATCCTTAGGAATGAAGCAGAGCATCTTGGCTACTCTCGACAGTTCACCATCTACGACAGCTCGGACACGCTTCGGCTCATCACATTGGTAATGAAGGATCTCAATCTTGATTCGAAGCGATATGCGCCAAGGACATTTCAGGCTGCTATCTCAAAGGCAAAGAATGAATTGATGGGCCCTGCCGATTACCGGAATTCAATAAGCAATTACATGGAAGAAGTGGTTGCAGAGGTTTACGCGCTCTATCAGAAGCGACTTGTCGATGCGAATGCGATGGACTTTGATGATTTAATCGGGAAGACCGTGGAGCTGCTTCAGAGGTTTCCCCAGGTGAGAGAGCGTTATCGCACTCGCTTCAAACATGTCCTGGTCGATGAATACCAAGACACAAATCATGCCCAGTACATCTTGGTTCGATATCTCGTGGGAGATCTGAGTGAGGGAATTCTCCCCGCAGAACTATGTGTCGTCGGTGATGCCGATCAGTCAATCTATGCTTTTCGTGGTGCAACGATAAGAAATATCATGCAGTTCGAAGAGGATTATCTCGATGCCAAGACAATTCTCCTAGAACAGAACTATCGTTCCACTCAAAATATCTTGACAGCGGCAAATGCCGTAATTTCACAGAACACCTCGAGGAAAGAGAAGAAGCTCTGGTCTGACTCTGGCGATGGTGAGAAGATCACGGGTTACATCGCTGAGAGCGAGCACGATGAAGCGCAATTCGTCGCCGATACCCTGAAATCTCTCGCTCGTGACGGAAAATCGAGATATGGCGAAAGCGCCATCTTCTATCGCACAAATGCTCAATCTCGAGTGTTTGAGGAGGTATTCCTCCGCGAATCCATCCCCTACAAAGTCGTTGGTGGCGTTCGCTTCTATGAACGTCGCGAGGTGAAAGACCTGCTTGCTTATTTGAGATTACTCACCAATCCCAATGACGAAGTCTCGTTACGTCGAATCATCAACATCCCAAAACGTGGCATCGGCGATCGCGCATTGGACCAGGTCGATACATTCGCCAAAGCCAATTCATTAACCTTTTGGCGAGCACTGACGCAAGTGAGTGATATCGAGGGGATACAAGCACGTAGCGCTAGCGCAATCAATAGCTTCACAGACTTGATCACAACCTTGATGACTTTGGTCGAGGCAAAGTCATCGCCCGCATCAATCGCTGCCGCAGTTCTGGAGCAGAGCGGGATATTGCGAGAGTTGCAAGAGAGTGAAGATCCGCAGGATGAGTCTCGACTTGAGAATGTGCAGGAACTTGTCGCGGTTGCAGAAGAATTTGCCGAGAATCGAGTCGAAGCAGGTGAGGAAGCGACATTGAGCGCCTTATTGGAAGAAGTTGCTCTCGTTGCTGATGCCGATGAGATTCCTGAAGGAGAGGACCATGGTGGTGTCATCACACTGATGACCTTGCATACCGCCAAAGGACTTGAATTTCCGACCGTATTTCTGACGGGGATGGAGGAGAATGTCTTTCCGCACTCGCGATCGATTGGTGAGAAAGATGAGTTGGAAGAAGAGCGTCGACTTGCTTATGTTGGAATCACTCGCGCGGAGCGCAGATTATTTCTCTCTCGTGCCGAGTATCGAAGTTCTTGGGGCGCTCCGAATTACAACCCACCATCTAGATTCTTAGATGAGATTCCAAGTGATGTAATCGAGTGGAGCGGTGAATCAATTCATGGTTCACCACAAATCAGCGAATATCGTCGAGCTGTCTCAGGCGCATCGTCATTTCGTGCACCTAGGCCCTTAGCACGACCAAGTGCAACAGGGAGAAAAGTCGCGGATGGCGCTGGAATCACACTCGCACCTGGTGATCGCGTCAGTCATGACACTTTTGGGCTTGGGACTGTGGTCTTAGTCTCAGGTGAGGGTGAACGCGCCGAGGCGACCATTGATTTTGGTAGCTTCGGTGAGAAGCGCTTGTTGCTTCGATATGCCCCGGTAGCTAAGTTATGAATGTGAGCGGTCAGATGATTCGTGTCGTCGTCGCAAAACCTGGACTTGATGGACATGATCGAGGTGCAAAGATCGTTGCACGTGCGCTTCGTGATGCTGGAATGGAAGTCATCTACACGGGTCTGCATCAGACTCCAGAACAAATCGTTGCGACTGCCGTTCAAGAAGATGTTGATGCAATAGGGCTTTCGATTCTCTCGGGCGCACATATCCCACTCTTCTCGCGAACTCTTGAACTCCTCAAGGCAGAAGGCGCAAAGGATGTATTGCTCTTTGGTGGTGGGATCATCCCTGATGCCGATATCGCCACCTTGAAAGAGATGGGCGTCTCTGAGATTTTCACCCCTGGCACACCGTCAGAGAAGATCGTCGAATGGGTACGAGCGAATGTGAAAGGGCGTAACTAAAGAGTGGACCTCTACGAATACCAAGCAAGAGATCTATTCGAGTCGATGGAGGTTCCAGTCCTCAAAGGGGCGGTAGCAACCACTCCGCAAGAGGCAGAGAATGCTGCAGCATCTATCGGCGGCCGCGTTGTCGTCAAAGCCCAAGTGAAAGTTGGTGGTCGAGGAAAAGCCGGTGGCGTGAAATTAGCTGAGAACGCTGATGAAGCTCGTGAGAAGGCAACTGCGATCCTTGGAATGGATATCAAAGGTCACACGGTTCACAAGGTGATGATTGCTCAAGCAGCGCCTATCGAATCCGAGTATTACCTCGCGATCCTCTTAGATCGTTCGAATCGCTCATTCCTGGTGATGGCTTCAGTCTCTGGTGGGATGGATATCGAACAAGTCGCGCACGAGACGCCAGAGAAATTAGCGAAGGTAAATGTCGATCCTTATCAGGGGCTCTCACTTGAGGAAGCGAAGAAGATTGTCCTCAAGGGTGGATTTCCAGCAGATGTTGTCCAGGATGTATCAAAGGTTCTGGTCACGCTTTGGGATGTCTTCAAGAAATCTGATGCAACTTTAGTTGAAGTAAATCCTCTAGTGAAGACGAAAGATGGTCGGATCATCGCACTTGATGGAAAAGTCACGCTTGATGACAACGCCGGATTTCGACATCCAGATCACGAATCACTGATCGATACTTCTGCGACAGATCCGCTAGAAGCGCTCGCTAAAGCGAAGGACCTCAACTACGTCAAACTTGATGGCGAGGTCGGAATCATCGGAAATGGTGCGGGCTTAGTGATGAGCACACTCGATGTCGTTGCCTACGCCGGAGAGAAATTTGGTGGTGTGAAGCCAGCAAACTTCTTGGATATCGGTGGCGGTGCTTCAGCACAGGTGATGGCCGATGGCCTTTCGATAATCCTTGGCGATCCTGCAGTAAGGAGCGTATTTGTCAACGTCTTTGGTGGAATCACCGCATGTGATGCAGTCGCGAATGGAATTGTTCAGGCGCTCGAGATACTCGGTGGCAAAGCAACGAAACCGATTGTGGTTCGCCTTGATGGAAATAATGTTGCCGAGGGACGTCGTATTTTGAATGAGGCAGCCCACCCACTAGTACAACAACTGGAGACGATGGATGGCGCGGCCGCAAAGGCTGCAGAGTTGGCGGCAAAGTAAATGGCGATTTTTCTTGATGATAAGAGCAAGGTAATTGTTCAGGGTATGACTGGTTCCGAAGGAACCAAGCACACCAAGCGAATGCTTGCTGCCGGCACAAAGATCGTCGGCGGCGTTACGCCAGGCAAAGGCGGACAGAGCGTTGAGATAGATGGACACTCACTTCCAGTCTTCAACTCAGTGAAAGAGGCTATGGCAGCAACCGGCGCGGATGTCTCAGTGGTTTTTGTGCCACCAAAGTTCGCAAAAGCGGCGGCGATGGATGCGATTGATGCCGAGATCCGACTCATGGTTGTCATCACCGAAGGTATTCCTGTGCATGACACTGCTGAATTCTTCGCCTATGCCCAGAGCAAAGGAAAGACGAGGATCATCGGACCTAACTGCCCAGGATTGATAAGTCCGGGAAGATCAAATGTGGGGATCATTCCTTCCGATATCACCGGTAAGGGCAAGATCGGTCTAGTTTCAAAATCAGGGACGCTCACCTATCAGATGATGTATGAGCTCCGAGATTTTGGATTTACCACTGCTGTCGGAATTGGTGGCGACCCGGTTATCGGAACAACTCACATTGACTGTCTCAAGGCATTCCAAGATGACCCCGAGACAGAAGCAATCGTGATGATTGGTGAGATCGGGGGAGATGCGGAAGAGCGTGCCGCAGCATTCATCAAGGAATATGTGCGAAAACCAGTTGTCGGTTATGTCGCTGGCTTTACTGCACCGGAAGGTAAGACGATGGGTCATGCCGGTGCAATCGTCTCGGGATCGTCGGGCACAGCAGAAGCGAAGAAGGTGGCCCTGGAAGCTGCTGGGGTGAAAGTGGGCAAGACTCCGAGTGAAACTGCGGAGTTGATGAGAAAGATCTTGAGTTAACTCATCCCTACCCGATAAATCTCTTGCTTGCGGTAAGAATGTGCTGGTGGATATGCCGGCAATTTTGCTCACCTTCAAACAAGTTGTTCGAAGCGTTGTCCTAGTTCTCTTACCCTTCGCATTCGTCTCTTTGATCGTATGGGCGACGGCAGGAAGCAGCCAAGGAAGCACCTCTGATCCGATATTCGCATCACTTTGGATCTGGCTTGCCTCGCATCAAATCCCGCTTTACATTGACGGTTCGATCTCTGGCGCAAAATTAACTTTACTGCCACTAGGTGCAATTACTCTGATCTTTTTCGCAATCAAATCTTCCTATCTCCGCTTGATCTCAAAAGGTGCAAATCCAAGGGCTTCCGCTCCCGTTTTTGCACTTCTCTATTCAGTTCTCGCCACTTTGCTTTCGGTCTTGGCCAACTTAAGTAACTCAGTTGTCCAAGTGCGCTGGTATCTAGCATTTCCAATAACCCTGGTTATCGCGCTGGCTTTCACGCTGATCTCGGGCAGGCTCCTGCCAAAGCGAGAGCGAAGTGAATGGGAAATTGCTGGCGCTTGGGCTGGGGCAGGAATGGCTCTGCTCCTGGCGCTCGCAGCTCTTGTCCTACTCATATCGCTGCTTTTCCATTTCCGAGTGGTAATGGATCTCACGACAGTCATTGCACCAGGGATCTTTGGTGGTATCGCATTGATTTTCATTCAACTTCTTTATCTGCCGAATTTGATCGTGGCTACCCTTGGATACATCTCAGGTGCTGGTGCGCACTTTGGCGATGGCTCAATTGTTTCGCCATTTGTTCATCGACTCGATCAGATACCTGCAATCCCGCTTCTTGGTGCACTTCCTCGCGGACCATTTCCTTATGCCATCACTGGAGCAGTCATCGTTATTGCAGTCGGATACTTCACTCACCTCAAACTGAGTCAGCGATTTGGCAGTGATCGCTCCCCTTCGATTGCCGTGGCATTTTTCGCTCTCTTTTCCCTCATTCTTGCTTGGCTCTCCTCTGGTCAGTTGGTAAGTGACATGCTTTCTCAAGTCGGACTTTCTTGGTGGCGTTTTCCCTTAGTTCTCACCGGGGAGTTTGCTTTGGGAATGGCTCTCTCGAAAGTTTTCATCCTCTGGCGATCTCGTAAAGGGAGAATCCAAGACGTTAACGTAGATTCTGCACCATGAAGCGGCGAGCACTGATCTCAGTCACAGATCACGAGGGTGTAGTCGATCTAGCCAAAGCCTTGATTCAATCAAATTTTGAGATTGTTGCAACTAGCGGCACAGCAAAGCTCTTGCGTGGGAATGGGGTCGGTGTCACTGGGATTGGCGAAGTTACAGGTGTTGAGGAACTAGCTGGCGGTCGAGTCAAATCATTACATCCAAATATATTTGCAGGAATCCTTTGCGATCGCGATGCAACAGCAGAGATGCAAGAGCTTGCTCGGTTACAGATCTCACCGATTGATATCGTCGTAGTTAATCTCTATGACTTTGCTTCGAACCCGACAAATGAAGAGATTGATATTGGTGGAACTGCACTTATGAGGGCAGCTGCAAAGAACCACCGTTTCGTTACGGTGCTAGCCCACCCAAGTCTCTACCAAGAGTTCATTAACGCCCTTCCGATGGGGGTCTCGGATCAACGCCGAAAGGAACTCGCGGGTATCGCTTTTGCTACCACGATGAGATACGAGATGGAGATTGCGCGCCACTTTGCTTCACCACTTCGATACGGGGAGAACCCGCACCAAGGCGGTGCACTTATCGGTAACTCTCTTGGCATCGCTGGCGCAAGGCGAGTCGATCTCAATCAAGGTAAGTCACTTTCCTATAACAATCTACTTGATGCGGATGCCGCATGGCGTGCCGCTTTTGACCATGAAGGAAATAGTTGTGCAATCATCAAACATGGAAATCCGTGTGGGATTGCCACGGGGGAATCTTCGCTCATTGCTTTCAAGAAGGCTTTAGAGTGCGATCCGGTCTCAAGCTTTGGCGGTGTCGTAGCGCTTAACAGAGCAGTCGATGAGCACCTAGCAAAGGATTTGAGTGAGATCTTCCTTGAGGTGATCCTCGCCCCAGCGTTCACACCAAGGGCGATCGAGATACTCTCAAATAAGAAGGACTTGAGAGTTCTTGAGGTCGAACCAAAACAAGTTAGCTCAGATTTCACCGGCCACCTCATCTCAGGCGGACTCCTATTGCAGGATCTTGATGATGTGCGATCTGATTCTCTCGACTGGGAATTAGTTGCAGGCAGTGAACTCTCAGGGGAGATGATGCGAGAACTACGTTTCACTTGGCGTTCCGTTCGCTCCGTTAGGAGCAATGCGATAGTAATCGCGAAGAATCAAGCGACCGTTGGTATCGGCATGGGACAAGTAAGCCGTGTTGATGCAGCGCGACTTGCGGT
>SXGQ01106304.1_pt1 | contig 11092 bp, 8 predicted proteins | sample 3178371 | NCBI WGS metagenome assembly SXGQ01 (sample SAMN11356859, study PRJNA531348) | freshwater metagenome | isolation source: freshwater sample F1-20 | place: China: Fuxian Lake, Yuxi | collected 2017-12-25 | reverse complement strand
AGGTCGTAAACCATCACATCCACACCATCCAGCATCTTGGGAGTGGGTTTGCGCGTTGCCCCGTAGAGCGAGAAGACTCGAATCCCCGTCTCTTCATCCTTTGAAATTTTTCCGTCAAGATTTCGGTCGTCCCCATGCCTTTCCCCGGCCACTTTATCCCCTGCACCCACCTTCCCAAAAACCCCATGTTCCGGCCCGTAAAGAGCCACCAGGTCCACCTCCTTCGCCTCCCGCAACCTCCGCCATGTCGGCACTCCCTTTCTGTCCACTCCGGAAGGATTCGTCACCAATCCTACCCTCTTACCTTTTAAATCCTGAAAACCCCTCTCTGCCAAAACATCAATCCCCACCCGAAAAATCGGTGCATTTGTCTCCTCGCCCAAAACTGTGCTGAAAAGAAATAGCCCGATCCAAGACAAAATACGCCACGCCATCCCCGAACCTACCCTAAAGGGGGGCTTTTGGGTAGAATAGGGTCACCCTTGAACTTCAAACTCGAAGTTTGATCCCTTTTCTCTGAAAGGTTGGGCGATCCAAATCCTCTGCCCCCCTTACGCTAGGAGATGACCTCGCAAATCGGCTCGGCGTTTTTTCAAACTCTAACTCGGCTTGGGCCGCGACAAACTTTCTTCTCCGCTTCGCTTTCGCCTCCGCCCCCTCAGAACCGCTCTCCGCGGTGGCTTTCGTTGCCACCTCTATCTTCGGCAAGATCACTTCCTCACAACGCCTCGTGACCAGCACCGTCAACCCAATCGACTCACTTCTTTCAGGATCCACCGCCGCTCCCGCCGAAATCGGTAAATCCACCGGTAGCCGACGACGGATTTTTTCCAGCAGACCATGAAAATCCTGCAGAGAGGTCTCAGGTCCCGTGATCATGCTGACCAACACCCGATTCCCATCTTTCCAGGCTCTGCCATCCTCGAGCAGTATATCCTCCATCACCGCCTCGATCGCCGCCTCCTCACGCCCCTCCCCTGAGGCCTCAGCCACTCCCGCCCAAGCGTTTTCCAATTGGGCAACCGCATCCACCCCTTGCCCCACCGCCTCCCGTAACTCCCCTAGGCCAAGATGCACCATCCCGCCCCTTTCCATTACATGAGCCATGCCATGAATGGTTTTGGCCAAGGCCCGATTAAGGGAACGCTGACCCTCTCTTAAATCTTTGGCCATGGATGTCTCCAACAATCTTTCGTTACTAAAGACGAGAACGGCATCCGCCGCCTGGCGCAAGGCCTTCAGACTGGCCTCGGCTTTTTCCTTCTTTTTTCGCCCTTCAAAGCCAAAGGGCGTCATCGCGAACACGACCACCTCCGATCCCTGCTTCTTTAAACGTCGCACCAAACTGGGTCCAAGTGCTGATCCCGTTCCCCCACTCACGGAAAGAACCACCAAGGCGGTCTGAATCCCTTGAAGCAACGGATCCAAACTATCCCCTTCCTCTAAACTCAACCCCTCGAGCAACTCACCCTCGCCCCCCGTCCCCATCCCGTGCACCCGCTCGGGCGCAACCAGAATCTTTTTCCCGGCGACCGTTCCCCGCAAGGCCAAGGCATCCGTATCAATACAAAGGGTTCGATGCTCCCCTTCACAAGCGACCGCCAAATTATCGAGGACCGCCGCGCCGGCTCCTCCTAAGGCAAGAATGGCCACGGTTGAGTTTGATGGAGAGGTGGGATTCATGGTTCGTTTCCTTTCTTTACGCCAAAAACCGCATGCCTGAGACGACTCGTCCCAAAGATTTCTGAATTTTACGCCAACCCTTCAGTTGGCTGGACTCTCTTCGTTCACATTCGGCCGCATAGCGTAGGGTTCCGAGAACGGTTGAAAACTCCGGCCGCTCCAGATCGCTCTGCTCACCCAGAAAATCTCGTGCTCTTCCCACTCGCACCGGTCGAGGCAAGATTTCCGAGGCCAAGCGGCTCAGGCCGCGGAGCCGAGCGCCACCTCCAGTCACCACCACCTCCGTTTCAACCGCACTCCACAGATTCTGCTCCTCCAAATCATCTTTGATGATTTGCCAAATCTCCCCCATCCGGGCCTGCAGAATCTGCACCATCGCCTCTTTAAAAAAGACGCGTCCATCAAAACTCACCTCCCGGGCCAAGGTAATCTTCTCATCCTTTTCCATCGGCTCCAAAACAACTGAACCCATCTCCTTTTTTAATCGTTCCGCCCGTGCGTAGGGAATCTCCAGGCCGATGGAAAGATCCTGGGTTAAATGATCCCCGCCCACTCCGTGCACCGCCGAGTGCACCACCGCATCATCTCGCCACACCGCCACATCCGTCACTCCAGCCCCTAGATCAACCACCACCGCCCCACGCTTTTTCGCATCCTCACTTAAGACCGACAACCCGGAGGCGTAAGCCGAAAAGGTGCAACCTTTCACCCGAATCTTCTGATCCGCCACACACTGCACCGCCGTTTGTAAAAGCGTCCTTTTCCCCGTGACCAGATGATAGTGTGCTTCAATCTGTTCGGTATGCACTCCCAGGGGTTGGCCCGATCCGACCCCACGATCTAAAGAGTAACCCCGTAAAAGTTCGTGGAGGATCGCATGATCCCGACTCAAAGGCAGATTCGCCGCCAGTTTGTGCAGTTCCTCCAGCGAGCTTTCCGTGACACGGTGCTCATCCTCCGCCACCGTCACCCCGCGCACGGTTTCATTCCGGGAGTTGAGGTGAGTACCGCTCAAGGACAGGTAGACTTCCGTGATCTCCGCTTGCGTCCGCCGTTCTGCCTCCGCCAGAGCCACTCGCGCTGCCGTCTGGGCATATCCGAAATCCGTCACCTCCGCCTTGCGCATCCCCGCCGCGGCCGACTCACCCACTCCCAAAAGGGTTAAGGCACCATCCTCCGACATTTCGGCCACTGCGACCTTCATGGTTTGCGTGCCGAGATCGGTCGCAATGAGGATTTCTTCCGTTGGTGTTCTTCGCATGATCATAGGGTTTGTTCTCCGGGTTTTGTGCTCAGGAAGGTGACTGGAACGTTACGTTCAGGGGTTAAATCCACGGCCTGAACGATCCGTCCCTTGGTTTCCGCATATTCAAAAATGACGTTCAGTCGCTCAAACTGCTCGCTCAGGAATTGAGTCCGAAAACGGATCTTTCCACCTCGTGGGGTTGAGATCTGAAAGCGCCCGGGCCCCTCCATCACGATTTTCGAGAAATCCAATCCATCCCGAACGGTGGCCAGAGAAGCTTCCCGAATAAAAAGAAGGGCCGCTTTGACATCAGGATGATTCATGACCTCACCCTCCACCACCTCATCCGAGGAAATTCCCGTAATCACAGGCAGCGACATCAACTTCTCCCCTGGCTTCGGCTTTAAAACAAAGCCACGTGTGTCGATATAGTACATTGGTTGGGCCAACTGCATCCCCACAGAAGGCGTAGGCGCCAAAAGAGCGACTGGCCTCCGCTCTTCCACAAAGAAGTATAAAGTATCAGGCAAATGTCGCTCGACCCGGACCGAGGCCACATGAGGAATCTTTTCAATCGACGCCTTCACTTCTTCTAAGGAAAGCTGCAGGACATTTTGACCAATCTTCACCCCGCTGGCCGCGACCAGTTCACCCTTTCCGATCTTATTGGCAGGCTCAATCACGAACCGCCGTAGAGTGAAATCTGTATTGCGATACAAAAGAGCTCCTAAAATCGCATCCATTCCAATCGAGGTCACCAAGGCGGACGTGGCCAAGGAGCCTGCCAGAAGAAGCAAAAACCCAACCCGCCGACTCAAGGCCCGTGCACTCTCTTTTCCGTTCATTCGCGCAGCCAAGACATGCCGTGCACGACGACTTCGTTGCCGTTGTTTTTTTGATGCAAAGAAAAGAACCCGTTTGAACTTCATGATGTCACCCCTTTTTTGCAGCGCTCCCACGAAAGCTCTAATATTTTCAAGCAGAGGGTGGCAAAATCGATTCCCCCTGTTCTTCCTGCTTTTGGAAAAAGGCTCAGATCTGTCATCCCTGGAAGCGTATTCACCTCTAAAACATGGATTTTTCCCTCCCGATCCACCATCAGATCGACTCTCGATAAAACCTCACAACCTAAAGCACGATGAGCCGACAAGGAGATGGCCTGCACCTCCTCCGCCTGCTCTTTGGCGATGGGAGCGGGACACAAGTACTGCGTCGCCCCCGCCGTGTACTTATTTTTGAAATCATAAAATCCTTTGGCGGGACGAATCTCAATCACGGGCAGTGGTTTTTCCCCAAGAATGGCCACGGTCATTTCCACTCCCTCCACCAATCGTTCCATCATCATCGCCCCCTGCCACTTTTCGGAACTTTTCTTTGCCACGGCCGCCTCTTTCTCATTCCGAACCAGGGTCACCCCAAAGCTGGATCCGTCGGCCACAGGTTTACAGACATACGGGGGCTTCCAATCATGATTCCGCGCCCACTCCCTACTTTCTGCCATTGGGATACCCGCCGCCACCATCGCATCCCTCGCCTTCAACTTGTCAAAGGCTAAGGCACTAGCCACGGCACCACTCCCCGTATAAGGCATTTGCAAAGCCTCCAACTCAGCCTGGACCCCACCATCCTCGCCGTACGTCCCGTGCAAACACAGAAAACAGATGTCCGTACCTTGCGGCACCTTCACCCCCCTCTCCTTCACATCAACCTCCAACACCTTCACCCCGACGGAACGCAATGCCTTGGCCACACCCGCCCCACTCCGCAAGGAAACATCCCTCTCTCTTGAAATTCCCCCCGCTAAAACTGCGACCTTCATTTTCTCGGGCTTCATTCGTCCTCCCCCACCACAATCACCTCCGGCTCTAAATCGATTCCCCGATCCTTTTGCGCTCTGGCTCGGACTTGATCCATCAACGCCAATACATCCACCGCTTTGGCTCCACCTTGGTTCACAATAAAATTGCCGTGCACGGGCGAGATACGAGCCCCGCCAATCGCCGTATCCTTCAAACCCAACTCCTCAATCAGCTTTCCTGCCGGAATCTTCTCCGCATTTTTGAAGATGCAACCTGCACTCGGTGCCGCCGGTTGCGAATCCCACCTTTTCCGACTGTACTGCTTCAGTTTTTCCGCAATCGCCTCTGGATTTCCAGGCTGCCCGTGCAGCACGGCTCCGACTGCAATCTCCTCCACCAACCGAGGCACGCGACGATACTTCACCTCAAATTCCTCCCTCGGCACTTCGCTCACTTTTCCTCTCCGATCCATCAACCGCACGCTTTCCACCGTCTCAAAGGTCCAAGATTCCATCGCCCCCGCATTCATCCGCATCGCTCCACCCAGAGCCCCTGGAATCCCCTCCATAAATTCCAAGCCCATACTCCCATTGGCCTTCGCCACCGCCACAATCTGCTTTAGTCGCGCTCCCGCTCCCGCACGAATTTTTCCATTCACCACCTCAATCTTGCTCATCCCTGGTTGCCCGAAATTCACGCATACCCCCGCAATGCCTCCGTCCCGCACCAGGAGATTACTGCCCCGTCCCACGACCGTTAGCGGAACTTTCTCTCGGCCACACCACTCCACCACCCGACCCAAAGCCGCTTCACTTTCGGGTTCAAACCAAACCTGCGCTGGGCCCCCAATCCGAATGGTGGTGTGCTTTTGCATGGGCTCATACCAACGCACCACCCCCTCCCCCCGTACCAAATCTCGTACCTTGGCAAATCCCACAAAATCCTTGGCCATCTTACGGGCCATTTGGGTCACATCCCCCGCACCCATCATTAAAAACAGATCTCCCTCTTGCCATAGTTTGCCCAAAATCGATCGGCCCTCCGCCATCGATTTCGCCAACTCCACCTTCCCTCCCTTCTCCTGAATCGTTCCCACCAACTTCTCCACCCCAGCACCCTCCATGGCTTTCTCCCCTGCCGCATAAGTCGGCAAAATCACCACCTGATCTGCCTTGCCCAACGCCTCCGCGAACCCCTCCATAAACGTTGCCAGCCTCGTGTGACGATGCGGCTGAAAGACCGCCACCACCCGGGCCCGACCCCGCGCTCGGGCCGACGCCAGCGTGGCCTCCACCTCTCTCGGGTGATGGGCGTAATCATCCACCACCTCCAAGCCAGGCTCGGATATCAAAATCTCAAATCTTCGGTCCGCCCGCCGAAACGCTTTTAGTCCTTGGCGAATCTTGTCCACTTCCACCCCCAACTCCGCCGCCAAAGCCAAACCGCCCAGCGCGTTTCCTCCATTGTGTCTGCCCGTGGCCGCCACGGAAAAACTCCCCAGTTCCTTCCCCTTTTTCATCACCCCAAACTGTATTCCCTCGCGGCTCTCCCCCTCCCATCGCCCCACATAATCAGCCTCACTCTTTTCCCACCCAAAAGTAACCTTGGTTTTGACCCCCATGGCCGCCTCCATCGCCGCCCGCTCCTCTTTGGCCACCACCACCACCGGCCCGGTCACTTGCCCCAAAACCTCACCGTACGCCGCCACCACCGCTTTTTCATCCGCGTACCGATCCACATGCTCGTGATCCGCATTTAAGAGAAGTGCCGCCACCGGTTTCATCTCATTGGGCGCCCCTTCACTTTCATCCACCTCCGCGATCAGCCACTCCCCTTTTCTCCATGCACCCGAAACACCCAAGGCCGGGGCGAACCCTCCCAAATAGAAACAAGGCTCCCGTCCTGCCTCCTGAAAAATTTGTGCCAACATGGACGCCGTGGTCGTCTTTCCATGCGACCCCATCACCGCGACCAACTTTTTCGTTTTGGAAAGCTCAGCCAGAACCTCTCCTCTTCGAAAGCGCGCTAAATTTCGTTCCTTTGCCTCCAGCCACTCCCTGTTTTCATCCGGAATTGCGGCCGAGGCCACCACCACATCCACTTCCCCCATTTTTGAAAACTCGTGCCCCAAGGTGAACTCCAGCCCCCTCTTCAGCAACCGCTCCGCTCCCGGCTTCAGATCCGATCCGCTGACTCGATGCCCCAAATCCAGCAATATCTCGGCCAAGGGAGTCATGCCCGACCCCGCCACCCCGATGAGGTGAACTCTTTTTTTACCCTGGGTCCAATCGGAGGGATTAAAGCGCACGGGCAATCACCTCCGCAATTTTTTCCGCTGCCTGCGGCCTCTGTTGACCTTTCGCCCAGTGTTGCATCCGCTCGCATCGGCTTCGGTCTCCTAAAAGCCTCGCGATTCGCTGGCCCAACTCCGTTCCGACAAGATACTTTTCCGATACCACCTCGGCCGCCCCCTCTTGGGAGTAGGCTCGCGCATTCGCCATTTGATGATCTCCCGCCGCCGCCGGAAAAGGCACTAGAATGGCTGGGACCTCGCACGCCGCCAGTTCGGCCAGCGTCCCCGCCCCTGATCGCGCCACCACCAGCTCCGCCGCTGCATAGACTGCTTCCATCTCATCGCAAAAACCCATCACCACCGCATGAAATCCAGAACCCTCATACGCCCGCCGGACTTTTTCCACATGAGCCTCGCCCGCCAAATGCAAAATCTGCAAATGTTGCGCTTCGCTTTTTAGTGCGCCTAACCCCCTCACCATCGCTTCATTCAAACCCCGCGCTCCTTGGCTTCCCCCTAGCACCGCGACTAAGCGTCGCCGTGGGTGCAGCCCCAATCTTTTGAGCGCCTCCTCTTTTTTCAACCCGCCCAAACGACTCCTCACAGGCGTACCGCTCACCATGGCCTTGACCCCGCCTAAACCTGCCTCGCACTCCGCAAAGCCAATGAAAACCTGCTCGGCTCCCTTGGCTAGAAGTCGGGTCGCTCGTCCTGGAATTGCATTCGACTCATGCAGGAAATAAGGAATTTTTGCCCAGCGCGACGCCACTGCCGTCGCACCCGAAATAAACCCTCCCATCCCCAGCAAAGCTTTCACATTTCTTTTCCGTAACTCCTCTCCCGCCTTGCGCACCGCTGACACCAAGTGAAACGAAAAGCTGCCTGCACCCAGAACTCCGCTCCAACCCACCGCGGGTATTTCGATGCCAAACTTCTCCTCTCCCGCCCCTTGCAATGCCCTGCGATCGACCGCTTTTGCAGAAATAAAAAAGCTCACCTCATGCCCCCTCCGCCGCACCGCCTCCGCCACGGCCAGCCCTGGAAAGAGATGACCTCCCGTGCCCCCACAAGCAATCGCCAGTTCGCCCATACCAATCACTTGGCTCCACCCACCAACCGTCGATTTCGGGCCTCCACTGGATATTTGGCCGCACGATGTAAAGACAGCAGAACTCCCACCACCCCCAGACACAGAACTAAATTGGAACCTCCATAGCTGATAAAAGGAAGTCCCACCCCTTTGGGAGGTAATAACCCCGTCACCACGGCCAGATTCGCCACCGCCTGCATCCCCACCAACGCCGTCACCCCCATTCCCAGCGCCATCGCCGGCAGATCGGTCGCGTGGCTGGAGATAAATCCACCGCAAAGCGTCAAAACTAAAAAGACCATCACCACTCCCAAGGTCGCAAACAACCCCAACTCCTCTCCCACAATCGGGAAAATAAAATCCGTGTGCGCTTCCGGCAGATAAAACATCTTCTGAATGCTCTGCCCGAGCCCCACCCCTTTGACCCCACCCGAGCCCAAGGCAATCAGGGCCTGGGTGACCTGATACCCGCCCCCCTGCCGGTGTGCCTCCGGATTCATAAACGCCACCAGGCGATCCATTCGCTCGGGCATGCTCACTGCGACAAACCCCACCCCCACCAACCCCAAAACACCCATCAGCACCAAAGGCAAAATCGGAGCCCCTCCCACAAAGAGAACAATCGCCGCCGCCGCCATGACAAAAGCCGCCGAGCCCAAATCGGGTTGCTTGACCAAAAGCAAAATCGGCAGAGCCAAAATCAGGCAGGGTAGAATCAATCCATCCCACGCGTTCTTCATTTTTGGTCCCTTCCATTTCACCCACGCCGCCGCCAAGACCACCGTGGCCAATTTTAGAATTTCACTCGGTTGCATCGCAAAGGGTCCCAGCGGAATCCACCGGGCCGAGCCTTTAACCGATTTTCCTATTCCAGGCAGAATCGACATCGCCACCAACACCGTCGCGATTCCAAAAATCCAGCCGGCATATTTTAAAAGTACTTTAGCATCACAACGACTCAACCCCGCGCATATCCCTATTCCCACCGCCAGCCAGAGCCCTTGCCTTTGGAGGAAAAAAAGGGTTTGGCCCCGGTTATCGGGGGAAAAAGCACCTACGCTGGCTAACATGGTCACCCCAAGGCCGACCAGTGCCGCCACGCAGGCCAACAGAATATGCGCGGAGTTTCGTCCCATGGTTAGTTCGACGATGCCTTCGGCAACATCGCCATGTCGGTCGGACCCGCCGAGGCGGGGCTTGAGGCCGGAGCCTCTGCCTTGGCCGAGGCCTCTCCCGGAACCTGAATCTTCATGCCGATCTTCAGCTTCTTTGGATCGGTGATCGAGTTCAGCTTGGCCAAGGTATCCGCCCTCGTTCCGAACTTTTTAGCAATTTTGGCCAAGGTATCTCCCGCGGTCACAGTGTAAGTGCCGGCGGGACTCGACTCCTGCTTCGCCGCCGCCGCCACCACCGCTTTGACTGGCGTCTTAGCCTTGGCTTCCGCTGTCACCATGGCACCCGCCCCAGCACTTTCTGGAATCATCAATTTCTGACCCAGCTTGATCATCGTGCCCTTGATTCCGTTGGCTTGCGCCAAAGCGGAGGCAGTCACTCCATTCGCCTTTGCAATTTTGGCGAGGGTGTCGCCCTTGACCACCACATGACTTCTTTCCGCCATCGACGCGGCGGGAGTGGGAGCCACCACTTCCGTCACGACGGGAGCGGCAGTTTGCCAAACCTTGTCATCAGGGCTGGGCATGCTGCTCGCTACCTCCGCCGCTGGCTGCACCGGGGCCTCAGGGGTGGCGGCTGTTTCCGGCATGGGACTGGGCGCGACTTCGGTCACAGGGCTCAGGCCTGTTTCCGGATTACCCCGCAGGAGGTGGTACGCGCTGATTCCCACAATCACCACCACATGCAGACCCAAGACCACGAGGAAGATGGTGGAAAGCCTGTTGAGACCTCCACTCTTCACTGGGCGCTCGCCTGCTTCGCCGCTACTTGCGGATATTTGGTTTCGTTGCGCTGAGTATTCCAGCAGTTCATCACTCATTTCTTTGTTTCTCCTCCGGCAGCGCCATGACGCACTGCCTATATTTCTCCCCTCTTTCCTCGAAGTTCTTAAACATGTCGTAACTGGAGCACCCCGGGCTCAATAAAACCGTCTCGCCCTTGACCGCCATTTCCGCCGCCCTCTGCACCGCCTCCTCAAGGTCTCCCACCTTTCGACACGGCACCGCCCCTGCCCAAGCTTGCTCAATTTTTCCAGCCATCTCCCCGAGCAAAAAAGCCCCTCGCACTTTGCCCATCAGGCCGGCGCGGCTGTGGGTGAAATCAAAACCCTTGTCTTTTCCCCCCGCAATCAAGAGGACCGATCCCTTCGCTCCCACCACCGCTCTCTCCATCGCGTCCAGGTTTGTCGCTTTGGAATCATTCACCCAAGTCACTCCAGCTCTCACCCGAACCACCTCGCCTCGATGGGGCAACGGGCGGTAGGCCATCAAAGCCGCTTGCACCACCTTCCGGGAAACTTTCTCAATATCCGCGACCGCCATTGTTGCCAAAAGGTTTTCCGCATTATGGGGACCGTGCAGTTGGGTCTTTTCTTGGCGCATGACTTGGTCCGCACCTGCACATAACCAACCCTCTCGTAAGGTGTAATCGGCCGTGGAATCCACCGCTGAGAAAGTGACCCTTCGGGCTTTCCCTCCTGCAACGGCCAGCCCTTTTTGCAGAACGGCATAATCCTCTTCGGTCTGATTTTCTAGGATGCGGTTCTTTGCCCTTCCGTACTCCTCCATGCCTTCATATCGATCGAGATGATCCGGCGTCAGGTTAAGATAAACCGCGATCCGCGGACGGAACGTCTCGATTCTTTCCAGCTGAAAAGAGCTCACTTCCGCCACCACCACCTCCAACCCACCACTGATCGGCGCCACCTCACTCAGCGGCTGCCCTAGGTTTCCACACGCCACCGCTTTTTTGCCAGCGGCTTGCAAAACCGCCGCGATCAATTCCGTCGTGGTGCTTTTCCCGTTGGT
>SXGQ01398218.1_pt1 | contig 11093 bp, 11 predicted proteins | sample 3178371 | NCBI WGS metagenome assembly SXGQ01 (sample SAMN11356859, study PRJNA531348) | freshwater metagenome | isolation source: freshwater sample F1-20 | place: China: Fuxian Lake, Yuxi | collected 2017-12-25 | reverse complement strand
AATGTTTTTAACTGTCGAATCAAATTCTATATTTATTAGATTTTCTGGTTTCATTTTATTAAATTCTTTTAAAGATAAATCTAATCTAATTTTTACTTGCCCCTTATCTTTATTTTTTTTAATAAGTTCATCTGTAGTCATTAACCCTTTCATAAAGTCTTTGATTATTTTTTTAGAAGATTCGGCAGATTCGGCAGATTCGGCAGATTCGGCAGAATACGCACGTTTATTATTTGTTGTCTTTTTAGTTTCTTTTTTATCCATAATTATATTATCAATTCTAATATATACATATATAAATATTACTTGAATATCTTAATAAATTCTATATGCTTTTTACAGTAAAATATATATATTTATTAGCATAGTCTTTTACATTATATATTTCATTGCTCTTGGTGTTGTCTATATTGGGTGTTCTGGCATCAGAATCTACGTCTTGATATGATATATATTTATTATATTTTTCTACATTATCACTTTTATCAGTTATTTCCAACGCATTTTTTATATTTATCTTATTATGATATACTTTATCGTTATTAGTATTACTCATATCATCTAAATTGGCCATATTATAATAGGTATTTTTCAGTTTATTAATAGTTATATCATCTTCATAATCTTCTATATCTCTTCTAATACTTAATATGGTTTTGTCAAATTCATTCTTTTTAATAGCACTTTTTTGTATTAGTAATAATTCCAAATCGGCTATTTCATCCTCCTTATCAATTATATTAAAAATATCTCTTAAATCATAAAGATTCTTGGAATTAAATGAATCATCGGTACTTTGATTAACAGCATCTATAATATTATTAACATTAGTTCTATTATATTCTAACAAATCATTGTTATTTTTAGTAGTTTTTAGATATATCGCACCTGTTATTGATATATCTACAATTATATATATATGTGTTAATATAATTATATTTTTATTATTAGGGTAATCTTTAATATTTACCTTGTATTTTTCTCTATTTATCTCATTTTTTGAAGAATCATATAATTTAATATTAGGTATATAACTGATATTATTATATACATACGCTTCTATTTTATATGTTTCAAATGTGTCAAGATTTTTATTTAATGTAAGTAATATGAAATTATCTACATTATTTTTCTCTTGCGTTTCTTTAGTAAATTTTTCAAAAGATATATTATTTTTATTGTACGTCAATAATGAATTTATATCTTTTGGTGTGTCATAAGATATTATAAGGTTATTAGCATTCGCCAATTTTACAATTTCCCTACCTGTTTGTGTATGAGTAAAAGTGTAGCTTTTATTTTTAATATCGGCACTCATAATATAATCACCCGCAGTTAGTTCATGTGTAATGCCATTTATTCTAACAGATATGTTAGTTGGTAATTTCATACTTTTTGTATTTATAGTAATAGGTATGTGGTGCAAAGTAATACTTCCTATTTTTGTTGAACTTTTATTTCCCCAATTATCCTTTATTTTAAATACAATCTGCTTATATTCACCTGGTATATCCAATTTGTAAAATGGCGAGTTATTCCAACTGGCATTATTCGGTAGAATAAATGTTAATACCTTCGTAGTTATCCAAGCTCCATTGGCATCTTGAGATTTTCCAAACACTTCTATATTTTTAGCATTATGTGATGTATTATATAGTTCTTTTATACCATAAAATTCAAAACCTGATATATATTTAACAGTAGGCATTGTTATAGTTATCTCAGGATTAATCCCATCTGCCCCATAAGCACTGTTATAAGATATATCTTTTTGTACTTCTTTAACAATTGGTTTACTACAATTAGGATATCTATTACAAGTTATATACACATTGTCGCCACGATTCCTCGTATTCCTATATGTATTGTGCGTTATATTTTTCTCTATTTTATAAACAGAATCATAATAATCATCCTGCCAATAACTTCGCGACTTAAATAGCCCATAAAAATCAACAATCCAGCCTTCTGGAACTATAATGGAACCAAATTCCATCCACCCTACATATGTCCAAATTGTCTCTTTTGCCTCGTATATTATCCTTCCATTATAATTTGTACCTTCGTAAAAAATAACTTTATCTACTACTTCTTCTTGTTGTACAGTTCTTATTGTTTGCGTTTTGTCGCGTCTGTTGCTGTTTTTTAATATAGCACTGAGTCCTTGATTTGTTAGTGTTTTTAATGACGATTCTATAGTCCAGCCACCGTGAGATAGTGTTTGACTTGTGTTATCAATGCGGTGAGCATCGGGAAAATGAGGCATAGCGAGTATTTGTCCATTGCCGCTGAAAGAGTAATCAATATTTTTTATATTATCTTTGAGAGTAGCCTTTAATTGGGGATCGTTTATTATAGGCTCTAATATTTTATTTTGAATATGTTTTTGATAGGATATTTTTCCAGTCTTTAAATATTTATTAAAGAATGTTTTCGTTTCCTCGTCGTAATTCTGCGAATCCATTGTAATTATATTTATTATATATTTATCTATGGTAGATATTTTGTCGGCAAAAGCATTTTTTATCTTCTCTAATTCTATAAGTTCTTTGTTTTTGGTTTCTATTTCTTTTTTTGTTGGAACATTTAAGATATCTATACGAACATCTATGTGATTTTTTATAATTTCTAAAATTTCTTTTTTGTCCGTGAAATTCTTAGATTCATAAGATTCAATTAGATTATTATTATCATTTTTCTTAATGGGTATTCTAAACTTATCAAGAATATCAGGTGTCAGTTCTGTATTATTTATATCAATAGGTTTAATAAATTTATCAACATTTATTAAAGAAACCGTATTCAACATAGTATAATCTGTTATTAATTTGTCATAAGATATTATTTCCTCTTTATCGCATAATAGATTTCTTTCAAACTTATATATAATAATTCCACGCATTTTCTCATTATTATTTATTTGAAATTTGAAAACCTTATTATCATTATCATAATAATATGTAGTTGAACTTGTATCTAATAATTCTGTTAAAGAGAAAGATTTAGTATCAAATACGCTATTATTTGATGCGTTTATTTCAATTTTATCAATATTTTGTATTATATTATCGTTGTCAATAAATAAACGATATAGAGAAACATTTTTCAAAGGTGGTGTTAATATAGTATCATATGTATAACTACATATGCTATCTATAACATATTTATGATAATCAGTTTCATCAGATAGCGAGGGGTTAAAATTCATCTGCATATATTCATTTTTGTCTCCTTCAGTTGTTTGTAATGTAGTATAATCATTATGATATGATATTAAAGCATTTTCTTTGTATTTGCGAGTATTCAAATCATTATTATCATTTTTCATTTTAAAACATCTTGTTTCTTCGCTAAAATTATTAAAATCTGATTTGTTAACACCTTCTTTGGTTATTATTTTTTTAGAATATGACAAATCTATACTGTTATTGCCTGTATTATTATTAATCGTTGCAATTTCTTTCCAATCATCTTTGAAAATGTATTTACTCGAACCATTTTTGTTAAATAGAATTTCACAGGGTCTTATAGTTACTTTTGCTTGTTCATTAGGATAAAATAAAGAAGATTTTTCCAAATTTTCATTTTGTCTCGAATAGATATTTGTCCCTTCTCTTGTTTCGCCAAATTTTTCAAATAATTTATAATGTTTTTTATTAGATTCTTTCAAATAGAATAATATAACTACTATATATATCATTATAAACATAGTTAAATAAATATATTGTAGATTATCTTTTATAGTAATTGAATAATAATTTGACATATTAATTATAAATTCTTCTTTTATAATTAGATTTATTTTATTTTCTTCTATATTTTATAGAAGAAGAATTGAATGGGTGTTGACGGATACGATAAAGTCTATACAAAAGTTATTGAAGGAAAACCAAAATGCGTTTATAAAAGACCAAATGGTACTAAACATTATGTCTTAGGATTTGGAAAAATGAGAACCATTGAAAATTATGTAAAATTATGTAGAAAGAAAGCCGCCGAAAAAGTCGCTAAATCTAAAAAGGTTACTAAGAAGCCTTCAACTCGCAAAAGATATGGTGGCTTTTTCGAAGAATTTTTTACTGATTCTGCGGTAGAAACTATGGAATATGAAAAAGAAGAAAAATATACTTCTCCCCCCGGCACTGAAATGTTCAACCCTGGATCGATGATGACGAAAGGAGGTAATAGATGCAATAGCGGTGGGCAACAGCAACAGTATCTGCTAGAAGGTGGAAAACGTAAAAAAAAGAATGCTTCAAATAAATCTTTGTTAAAAATGATGATGGCTGCTTTTAAAAATAAATCTGTTAAAAAAAGTAAAAGCAAGCGTCGCCATCGCAGAGGTGGTGGTGAAGACGAATAATAAATAAAAATACTGTTTATTATTTTTATGCTAATAAAAGTTAAAAATATATATACATATAATATAAATATTATATCTCATACAATCTTCTTAACTTGTACTACTGTGTAATATCCAGATAGAATATATTGAGAAAGTAGTTCTCTTTCATAACAATCAATAATTTTTTTGCATTTAGGATTATTGCGTTCATAAATCTTCTTTGCGTTGTAAATATAGTTTTTTCTCAAAATCTTCTTAATTTTCGGCAATTTCATATATCTAACCATTGTAATAATATGGTTATGCAGTTTTTTATTCGCTATATTATTGCGATTTTTGAATTCGCTACTATTTTCTCCAGCCCAAACTGTATATTTACATCTACATATATTCTTATGCATTCTATCATCTACAAACGTGTTTAGTCGCCAACTAAAATTATCCCTATATGTGTTAACAATTATATCATAATCATCTTCAGCCACATACTTTGAAATAATATCTATAATATCTTCCGGAATCTCTTCCAAATAATTCATAAGAGACATTTCTCTTTGTGTTCTATTCTGTCTTAGAATTTACTTGCGTTTGCGCGTGAAGTGGTCGCTGATTTCTTTTTAATCAATTGGACAATTAAACAAATTAATAAATGTTATCAATTTTTATGATATATAATGAAAAAAAGAACAAATTATATAAAATAAAAAATGATTAGTATAAGAAGAATAGATATTTTTATACATATATGAAAGGTAGAAAGATTATAGTAATTGTCGGATTTCCCTCATCGGGCAAATCTACATATGCTAAAAAATTGTTAATAAAATATTCTAAAAATGGCATTATATTGTCGCGCGACACATTAGGAGGGTTGATTGAAGATATTCTACCCAAATTAAAAGAAATTTTAGAATCAAATAATAAATCTACTGTAATTATTGATAATACAAATATTACTGTGGATACTAGAAAACCCTTTATTAAATTGGCACAAAGTTTACAATTAAATATAGAAGCCCATCACGTAATAAATAGTATTGAAGATAGTCAAATTAAAGTTTTACATCGAATGTTTGAAAGATATAAAAACATTTATATGACAGGGAAACCTGAAAAAAATACAGATGCCGCCAAAGACCCTAATGTATTTCCTCCTGCTGTTCTATTTTCTGCTCGTAAAAAATTTGAAGTACCTACTATAGATGAGGGATTTTCTAAAATTATAAAAATAAACGCGAAACCTATTAAATGGGATGGTCGTAAATATAGAAATAAGGCTATATTTTTTGATATAGACGGAACGCTAAGACACACCGAAGATTTAAAATATAAATATCCTATACTTCCTGAAGAAGTAATGCCTATCCGTTTTATTCCATTAGATGAACAGAAAACAAAATTAAAAGAACTTCAAAAAAAACAATATAAACTAATAGGAATAAGTAATCAATCTGGTATTTCTAAAGGTACTATAACAGAAGAACAAGTTATAACTTGTATGAACAAAACAAGAGATATGTTAGATATTAAAGAAAAAGACTTTCCTATATCTTATTGCCCTCACAATGCCTTTCCGATAACATGCTATTGTAGAAAACCGCAAGTTGGTCAAGTTGTTCATTTTGTTGAAACTCTAAAATTAAATCCGTCAAAATGTATATTTGTAGGTGACCGTAAAACAGATGAAACAACCGCTATAAGAATGGGAATAAAATTTATAACTGCTGAAGATTTCTGGAAATATAAAAATATATAGTTTTTGTTGTCAGACTTTCAGACGTTTTTAGTAATTTACTTTGTGATTGAAACCAATACCAGCAATAGTTCCCATATATATAGTACTTATCTTGTTAAAGTTTTCATCATATTCATTTTTATACTTGAACTCAATGATATCATCATCTTTCAAATTCTTGATATGAACATATTGAATGGTATCGAAACAATTCAAATCTTTGAGATACTGAAACGTACCGTTATCATTTACGTAAATATTATCTCTTGAAATATTCGGCATATTAGACCTATCGGGCTTATAATGTTTATTAACATTTACACAATCAACAGAGAATATAATATTTTCTCTCGCGAAAATAGATTCGAATGATTCTTCGTATTTTATATTTTTTTTATTTTTTTTGAGAATCCACTCCATAATTTCATATTTTTCAATAATTTCATAGAGTTGTGCTTTATTCATTCTGTATATGAATTTAATCTTCTTAATACTATTGGCTTCGCAGAATATTTTAATCAAATTCCTAAGTTCATCGTTCTTAATATGCTTACAAATTCTCGCCATTATGGTATTCGCTGGTATTCGCTGGTATTCGCTGGTATTCGCTTGTAAATGCTCTGTTGTTGACAGTGATTGGTTGAACAATGATAAACCGAGAATTATGTTATTATCAATTTTAGATAAAAAATGGTAAAAATTGAACAAATTTATATTGTAATAAAATATAATGTTGTAAAATAGTAAATATGGGAGATTATTTATTTATAGATATAAGAAAAAGCGATGAGGTTTATTCGCGTCGTTTTGATAAATCACATAATTATGATGTATATTATATACCTATGTATATGATAAGATTTAATGTTGATATTATAAGAAAACATTTAAATTACAAAAAAGAAATATATATAGTATGTAATTCTGCGAGTCGCTCGCAATTTATTAAAAATAAATATTTTGCTAATGATCGTAATATAATTGTAAGCAACTCTTTACAATTTAATAATTTATCTCACGGTACTAATACTATAATATTAAATAATAATAATACTATGAAAATAAATGTAATTGGTAGCGACGGTTTCAATTTATATAATATTATGAGAATAACTCAAATAATTCTAGGCTCTTTAATATTAGTTATAGGCGGTTATACATTATATTCTACATATTCTTATAAGAATATAAATAAAGTTCCTTTAATTATATTAATATTATTCGGTTCTATGGCATTATTTAATGGTCTCACATCGACATGTTCTATATCTACAATATTTATAGATTATCTAAATTAATCTATTTTCATTCGAATATTTTATCTATTTCTGTATCAGTTAAATATTCTAATTTATATTTTTTTCTTAATGTTATATATCCTTCTTCAGTTCTATATTTTTTATTAAATATATCATTGACATAATCCTTATACAATATATTTTTAATTATTCTATATATAACTTCGTCGTAATTTTTATTTAATATTCTTGCTATTATAGAATATTCCATATTATCTACATTAGATAGTAAATATGTATCATCGCTTTTACTCCAATAATTATTCTTATATTGCTTTATTAAATCTTCTATTGTAAAATTATATTTTACATTATCTTTCATTACCTAACAATACTATTATAATATAGAGATTTTTGATATTTTAATTGCGAAGTATATATTTATAATCTGTTGTAATAAATCCATTGAATGATGAACTTGCGGCCGTAGTATATGCCCCAAAGTTCTCTACATATACCCATTCGCCTACTACTAATTCAGGTAGCATTATTTCATTAGCAATCAAATCCATACTATCGCACGTCGGTCCGAATATTTTGCTTTTATATAATTTTTTTTCATTACGTTCATTGAAAGGTTGTATAATAGGATTATTATGATCAAAATATATACAATTGAAGGACCCATAGACACCATCATTAAGATAATATATGATGATTTCTTCTAATTCATTTGTATCTTTATTTAAATATTTCTCGCGTTTTTTACCAATTACATTCAATACGAGAATATGTGATTTTTCTACAAAATATCTTCCAGGCTCTGCAATAAATTGAATAGTTTCATTATCTATCTCTGTGCTGAAAAATTCTTTTTGGGCACTGTTAATAGTTTCCGCTATTTGGTCAATATTTATAGTATTTTCTGAATATACTCCAGGAAATCCTCCGCCAATATCTATAATATTTATATTAATATTATTTTTAATTGCCAAGTCATATGCTTCGCGACAAGTTTTAATTGCGTTATAATAATTATCAAGAGAACGGCAACCACTTCCTACATGAAAACTGAAACCTACAAGATTTAAATTCAATGTATTCATAAGAGTAATTAATTTCTCAACATTTTCTAATTTACATCCAAACTTAGAATTGAATTGACAAATACTATTACTATCATCAACTGCTAAACGTAATAGAAGTTTAGAATATGGATGATACAATTTAATTTTATAAAGTTCTTCTTCGCAATCAAAAGTCATCATATCTACATCATTCGCCCTCGCATATTTTATTTGTGATGACATTTTACAAGGGTTAGCAAAAATGATTTTATTAGGGTCATTTGTATATTCTATAACAGATTTAATTTCATTCTCAGAAGCACAATCGAAATATGTTCCTAGACAACATAGTAAATCTAAAATAACAGGGTTAGGATTACATTTAACAGCATAATATGGTTTAATATTTGGAAAATTAGTTATCCATTTCTCATATAATTTAATAATTTCACCTAAATCAATAATATAAAAAGGTTGTTCGCTCTGATTATTTTTAAGAAAGTCATTTATAATATCATATGTGGTATATTCTATGCTAAATAATTTAACATTGTATTTTTCTAATAGTTGATTATTAAAACTCATTATAATTAAATCTTAAATTGCTCATTTGTTTATATATTTATAATATAAACTATAAATAAAACATTTATATTACTCATTCAAGTTATATAGAGTATAATAGTAATCTTAAAAATAATTTTTGCTTAATTCCTGTGACATTAAGTAATCCAAAATCCGAAGGAATCGAAGTTAAATATTATCAAATGAATGATGATTGTGGTACATCAAGTGTATATTATCCAGTTGATAAAATTTTAGGTCCAATAGATAGCATAATAAACACAAGATTATATTCTTTACAGAAATTTTTTGATATATTTGATTGAAATAGATTTCCGTATATAGAATATATAAAAATAGATGCTCAAGGGTCAGATTATAATATAATATTGGGTTCTGGAGAATATCTGAAGGATAGAGGAGTTGTGTATATAACAATACTACAGAAAATACGAGGATATATTTAGAGTCACAAGGATTTAATCAAGTATATGACAAAAATACATTAGACCCTACATTTTTAAATAAGAAATTTCTGCGTTGATAATAGTTTTAGTATAAAGAAATATATTTTTTTTACATATTAGAGGGTTCAGAATAAGTCATCGCGCATTCTCGTGCTCTATCGCGGTCTATTATGAACTTTATATAATCCGTATATACATAAAAAATATCTTCTTTTACAATAAACATATAGACGACATACATTAGAATAAAGTATGTCAATATAATATCATATATTGTTATTTTGCGATTCATTATGATAAATAAGGGAATTATCATACCTATCGTATTTAAAAAAAAATTGATTGTAATACTTAAACAAATAAGTATTACATTATTATAACAAGATCAAATAAGTATTACATTATTATATACAAGATGAGTGAAACAACTTATAACAACGATATTTCTGGATTAGCAAATATTAATGAACTTTATGAGAGTTCATTAATAAAAAAATGGATTAAATTAATTCCAACTGATAAAACAATTCCATTTGAGGAATATAATAGAAAAGACCATTTTATTCCAATAGCAGATATAGTTTTAGATAGTGAATTATTTACATCTGGAAAAAAACAAGGAAATAAAAAAAGAAATACTTTAATTCAATTTGTTCCAACCATTTCAACTGAAGCTTTTAACAAAAAAACAGAATGGTTATATTTACTTGTAATTAATGGTATGATTGTTAAAATTGGTGGAACGAGAACTGGACTTAAAGGAAGGGTTGCATCTTATCTTTGCGGTCATCATATAGAAGAAAGAGGAAAATCTGGCGATTGCTCTAAAACAAATGGTTTTATTTATAACACATTTGAGTTTTACCTAAATTTAGGTTGTAAAATTCAAATGTATGGATATGAATTACCTAAAACCGAAATTACTATTGAAATTTTCGGTAAAGAAACAAAAATAACAGCACAAACATACCATGCTTATGAAAGCACATTTTTGGAAGATTATAAAAAAATTTATAACAAATATCCTATATTAAGCGACAATTGCGACCCAGATTACAAAGAATAATTTTATACATAAATTTACAGATTATCACAAATATATTCAATTTCTTCTTTTGTAATGTTAAAATAATTATATAGTTCTTGATGATTTCCAGAATATTCTATGGTTGGAATAGGAAAACTTTGTAATATTCTTATATTGTTAAAATTTCCCCAACGACAAATATTATTTATAAATACATATAAGGGATGCTGTAATATTTGTAAATATTTTTTTGCTTGTTCTTCATTAGAACATATTATAAATACGATTGATTGTGTCATTCCACAATTATCAATAAATACACTATACTTATCTGTTGTTGATATAAATATTTTATATCCTTCTTGAAATTTATGAGGTCTCGATGAATATACGGTTTGACTTGGTGTATGAATTAATTTGTATTTAAATTGTTCTGTTTTTTCATCACGAATAAATTCCGCCTTTGTATATTTATGTAAATCACTACTGGTTTTAACCTCAAATTTTGGTAGAGTTGTATTATCAATTGTTTTTGATAATATATTTTGAACCATTTGATTGTATAATAATGGAATGTATTTGCGCTGTTTTGATATGACTGAACTAACATATTCTTTTTTCTTCCATATTCCAGAAACATTAATATTTTT
>SXGQ01734367.1_pt1 | contig 11094 bp, 11 predicted proteins | sample 3178371 | NCBI WGS metagenome assembly SXGQ01 (sample SAMN11356859, study PRJNA531348) | freshwater metagenome | isolation source: freshwater sample F1-20 | place: China: Fuxian Lake, Yuxi | collected 2017-12-25 | reverse complement strand
GGTGCGCGCCGCCAGCTCAAGGGCAGGGCTGTCGGCCTGGGCAATGGCCAAGGGCAGATCTGCGGGGTCTACACGCGGCGGCCAGGGCAGGTCGCTTTGGTCCACTTGCGCCATCTCAACCAGATCACGCTGCAATAAAAATTTGCCGCACCGTCGCTTGTTGGTTCGGTTTCAAGACATTCACTCCTTGGCCTTCCCTCGGGGAAGACCGGATCTCGTGTCCTGCCAACAGGTGCCGGCGGCGCCAGCGTTTACCCCCTGTCCCCGATCAACTCAGGTGGGGGAGTTTGACGTGGCCATAAGTGGGGGAGTTTGGGTGGCCATCGGGGGAAATTGCTAAGCTGGAAAAGCGTTGCAGAGCTCGCCCAATGAGCCTCAATGCCCCAGGAGGCAACTATGAACCGACGAGTCGTAATTCCCGCTGCTGTGATGCTGATGTTGTCTGGACGCATACCACCTGACAATTTCCGCCGCACCCTCTAGGGGTCAAAAATTGCTCGGCAATCAACAGTCGGCCAAACTCATGCTGCCGTTCTAGCTTGGGAAAGCACTCGGGACACGCCGGCAATGATCATCTCAAGCTTGCCCAAGTCTTTATCTTCGAAGACTAGTGATTCGTTGTGTGACCGTACGACTAACACCCCAATTGGCTTGCTTTCTGAGCTGAGGATAACGGCCATATGGGCACGCCATTCTGGCGATCGAAATCCCTTCAGTGCATGTTCCCAATGCATGTAGTCCTTGATGACAATTGATTTTTTATGCTCCCAGACTTGCCCTGCTATGCCTTCACCAGGACGCAAGCTGAGCGTGTGGTGCCCAACGATTGAAAAGTTGTAAAAAGGTCTGAGCAAACCCTCGTTTTGATCCCAAAGAAAAATCGCCACCCCGTGAGCACAAAAGGTTCTCCTTACCTCTTCAATCAGGTAACCCATAACTGATGAGAAGTCGAGTGACCCATCTGGTAGCGTAGCCAAGGCCGAACTGGCAATCGCACGCCATTTCCCCCCTAGCTGATACCGCCCTGTCGCGCCGCGCGTCAAGTAATTGGCATCACAAAACTCCCTTAAGACCGGCACTAACGAACTCTTAGGACAGCTTATGGCTTTCGCAATGTCTGATAGCCCTAAGCCTTCTGGACTTGCAGCGAGCAGGTCAAAGATGAGAGTCAATCGCTGGGTGGATCTAGACATACCGGACCTTCTTATTTTGTTCGTATATACGAATTATATGTCATCTTAAAAGACCTATTGACACGGAAAAATTAATCGACACAATGATGCATCAGATCGTAGACGAGTTTCTAGTTCGCATATACGAATTAATTGATGATGGTGGAGACAGTCAAAAATGCCAAAGGCGCGCTTCAGCGGCGTATTTCCAATGCTTCCTTCTCCCTTTGACATCAATGGGAAAGTTGTGATGGGAGACATTGAAAAACTGACCAAACATGTGCTTGATAGCGGTGCGCATGGGGTAGCCGCCTTGGGGCTAGCAGGAGAAGCCAAGTACCTGACAGAGAGTGAACGAATGTCGGTCATTGAGTGCGTTGTTCGTGTTGCTGCTGGCGCACCCGTAGTAGCTGGGATTTCGACCGATACAACTGAGCAGGCATGTCGACTCGCTCGGCACGCCTCTTCTGTTGGCGTTGCACTGGTGATGGTCGCCCCGCCTGCCGCATCTGCCATGACAAGAAGCGCATTGACAGATCACTACCTAGCTATCGCAGAAGCTGCCTCTGGTGCGGGGGTGATGATTCAGGATGCACCTGGTTTCGTAGACGTAGATCTTGGGGCCGATTTCATCAGGCAATTGGCCACTGTTTGCCCGGCCATCCGCGCCGTCAAGGTTGAAGGTTCGCCCGTTGGCGAACGGATCGCAGATTGCGTCGATGCGTTGGGCGAATTGCAATTGCCCGTGTTTGGTGGAAACGGTGGCCTGCACGCCATGGATGCTCTGGACGCTGGGGCCACCGCAATGATGCCCGGCTGCGAATGCGTCGTCGAGCATGTCAAGTTATTTGAAACATATGCCGGCTTCAACAAAGACCGCGCTATTTTGCTTTATCAAAAGCTACTGCCGCTGTTTGCTTTTCAAATGCAAAACCTGAATTTCTACATCGCGTGCAACAAAGAGGTTCTCTGTCACCTCGGGTTGATCGGCTCAAGTTACATGCGTGCCCCAGGCCAACTTTCTGCACGTAGCAAAGTCGCGTTGATGCACTACGCAAGTCTGGCAATCGACCACTTCCCGAAACACCCATTTTCCCTAACCATCAAGGAGACAACATGACTCATGACAATAATCGCAGGCAATTCCTGAGCACAGCAAGTGCTTTCAGCGCTGTAGCTTTCACATCAGGATTGCCACTGCTTGCCCACGGCCAGCCCGTCGAGCATGTTTTCAAGTTCTCCCACGGTGAGCCTGCCGACAGCACGATGGGGAAAAGCGCAGATTTTTTTGCAGCCACACTTGCAAAGCGCTCGAACGGGCGAATCAAGGTAGATGTCTTTCCTGCTGGGCAGCTTGCAGGTGGCGGAGACGTTCGCCTGGAACTGGAACGCGTCCAGCTTGGCGTTATCGACATTACCTCCAGCGCCGGAACGCTTTATTTCACTACTTTTGATCCGCGTTTCAACATCGTCCAGCTGCCGTATCTATTCCGCGACGACGCCGCCTATCTTCGCTACATCCGCAGCGCACCCAGTGCGCAGGCAATGCTTACTGCTGTTGAAAAGCAGGGTTTCAAGGCGCTAACGTTCTGGCCTCGCCCATACCGTCAGCTAACCAACTCCAAGCGCTCCATACGCACGCCTGCTGACATGAAGGGATTGAAGGTACGCCTACCGCCAGTTGAAATCCTGATCGACTCCTTCTCTGCATTCGGTGCTTCTCCCGTTGCAATGGCCTATGCAGAGCTATATACCGCCATGCAAAACGGCACAGTTGACGGTCAGGACAACGCAGTTGAAGCGATGTGGTCTAGCAAGTTTTTTGAAGTACAAAAGTTTCTGACGCGTATCGATTACGCACGTGACGCGCTGATGCCATCCATGAACAAACGCAAATTTGATGCGCTAGCACCTGATCTACAAAAAGCAGTGATTGATTCAGCAGTTGATGCGGCCGCTTTCCGGCTCGAATACGACCGTTCAAACGAACAGAGATTTCAGAAACTGCTGGTGGAAAAGGGCGTTCAAGTCACGGTACTTACGTCGGCTGAGAAAGAAGCTTTCAAAGTAGCCAGCAGGCCGGTGTACGACAAATGGTCCGGCAAGCTAGGAAAGTCGTTTTTTGATCAAGTAGTGGCTGAGGCCAGCCTGTGAGGGTTCCGGTATGAACAGCACTGCATCGCCCTACAAGCTCAAGAGTCGGACGGGCCTGATGTTTGAGACTGTCCTTGCATTGCTGTTGGCCGCGATTGCGACCATACTTATTGCTGAGGTTGTGTTCAGGTACTTTCTGAATCACTCGCTTTTCTGGGTTGAAGAACTCAGTCGCTTCCTGTTCCTGTGGTTGGTATTTTTGGGTATTGGGATGGCGTTTAGCAAGTCTATGCATTTCGCCATGCACACGCTCGTCGATGGGCTACCTCAGCAATGGCGACGCGCAGCTGGTTTGATAGTCTGTGCAGCTATTTTTCTGACGGCGCTGTTATTTACTTTTGCAGGCTGGGAACTCGCATGGTTTGCGCGACAACAGACCTCCCCCGGCCTGGGTCTGTCGCGCCTCTGGTTTTATTTGGCTATTCCAACCGGGGGGATTTTAACGCTCATCAGCCTGCCTAGCTTGATACGCCAAGCCTGGAACGCCGGTCCTTCGCAAACTTCCCCCGCCCAGGAGGGACTTTGATGATTACGACTTTGATCATTAGTTTTGCGTTTCTACTGCTAACAGGAGTTCCAATAGCTGCGGCCATGGCCCTGTCTGCAGCCCTCGCGTTTTTGATCGGCGGCACAGTGCCTTTGATGGTAGTTGTACAAAGTATTTACTCGGGAATGGATTCGTCGCTCTTGCTGGCGGTACCCCTGTTTATTTTGGCAGGCAGCCTGATGGAGGTGGGAGGAATCACTCGGCGGATCGTAGCTTTTGCCAGTGCGCTGGTTGGTCACTTACGGGGCGGAATTGGGCAGGTGACTGTCATAGCTGAAATTTTCTTCTCGGAAATTTCAGGCTCGACCACTGCAGACGTTACTGCACTGGGCTCGGTGATGACACCAGCGCTTGTTCGGGCCAAATACGGCAGGGGAAGGGCAGTGGCCATCGTCTGTGCATCTGCAGCCATGGGAATTCTTGTGCCGCCGTCCATTGCAATGTTGGTACTGGCGTCCATTTCAAATCTGTCCGTAGCTGCATTGTTCATGGCCGGATTTCTGCCTGCTTTCACAATGGCAGCGTTGATCATGGTATTGATTTACTTCCAGGCGAAGCGTGAGAACATTCCAATCGAAGGGAGCTTTTCTGGCGTTACTTTGGGCCGTACCTTTTTGGATGCATTGATAGCCCTTGGCATGCCTGCTATTATCTTTGGCGGCATCCTTGGCGGTATCTTCACAGCAACCGAAGCCGCAGCTGTTGCTGTGTTTTACGGTCTCATTGTGGGTGTCTTCATCTATCGTGAGATAAAACCACGCGACCTGTTTGGCATTTTTGTCAACTCGGCTTTACTGACTGCCACGGTTGGATTCATCGTCGGCGCAGCAAGTATTTTTGCGTTTGCGCTGGCGTCGGAACAAGCACCGCGAATGATGAGCGATGCCATTCTCTCCCTTTCGACGAACCCTGCTTTTTTTATGGCAGTAAGTATCGTCCTGTTCCTGCTCATAGGCATCATCCTCGAAGGCTTGCCTGCGGTAATTGTGCTTTACCCGATCCTTCAGCCGATAGCGGCCAAGCTTGGTATTGACCCGCTTCACTACGCAGTCGTAGCGACCGCGACGATCGGTATGGGCATTTTTGTGCCTCCCTTGGGCATCGGCTTTTTGATCGCTTGCGGGATTGGCAAGATTACCCCGTCTCAGGCGGTCCGCCCTTTGATGCCGTACCTGATTGTTCTTGGCTTGGGTATTTTGCTGATTGCTTTCATCCCCTGGATAACGCTGTCAGTTCCGCGTGCGATGGGTCTGTATTGATACGACTTGGACGCCCCCCTGAATACATCAAAGATCACCGATATTCGCGCTTTTGTTATCAAAAGCTCTGATGCCGGCGGCGACTACATGTCGCAGGCGCAAGGACACTGGATCATCGATAGCGTTATCTCCAACCCAATGTCAGGCTATCCGGACTACCGTGAAAAGCGTTCAAGCTGGGGCATCGGCGTTTTAGGCAGCATTGTGGTGGAAATTGAAACTTCCGATGGGTATGTCGGGGTCAGCACAGGATTGGGCGGTGAACCCGCATGCTTTTTGATCGAGCGTCACTTTCGCCGTTTCCTGGTCGGACAAGACCCACGTGATATCAATCGTATGTGGGATCAGATGTTCAAGTCCAGTCTGCCGTATGGACGCAAAGGGCTTGCCCTTATTGCGATCAGCGCTGTTGACATCGCTCTTTGGGATCTGCTAGGACTCTTGCGCAATGAGCCTGTCTATAAGCTCATAGGCGGTGCAACGCGCAACTCGCTAGCGCTCTACTGCACAGGGCCAGAACCAGCCATATACAAAGATCAGGGTTTCCTGGGCGCCAAAATCCCGCTTGCTTATGGACCGTCAGACGGAATTTCAGGGCTACGCAGAAACGTAGAAATGTTTCGGGCGGCCCGGGAATCAGTTGGGCCGGATTTTTTGCTCATGGTCGACTGCTACATGTCGCTTGATGTGCCTTATGCGATTGATCTTGCGAATGCGCTTATACCAGCAGGCGTTTATTGGATAGAAGAGCCTCTACAGCCGGATGATTTCGATGGTCACAAGCTGCTGAAATCAGCGATGCCAACAGTGCGTTGGGCAACAGGGGAGCATGAGTACACCAGATTCGGTTTTCGAAAACTAATTGAGAATCGTGCGGTAGATATTCTGCAACCTGACTTGATGTGGGTTGGGGGACTGACTGAGACTTTGCGTATTGCAGCGATGGCGTCTGCCTACGACATTCCAGTTGTGCCACACGGCAGTGGTGCGTATAGCTACCACTTTGTAATGTCACAGCCGCAGATTCCGTTTTGCGAGTACGTCAACACCAGCCCAGGAGGGGATCGGATAGAACGCGTTTTCGGTTCAATGTTTGCCAACGAAGTTCTGCCCGTCGATGGGCGGATCTGCCTGAGCGACAAGCCGGGCTGGGGCCTCACCCTTGACCGCAGTGCTGTTCAGCTGGTTCGGCCATACACCGATTCTGGCTCAACGCTATAAAAACAATATGTTTACGAATTCTATTTCAAACCCAGGACTTTTATGAAAATTACAGGCGTTAGAACGCGCGTTTTTGAATGGTCAGGCAAGACTATTGCGCCACAAGCAAATTTTTGCACCACTGCAAGCGACTTGCTGGATGAAACCGGTGACGCCCTGAGCTCATTCCGGTTTCACGGCTGGCTTGTTGTTGAAGTAGAAACTGACGCCGGCATCGTCGGCATTGGTAACGCCGCGCTCGCGCCACGATTGACAAAGCACGCAATTGATCTCTACCTTAAACCGCTATTGTTGGGTGAGAACTTGTTTGACTACGAGTATTTGTGGCAAAAAATGTATCGCCGCACGCTTCCCTTTGGACGCAAAGGTGTCGGCATGGTGGCCATCAGTGCTGTTGATATCGCCATTTGGGACGCCATAGGCAAAGCCCTCAAATTGCCAGTTTTCAGGCTTCTGGGCGGTCGCACAAAACGCAGCATTCCAGTTTATGCAAGCAAGTTGTACAGCCAGCCACTGGATGCGCTGGCGAAAGAGGCTCAGTCATACAAAGACCAGGGCTTTCGTGCCATGAAACTGCGATTTGGCTGGGGTCCCAAAGACGGTGCTGCTGGCATGCGCAGGAATGTCGAACTGGTGCGATGTGTGCGCGAAGTTGCAGGGGACGACATTGATGTCATGGCTGATGCGTTCATGGGCTGGACTGTTGACTACACGCGACGCATCATGCCCATGCTCCAGCCTTTTGGATTGCGGTGGCTCGAAGAGCCCGTGGTTGCAGACGATATTGGCGGTTACGCAGAACTTCGGGCGCTCAATCAAATTCCAATCGCAGGCGGTGAACACGAATTTACGCTAGCGGGAATCAGGCAACTAATAGAAGCCCGTGCAGTTGACGTTATTCAGTTTGATACCAATCGTGTTGGTGGCATAACCCAGGCAGCCAAGATCGCCGCCCTGGCCGAAGCTTTTGACGTGCCAGTGATTCCGCATGCTGGGCAAATGCATAACTACCACGTGGTGATGGCGAGCGTCAATGCGCCGATGGCCGAATTTTTCCCACGTTCTCCTGTAGAGGTGGGCAATGAGTTGTTCTGGTACCTGTTTAAAGGTGAGCCTGAAGCCCAAAACGGTTATATAGATTTAAGTGACGACATTCCTGGACTGGGACTTGAGCTTAACGAGGAGTCGTTAAAGGATTTCGAGGCCATCGAGTAAATCTCACCTCAATGCGTCACCGCGTGTTTCAAGCTTGGGTACACGTTAAAAAAATATCAGGAGCAAATCATGACTGGTTTAAATAACAACCGATTTATCGGACGCTGCGCAATTGTTACTGGGGGCGCCTCAGGGATTGGCTTGTCTGTAGCAAAACGACTTGCCGCAGAAGGAGCACATGTAGCTTTGTGGGATCGCGATACCTCACAGATTGAAAAATCAGTTTTTGACATGCAGCCAGCCAAAGTCATTGGCTTGACAGTAGACGTCGCCAACCCGGACGCCGTTGAGGCAGCAGCAACAAGCACTGCTAATCAGCTGGGCAAGATCGACATTCTCATTACAAGCGCAGGCATCACCGGTCCGAATGTGCCGCTTTGCGACTATCCGGTTGATGACTGGAAGCGCGTAATTGACATCAACCTGAATGGCCTGTTTTACTGCAACCGTGCGGTTGTACCGCACATGATGGCAAACGGCGCCTATGGGCGCATTGTTAATCTCGCCTCGGTTGCAGGCAAGGAAGGTAATCCTGGCGCTTCTGCATATAGCGCCTCTAAAGCAGCAGTCATTGGGTTAACCAAGTCGCTTGGCAAGGAACTGGCAAAAACCGATATCCGGGTCAACTGTGTTACTCCCGCAGCGGTAAAGACCGCTATTTTTGAGCAAATGACGCCGGCTCACATCGATTTCATGCTATCCAAAATTCCTATCGGTCGCTTTGGCACGGTCGATGAAATTACTTCTTTGATCTGTTGGATCGCAAGCGAGGAATGTTCCTTCACTACGGGAGCAGTTTTTGACGCATCCGGTGGTCGTGCCACCTACTAGGAGCCTGGGCGGCAGAAGGTTTTGATCTGTCGCGCAAAGTGATGTGTTGCGTTTGCTCTTGCTAACGTGGCTTTGGCGCGCGCCAACAGTGGAATGTCGATCATTTTTCCTTCGAAGTCGATGGTTCCGACGCCGGAGCGTATGGCCGCCTCGTACGCATCAATCAGGCGACGCGCCGTTCCGACTTCCTCCGCCGAGGGTGTAAAGGCCGTGTTTGCCAGCTTCACTTGACCAGGCGTAAGGCATGTTTTTCCAACGTAACCAAGGTCTTGCCCGCTCGCAGCATCTTGCATGAAAAGTGCGTCGTCCCGGATGTCTACAACAGCCTGGTCAATGGCAAATATATCGGCCGCACTAGCCGCCATAACGACCAACGAGCGGGCGGTCATCACTTCCTGGCCACCACGAGTGCGGCGCCCTCCGATATCTGCTGCGAAATCTTCTGCTCCGAAGAACACACCGACAAGCGGATCGCCGAACGCGCACAGCTGGGGGGCTGCCATCACGCCGCGGACAGATTCGATACCCGCGATGACTTTCGGCTGCTTGCCCGCTTTGTCTTGGCGCTGCATGAGATCCACTAAATGCTGCAGTTGCTCCATCCGTTCAAGTTTGGGTATCACTATGGCATCGGCGTTGCATTCCAAGACTACGCGTACATCATCATCGTGAAACTCGGTGCCGGGCACGTTTACGCGTACGGCGAGCATCCCCTTGAGGCTCGCATTTCGTAACTCGTCGATAGCCTGCGCGAGACCACGACGTGCAGAGAGTTTTTCTGCCACGGGTGTACCGTCTTCTAGATCGATGACACAACAGTCCGCACCGAAACGGGGAAACTTGGCCAGCAGGTCTGGGCGATTCGCAGGCGCGAAGAACAGAGACCTAATCATAAAATTCGGCTAATCATTGAACCATTCGCAGACCTCATCGAGATCTGCGCGCGCTGTGCGGTAGGCATTTAAAGGGGAGGCCTTGTCCTCCTTCCCGAATGAAACCCCACAAATAATGTCAAGGTTGATGGGAATTGAGAAGTGCGCGCGCAGCACCTCTGATTGAGTAGCCAATGCAGCTTGTGGGATCGCCGCGATGCCCAGTGCCTCGGCCGCGAGCAGCAGGTTGGCGATCCATCCGCCGCAGTCCACGGCACCATAGGTGCCGAGATAGCGCGGCGTCGCCAGAACCAACACGTGAGGCGCATCGAAGAACTCGAAATTTCGCAGGGACTGGCGTGCAGAGGCCTCACGGTCCCCTTTAGCCACGCCCGCGGCGGCATACAGTTGCAAGCCGGATGCACGCCTACGCTCAAGGTGCGGTCCTTCGTACGTAGGCGGGAATGGGAGGTCCGACTTCGCACGGCGTGTTGCCACAGCTGCAGACAGGGCTTCACGCAACTTGCGCGTGCTATCGCCACTTGCTACGAACACACGCCAAGGCTGCGTATTGCACCAGGAGGCTGTGCGCTGCGCGATGCGCAGCATCTCGACGATCATCTCCTGAGGCAGTGCGTCTGCCAGGAAGGCGCGGCAGCTGTGGCGCTGGGTTAGCAACTGCTTTAAGGTCTGTGCCGCATCAGGGTGCGCATACTTATTCAGGCTGCATCCCCGCATCTTTGACCTTCTCGCCCCATGCAAGTTTTTGGTCGACGATAAACTTCGCGAATTCCGCGGTTGTGCTTGGAAAGGGGTCCAGGCCGAGCTCTTCGAATCGCTTGATAACCTCCGGTTTATTCAGCGATGCAGCGAACACGGAGTACAGTTTAGTGACGACGTCAGGCTTGAGCCCAGCCGGTCCCACAAGTCCGCCCCAGGCCACATAAGAGAAGCCCGGAAACGTCTCTCCCAGTGCCGGAAGGTTCGGCATCAGCTTGGAGCGTCGATCGGCCATGACAGCCAACGGACGCAAACGGCCTTGTTTAATTAGAGACTGGGACGATGCCATATCGACGAACATCGCATCGAACTGGCCTCCGATCAGATCGACCATCGCAGGCGGCGTACTTTTGTATGGAACCGAAAGGGCTTCGAACTTCGCGGCTTTCATTAGATGGGCATTGGCAACCTGACCCGTGGCGTTTCCATAGCCGAGCGCGAGCTTCTTGCCGGATTGCGCTTGCTTCAATAAGTCCTCGATCGTCTTGATCGGGGAGGTGCCGCTCACCACAAGGATGAATGGGAAATCCGTGGTCCGTATGATGGGCGTGAAGTCCTTGGTTGGGTCGTAGTTGATCTTCTTCATGAGCCAAGGATTCGCCGAGAAGGCGGAGCTAGTGACGAGGAGCAGGGTCTGCCCGTCTGGCGCGGATTTCGCTACCATTTCAGATGCAACCGCGCCATTTGCTCCGGGCCTGTTTTCAATGAGGACAGTTGCGCCATCAAGGCTTTTCTGCACGTCCTCTATGAGGGCGCGCGTCATGACGTCCGTGCCGCTACCTGCGGAGAACGGAACGACTAGGCGGATCGTGGAGCCTTTCTGCGGATAGGCTTGTACCTGAGCCTGGACGGCGCCGGTACCGTACACCAAAGTGGCAGAGGCAAGGCAAAGAATTACTTTTTTGAAGTTGGACATTGTGTCTCCTTATTGTGTTTAGTAGGACTTGGGAAGGCCGAGAACCTTCTCGGCAATGAAGCACAGAATCAACTCGGGGCTAATCGGCGCGATGCGCGGGATCATGCATTCGCGCAGGTATCGCTCG
>SXGQ01823674.1_pt1 | contig 11095 bp, 10 predicted proteins | sample 3178371 | NCBI WGS metagenome assembly SXGQ01 (sample SAMN11356859, study PRJNA531348) | freshwater metagenome | isolation source: freshwater sample F1-20 | place: China: Fuxian Lake, Yuxi | collected 2017-12-25 | reverse complement strand
GAATACATTAGTGATGAAGGATGGTAAAATTGGTGTTGGTACTGCAGACCCATCGTACAAAGTACATGCATATGCGGCAGCAGATACTAGTATTGTTGCTGAAACAACAGGGCAAAATGCGGTTAGATTACAATTAATTAACGAAGAAAGGACATTTATATTAACTAATAATCCGGGTGACGACTTGTTGTCATTCTATTATGCAGGTGCAAATAGAATGCAATTTAATACAACAAATCAATGGTTCAATGCCGGAGACACCGGATTTGGAACCACATCACCAGCACATAAAGTTGATGTAAATGGTAACATAAGAATTAACCAATCGGTTGCATATCTATATTTCACAGCAACAACAACAAATAGATATCTCGCATATAATGGTGCAGACACATATTGGAGAGCGGATGGGGTTCATTATTTTGAAAAAACATCTGGATATAAAGGAACATGGGATGCAAGTAGTAATTTAACAGTTAATGGTACAATAACAGAATCTTCTGCCTTAAGATATAAAGAAAATATAAATCCTCTTGAAAATTCATTAGATAAAGTTTCAAAATTAAGAGGTGTTAGTTATGTTAAAAAAGAAACTGGTCTTAAAGAGTTTGGTTTTATTGCTGAAGAAGTAAATGAAATTATTCCAGAATTGGTTTTAAGAAATCCTGAAGGTGAAATCGAATCTGTTGCTTATGGTAGATTTGTTAGTGTTTTAACAGAGGCAATTAAAGAATTAAAAGCAGAAATAGAAGTTTTAAAGCAAAATAAATAATGGCATCATTACAAAATACAACCGTAACAACATTTAATGCAACAACATCAGCATCTGCAAGTTCAATTTTAAATAGCGCGGTTGGTTCAGTCCAACAGTGGGCTGGTTATGTTGGTGTGCCCACGCCATATTATGAACCATCAAATAATTTTGTTAATTTAATTGGTAATAATAATGGATATGCTTGGATTATGGGTTATGTTTCAATACCCGCAAATCAATCATATAATAGTTGTCATGACTTTTGGTTTGCACTTTCTAGATATGGGATAAAAACAACATATGCCGCCACTAATGATGGATTAATGGGATTATCACATTATCAAGATCCTAATAATGCCAATATAAATTATTTAAGAATTACAAATAACTATAATGCATCTTGGGCGTATGGTAATTACCATGTGTGTGTAACCGTTTTTACCGGCAGTGCAAATAACTCGGTCATATCATCAGTCTTAACAAGAATTAATTAATATGGCAACACTACTAGCATCAACAGTGAATGGGACGTTAACAGCATCAACTAGCATAACATCACCAAAACTCTTACAAACATATTCAACACAACAATTTAAGGAATATGTTGGTAGTGCATCAATCCCTAGTTCGGTGAATAATCCCACAAATTATATTGATTTATTCGGTAATGTTGGGGTTCACGAAAGAATGCTTGGCTACGTATCTTGGACTGTTTATCAATCACAAATTCATACCGGATCTTTTGTTTTTCAATTATCAGAATATGGATTGAACACATCAACATTAGTTTCTGGTGCAAATTGGTCAGTTTCAAGACATAATCCAACATATGGTACAAATTATATAAGATTTTTCAATACAGTTTGTTGTGAATGGGGAAATGGTACTTATTATTTTGTAGTTAGGATAACTGGGCTGGGTGGGCATTCATTTACATCATCATATTTAACAGAAAGAGTAAGATAATATGGCTAATTTAATAGGAACAAGCGCACCAACAATATCGGCAAGTCAAATAACATCACCATTAACTTATTTGAGTACGAGTAATGGTATGATTGAATACGCTGGTTCTATTTTTTTAAATAATGGCGCAACGGCCGATATAATAACAAATAATAGTGGTTATGCTAGAATGCTTGGATTAGGTTATTTTACCGCCGTCAGAAGCTCAACCTCATGGAGCTTTGGTATGTTTAGTTTTCAATGTTCAAGATATGAAACAACAGTATCGGGTATATTGTCATCCGATTGGGGCGGATATTCTACATCCGGTTATCAAAATCCAAGTAATGTTGATATAAATTCACTTAGATTTACAAATAGCTCTGGAGATAGTGGAACATTTTATTTCAATATTTTAGTACAAAACCATGTTTCCGTATCTTCATCAGTTTTAACAAGAATCAAATAATTATTATTATGATACATCCATTAGACGACGGAACAGAATTAATAAACCCCATGGACGGGACCCCATATACCGAAATTCAAAGATTTGGTTTTTTTACTGGTCTCCAAGAAGTTTTTGATACCCAATATCAAAGAGATAGAAAACAAGAATACCCACCTATTGAAGAGTATATAGACGGGGTTGTTAAAGGTGATCAAGACCAAATTAACGAGTATATTCAAAAATGTCTTGCGGTTAAGGCGAAATACCCAAAACCCAATAATTAATATTACCCCATAACTAATTCCCAAAGTATTTATAGATAAACTATAAATTAATGGAATTATACGGTTCGTTATCCAATATTTCGGGGTCAGTTTCAGCCTCGTATTTTACGGGTTCATACATAGGGGACGGTGCTGGTTTATATAATTTACCTGCAAGCGGTGTCACGGGGTTAAACCTATCCCAAATTGCATCAGGATCAGTTACAGCATCTGTTACACCCGATGGATTCAATGTTAATACATCAACATCAATTACAGGTTCATTAAACGTTAGCGGAACGGTTTTATCACAAACCACCCCACTTGTTTCTGGATCTCCACAGATCAATATAACAGGAACAACCGGTTATTCCACATTTAGTTCGTCAATTGCAACTACCGATTCGAATCAAGAATCAAGATTAAGCTCAATAGAAACATCAACAGGAAGTTTAAATAGTTTTACCTCTTCCATTGACACAACAATTAAAAACAAACTTAATAGTGATGGTGTCATATCGGGTTCATCTCAAATATTGAACGGATCAAACGTTGTATCAAGTTCAACTCAGGTTACGGCTTATGGTTTTGCAACAACCGGTTCAAATTTATATATTGGAACACAAACACATAGTGGGTCAATATTACCATCGGTAGATAACGCATACGATTTAGGTAGTGCAACATATCAATGGAGAGATGTTTATATTTCTTCAGGTTCACTTTATATAGATGGAACAAAGGTAATTGGAAGTACCGCACAAGAATTAACAATTACAACTGATACAGGTCAATCAATTAAGATTTTAGAAGGTACAACAGATTCAATCATTCTTCAAACTGCTGACGGGGATATCGAATTAAAATCAAGTGGAGATGGTGATATTTTATTAGACCCAACAAATGGTAAAATAACATTAAAAGGTACCGTTGAGGTGTTAAATGGAAATAAAATTCAATCTTCAGTTGGCGGCACACCAGTTGTGTTTGCAAATGATATTGTTGTATCAGGATCTATTGATATTACGGGCACAATTGAAGGAATTAATTTAACAGATTTTAGTTCTTCTCTTAATACAAGGTTAGGTAGTTTAGAAAGTAGTGCAGGAAGTTTAAATAGTTTTACATCTTCCACAAATTCAAGATTATCATCAATTGAAACTAGCACGAGTAGTTTAAATTCACACACATCAAGTGCAAATTCTAAATTTACTGCAATTGAGTCCGTTACAAGTTCATTTACATCTTATAGCGGAGCAACTGATGGTAGATTAAATGCAATTGAAACAAGTACCGGAAGTTTAAACACGTATAGCTCAAGTACAAATAGTAGATTAACATCTATAGAGACAAGTACATCTAGTTTAAATTCATTTACATCATCAATTAATACAACTATTAAAAATAAATTAGATGGTGACGGTGTAATATCTGGATCAGTTCAGGTTACATTATCTAACACTACTGGATATTCAACATTTAGTTCTTCCATAGCATCAACAGACGCAAGTCAGGACAGTAAAATAGATTCGTTAATAGGTAAAACTGGTTCATATGCAACAACTGGCAGTAATACTTATATCGGCAATCAAATTATTACTGGATCACTATATGTTTCACAAGATTTAGTAATTGGTGGATCTTCATCAATTCAACATATAAGTTCATCTGTTGTAAACATTGGTGATAATATTATAACAGTCAATGCTCAGAATCCTAGTATTCGTTTTGGCGGTTTAGCTGTAATAGATAGTGGATCTTCTCCACAAGTTTCTGGATCAATGTTATTTGATTCAGTGAACAATCAATGGATATTTGTTCATCAAAATCAATCACAAGTAACCTCTTCTGTATTATTAATGGGTCCTGAGACTTATAATAATTTGGGTGGGGAATCTTACATAACAGCTAATAGATTAGTTAAGAGTACGGGAATTGAACACCTAACTAATAGTAATATTAGTGACGACGGAACAACGGTTACAATACTTTCAAATGCGATTGTTAATGGAACATTTAGTGCAACTGGTACAACTATAGTTTCTGGATCATCACAAATAAATCACAATACAACAACAAATTATATCGCTAATGAACATATAAATCACACATCGGTTTCGATTAGTGCTGGAAATGGTTTAAGCGGTGGTGGCGATATATCTGCAACAAGAACTTTATCTTTAGATACTGCATCAACAACATTTACAAACGGTGTAAAAACCAAAATGAATACCGACGGTGTTGTATCCGGTTCATCACAAATAACGTATAGTGGAATATCAGGAATACCAAGTGGTATCGTATCTGGTAGTTCACAAGTATCATATCCAAGTTTAAGTAACATACCTTCTGGTATTGTTTCTGGTTCTGGTCAAATATCTTTTGGATCAATATCTGGTGTTCCATCTGGTTTAGTTTCCGGTAGTTCACAAGTATCATATCCAAGTTTAAGTAACATACCTTCTGGTATTGTTTCTGGATCTAGCCAAGTATCATATCCGAGTTTGAGTAATATTCCTGGTGGCATTGTTTCTGGATCGGGACAAGTTGATTTAACAGCAACAACAAATTACTCAACAGGAATTAAAACAAGATTAAATGCAGAGGGGGTGATATCTGGGTCATCACAAGTGACTGGTATTAGTAATGCACAATTAACAAATTCATCTTTTTATATTGGTACAACATCAATATCATTAGGTAGAGCATCTGCATCTCAAACATTGACAGGTGTTTCAATTGATGGTAATGCAGCAACCGCAACTAGCGCCACATCAGCGACTTCGGCATCCTCAGCAACAAATTCTACAAATGCTGGTTATCTTGGAACAGCAGACTTAAGAACAATAGCGCCAAATAGCCACGATACCTACAAATTAAAATTTGGTTTTACATCTTGGACAAATAACAACACATCACCATGGGCAGATTATTTACATTTACGTTCATACAGTGATAATAGTGGAGGTTCTGATAATTTGTTGATGTTTAAGAAGAGTGGGTTCGGTATGAGGTTATGGCAACAAACATACGGCTCAGCGACCGCATATTCTAGTTATGTTGATATTTTAGATTCTAGCAATCATTCGTATGCTGCAAATATGAATCAAAATGTAAGAACATCAGATTCACCCACATTTGCCGAAGTATACACTAATGGTTGGTTTAGAAACAATGAATCCGGTGAAGGTTTATATAATCAGGCAACTGGAATGCATTGGTACTCAGATTCCGCCAACTATTTGAATATGGGTGCCGGCCAAACTTATCATGGTATTAGATTTAGAGATAACCATGCTGGAACAATTAGAGGTTACCTATATTATAATAATAGTTCTGAAAAGGGATTTTTAAGTTCTACTGGTAATTGGTCATTAAGGGTTGATGACAGTCATAATACACAAATATATGGTTCATTAACCGTTGGTAATAGTACATCATCAGATATCTACATGACAGATACAGATGAGAACACTAGAAGACAGCATTGTAATAGTGGTAGAATTGGTTTCTTAAGTACTAGTAATAGCTGGGGATCATGGTGTGCAACCGATGGTAGTTGGTATAGTGATCAATCAATGAGGGCACCAATATTCTATGATTCTTCAAATACAACGTATTATTGTGATCCCAATTCTTATAGTTCATTCTGGGGAGTTGCAATTAGGGGTGACCAGAGCTCTACAGCGGTTGGCAATCAAATATTTTTTTGGGATTCTGGTGGAACAACAACATCTGCAATAGGGTTTAAAGCAAATGGTGGAAGTTTTACCAATCCAACAGGTAATGGAGATGGGTACAACACATATCTTACCATGGACACAGACGGTAGAGGTTGGGTATTTAGAAGAGGTACCGGTGGTTCTGATTTTACATCTGCGTATACCGCTGGATGGATTTTAAATAATGGTATTGCCCAATTTAATAGTAGTGTAAGGGCCCCGATATTCTATGACTCTAACGATACCGCATATTATTTAAATCCTGCTGGTGGATCTCGTTTAAGAAACCTTTATGTGGGTGATAGTGGGGATGATTGGTCCGATCCAGGGGGATGGGGAACACAAGTTCGTTTTAGTAATGGACCTCACGTTAAATTCGTTTTACATGCTAGAACACCTGGTATTGAGGCTGGTATGTATGTTCATACGCCCAGTTCAGTTTATATAGGTAGTTACACTTCGCATGATGTTAGTTTAATGTATGCTGGTAGTAGAAAAATGGGCTTTAACGCATCTTATATCTATACGGATGTCTATTTAGAAGCTGCGGGTTCATTAAGAGCACCAATATTTTACGATTCTAATGATACTGGATACTATATAGACCCCAATTCTACTTCAAGAATAAGTTCAATGGAAACTTTGAGTAGAGTTGTTATTGGTGGTAGATTTGATTATAATGCTTACAACGCAGTTGGTTCTACTAGATTACATTTTGGTGGTGGAGATGCTGATGCCGATGGTAACTATTATATTGGTACTAATTTAGAAAATTATGGTGGTAACTATACTAAATTAGACCTAAGATGGCACACGGGTATTAGAATGGGTGCACAACCCGGTTATGGTGGTATTCGCTTCTTTAATAATGAAGACCTTAGCAGTGTTTTATTTTCAATTGGTGCGGGTGACGGTAACGTAAGAAGTCATACCAATTTATATCCATCCGCAAGTGGTTCTTATGATTTAGGTAGTTCTAGTTTAAGATGGGCGAACGTATACACGAATGACTTACATTTAAGTAATGAAGGTAAAGATGGTGGAAATATTGTTGATGGAACTACCGGTAACTGGACAATACAAGAAGGTAATGAAAATCTCTATATAATCAATAATAAGAACGGTAAGAAGTTCAAAATAGATTTAACAGAAATAGTTTAATATGCCGTTATATGTTGGTTCGGGTACATTTGGTAATAGATCAATCACACCTGCGTCTGGAACATTATCAATTGGAAGCAATTTAGATATTTCTGGATGGAGCAGAAGAGGACAAGCAAACCCAATATTTAGAGCAAATGGAACAATATCCGATTGGAGATATGCAACATCTTCCGGTTGGAGCGGCGCTAGTGCTTGGCAATTATTAGACTCGAGAGTGGGATGGACGGTTACAGACAGAACAAGCTCGTTTAATACATCAAATGGTAGATTTACTGCGCCATCCGCGGGTTATTATCATTTTATGATGAGTCATTATATGTTGAACGATTTGGCCACCCCCTATAATACTGGCGAAGGATATGTTCATCCAACATTTTGGAGAAACGGAACATTGGCATGGAATAATGGAAACTCACCATATACAATTTATATGCATGGTGCCGCAGGAGGTAATTATTGCTCAAGTTGTGGTTATGCAGATGGTATTTGCTTATCTGCTGTTATGTATTTGGCGACTTCAGATTATTGTGATATTAGAATATATATGCACTCAAGTGTAACAAGAATTTACCCCGCTTATAGTGCATTTTGGGGTTGGAAAATAGGATAATAAAACTTATATTTATAAAAAAACAAAATTATGGCTCAGTACACAGTAACACTAAATGAAGCACAAGAAAAAGCTCTTAGATGGGTAGCAGCAGATCCACAAGACTGGATTGAAAATTTTGTGTTTGCAAGATGTCAATCAGCAATTGACGAAATTGTTAATAGTGAAATTCAAAAAAAATTAGCTGCTGGCGAAACAATATCCGGTACAAAAGAGGATATTGTTATGGCCGCAGACATTAAATCAGCGGAACAAAGAAACGCAGAATTTGATCCGTTAGGCCCTAGTCCAGCTATGGCAGACCCATTCCTTTAATTATGTCAGTTTACATAGGTAGTACTACATATGATGCAAGTTCAATATCGGGGGGCGTTTCACTCACCGGCAACCTCTATTTACCATCATCTTATGCAACATCAATAGGTTCACAACCAGCGTTTTATGCTGGCGGAAGAACGGGGTGGCTATATTCTAGTAGTTTCGGTGGTAACAATCAATGGGGGGAATTAGGCAGTGCAATGGCATGGTCGGTAACACAGCAAGGACAGGGTTCTTATGGATTTAACACGTCAACAGGTAGATACACAGCGCCAGTTGCTGGAAATTACTATTTTTATGCGCAGAGTTATTATTTAAATGATAGTAACAGTACCGCAAATTATTTGCATTTTCAAATAGCTAGAAATGGTAATGTTAGCTGGAATGTGGGTGGAAGAACCCCATATAACATTTATGGTCATGGAGAGAAGGCAAATTATTCCGATGGGATTAATATGTCCGCAATATTAAATTTAGGTGTTGGGGATTATGCGAGCATTATACCATATTGGGCGTCAGGTGGTAGTGGTAGACTTTATTCTGACCATTCATTATTTTGCGGTTATTTATTAGGATAAGATATGCCAATATACGTAGCAGATACAACATACTCACAAAGCGCCATTAATCAAAATTCTGGCACATATGATACTGCAGTTCAATTAAACGGTAGTTTAAGTGTTGGCACATATATGCGATCATCTGGTCAACCATCATTTTATGCAACGGGAACCGCAGGCAGCTGGTTATATTCTTCAAATTTTGGAGGTACAGCATGGAGAGAGCTTGGAAGTGCGATGGGGTGGGCTGTTTCACAAACTGGTGCCGGATCATATGGATTTAACACATCTACCGGAAGATATACCGCACCAGTTGCTGGTCATTATTATTTTTATGCACAAGCTTATTATCATAATGATACAAATGGAACTGCTGGGTACATTCATTGGTTATTCGCAAAAAACGCTAGTAATTCATGGAATGAAGGTTACACCCCATATAACATTTATGGACACGGATCAATAGCAAACCACGTTGATGGTATACACGTACATGCGATTATGTTTTTATCTATTGGTGATTACTGTAGTATTCAACCATATTGGGGCGGTACTGTAGGTAGATTCTATTCCGATTATTTTCTTTTCACAGGTCATTATTTAGGTTCTTATTAATTTTACAAAATCAATAAAATTATTTATATTTCTTCTATGAAGAAAGTAATAAATAATATTGTTATTGTTGGTGGTGGTTCGTCCGGATGGATAGCAGCATCGCTACTATCAAATCAATTTAAAAATAAAAAAATTACAGTAGTTGAATCACCAAATATACCAATTATTGGTGTTGGGGAATCTACATTAGCCAATATAAATCAGTTACTTGGTTTATTAGAGTTAGAGGATAAGGACTGGATGTCACACTGTAATGCCACATATAAATTAGCTATTAAGTTTACAGATTTTTATAAAAAGGGAGAATCTTTTTATTATCCATTTGGCTCGAAGGATTTATCAAATACTAGATTTGGTATTAATGATTGGTATATGATTAAATCACAAAATAATGACTTACCAGTTAATCATTTTTATGAGTCGTTTTATTCTTCAATGCCATTCATATATGATAACAAAATAAATAATAATAGAACAAATGAAATACCAAATTTTAATTTTAGATTAGATAGTGCATACCATATGGATGCAACACTATTCGGCGAATTTTTAAAAAACAATTATTGTAAAAAAAGAAATGTAAATTTAATTCAAAAAGATGTTAAAGAAATTTTAATTGAGGAAGATGGGTATATTAAATCACTTTTATTAGATGACGGTGAAGAAGTTTTTGGTGATTTGTTTTTAGATTGTACAGGTTTTCAATCACTCTTACTTGAAAAAAATATGGGGGTTGAATTTGAACCATTTACAGATCTATTACCGAACAACAAGGCATGGACTTGTCACGTTCCATATACAGAAACAGAAAAAGAAATGGAAAATGTGACCAATTGTACCGCAATCGAAAACGGATGGGTGTGGAACATTCCCCTTTTTAACAGAATAGGATCTGGTTATGTTTATAGTGATAAATTTATATCAGATGAACAAGCACTAGAAGAATATAAAAGACATTTAGATGGGCCAAATATGGTTTCTCATAATCCAAATAGATCCAAAGATTTAAAATTCAAACAAATCAATATTAGAACCGGGATACACAATAAAGTGTGGTACAAAAACTGTGTTGGTGTTGGGCTAGCATATGGGTTCATTGAACCATTAGAAAGCACCGGTCTTTTATTAGTACAAGACGTTTTAATTAAACTAACGGAAATTTTACAGAAAGAAATTGTGGGTAAATGGGATGTTGATTCTTTAAACTTTGTGTTTAAAAACAAAATGGACACGTTTAAAAAGTTCATTGCCTATCATTATGTTCTTTCATCAAGAAGAGATACAGAATATTGGAGAGACGTTACAGGAAATATGACATTAAATCCCGATTTATTGGAACTAAAACACTCTCCATCTGATAATTCAGCTGAATTTGCATTTAGTAAACTAGAAACCAATCAATTTAATAATGCGGCTGGCGGAACAATCGATATTTTTACTGGAATGCATCATTTTCCTTTTACAAAAATATCATTGGAATTAAGTAAAATAATTAGTGGTAATCCCGACCTGTCTTGGTTAAAACAGTTACAAGGATATTGGGATTTAAAAAAATATAATATTCAAAAAGTGGCAAATAATTCATTATCACATTATGAATATTTAAAAGAAAACATCCATAATAATACCCCACATATTATTATGGGTAAATTTAATATATGAACGATATAGGATTTGGAATTTTTTGTTTTGG
>SXGQ01774444.1_pt1 | contig 11095 bp, 8 predicted proteins | sample 3178371 | NCBI WGS metagenome assembly SXGQ01 (sample SAMN11356859, study PRJNA531348) | freshwater metagenome | isolation source: freshwater sample F1-20 | place: China: Fuxian Lake, Yuxi | collected 2017-12-25 | reverse complement strand
CAGCAGCAGGATCGGGGTCATCAACGAACCGCCACCGACACCCGTCAGGCCAACCAGCCAGCCGACTGCGAATCCAGCAATTATGTAACCAACTTCAATAGGCATGAGGAACCCAAAATCGAGGGAAAGGCACTATAGCAATGGGTTTTAATAAGTAAAAAGAACAAATAATTCTTTTTATATTCCATTTGGGAATATAGAGATGCCCGTCTTACTTGTGACTTAGTTGGTCTGATTAGCACTCGTGAGGAATCGAAGTGCAGCGCAGACCGGCGACATTTGGCAGGGGCCAGCAACGGTCTGGTTGTGTAAAGAAGCCAGATACAGAAGCAAGAAGATGAGCGCGGCACCGAGGATTTAGCCAGCCGCCAATGAATGCGTTCCCGGCTGGCTTGCCAGACAAAGGCGTCCAGAATTCCAAACTTGGCTATTGAACGCAGTAGGTGTGTCTCAATCCCGGAACTGCTCCACCACGCCAGCGTCCAACATGTGATCAATGTCTGTGTTGGAGTAGCCTACCGCCTCCAGAATTTGCACGGAATGCTGCCCAAGTTCCGGCGCGGGGCCGGGTTGCACCTTGTCAGCCCCTTCGATCTCGAACGGGCTATTGACGGTTCTGCTCGCGCCCAGTTTGGGATGCTGCATGGGGATGACAATATTGTTCGCCGCCTTTTGTCTGTCATTGGCCGCTTCTTCAAATGTTGGTACTGCCGCATGCGGCACATCGGCCTGTTCCAATTGTTGCAGCCAGTGCGCGAGTTCTCGCAGGGCAAAGGCATTGGTTAATTCGGCGATCAGAGTCGGCATATTTTCTGTTCTTGCCTCTGCGGTACTGAAGCGCGGATCAGTCACGATATCGGAGCGTCCGAGGGCGGCGCACAGCGGTGCCCAGTCTTTTGCAAAATTCACGATGCTGAGTTTGAGCAGTCGCTTGTCGCTGGTGGGATAGTGCAAGGAAGTAAAATTGAAGCCCTGGTCACGGTGTCGCACTTCGCGAAACTGCGCCCCACTGAGTTGTGCTTGCAGCAGCACCGAATTCGACCAGGCCCCATTGGCGAGCAGTGAAGAGGAGACCTTGCTGCCTTTGCCGGTCTGGGTGCGACGATAGAGGGCAGTCATAATCGCGGCAAACAAGGTCATGCCGCTGGGGTGGTCGCCCGAGCCAAAGGGAAAAGGCCGCAGCCAGCCTTCGAAGGGAAACACCGTGGTTTCAATGGCAGAGCGTGTCCAGTAACACACCGAATCGTAACCGGGCTTGTGTTTCTCATCGCCGTGTTCACCCCAGCCGGTTGCCAGGGCATAGATGATTTGCGGATTTATTTTCTGCACATCGCTGTAGCGCAGCTTCAGACTGTCTAATGCCCGCAGTCGGTGATTGGTGACCAGAACGTCACTCTGCGCAATGAGTTTGCAGACGGCGGCATAGCCCTGCTCGCTCTTCAGATCCAGTGCAATACTTTTCTTGTTGCGGTTGTCGATCTGAAACTGGTAGGGAAAGTCGCTGATTGGCATGCCGGGAATCTTGTGCCAGTCCCGATTGAGATCGCCCTTGCCGGGAGGTTCAACCTTGATCACCTCAGCACCAAAATCAGCCAGTACCACACAGGCTGACGGCGCCATCACCATGGTCACCAGTTCCAGTACCTTGATATCCGCCAGGAGGGTGCGGTCATTTTTCTCAGTCATGATAGGGCTGCTCTTTATTCTTGATCATCTCAGGAGAAGTTTTGCTGCGCACACTTATAACCCAACAACTGCAAGTTATAAACAGCGCTCCACCTGCAATTCCAGTTCTCAAGCAACTATCCATGATTCCAATACCTGCTGCTCCCTGTTCAGCGTCATTCTTTGTACGCTGTGAATACCTGTCGCTTTGTCCGCATTTCCAAGCCCATGCGCTGAATTGCCCAATCCAAAATTCACGTGGAATAAGGTAGACTTGCCACCTCGATATTGAGGAGTCTCCCGATGGAACACTTTGTTGAACAACTGATGGTCAGGTCGCGCTGGCTGCTGGCACCGGTTTACCTTGGGCTCAGTCTCGCGCTCATTGCACTCGCTATTACGTTTTTCAAGGAAGTATGGCATCTGTTCGATATGATCCTGTTCGCAGAGGAAGTCGTGGCAGAGGCAGATGTGGTGCTGATCGTGCTTTCGCTGATCGACATTTCACTGGTAGGCGGCCTGCTGGTGATGGTGATGTTGAGCGGCTACGAGAATTTCGTGTCAGAGATAGACACCAAGGACAGCAGCGAAAACCTGCGTTGGCTCGGCAAGATGGATGCCTCCTCACTGAAAATGAAGGTGGCCGCCAGCATTGTCGCCATTTCATCCATCCATCTGCTGCGCATCTTTATGAACATGCAGAATATCGAAAGCGAATTGCTCCAGTGGTACGTGATCATCCATCTGACCTTCGTGGCTTCGGCTTTTGCCATGGGCTCTCTGGATCGTATTACCAAGACTTGATGTTATGAAGAACAATGGACAATATATTTTTTCGTCCGCAAACTCCTATTAATGTTGTGATAGCAGGAACAGAGTGGCCAGAGTTAGCAGAACAGACATGGAAGCGTTCCTGGAAACAGAATTTCCCCAGGCGACTTTCGAGATCGAGTCCTTTGATGAAGATTCCGTCACGATCAGGCGCAGAATCGGCATCGAAGATCTGCGCCCTGGTGGCACAGTATCAGGCCCATCCATGATGAGCCTGGCTGATTGCGCCATCTATATCGCGGTGCTGCGAGAGATTGGCCTGATTGCTTTGGCTGTTACCACCAGTCTGAATTTCAATTTTCTGCGCAAGCCAGTCGCGAACAAGGACATTCTGGGTGTGTGCAAAATTCTCAAACTCGGCAAATCGCTTGCTGTTGGTGAAGTGACCATCTATTCCGAAGGCGACAACCGGCCGATTGCGCATTCGGTTGGCACTTACTCAAGTCCCCCGCAAAAATAGCCATTTATCTTGTCGACTTCACGGTGCTAGACTGCACCGCGAAAGACTGTTTCTTATTGAATAATCAGTCAAAGTGTCTGACTCCAGCAGCTTGATGTGCGGGTATCGGACAGTATCAAAAGGTCTGCTTTGTGCGTCATTCCAGTGCCGAACTGCTTTTTCCCCTGTTTGTCTCGTTGCTCGCTTGCCTGCATTCTGCATCCACCTTCGCGGCCACTGATGTGCGCCTTGCTGGCAGCTGGAGCTATCAATACAACGGTTCCACCGTAACCCTGAGTTCAACGCAGGTGAAAAACCATGCCAGTGGCGGCAATTCTGGCACCTTGCGCCTGGAACTCTGGGCTTTCGAGACTCCCTACAATGGTGGCGCCCTGCCGGGATACCGGCTGGCGACCTATCAGATGAGCACGCTCAATGGCGGTAGTTCACTGTCGAATATTGTCAGTGGTGCGGTTGCAGCGACTTATCCGCCAAACGGCACCTGGAATATTGCCCTGCTGCTCAGTGAATACAGTGGCACCACCTGGTTCACTGTGGACTTTGCGCGGACCACCAAAGGTCACACTCTTGTGTGCTCTGGCAACAACAATTGCGCCGTCGCCATCGCGAAATCCTCTGCCACAATCTCCGGCAACAGAAACAATTTTCAAACAAGCCAGAACGACACACTAAAATTGTCAGCCAGAATCGATGCGATGGAGTTTGCCGGCAAGCTCGCCGATCTCTTCATCAGTGTTAGCCTGGACAACAGCCCTCCTTATTACCTGAACCCGACGCTGGAGTGGACCAGCAATGCGGTGCCCGTTGTCACCAAGTTCCCAATGACGGATGTGGTCGCCGACAATTTCTACAGCCTGCCGGCGAATATTTTGCCGAAAGGCAATTACACATTTGGTATCCGCCTGACTGAATCGGTAACGAATCCCTCGGCATTGACTGCTGCCATCGCGGAAGGCACCAATACCATCGTCTTCAGTGATATCCCGGTAGTCACGTTCAATCCGCCAACAGTGGTGCCAGGCACTCCAAACTGGCAGGTGGGCGTGAAGAGTCAATTTGATTTCTCTGCCATAGGCAACGCGAACCTGTTCGGAGGCAATCCTCCCTACCATTTTCAGATGGACACTTTTGCCAGATTTCCGCCGATAGGGATCATTCTGGCACCCAATGGCGTGCTCAGTGGCATTCCGAAAACTGCTGGACTATCGACTCCCTTCACCGTTTGTGCTGTGGATCTCTCGGGCAATGTGGCGGTGAATGGAGCGCGGCGGCGGAGTTGCGCCTCGGTGCAAATCAATGTGCTCCCGGCCAATACCACACCATCGCCAAACCCGACACCAAGCCCACCGCCCAGCACTGGCGGCCCCCATCTCTATGCCAACTGGTCCTGCGGTAGTTCGTCCCAATGCGCCACTGTTATGAACGGTACGCACGGTGCCACCGGCCCCTTCTGCTCGGTGTCTGATTGCGATGCCTGGGGCAACAAGTTCAGGACTGCTGCTGGCTACAGTTGCTCAACCTCGCCGGGCCCGGGATTGCAGGCGATCGCGGTCGGGGCCAATGGCCAGTGCAATGTCGCGGGCACAGACTTTTAGGCAGCATGTGGCGCGGATCTTGGTCGGCGAGCGTCGCAAAAACGGGATTTCGCCTTGCCAAACAGCCCTCGGGCGCCTATCTTTTGGCCAATAATAATAATTACACTCGGGGCCCTGATTAGAGGGTCTGCGGAGGGCGCAATGCGAGCACCCATGCTGGCATCGTTAGAAACCCGGCCACTGTTGCTAATCACGCTGCTGACGCTGTTCAGCACGCCATCACTGTTTGCCCAGAACGAAACTCCGAATGTCTTTACCCATGCGATTCGCCCAATCATGGAGCGAACCTGCTGGAACTGCCACAACGAGCAGGTAAAGAGCTCGGGGCTGGATCTCAGTTCTCGCGAAGGTGCCCTCGCCGGTGGCAGTCGCGGTCCGGCCATCGTACCTGGCAATGCAGAAGCCAGTCGGCTTTATCGCCAATTGGCAGGCATCGAAGGCCCAGCCATGCCTCTGGGCGTGCCCCTCACCGCGGCTGAAATCGACGCGGTCAAAAACTGGATTAACAGTGGCGCTGAGTGGGATGCCGGTGGCACCCGCGTGGTGGCGGGCGACCAATTCTCAGCTTTTGCAACCGAGGTGCCGGATTCTGCTCGCGATTACTGGGCCTTCAAGTTGCCCGTGCAGGACGAACTTCCAACTGTCAGTAACTACGCCCATCCGATTGACCGCTTTCTCGAAGCAAAGCGTCAAGCCAGCGGTGTTTCTGCGGCACCTCGCGCGGACAAACTGACTTTGCTGCGCCGTGCCCACCTCGACCTCACCGGCCTGCCACCTACCATGCAGGAGATGACAGCGTTTCTCGCTGACGAATCACCGGATGCGTGGGAGAAACTGATCGACAATTTGTTGGCTTCGCCACATTACGGCGAACGTTGGGGTCGGCACTGGCTGGACATTGCCCGTTACGCAGACTCTGATGGCTACGAGCAGGATGTTGATCGTGCCAACGCCTGGCGCTATCGCGACTATGTGGTTAACGCATTTAATGGTGACAAACCCTACAAGGACTTTCTCATCGAGCAAATCGCCGGTGATGAACTTGATGAAACTACCCACGACACCCGCATTGCCACCGGATTTTTGCGTGCAGGACCGCGGGTAAATTTTCGCGAAAAAGACAACCCCGAACGCCGCTGGGACTATCTGGATGATGTGATTGCCACCGTCGGACGCGGTGTGCTGGGCATCACCGTGCATTGTGCACGCTGCCACGATCACAAATTCGATCCGATTCTGCAAAAAGACTATTACAGTTTCACCGCGGCATTGTTTGGCTATGTCGAAACTGATTATCCCATGCTGCCGGAACAGCAGGCAGAGGAATATCTGGCCAAAACTGACGCTTTGAATGCGCAAGTGTCAGCTGTGCGGGAACAAATCCGCAGCCTCGAACAACCCTATGTGGATACGTTGAAAATTGAGCGCATTCGCCGTGACTTTCCACAGGACGTCTTGAATGCCGTGCTGACTCCAGAGGATGCCAGAACCAGCGGGCAGAAACTTTTGGCGGCGCAGGTGTTGACTCTGGGTGTGCCTGCCGACCAGGTCGACACCCGCATGTCCGAGACAGACAAGACAGCCCGACAGCGATTGCGCTCACAGATTGCGGACATCGAAAGTCTGCGCCCTGAAGCACCGCCAATGATCGAGATTGTCACCGACGGTGACTATCGTTACACACCGGATCGGGCTGGTGATGATGTGCTGGGCTGTCCAGAATGTCGAATTAAACCGGACGCGCCTAGAAGCTTTTTGCACACAGGACCGCAGCCCTATGAAGTGCCACCTGCTCCGTTCCTGATTCGCGGTGACCCTTTCAGCCCTGGTCCGGAAATGCAACCGGCATATCTCACTGTAGCCACTTACGGCGAGCCAGTAACCGAAATCCCGCGGCCGAACGGCAAAACTTCCGGCCGTCGTCTGGCTCTGGCTCACTGGATTGCGTCTGAACAGAATCCGCTGACTGCTCGCGTCTGGGTGAATCGCGTATGGCACCACCACTTCGGTCGCGGCATTGTCGCTACTCTGGATAACTTCGGTCGAGTGGGAGAGCCCCCGACTCATCAGGAATTGCTGGACTGGTTGGCTGTGGAATTCGTCAACAACGGCTGGAGCACGAAGCAATTGCATCGGCTGATGATGACCTCTGAAGCTTACCAGATGGCTTCGACTTTTGATGACGCAGGCAATTCAGAGAAAGATCTGGAAAATCACACGCTGTGGCGCTTTCGTCCGCAACGACTGGAAGCTGAAACGATTCGTGATGTCATCATGGCTACCAGTGGCGGCATCGATCTGGCCGTCGGTGGTAAACCTGTCTTCCCTTATATTCCCCAGGAAATTCTCGACACCGCCGCGCTCTTCGGTCGCTGGGACAATCAGGTTGATGGCCCCGAGGTGTGGCGCCGCAGCATTTATGTCTATCGTCGCCGCACACTGAGTTTTCCGTTTTTCGAAACCTTTGATCTGCCAGATCAAAATATCACCGCTGCCGCGAGGAATACTTCGACAGTCGCTCCCCAGGCGCTGACGCTGCTGAACAATCCTTTTGTGCTGGGGCAGGCGCAGTTATTCGCCAATGCAATCAGGGAGAGGGCTCCTTACGACGCCGGTCAACAGGTTGAACTAGCGTACCAGATGGGGCTGACCCGATCACCGACTGCAAGCGAAATGGAAATTGGCCAACAACTCGTAGCCAGCGGATCGCTGGAAGACCTTACACACGTCATATTTAACCTGAGCGAGTTTCTCTACAGGCGCTAACCAGACGAATCAACTATTCGAATAGTCTGTCTGAAAATTATATTTGGAGGGTTGGTTCATGAACCATTCTCATCACAACAAGAAAAAGTTTTGGTCGCGCCGGGAGTTTCTGATGCGTTCCGGTGGGGGCATCGCCGGAATTGCGCTGGCTTCGATGCTGGAAAAAGACGGCGTGTTCGCTGCCAGCCAGACTATTGCTGATGGGCAATGCGCAGCGCAGTTCCCCGGCGCTTTTGCCGCAAAATTACCGCATTTTGCTCCGCGCGCAACCAGCGTCATTTCCCTGTTCATGAGCGGCGGCCCGAGTCAGATGGACACATTTGATTACAAACCATCCCTCACCAAGTATGCAGGTCAACCACTGGAAGAATTGATCGGCGAGAAATTCGCTGTCAGACAGGGCATGCCGGGACCATTGATGCCAAGTCCCTTTGAGTTCAAGCAACACGGCGAAAGCGGCATGTGGGTATCAGAATTGTTTCCTCATATTGCGAAACATGTCGATGACATTGCCTTCATAAAATCCCTGTATGGACGTTCCAACGATCACATACAGGCAACTTATGAAATGCAAACCGGACAAATCCGCTCCGGCTATCCAAGTGTGGGTTGTTGGGTTACCTATGGGCTTGGCTCCCAGAGTTCCAGCCTGCCGGCATTTGTGGTGATGAATGACTATCGCGGCGGGCCGCTCGGTGGTCCTGCTGATTGGGGCGCTGGATTCATGCCGGCGAGTTATCAAGGCACCCTGTTCAGATCTTCAGGCGATCCGATTGTCGATCTGGAAGCACCGGGCAACCTCACCGAGTCTCAACAGAGAATGCGCCTCGACGCATTGGCCAAGCTCAATCAAATGGACATGGAAAAATATCCGGGCAATTCCGAATTGGCCGCGCGGATTTCGTCTTATGAACTGGCCTACCGCATGCAAGGCTGTGCACCTGAGGCGATTGATATCTCCGCCGAGTCTGAGGTCACCAGACAGCTGTATGGCATCGATCAGGAAATTACCAAACCTTTCGGCACCCAGTGCCTGATGGCGCGACGTCTGGTCGAGCGGGGTGTGCGCTTTGTCCAATTGTTCATGGGTGGAGTCGGCGTGCAAAACACAGACACCTGGGATGCTCACAGCAATCTGGTGGAGAACCACACGCTGCATGCGAAGGAGTCTGACCTGCCAATAGCCGGATTGCTCACCGACTTGAAAGAGCGCGGCTTGCTGGATACAACGTTGATAGTCTGGCACGGAGAATTCGGCCGCATGCCGATTTCGCAGCGGGGCGTTGGCCGCGACCACAACCCCGGCACCCAGACTGCGTGGATGGCTGGTGCGGGTATACAAGGCGGCCAGGTCATCGGCGCATCCGACGAATGGGGTTACAAAGCGGAAATCCAGCCCGTGTCTGCCCACGACATGCACGCCACCATATTGCATCTATTAGGGCTTGACCACGAAAAACTCACTTACAGATACAGTGGACGTGATTATCGTTTGTCCGATATCGAAGGCAAACCCATACCGCAGATAATTGCTTAATCAGAAATCGGGAACAAAGTAGCTATACAGTAAAATTTTGTTAATCTGCTCAGCATTGCGCTGACCGAACCACTGGTTATTCTGCCCTCTTCACTACCCAAATTACTCAGCACTGTTTTTTCCAGTCATAGCCACGAGGAAACCCCGATAATGAGAAGCTTCACTTACAATTTGCTGGCATTATACTTCGGTATGTCATTGTGCGGCGTAGCAATTGCCCAAGCGAGCCAGGAAATGTCAGATAACGAAAATATCATCAGGGAATTCGTGCGCGCGTGGTCGAATCTGGATGCAGCGGAGCTCGCCAGTTATTTCACCGACGACGGTATTTATCACAATATCCCCTCAACAGCAGTTCAGGGTCGCGACAATATCCAGCAATTTATTGCTGGGTTCATTCGTCCGTGGGAGAGTACCAACTGGGAGATTGTGAGTTTATTGGCTGAGGGTAACGTCGTAATGGTAGAGAGATTGGACAAAACCGTCGTGGCGGGAACTCCGATAAACCTGCCCTGCTTCGGCTACTTTGAGCTGGAGAATGGAAAAATAAAAGTTTGGCGAGACTACTTCGATCTCGCCACTTATACCAATGGGATTGCCAAAGCCATGGCAGCAAAATAATGCACACACGAATCCATGTTTCGGTAACCGCGAATTATAAAAAGATTTCAGCTAACCAGCAGGAGAGCTACATGAAAAAGCTACTCACACTTCTCACCCTCGGCGGCGCAATTATCACCTCTACCACAACCTTGGCTCAAAATCCGATGGGTGCGGCATTGGTGCCGGGTGCCAAATATGTCGCGCTCGGCAGCTCGTTCGCTGCCGGGCCTGGCGTACCTGAACAGCTTGGAGCCTGTGGCCGCTCCAGTGCCAATTACCCACATCTGGTTGCCGATGCGCTGGATCTTGCGTTGACGGATGTCAGTTGCAGTGGAGCGACCACTGATCACATTCTCAACACACCGCAGGCAGAATCACCGCTACAGATCGAAGCAGTCACCAGTGATACGGCTCTGGTTACCTTCACTATTGGTGGCAACGACATTACTTTTACCTCATCCACTTTTGCCTGCGCCGGAACAGCGACGAGCGCGCGCTGCTCAGCAAATCTCGATCAGGCAATGATCAACGCTGCTTTGGAGCTACTGCCCAACAAGCTGGGTGCAACAATCGAAGCCATCAGAGCAAAAGCGCCGCAAGCCATTATTGTGCTGGTAACCTATCCGCGCATTTTCTTGCCTGATGCTGCGAGCTGTAGCGAGCTTGAGTTAAGCAATGAGGACACAAATTATCTGGCTGCAATGGGTCAAAAACTCCAGGACGCTTTCGTGAATGTTGTGGCAAGTCACCAAGTGCTCATTGCGGATTCCTATGTGCGCGCGGAAGGTCATGGGCCCTGTGAGACAGCAATAAGTGAACGCTGGGTGAACGGCAACAAGATTGCCGCTTCAGGGATTCGCTATCACCCTACCGCCGAAGGGCACGTCGAGATGGCTCGGCTGGTAGTGGAGGCATTGGGTCGAGGCAATTAGCCAAAATGGATATGTGATGAAAACAAAGATGCTGCACATTTTTAAGCCATGCAGCAGATTCGATTGATTGAACACGGACGCTGGAAAAAACAACGCCCCGGACCAGAAATCAGCCCGAGGCGTTGTGCTTCACCCAAGACAATCTGTTATTGAGTAACAGTTACTGGAATATAGGCATTGGACCAGCAGCACTGATTATCCAGCTTGCTGTCCGGTGCGGTGAAGTTGTCCACTTGCAGGCGCACGACATAGTCACCTGGTTCTGAGAATGTGGCTTCGGTGCGCAATACGGTCCAGTCGTTGGCGCCGCTCGCGCTGCCCTCACCCCCATCTTGTTCCCGCTCACGGCCGCTGACTAGCTCCGGGCTGAATTCAACCTTGCCTGGGCCTTGATGCTGCACCCAGCGGTTGCCTACTGGAACGTATACGCTTTCCACATCGTAGTCGGCGCGGTTGCCGCGGTCCTGGGCGAAAGCGGACAAGGTAACCGGTTTGCCAACAGTGGCATTCACGCGCGGAGCATAGATCCCTTCGCGGTCGGTTGATTCGTTCCCGTCCATGCTGAAGCGAATGGCCGGCATCAGTGAGCCGAACGCGGCCTCCGCACGGGTCATTTCATAGGCTTCTGACTTGGCTCGGCCAGGAACAGAATAAGTGTGTCCGGCATGGGTTAATGTCCATACAACATCGGTTTCGGCCATTTCTT
>SXGQ01559320.1_pt1 | contig 11095 bp, 11 predicted proteins | sample 3178371 | NCBI WGS metagenome assembly SXGQ01 (sample SAMN11356859, study PRJNA531348) | freshwater metagenome | isolation source: freshwater sample F1-20 | place: China: Fuxian Lake, Yuxi | collected 2017-12-25 | reverse complement strand
GCATCAAGCGGTCGGGACTTGCGTCCACTGTTCGCCGAATGGGTGTTCGGTGACGATCTTTCGGATCGGCAGCGGTAATAGCCTGTCCCGTGGTGACATTTACCGCTGACAGAACCCTGCCAACTAGCGCTGATATCTACAACGCTCTTGGGCCAACGAGCATGTCGCAAAATTCGTTTGCAAAACAGATTCCTTTATAGGCACATTTGCAACATGCTCATTGGCTATGCGCGTGTCTCAACTGACGATCAGGATTTGCGGGTGCAGCGCGCCGCACTGAAGGAGGCCGGCTGTCGCCGCACTTTTGAGGAGAAGGTTTCGGGCGCAAGGCGCAACCGGCCCGAGCTGGAACGCATGCTCGAACATCTCCGTGACGATGACGTAGTAGTAGTCACGCGGCTTGATCGGCTCGCACGATCAACCAGAGACCTGCTCGACATCGCTGAGCGCTTAAAGGAAGCTGGCGCGGGGTTGCGTTCGATGGCCGAGCCTTGGGCCGATACAACCTCCCCAGCGGGTCGCATGGTTTTGACCGTCTTTGCCGGCATTGCCGAGTTCGAGCGCGAGCTAATCTATCAGCGTACAAGCAGTGGGCGGGTTGCCGCCAGAGCGCGAGGCGTGCGCTTCGGCCGGCCGCCTAAACTTACTTCAGACCAAGTCGCTCTAGGCGAACGTCTGGTGGAGGAGGGCACATCCGTCCGAGAAGCAGCTAAGCTGCTCAAGTGCCACCACGCCACTCTCTACCGAGCGCTATCCACGCGCACGAGCCTTCCGATCAGCGATAGGTCCCGGATTTATGACACACATGGCGGTAAAACCGTGACCCGAAGCGAGACATCGCTAGGGGCGGCGCACCAACTTAACGAGGTGCAAGGGTGACGTTCCGGTACATTGGCTCAAAAGCGCGCCTAACTAGCCCCTTGAGTCGGGTTATCTCCTCGTATGACAACTGCGATCGCTTCGTGGATGCGTTTTGCGGGACCGGGGCGGTATCAGAGGTAGCTGGCCTGCTCGGACGCGATGTCTGGGCAAACGACACCATGGTCAGCGCTACCATCATGACGGCAGCTCGGCTTCTTTCACATGACCAAGTCAGCTTCAGCCGTCTTGACGGTTATGACGGTGCCATCAATCGATTGAACCAAACGCCGGCTCGGACTGGCTACTTTCACCGGACGTACAGCCCTGCCTCCGCGCTGCACGCTGGAACCGCGCGCAGGTATTTCACAGAGGAGAATGCTGCCCGAATTGATGCCATGCGGTCATTGATCTCTGACTGGCGTGAGGGTGGCGATATAAGCCCTGATGAGGAAAAGCTGCTACTCGCAGACCTAATTGCGGGCGTAAACAGATGCGCTAATATTGCCGGGACATACGGCTGCTTCCTATCCAAGTGGCAGAGCGCAGCACTGCGTCCCATAGTTCTGCAACCTCGATTGCTAAAGGACTTTGCGACGGAGCTTGATACTACCACGCACGATGTCGCTGATTTAGTAACGGCCGAAAACGATCTAGTGTATCTCGATCCACCTTACACTAAGCGCCAATACGCCTCATACTACCACATCATTGAAACCTTGGTGCTTGGCGATGAACCCCGCGTTGAAGGTGTGAGCGGCCTAAGGCCTTGGCAGCACAAAGCCTCGGCCTTCTGCTACAAGCGTCGTGCGCTTGATGCGCTTGTTTCACTTGTCGAAAACATCGGCTCACGTCACGTCATTCTGTCATACAGCGCAGAAGGCCACGTCGACTTACTAGAGCTGGAGGAGATGCTTTCCCGCAGTGGTAAAATAGTCACTACTCCGATTGAGGAGGTGGGCCGCTACCGGCCAAACCGTTCGGCGAGCGCCAATGGTGACACCGTCACAGAGTACATTCTTACATATGCACGACGCGGGGCGCGAAAGAGCTCCCCAATGCCTCGGAACGTGATTTTAGAAGGCGCGACCGCATGACCGGTCCTATCCCGCTCGAACATTCATTGTTAGGGCCAGCCGAACGCATTCTCGACGCCGCATGCATCAGGTCTAAGAAGCCAGATGCCGAGCGCAGGATGCAAGTTCTTGAAGCAGCGTCTGCGCGACTGGGAGGATATGATCTAAGGTCCTTCCATCGCACCTTTGGTATCGACACGCACGATTACAGTACTTTGGATGAGGTTGCGTCAAAACTTCTCAGTGCCATCCGCGACACAAACATTCATCCGTCTCTCGCCTTGTCGTCTCTAGCTAGAGAACGATTGAGCGTCCATGCTCAGCGCACTACTGGCGCGCACTATACCGACTTTCGTCTCGCAGGATTGATCGGCCGAAATATCGCTGTCGCTGGCTCGCCAAAACTTCCGTTAGTTGATCCAGCAAGCGGCACCGGCATCCTCCTAGTCGCGTCTGTCCTCGCACTTTGCAACCAGGACCGGCGAGCCGCGGCCAAGCGCCTTGCGGAAGGTGTAATCGCTGCCGACCAATCCTCCACTGCACTGCGAGGCGCCCGACTTTCGCTGGCGTCGCTCACCGGCGATCTCACTGTGATTAAATCGATGACAGCGCGCTGGCACGCCGGGGACAGCCTGATGCGCTCCGCACGGCAATGGAGAGAGAACATCGGGGCTGCGTCCGCGATGGTGGTCGGCAATCCTCCTTGGGAAAAGCTGAAGGTGCACAGGCACGAGGAAGAGCGTGCTACGGGATCGTCGCGTCACTACGGCGCGGTGCACGAAGGTGCGATCTCGATCGCGACGGAGCAGCGAAAGAAGGAAGTTAGGAACTACGCCCAAGCCGTCTCGGAGCGCTTCGGACTGGCGAGTGGTGAACAGGATCTGTTCGCAGCCTTCACACAACTTTTCCTAGAAATTTCTGGCCCCGGAGGCGCGATATCCGCCCTGCTTCCCGCCGGCCTTATCCGCTCTAAATCTACCACGGCTCTACGCAAACTCCTGTTGGATAGATTCGAGCGGATAGACATCGCTGTCTTCGATAACAGCGCCCGGTTTTTTGGTATCGACAGTCGCTTCAAGTTTCTCGCCGTGACCGGGGCAGGCACCGCAAAGCTAGCCGGGTCCCGAACAGCCCAACTCACTTTATCGCGCGGGCTCGGCTCGCGGGGCGCTGCAGAAAGTGGTGAGCCCGTTTCCATTCCGCTGTCGAGCCTTCGCCGCCTCCGCCCCGATCTGTCGATACCAGAAGTTAGCTCAAGCGCAGAATGGCGCTTGTTCGCTAGGATGAGCAAAGCCGGCCAGCGCTGGGCAGAAGCTGATGACACATGGGCGCCCGAGTTTTCGCGCGAAGTCGACATGACTAGGGAGCGACGTCTTTTCAAGACGAAGCCCACGCCCGGCGCTATACCGCTGGTAGAGGGACGAATGGTCCATCAGCACCGATTTGGTGCAAAGGTGTATCTTAGCGGCACTGGCAGACGTGCGATCTGGAGCAGCGCTCCGATCGGCAAAGCAACAATTAAGCCGCAGTTCTGGATCAAGGCTTCTGATGTTCCAGCCACGGCACGTCCGCGCCTGTCTCAAGTGCGGGCAGGCTTCTGCGACATCGCCGGCCAAACTAACGAGCGTTCGATGCTGGCCGCTGTTATTCCAGCTGGCGTCGCGTGCGGCAACAAAGTCCCTACGATCCTATTTCCAAATGCCCTTGGAGAGGACGCGCTGCACTTGTGGTGCGGCATGGTCAACAGCATAGCCTTTGACTGGCTCCTTCGGCGGGTGCTCACCACCACTGTCAACTACTTCCTACTCCAGAGTGTACCGCTCCCTCCAATCCTGCCAGACTCCCTGCCGGCGCGGCGTATCGTTGCGGCCGCCCGCCGTATTGCGCAGGCCGATGTAAGTAGGGGAGGAGATGCGGCCGCAACCATTGCGGCCGCCCGGCGTGACATCGACCTTATCTGCTTGCGCGCATATGGCATTAGGAGTGATGCCGATGTCATTCGTATCTTAGATGATTTTCCGAGCCTCGACCGCAGCCAGCCTGCCTTGCCGGGAGAGAAGCGTTCAACCATTACGCGCGACTTCATTCTTTCCGAGATTAGCGGATCGCAGCAGGACATCGCTCGGCAGCGTGTGCTCGCAGCCTCGACGCTTGGCGCTCGGGCCTATGTCCCGTCACAGGTCGATGCCGACGAGCCTACGACTTCTCAAGTCGCCCACGGTCTCTAATAAGATAGTTGAGGGGGGACAGCGTGTGACGGGAACGGGTCAGGTACAGCGCTTCGTTTATAAGGAGCTGAAGGCGGGGGATCTCAGGAAGTTTGAGGCAGCGTCCGCAGATAGCGGGACCGGTGGCGGCGCGCGCGATCAACGCTTTAGCCCTGGCGGAACGTTCGCGCCCGTGTTCTCAAAAATCTTCCCGAGCGCTACGCCCAGGCAACGAACCGAGTGGGGCGGTAAGAAAAAGGTCTCAAACGTCCATGCCGCAGACGTTTTCGTTCACATTGATGATACTGCCATCGACAGAGCAGCAACCGAACTTGAGGTAAGGTCTGTTGATGGCGAGGACTACGTTGTCATGAGAATGGAATACTGGCCGCCGACAAAAGCCAGACCTACTGAGGTTCGCCTCGGGCGCGTCGCTGCACTCAGGCTCACGCCGCCGACGAACGAAGGCCGGGTGTTCCTGTTGGTAATCCAGAGCGACGCCCAGGTCTCGCCGCGGCTTGCATTCATTACAGAACAGGCAATCCAGAATAATCTTTGGAACGCAGAGGTTACCGACTTCTTTCGACCTATCCTGGCCCAGCCACCGGGCACTAACGCCACGATGGGCTTCAAGGACTTCGAGGCCAAGACCTCGTTCGTGAAGTGATGGCTATCTCGAACGAAGCGCGCGCTGTCCTCCAGGCGCTCAAGGACAAACACAACGTACTTCTGTCAGGCCCACCTTCCTGCGGTAAGACACATTTGATGCAGGAGGTTGCGGAAGCCTTCCAGCAGGTGACGGCCGCACCGGCCCCGCCACCTAAACCCATTACGTCCAGCGGGCGCATCGCCATGCCGGCGCAGGTGCCGCTTGCGACCACAGCGGACGCGCACATGCCGAGCGGAGGTCGATCGAACCGCCACGTCGAACGCATCGCCTTCTCGGCAAACACTAAAGCCCGTGATTTCACGACGGCTTTCGTTCCCAGCACCGATGCCGGCGCCGGCGGTCCGTCCTTCAGCGTCGCGCATGGTTCACTCGTGAAGACAAACGCGTTTGCATTAGATGGTGGGGCGGCACTGCTGATCATCGACGAGATGAACCGCGGCCCTGCGGTGCAGCTGTTTGGCGACGCCGTAGTCTCTATCGAGAGCGATAAGCGGCTTGGCCCAGACGACAAGCCCACGGCGCAGAGCTGGCCCATGAAAGTGCTCGACGAGACCGGCGCTACCGTGGACCTCTACCTCTCGACCCACCTCTACATCCTCTCGGCGGTGAACCAGGCAGACAGCTCGATCGAACCGCTCGACGTAGCGTTCCTACGTCGCTTTGAGACAATCGCGATAATGCCGGACGCCGAGAAGGCCAGGAGCTTCGTCCAGGCTGTAGGCGCGGCCGCAACCCTCCCAGACGCGCCGACCATGGCGGGCGAGGTGACTGAGGCAGCAGTGCGGGCGTGGGCGGCAGTTAATGCCCGGATTTCGCTCGGGCGATCGGCCGACCACCAGCTCGGCCATGGCATCTTCGCCAGGGCCGAGCTGGCGACTGTTGACGAAGCGCTTACTCTAGCTGCTAGCTGGTGGAAGAAGGTGTACGTTCATGTCCGCGAAGTGTTCTATGGCGACCTCATCGGCACCGGCGTTGCGCTAAACGCGGGCGATGACCCCACCGGCTACCGGCTCGAGAACGCCGCCTACGGCAACGATGACCGCCTCACGCTGATCGAACCGACGATCAGCCCGGCCAGCATCTACGCTGTTCTCAGACGGATCGCGGGTGCCTAGCAGGCTCACCGTTGGAATCGTCGAGTACGGCGCACCGAGGGACATCCTCCCTGTCGTCGCCGGGGCACTACGCGAGACTGTTGCGCAAGCCGAGAAGCGCCTGCGAGCAACTGGCGAGCGCATCCAACGCTACCATGGATTGGCCTTCAACCCTATTGAGATCGTTGGCGATCGGGTGATGGCAAAAGGTGTGGCCGGCATCGTGGCGCTCGCACCCGGAGTGGAACTCGAAATACGCCCAAAATACGCGGGTGAAGGTGACGATTGGCGAGCGGACCTCCTGTTTCTCGCCCTGTTTGCTGCCCATGGGCGCATCGATCCGATCCGCACCATTGCTTCCGACAAGTCTACCCCGAACAGCCTCGCCGATTTAATCGCAAGGACGCTACTGAATGAGCTCCGGCGCAATCACAGGACCCCCCTCAAGGCGCGTCGGCGGGTCACAACCGAAACCTTCGAGCCGCTTGGAGAGATTGATCCCGACACTCTTCTAAACCCAGGGGAGGAGGGCTGGCGGCAGACTTTCTACGCAATGAGCCGCGACAACGAGTACTGGGCGACCATACATGCCGGTGCACATGCGCTGCTGGGTCATGTCCGCGATGTCCAGGTAGCCGTTATGCTCAGAGATGCGGTAGGACGCTGGGGCTCCCCCGCCGTTCGACCGAGCCGGATCAGACGCATCCTACCGCCCCGTCTCTCCGCTTGGCAAAGAGCCTACGATCTCGCGCTCGAACTGCTGAAAAATGCAGGGTTCGCTCCAGGTTCCGGCGCCTTTGCTACCTTTGAATTCACCCTCGACACATGGCGAACCTGGGAAGCGCTCGTCGAGCGCTCACTCGTGATGCGCCTCGGCGCAAATCGCGTCCAGCTCCAAAAAGATTTCCAGCTTGGCATAATACACCGGGCAGGACGGGCAACTTCAAGCCTCGTTAGACCAGACGCGCTCGTGGACGTGGACGGCCCCATCGTTTTCGACGCGAAGTACAAAGGCAACGAAGAACGCGGACGCAATACGGTGTCGGCTGCCGACCGGTACGAAGTGATTGCATTCATGCACGCGACGGGTAGCTCCAAGGCAATCCTCGCCTACCCCAGCCTGAATGCCGCCGATGTCGGCGAGGAAGCGAAGGTGTTCCAACGTGAACAGCTGCCAACTGGCAGCCTTCTCGCGATAACAACTGGAGTGTCCGGTATTGCACGACCAGGCGGTCTAGCAGCGTTTTCATCCACATTAGCCGCCGCAACACAAGAATGCACAAACGCTGGGATCTAGAAGCAAGCTACCATGCTGATGTACAGGTCAAAGCCGAATGGTTGACACCGCGTCCTGCCTCAAGGTGGATGACTACCGGCCGGAAGCGGCTTGGGTAAATCGATCAAAAGCATCTTCTTCATCGGACTCCTGCTCCCAGGAGGTCCTGCTGTCCTCAGCGTCATCAAACACCAAAAGAGATATCGTCATTTCATAGCGATCGGCGAAGATCGCCATCTCTCGTACGTCACTGACGCCACCCCATACGCTCCGATCAAGCATGGTCCCCCGATCCGGATCGGGAAGAATCAACATGGGCCGCGTCGCCAATGATCCTGCCGGCAGTTCCATCCCGCTCGGATAGTATAGCCGTCGCTTCTTCGCCGACGTGCTGCGCCAGCACCACAGCACGAAACCGTTGGTTGCCACGACGAGGACGGCGCACTTGGGTGTGAAGTCCAGCCACTTGATCGCCGCTGCGGTCATCGAGACGCCGTAGCGATCGGCGCATTGCCGCAGCAGCTCCAGCGTCATGTCGTCGCGGCCAACCTGATCCCGATAATCGTTCATCGGCATTAACAGGTATGACGCGAAGGCATCTGCCTCCTGTTCGATGCGACGCCGCTCTGCATCGCGATCAACACCCAGAATCTGCTTCTCCCCGCATTCAAACCCGCCGGGGCTGATCTGGCGATGGACAAAATAATGCCCCAGCTCATGGGCCAAGGTAAAGTTGATGCGTCCCGCCGACACAATGTTAGGGTTATAGAGGATCGCCCATTTTCCGCTTTTGGGTAACGGCGCCAGCGCACCCTCGAAATGGTCTACTGGTGCCTCCTTGATCGTCTTGATCGGATCGGCAAATTTGCGCTGCGTATAGTCGAGTGCGATGGTTCTCACATCAACCGGGAAACGTGGCCCCCATAGCTGGCTCAGCAGATTGGCCCATGCTCTCGGTTGTGTGGGATCGGGCATCACTCGTCGTCCAGAACGTCCAGGATACGTTTGAGCTTTTCTTTCACGTCGGGATTGGCTCCCTGATACTTGCGATAGAACGCCTCATCATGTTCGTCAGCGGTGGGCTGAGTTCGCTCCTCGTCAGCTAGGTACTCGGGGGTCACCCCCAGCACGGCCGCAATACGATTCAGCTTATCGGCCGAGGGACGCGCGACCGGCTTGTTCTCTATCTCCCACATGTAGCTCTTGCTGCTGCCGGTAGCCTGGGCGAGCTGATCAAGGGTCAGCTTCTTCTCCTGCCGTAGCTCCCGAACCTTCCGACCGAGAGTCGATGACATGGTTTCTCCGTGAAAATTCGTTCGTTCGGTGATAGCCTCATTTTTCCTACTTGAACAGCGAACTCGTAGTAGCCATATTGCTTGTACCGGTAGTCCGAACTGGATGCCGGACATCATGGTTCAAGGAGTTTGAAGAATGGCAGGTAGCAAGGGCGGCGGTGGTCATTACCGCAGCGCAATCAGCGGTCGGTTCGTGACCTCGGCTCACGGCAAGGCCAGCCCCCGTACGACGGTGCGGGAATCCAACTCGGGCGGCAGCTCCGGCGGTCACTATCGGAGCGCGATCAGCGGCCGCTACGTCACCACCGCACATGGCAAGGCCAGCCCCCACACCACCGTCCGCGAGAGCTGACAAAAGGAGGGGACCATCATGGCCAAGCGCTATGTGAACAAGACCGGCAAGGACAGGGACGGTGATATCACCAAGCTCTGCAATGCCGGGCAGAGCTGGTCGCCCCGCTTCAAGGCGGACGCTATTCGGGATATCGAGAACGGCGATCACCAGTATTACGTCTCATGGACCGATGGTCAGGAGACGCCCATCACGGTCGTTAACGGCCCCAGCGGCAAGTACCTCCGCACCCGCCGCGACGGCTCGACCAAGAACAACCTCGACGATCTGCTCGATTGCTGAGGAAGGGGCGGAAGGGGTGCTAGCCCCCTAACGCTTCGTCCTCTCGTCTGCCTCAACATCGATGGTGCAACGCACCGCCTCGCGCGCTTTGTCTGCACGCTTCCGGCACGCCTCCAGCGCCTCACGATTGGCGGCAACGATCCGGTCGCCCGCCGCCAGTGCAGTGAACGCACCAGGCGAGGCGCTCTGCATCATGCGCTGCCCGCCTTCCCACATCGGCATGTCGAGCGTGTGCGCCGCCATCTTCTCGGGCCATTGCCAGCTCGCCGGCACGGCGCGTGCCACAATCCCGGCGAACGTCGCCCAAAGCACCATGCCGAGCACCACCCCGCCGGTCGCCGTCCACATCACCCATCGGTTCTGCTCGTCGCGGCGCCGCGCCGATGCGACGACGCCCTGAAGCATCCGGGTCGCGTCCTTCAGCTCAGCAGCGGCGGTCGCGATCGTCCGCCGGTCCTCGGCGCTGGCGTCCGCGCCCGCCGCCACGATCCGGTCAACGATATGGCGCGGGGTCGCTCCCTCCTTGGCTGCGACCACCAGAGCGTCCGCGCGCTGGAAGGTGGCGTTGATCGTCTGCAACAGGCCCGCCAGCGTCTCGCTATAGTCGGGCTGCTCGGGAAGTTCGACGCGCTCGATCGCCATCCGCTCCACGGCACGGCGCAGCAGCGCCAGCTCGCCCTCCACCCGCGCGAAGGCTTCCTGGGCTGTCTCGGGTTCGTGCTCGTCCTCGCTCATCCTGTCTCCCTCACGCACCCGAAAGCGCGAAACCTATCGGCTCAATCCCCGGTCGCGCTCGCGGTCCGGCCCCAGCGATTTCGCCAGCGCGTCGCCGATCGCGCGGTCCTTCTCCAGTTTCAGCGCCAGCTCGGGCGCGCGACGGCGCAGCGCGGATTCCAGCTGCGGATCGCGCCCGATCGCGCCGGCGACCTTCGCCATGTTGCCGCGCATCCGCTCCGCGCCGGCGCGGTCGCCCGCCCGCTCAAGGGTGGCACGATCGCGCTGCATCGCCTGCCAAGCTTCCACGAAGCGGCCCGCGCGCGCCTCCGGGTCGAGCCGCACGCGCTGCTCCTCGGCCATCGCGCGCGCCGCCCCGCCGGTGTTGCCGCCGGCGGCCTGCTCGATGAGCTTCGGGTCACGCCGGAGCGCGGAAGCGAGGTCGCGCGCGGCATGGGGGCGGCCTGCGTCCAGCGCCTCGCCGGCCTTGCGCAATGCGCTCTCCTGGTGGGGCAGCACGGGCAGGCCCTTGGCGCGCATCCGGCCTATATCGGCCGTGGCGCGCGCATAGCGTTCGATCGCTTTGTCCTGGCCCGGCTTGTCGCCGATCATAGGCTCCCGTTTGGGCGCGGACGCCTTCTCGGCTGCCGGCTTGGGCCGGAAGCCGTCGAACATGCCCTTGGCCTTGTCGCGCACTTTGGCGGCGATCTCCCGCGCGAGTTCCGGGAACCGGATCTCGCGCCGCTCGGCGAACGCGCGTGCCCGGTCATTGTCGGACGGCGCGGTATAGTCGCTGGCCATGTCCTTGGCGCGGTCACGCGACAGGACGCGGGCGAGCTGGCGCTGGTCTGTGAAGTCGTCGCGGCCATAGTGGAGCTGCACGCCCTCACGGTGCCGGGACAAGGCGACATAGGCCCCGTGCCGGTCCATCCCCGGCGTCGCCAGCACATGCGCGCGATCGACGGTCACACCCTGCGATTTATGGATGGTCGCCGCATAGCCGTGATCGACAGCGGCATAGTCCTTGAGGTCGAACGCGACACGGCTGCCGCCATCGAGCCGCACCGCCATGCGTCCCTCGCTGACTTGCTCCAGCGTGCCCAGCGTGCCGTTCTTCACGCCAAGCGAACGCTCGTTGCGCAGGAACATGATCCGGTCGCCGGACGCGAAGTCGCGCCGGCCGCGATCGACCGTGGTGCCCACGTCCTCGCCCAGCCCGCCCGATGCGCGCACCCGCTCGCGCGCTTCCTGGTTCAGCTCCCGCACCTCGG
>SXGQ01172079.1_pt1 | contig 11096 bp, 10 predicted proteins | sample 3178371 | NCBI WGS metagenome assembly SXGQ01 (sample SAMN11356859, study PRJNA531348) | freshwater metagenome | isolation source: freshwater sample F1-20 | place: China: Fuxian Lake, Yuxi | collected 2017-12-25 | reverse complement strand
GTCGTCGTGCCGGTGGTGCAGGTCGAGCTCGAGGTGGTCGAAGATTTCGCCGCTACGACGCGCGGCGAGGGCGGCTTCGGTAGTTCGGGAACACGCTGACGGGCCGTGCGACTGCGCCAGCTCGGGCCTAGACCTGCGGCGAAGAAAAAACCCCGCCTTGCGTGCGAGCACCCTGCCATCGCCAGATGATCTGCAGCAGGCGTTCGACCTTTTCCGTGGCCTCGAGCGGGCGGGGAGCGAGGTCCGCAGCGCTGGCAAAGAGAGCAGTCTGCATGTTGATGAACTCGTTGCGAATGTCGCGTGGCAGCCGCTCGGCGTATTCGTGGAAAAACGCTCTGACCCGCTCCCAAGTGTGCTCCGGCGGATCGCCGCGAGCGTCGTTCAGCAGGATCCACAGGCGGGCCACCGAGGCCGATAGATCGGCGTCGCCCGTTTCGGGTGCCTGGGCTGCCTCTGGTGGGTCGCCGGAGTGGTGTGACATACGCGATTAATGACACAAAAGCGTGTAATGCCACAGGACTATGAAATTCCCCACCATTTAGTGGGAAATTTGATGATTTGTGTCGGGGTACCCGACACGATGTGACTAAACGGCACCCCTAGAATTCCGCGATGCCGAGAGTCCAACGCGGGGTCCGCGACGATATCAACTGCAGGTTGGGAGCTTTGTTGCGCCAGCGGCGTCGGGCGCTAGGTTGGTCCCAGGTACGACTAGCCGGTCAGCTCGGCGTGCAGGGCGAAACGATTTCGCGTATCGAGCGCGGCCTGCACATGCCACCACTCAAAAAATTGCATGAGCTATGTCGTGCCATGCGCGTGTCTTTGGCGCAATTGATTACCGAGGCCGAGCGCAGCGAACGCGGTCAACGCAGCGAACGCAGCGAACGCGGTGAGGGCCTGCTGCACGAATTATTGATGGATCTCGATGCCGCCGACCGCGAGTTCGTGCTCGAAACCGCGGCGCGCTGCGGACGTCATCTGCGCCGTCCGCGCTGACTCAGGCGCGCTCGAGAATGGCCGTCACGCCCATGCCGCCGGCCGTGCACACCGAGATCAGACCCCGCCGCGACTGCGGATGCATCGCCAACAACTTGGCGAGTGTCGCCACGATGCGCGCGCCGGTGGCCGCAAAGGGATGACCGATGGCGAGGCTGCTGCCGTTCACATTGAGTTTGCTGCGCTCGATGCTGCCGAGCGCCGCGCTGCGGCCAAGGCGGTCGCGACACCACTCGGGCGATTCCCAGGCGGCGAGGGTGCAGAGCACCTGCGCGGCGAAAGCCTCGTGGATGTCATAGAAATCGAAATCCTGCAGTGCAAGTCCTGCGTCCTCGAGCATCGCTGGCACGGCGCGCGCGGGGGCCATCAGCAGCCCCTCGTCTCCGGAGACAAAGTCGACGGCCCAAGCTTTGCCGAAAGTCAGCCAAGCCTGCACCGGCAGGCCACGGCTGCGCGCCCAGGATTCGCTCGCGAGCAGTACCGCGGAGGCGCCATCGGTCAAGGGAGTGCTGTTGCCAGCGGTCAGTGTGCCCTCGCTCGAGCGATCGAAACTCGTGCGCAGTGCGGCGAGCTTGGCGAGCGAGGCCTCGGCGCGAATATTGTCATCGCACGCCAAGCCCTCGAAAGGCACCACGAGATCATCAAAGAAACCGCTTTGCCAAGCCGCTGCAGCGCGCTGATGGCTCTGCCAGGCGAGTTCGTCTTGTGCGGCACGGTCGATGTGCCAGCGCTTGGCCATAAGTTCGCAGCTCTCGCCCATGGAGAGCCCCGTGCGCGGTTCGCTCGCGCCGGGAATCACAGGTTTGAAATGCCGCGGTCGCAGGCTGAGAAAAGGCGTGAGTCGACCCAGTGCGCTTTTGGCGCGAAACGCCCGCAATAAGATCTGCTGGTAGTCCCGCGGATAAACGACCGGCGGATCGCTGACGGTATCGACGCCGCCCGCGATGCCGGCGTCGATTTGACCGAGCGCGATCTTGTTGGCGATGCCGATTGCCGCTTCGAGACTTGTGCCGCAAGCACGCTGCAGATCGAAGGCAGGCGTGTGCGGATCGAGCGTCGTGCCGAGCAGGCATTCGCGCGCGAGATTGAAATCGCGTGAATGCTTGATCACGGCACCTGCGGCCACTTCGCCAAGTCGCAGACCATCGAGCGCAAAGCGACTCACCACAGCCTGCAGGGCTGCGGTGAGCATCGCCTGATTGCCGACCCGAGCGTACGCACCGTGGGCGCGCGCGAACGGAATGCGCGCACCCCCGAGGGTTGCGACGCGTCGAACTGCGGAACCGACCAGCATGTTGTCTCTGGCCCCGTGTCAGCGCGCCGTGCCCGCTTTCACGCGCTCGTAGTGACGATCACGCAAAGCGGTATGACGCGACTGCAGGGCTTGTTGCTTGCCGCCCGCCACGACGAGCTCGGGCAGGCTCGACACATCGAGCGGATCGCCGGACCACAGCACAAGGTCGGCGGGCTTGCCGCGTTCGATGCTGCCGAAGCGATCGGCCACGCCGAAGACTTCGGCGGGCACCCGCGTGATCGCGGCGAGCGCGTCCATCCACGGCATGCCGCGGGCCACGGCGTTGCCCGCCGCCTGTCGCGTCTTGCCGGCGTCATCGACACCGGTATCGCCCATCGAGATCAGCACGTTCACGCCCGCTGCGCGCAGCTTGGCCGCGTTCTGCAGCGTTGCGCCGATCTTGTCGAAGGTGTCCGGCAGATTGTCGAGCGGGTCGAGGATCACCGGGACACCGGCCGCCGCGAGTTCGTCGGCCACGCGCCAAGCCTCCGTGCCGCCGCGTATGGCAGCGTTGAGTTTCTCCTCGCGGGCGAACGCCAGGGTGTTGCGGATATCGCTCGCGCGATCGACATCGAAGACGAAGAGGCCGTTGCTCTTCAAAAACTCGAGCAGCACCTGTCGACCCGAGGGCGTGAGCAGTCGCTCATCGTGGACCATGACGAGATTCGGTGCGCGAGCTTCGACCAGCGCCTGACGCAGCAGCATGAATTGCGCTGCGCGCGAGCCACCCGAGAGGTCGTTCGCATCACCGCCAAGATCGACGAACATCGCCCGAGCCTGCGGCGGCAACGAACCGTCGAGACCGACCGGCGCACCGAGGCCTGCGACCAGACTGCCGCCCGAGGCCGACGCCGGCGCGAGCACCGTGAAGGTCACGCCGTTACTGCGGTTCACACCGAGCGACATCGATTCGGGGTTGAAGGCGAGCGTGACATCGAACTCGGGGCGCATCTGGCCGAGTCGTTGCGCGTAATCGCCGGTGGTCTGCTCGATGCCGATTTCTTCGAGACCGATATGGCCGAGTCCACCGAACACGCCGGGTGTCACGGCACGACCCGCAGCGTCGATGACGCGGACACCTGCCGGTGCCGCAAGACGCGCACCAATCGCCGCCACACGTCCGTTCTCGATGAGGACGTCCGTGTTTTTGAGCGGTTCGCTCGCGCCGCGGACCATCGTGTAGACCGTGGCGTTGCGCAGCAGCAGCGAGCTGCCGCCGGCGACGGCTGCCGCGTCATCAGCGCGTACCGGCGAGGAGAACGAGCCCGCGAGCAGTGTTGTGAGAGCGGCCGCTACGGTGCCGAGGCGTACGGACGTTGTAAAATCTTTGACCATGTTTTTCATCGGATGACTCCGGTGGCGGCGGGTTGGCCGAGCAGGAAATCGGACTCCGGCTCGCCGCGCGGTGCGCTTCGATCGAAGCGCGCGGCGCCGTCGATGAAGATTTTTTCGGTGAGTGCGTACACGCTGAACGGATTGCCGCTCCAGATCACGACATCGGCGGCCTTGCCGCTCTCGAGCGTGCCGATACGGTTCTCGAGACCGAGCGCCTTGGCGGCGTTCTGCGTCAGCCAGCGAATGGCATGCTCGGGCTTGATCTCAAGGCCCATGCGCCGCGCAAACGCCATGCCTTTGGCGGCTTCCTGATTCAGGCGCTGGATGCCCTCGGCCGAATCCGAATGCACGACCGTGCAGCCATTGGGTGCCGCATCGACCAGAATCATGTTCTCGGGAATCGCGTCGTAGGATTCCATCTTGAAACCCCACCAATCGGCCCACACTGCCGCGCAGACGTTGTTCTCGGCCAGCAGGTTGGCAATCTTGTAGGCCTCGGTAGCATGGTGGAACGCGCTGACGCGATAGCCGAACTCGCGCGCCATGTCGACCACGATGGCCATCTCATCGGCGCGATAGCAGTGGTGCTGCACAAGAATTTCGCCGCGCAACACGCCGGAGAGCGTCTCGAGTCGCAGGTCGCGTTTGGGTGGGCGTAAATCTTTGGCGCCTGCGGCAGCACGCGCTTCGTACTGACGCCAGTCGCGCATGTACTCCTGCGCCTCGATCCACTGCGCGCGCCAGCCGGCGACATTGCCCATGCGGGTCGAGGGCAGTTGCCGACGATTGCCGTAGACGCGCTTCGGGTTTTCGCCGCAGGCCATTTTCAGGCCGTGCGGCGCATCGGGGAATTTCATTGACTGATAACTCACCGCGGGCACGTTCTTGACGGTGACCGAGCGGCCGCCGAACAGATTCGCCGAGCCCGGCAACACGTGCAGCGTGGTGATGCCGCCCTCGAGCGCCGCTTCGAAACCCGGGTCCTGTGGCCAGATCGAGTGTTCGGACCAGACCTGCGCCGTGGAGGGCGCAGTGGCCTCGTTGCCGTCTGAATGTGCCTCGACGCCGGGCGCCGGGTAGACGCCAAGATGCGAGTGCACGTCGATGAGCCCCGGCGTAACCCATTTGCCGCGAGCTTCGATGATTTGCGCGCCTGCCGGAGCCCTGAGGTTCTTGCCGACCGCAACGAGTTTGCCCTCCTGCATCAGAACGTCTGCGTCCTCGAGCCGCTCGCCGTTGCCGATCAACAGCGTCGCGCCGCGAATCAGCGTCGGTTGCGTTGCGGGCACTTTGTACGTGGACGGATAGGGCGTGACCGTACGGGCTGCACCGGAGTCGATTTGGGCATTTGCGGTCTTGGTTGCGGCCGGTTTGCTTGCCGATGATTTCTGGGTAGCGCCTGTGGTACCGCAGGCCGCCAGTGTCAGCGAGAGACTGGCAAGCAGTACGAGGGAGCCGATTCGACTTTCGGACATGGACACTCCAACGGTTGCACCTGTAACAGGGGTTTCGGCAAGATGCCCTAACAGGGCTTGCGGGACAACCGGGCGCGTGCGGGCGACCCGATAAAGAGGCGTGATGTCATTCCAGAACTTTCAGGAGTTCTATCCGTTTTATCTCGGTGAGCATGCCGATCGCACTTCGCGGCGGCTGCACGTCATCGGGACCTCGCTCGCCTCGCTGCAGCTGCTCGCTGCGGTCGTCTCGGCTCGTCCGTGGTTGCTGTTGACAGGCTTTGTGACCGGCTACGCCTTCGCCTGGGTGGGGCATTTCTTTTTCGAGAAGAATCGTCCGGCCACTTTCAAATACCCGCTCTACAGCCTGCGCGGTGACTTCGTGATGGCCCGCGACGTGCTTACCGGCCGCATTCCCTGGTAACACCCCCGGCCTTCCTTACCGGGAGGGACACCATGTCCATCACTCGCATCGATCGTGTTTATGAACGTCGCCTTGCCGCGCTGATCAACAGCGGCGAGCGGCAGGTATTGCAGGGCGGGCGACGCGGCGTCGAGAAAGAGTCGTTGCGGGTGACGCCGGAGGGGCGCGTGGCCTCCACCATCCATCCGCTCGCGCTCGGGTCCGCCTTGGCGAGCGAGCACATCACCACGGACTACTCCGAAGCCCTGCTCGAACTCGTCACGCCGACCTTCCACACCAACTGGGAGCTGCTGCAATACCTTTGCGATCTGCACCAGTTCGTCTATCGGCACCTCGGCGATGAGTTGCTGTGGGCAACCAGCATGCCCTGCGTGGTCGACGGCGACGCCAGCATCCCGATCGCCCAATACGGGCCGTCCAACGTGGGTCGCATGAAGACCATCTATCGCGAGGGGCTCGGCATCCGCTACGGCCGCGTGATGCAGGCGATCTCCGGGGTGCACTTCAACTACTCCTTCCCCGAAAAACTTTGGGAAGTGTGGACGCTGGTGCGCGAGTCGCGCAGCGCGCCACGGGATTTCGTCTCAGCAAGTTATTTCGAGCTGCTGCGCAATTACCGTCGCTTTGGCTGGATCGTGCTGTATCTCTTTGGCGTCTCGCCGACCGTATGCAATTCGTTCTTGCGCGCGCGCGGCGAGACGCTGCCCGCATTCGCTCGCGGCACGGCGTGGGAGCCGCATGCGACGTCCCTGCGCATGAGTGATCTCGGCTATCGCAATCGCAGCCAGTCGGAGCTCGAGGTGTCGGTCAACAGCCTCGAGGAATACGTGCGCGATCTGTCGCGGGCGATCAGTCTGCCGCATCCGCCCTACCAGCAACTCGGCGTCAAGGTCGATGGACAGTATCGTCAGCTGAACGCCAACCTGCTGCAGATCGAAAACGAGTACTACGCCTTCATACGACCGAAGCGCGTGGCGCGCTCGGGCGAGCGGCCGACCAAGGCGCTGTTGCGCGGTGGTGTCGAATACGTCGAGGTGCGCGCGCTCGATGTCAGTGCTTTCGATCCGGTGGGGGTCAACCAGAACAAGCTGCGCTTTCTCGAAGCGTTTCTCGCGCTCTGCCTGATGCGCGAGAGTCCGATGATCGATTCGACCGAGCAGGCCGCGCTCGATCGCAATCACGTCATCGTCGCGCGACGAGGGCGCGAGGTCGGGCTCACCTTGGTGCGCGATGGCCGCGATGTACCCATGATCGAGTGGGCGCGCGAGATCCTCGATCAGATGCAGGGGGTCTGCGAGTTGCTAGACGAAGGCGACCCGCAGAAACCCTATGCGGCGGCGCTCGCCGTGCAGGCGGCCAAGATCGATGACGTTGCGCTCACACCGTCTGCGCGACTGATCAAAGAATTGCGCGATACCGGCGAATCATTCTTCGACCTCGCGCTGCGCACCTCGCGCACGCACAAGGATTATTTTCTGGAGCTGCATGAGCCGAACGACGCGCGGCTGCGACAGTTTGCTGACGAGGCCGCAGAGTCCCTGGAGGTCGCCGAGGCGATGGCGGGGGCGCCGCAGCAGGATTTCGAGGCGTTTCTCGCGGCCTATTTTTCGTAGATCGCGATTTCGCGGCGACCCGAAGAATCGCGCATGCCGCGAAACATCCCCGGGCTGTTGAACTGCATCGAGACATTGCCGCGGGGGTCGACCGCGATCACGCCGCCTTCGCCGCCGCGTTGCACGAGTTTGCCGTGCACCACCTCGCGCACAGCCTGCTCAAGCGTCCAGTTGCGGTACTCGACCAGCGCGCAGATGTCGTAGGCGACGACCGAGCGGATGAAGTATTCGCCGTGGCCGGTCGAGGAGACGGCGCAGCTCGCGTTGTTGGCATAGGTACCGGCACCGATCACCGGCGCATCGCCGATGCGTCCCCAGCGCTTGTTGGTCATGCCGCCCGTCGAGGTGGCCGCCGCGACATTGCCCTGCGCATCCACGGCCACAGCGCCGACGGTGCCGAGTCCCTGCAGCTCGTTGCGTGGTTGTGTGCGTCCCTGCAGCACGCGCTCGAGCTGGCGTTTGCGAGTGGGTGTGATGAAGTAGTCGTTGGGCACCGACGTGAAGCCGCGCTCGCGCGCGAACTCTTCGGCGCCCGCGCCTGAGAGAAAGACGTGCGGCGAGTCTTCCATCACGCGGCGTGCGAGATCGATCGGATTCTTGATGGTGCGCACGCCGGTCACGGCGCCGGCGGCGAGATTGCGGCCATCCATGATGGAGGCATCGAGTTGTGCCGAACCATCGTGCGCGAGCACGGCACCCTTGCCGGCGTTGAAGAGCGGATTGTCCTCGAGCAGTCGCACCGCCGCGGTCACGGCATCGAGACTCGAGCCGCCTTTTTCGAGCACGGCATAGCCGGCATCAAGGGCGGCCGCGAGACCCTCGCGGTAACTCGCGCCATCATCGGGGCCGAGCTGATTGCGCGAGATCACACCCGCGCCGCCGTGTATCGCGATGGCAAGCATTTTCTTTCGCTCCGTCTGGGCTGAGGCCTTGCCCGTCTCGGCGAACACCGGGCCTGCAGTTGCACCGCCGATGAAGGTTATTGCAAGGAGCAGCTTGAACACAGTTCGGGGACGAGCAGGACGCATGGTGGCTCCGGTATGATCGATCGAGGTCGGGTGAATCGTCCCGCGATTGTAGCGGGTCGAATCGGGGGGACACATGCAGCAGTCTGACGCGGCGGTCGCACACGAACCGCTGCATTTCGATCGACGATTCATGCTCATTGCCGCGCTGTTCCTGGTCGCGGCCATGTTTGTGCCACCGCTCTTTCGCGGCGCGGTCCTCGCGCTCGCGATCGTCGCGGCCGTGCTGGCCGCATTGCCCAAGGGGACGCGCGGCCTCGTGTTCTCCACCATGGTGGGGCTGGCCACCGGCATTGCCTCGCTCAACCTGTTCGCGATCGGCATCTTCCAGGGACCGATCACGCAGGAGTTCGGCTGGAGCCAAACCGAATATGCCGGCGTCACGCTGGTAGCCACCATCGTCACCGTCGTCTCTTCGCTCTATATCGGGCGCCTGTTCGATCGGCAGGGCGTGCGACGCTGGGCGCTGATCGGTGTGGTGATGGTCGCCTTGTCGCTGGTATCGCTCTATTGGCTCACCGACAACTTGCTGCATTTCTATGCGGTGTTCGCGCTGCTGCCCATCATCGGTGCGGGCACCTCCTCGGTCGCCTATTCGCGGGTCATCGCGGCGTGGTTCGATCGACGCCGTGGCCAGGCCTTCGGTGCCGCGCTCGCCGGCATCGGTATTGGCGGTGCGGTGCTCTCCTCGGTTTCCCAGTTCCTGATCGGTACGGTCGGTTGGCGGGGCGCCTATGTCGGGCTCGGCGTGCTCACGCTCGTGATCACACTGCCTCTCATTTTTTTGAAGTTGCGCGATGCGCCCACCGAAGTGGGCCTTGGTCTCGATGGACGCAAGCTCGCCGATGACTCGAGCGGTGGCGCGGCGGCGGTTGCTGCCGAGTCTGCGCCGACTTCGCCCGCCGCATCGGCGGCACCCGAGTTGATCGGTTTCACGGCAGCCGAGTCACGGCGCAAGCCGCGTTTTTGGCTGATGTTCTTCTCCTTTCTGCTGCTCGCCTTCGGCATCGGCGGCGTGCTGATTCCGCTCGTGCCGATCCTGCGCGCGCGGGGTGTTTCGCCCGAGCAGGCGGCCGCCGTGCAGGGCGCACTCGGTCTCGCACTCATCATCGGGCGAGCCTTTGCCGGGTTCCTGATGGATCGATTTTTTGCACCGCGCGTGGCAGCGGCGATCCTGCTGTTTCCGCTTGTCGGCGTGACGCTGCTCGCGCTCGAGGCGAGCGGTCCGACGGCGCTGATTGCCGCAGTCTGCATCGGTCTTGCGGCCGGTGCAGAACTCGATGTCATCGCGGTGCTGGTGACGCGCTACTTCGGCAATCGGGCCTACGCCGAAAACTACGGTTGGCAGTACGCCGCTTGGACGTTTGGCTCGGGCACCGCGGTGATCGCCACCAACTGGGTGTACGACCTGCTCGGCACGCATACGCCTGTGCTCTGGGTGTATGTGGCGCTGTTTGCGGTGTCGGCCCTGCTCATTGCGCGGCTCGGCGACTATCCGGAGCTGCCGCGACTTACACGCAATCCTTGAGCGCGATCGACGCGTCGGCGAGCTTGCGCGGATCAAAGATAGTGCGTGCCGCGATGAGTTTGCGCGCGGCCATCTGATCGCGCGCCTGATTTACCGTCTCGATGGCGAGCATTTCGCCATCTTTGAGATAACAGCACGAGAACGCGTGCTGCGCCGGGTCGCCGCGCAACACGAGCTGATCATGACCTTGTGACAAACCGATGATGATCAGCTTGTGGTGATACTGGTCGGACCAGAACCAGGGCACGCGATCGTGACGCTGCGCACCACCCAAAATATTGATCGCGGCGGTGCTGCCCTGCTCGAACGCGTTGTCCACCGATTCGAGCCGAATCCGCCGCGCGTAGCGCAGCGAAGGATGATTGCTGCAGTCACCGATGGCATAGATCGACGGATCCGAACTGCGGCAATACTCATCGACGAGTATGCCGTTGTCACAATCGAGCCCTGCCGCGCGCGCGAGCGAGTCTTCGGCGAGCACGCCAATACCCACGAGCACGAGGTGTGCCTCGAGTTCGCCCGCCGAGGTGATGACAGCGCGAACCCGGCCGTGCGCATCGCCCTGAAGTGCGGTCACGCTGGCGCGCAGCAGGATGCGCACGCCATGGCCGGCATGCTCTGCTTCGTAATAGCGCGACACTGGCTCCGCGACGACGCGATTCATGACGCGATCGGCCATCTCGAGCACGCTGACTTCCATGCCGAGTTGGCGCAACGTCGCCGCCGCTTCGAGGCCGATATAACCGCCGCCGACGATCACGGCGCGACGCCCCGGGACCATTTCGCCGCGTAGTCGGTCGGCATCGGCCATCGTCTTGAGGTAATGCACGCCCGCAAGCTCGCTCCCCGGCAGACGGAGTCTTCGCGGCGTGCTCCCCGTGGCGAGCACCAAGGCGTCATACGGCAGCGTACTGCCGTCATCGAGATGCACCCGTTGCGCCGACCGGTCGAGCGTCGTGACGCGCCGCCCGAGCTGCAACTGCACCGCGTGCTCGGCGTAGAACGGCAAGTGCCGCAGGGTCATGCGGTCGGCGCCGAATTCGCCGGCGAGGTACTTCTTGGAGAGCGGTGGTCGTTGGTAAGGCAGGAGAGGCTCATCACCGATCAAGGCAATGTTGCCATCGAAGCCTTTCTTGCGTAGGGTCTCGATGCACTGCGCAGCCGCCTGCCCTGCACCGACTACCACGACGTTCTTGCTCATGCAGCAAGGATAGGATGGTGGCCTTGAACGCACCACCCACGGGCGCACCGACATCCGAACTGCGCCATAATGGTGCGTCGGCATCCGCAAGGTCTTGCCTCGGGGCTGCAAAAACAGGGCTTTGGGGCTTCGCAGGCGTGGCACGGAAGGTGCAATACTGTCCACAGCCGCAGTTCCGCGCCTTGCATCGGGAGTACACGACATGAAACTCGTCACAGCCATCATC
>SXGQ01105563.1_pt1 | contig 11097 bp, 7 predicted proteins | sample 3178371 | NCBI WGS metagenome assembly SXGQ01 (sample SAMN11356859, study PRJNA531348) | freshwater metagenome | isolation source: freshwater sample F1-20 | place: China: Fuxian Lake, Yuxi | collected 2017-12-25 | reverse complement strand
CTTGATCGAGTCGCTGGGTTTCCTCGATTTCAACAACACCTCCATCATGGCCCACAGCCTCGGCAACATGGTGGCTTCGCACGCCCTGCAGGAGAGCAAACTCACCCCGCACCGCTACCTCATGATCAATGCCGCCGTCGCAGCGGAGGCTTTTGGGTATAACAACGGAAAACAAGCCCAGGAAATGACCGAATATTCATGGCGGCCGTACAACCCACGTCTGTTTGCCTCAAATTGGCATAAGCTCCCCTTCCCAGCGGGAGATCGTCGGCAAAACATCACTTGGATCGATAGGTTCATTTCGATCACCCAAGGTAGATACGCCATTAACTGCTACTCGAATGGAGACGAGGTGGCCAAATGCCCCGAGGACATGAAGGACGCGGGCCTCTGGGAAGACATTCATCGCTGGGGTGAAGGCGCCTGGAAGACCCAAGAGTTACTGAAAGGCAACTATAGCCTGCCGGCTTTAACGGTATCGGAGCGCCAAGGCGGGTGGGGATTCAATAGCGACTGGGATACGGATAATATCTGGGCCTGGCCACCCATCCGCCAGACGATGAGCCCAGAAGACACCACCAAATACGTCACGAATGAGTATTTGATCAACCGGCCGTTCTTCCGTCGCTTTCAAGAAGCCTCGCTACACTACGGCACGGGCATGCTGCATCAGACTGAATGGGCGTTGGACAAAAAGAATACTTGGTACAGCTTGCTGGCGCGAGGCATCCCCGCGAGCACGTTTGCCGCAGGTGGGATACCTTTGCAGACAGAAAACATAAGCGATGAACCCATCGTGAACTATAACCTTGAGGCCAAAGGTCGCGGAAACAACTGGCCCACGCAGGGACATAACAACGAACGTATCCAAGATCGCTGGCTCCATAGCGACTTCAAGAACGTCGCCCTGCCCTACGTGCACCCCTTCTTCGGATACATCATCACCCAAACAAAATGAAACCCCTATTGATAGCACTCTCAGCGATGTTGGCCTCGGCCATACCTAAATCCTCTCAATGCCAAGCAGCCGGCGAAAGGGCAGAGGAGGCCCGCGCCAGTAGCGAAAAGCACCGAGCTACGCCGAGGGTAATCCGACTAAGCATCAAAGACGAAGAAGGGGCACCCCTCGAAGGTGCCAGGATTCGCGCAGTCCTTAACAACGTGAAGACGCTTGCGGCTAGCGCAGCAAAACCGACCACAGGCCCGACAGGGGCCGCCATAATAAACATTCCCCCTTATCACAGCGCCTGGGACATTTATGTTAATCCCAGCGACCAAGACAACAAAATCGGCAGAAGGGCTTACGAAATCCACCTGTGCGAGTCCGACTGGATCAGGTACAACACCATTAACCAGGATTTCGACCTGACCCTCCCCTACGTCCGCAAGCCCATCCCCCTAAAGGCGAAGCAAGAGCGCTTTAGTTACCGCCGCGTCAACGGGCCCAAAGACACGGAGCCGGCCGACCCAAGATTGCCTGACTTGGCTATTACCGAAGTGGGCTACGACGCCGAGCTGCTGGAGCTGATGCCACCACGCGGACAAGGTAAGCACACGGATTTCACGATTAAAATCACCAGTGTATTCCGCGGATATGAAGACGCGAACCTTGAGCGGAGCGCCGTCGTCGGAGTGAACCGCGGGCTTCAAACAATGGATGAAGGCAAAGTCAGATACGGCAACTGGACCCACTCCGTGACGTATCGTTTCCCGAATAAGGGCGACGGCATCATCTTGAGTCCGCAGTTCTGGCCATACTGCAAGTTGACGATGCCACAAAAAGCCCCCGAAGAGGGGTACGCCCAAGAACTCACGCTCACGGAGGAGGTACGTCAAAACGCTTATCGGCCTGATCTGGCGCATTGCCGGGAACTCATGCAGAACAACGGGGTGTTCCTGCGTATCCGGACGCAACTGGACAAGGACGGCAATGTGGTGTCCGCCCACTACGCCAAGATTGTTTCCCCGCGAAGGCCGGGAAACCGTTTTAAGATCTTCTACAATCCCACACCCAACGACCGGAACTTGGAGTACGACCTGCAGACGAACCTCCGCTGGCAAGAGCTCAACCCACACACGAAAATGCCTGAGCCATGGGACGATACCTACACCCTGGATTCAAACTGAACTTGGCCAAACAAAAGGGGCCGGCATATGCCGGCCCCTTTGTCGTGGCAATGTCCGCGCTTAGCCCTGCCTGAGGCGGTCGTCTTCGCGAGCTTGGGAGGCGGTGCTATCCGCCCAGAGCTGCTGAGTCACCTTGAGGAGCACGTAACCGCTGACGGCAAAGACGGCGGTCAAGATCCAGGCCATCTTCAGGCGGGAAGGGTCGCCGGCGGCGTAGAGGAAGTTGCCGATGGCGAAGAGCGAGGACCAGATGACCGCGCAACCCGAGATCCAGCCGAGGAAGGCGGAACCGATGCGGTTCTCTTGGGCGACTTCGGTGTCCGTCACCCCGGCTTCCGCACGGATATCCGTCCAACCCGGACCCACTGGCTTCACCTTGCGGTAGAAGGAAATCAGGGTTTCGCGGTCCGTCTCTGGACCGACATAGGCCGTGATCAACCAAGCCAAGGTCGTGATCCCAACCTGAACGATGGTGCGGGTGGCGAAATCGGTGTCAGGCATCAGCAGCGGAACCGCCAGGGAGGTGAGCAAGGACATCACCATCGCGACGATTTCGCACCAAGCCGACACGCGCCACCAGAACCAGCGGGCGATGTAGATCAGGCCCGTACCGGCACCGATGGACAGCAGGACCTCGAACGCCTGCTGGGCGGACGTCATGAAGAGGCTGAGCACCGCGGCGAAGACATAGAGGACGACCGTGGAGACGCGGCCCACGTTGATGTAATGGCCTTCCGTGGCGTCCTTGTTGATGAAGCGGCGGTAGAAGTCATGCACGAGATAGGACGAACCCCAGTTGAGGTGCGTCAGGATCGTGGAAGAGTTCGCCGCAATCAGGCCACCGACCATCAGGCCGACGAAGCCCACGGGGAGGAACTTGAGCATCGCCGGGAAGGCCGAGTCGTGGCCAATCAACGACTGATCCGCCGCCGGGAAGGCGGACTTGATGGACGCCAAGTCAGGATAGATGATGATCGAGCACAGCGCGGTGATGATCCAAGGCCACGGACGCAGCACGTAGTGGGCGATGTTGAAGAAGAGCGTGCCGCCCAAGGAGTCCTTCTCCGACTTGGAAGCCAGCATGCGCTGGGCGATGTAGGAACCACCGCCGGGCTCGGCGCCCGGATACCAGTTGGCCCACCAGCTGATGGCGATCGGCAGGATGAAGATCATCAGCGCCAACTCGGACATCGTGAAATTCGGAAGCAAGTCGAGGAATGGCTGGCCGGAACCGTTGGCGACCGACATGACGGGCACACCATCGGTCGTGACGACCTGTTGGGTCGAGAGCTTCTCAACCAAGGCCTTCAGGCCCGCCCAGGCGCCGGCGTCCTTGCCGACCAGACGCTCGCCGACTTCGACGAGCGAGAACCATGCGGCGGCGAAGACCGCCGTCATCTTGATGAAGAACTGGATCATGTCGATGATCAGCACACCCCAGAGCCCGGAGTGGGCGGCAAAGACGACGTTGAGCACGCCGCAGATCACGATGGTCTGCCAAGCCGGCATCCCGAAGAGGATGTTGGCGATCTTGCAGGCCGCGAGCGTCACCATGCCCATGATGAAGCAATTGAAGAACAACCCGAGGTAGACCGCGCGGAAGCCGCGGACCAACGAAGCGGCCTTGCCGGAGTAGCGATGCTCGTAGAACTCGAGGTCGGTCATGACGCCGGAACGGCGCCAAAGACGGGCGAAGAAGAAGACCGTGGCTACGCCCGTGAGCACGAAGGCCCACCACTGCCAGTTACCCGCGACGCCATACTTGCGGACCTGTTCGGTCACCCAGTTCGGGGTGTCGGACGAGAAGGTCGTGGCGACCATCGAGAGGCCGGCAAGCCACCACGGCACCGAACGACCGGAAGCGAAGAATTCGTCCGTGCTTTCGCCCGAACGCTTGGCGTAGAAAAGCGCGGGGACGAAGCAGATCAGAATCGAGGCGATGACGATGGCCCAATCAATCCAGGTGAGTTGCATAAATGGTTAGGGGGTATGTCTCTGAATTCCCAGAAACACACCCCCTTGGCAACAGTCTTCCCCTAAGGGGAAAGACTGATAACGATTATTTAGCAGGGATTTCGTTCAGCGTATACCAGCCCTCGTTATGCCAGAGCGCATCGCCCGCCTTGTTGCGGACGCCGTCGGCGACGAGGTGATGGACGTGACCGCGCACAAGGCCATCGATCACGAGGCGAACCTTGAGCCCGTCCGCCGAGACGGAGGCAGACTTCACCGTAGGCTTAGCCTGATCGACCTCGGGGCTACCATAGGCAGACTGGTAGATATAGGTGAAAGCATCCATGGAATAGCTCGCCGTGTCGGCCGCCGTCACGGGATCGACCGGATGCGTGAAGGTCACTTCGAAACCATCGGCGCGGGCCGAGATGTTGTGCATCTCGAAAGGCACCGTGCCCCGGTAGCGGACGCGCTCGAACGTGAAAGGCTGCGAGCCGCGCGAACCCCAACCGCGGTTGGTACCGCCGATGAAGAGCGTGCCGTCCTCCTGGTCCATGCGCACGGGCACGAGGCCTGCTTCAAAGCCCTGGAGGAAGTGGAAGACCGCCCCCTGATAGAGGCCATTGACGACTTCGAGATTGACGCGCTGGACCTGCGACGCGGTCTGTTCGCCGACGAACATCTGGTTCGCCCAGGGGCCCCACTTGCCCTTGGTCATATCGCAAGCCATGCCGGACGGCGAATTGCCGACCTTACCGTGAGGGAAGACCACCGCAGGGGGAACGAGTTCAGGGAACTTGAGGCGCTCGGCGAGGACGCGCGAGCCGCTCTTGGGTTCGGGTGGCGCCGGTAGATTCGCCAACGAGGCGGACTTGTTGCCCGTCGGGTTGCCTTGGAAGGAACCGGGGCGGAGCCACTTCAGCGAAGAGGACCCGTTCCATACGCCTTGGTTGTCGGTATAGAAGACATCGTTCTTCTCATTCATACCGATGCCGCCGGGCGAACGGATGCCCGAAGTCGTCGGGATCATCTTGCCCTCGGGAGTGATGCGCACGCACCAGCCACGCCAAGGGGAATAGGCATGAAACGAGCCCGTCAGGCAAAGCACGACCCAGACGTTGCCGTCCTTGTCGGGATCGGTACCGAAGGCGTATTCGTGGTAGTCGCCATTGATGCCCCACTTGGCGCAGATGGTGTCGAAGGCGTCGGCCTTGCCGTCGCCGTCGGTGTCCGTCAGGCGGGTGTGCTCGGGACGCTGCGTGAGGTAGAGCGACCCATCCTTGTAGAACATGCCCAACGGCTCGTGCAGGTTGGAGGCGAACTTGGTCCACTTGACCTTGGTGACGTCGGCCTCGTAAGCGCCTTCGCAGATCCAGACGTCGCCGCGGCGGCTGGCGATGGCGACCTTCTTCCCCGGCAACAACGCGATCGAGGAGACCTCGACGACCTCGCCCGGCGGGGTCGGGATCTGGACGCGTTCGTAATACTTGTCCTGCAGCGCCATGGCTTCGGGACCGGCCATGGCCTTCTTGGCCGACGCCTTGCCGTCCGCGGCCTTCTTCTTCGCCTGGGCTTCCGCCAACGGAGCCAAGGCGAGCAAGGCCAAGAGTGTGAGGGTGAATGTTTTCATGTTAAAGGTGTGGCTTGGGGATTAGCGGAAGGAGTAACCCAGCACGGCCGATTCGCCGGGCTTGAGGGTGAGGATGAGGTCGTTGCCGGAGGGAGCTGGAGCGACGCCCGAAAGCGAGCGGACCACCAGGCGCGGACCGACTTCGAAGGCGCCAAGGTTGGCTTTCACCGCGAGCCCGCGGGACAGGGTGATCGTCACCGGCTTATCGCCGGCCGCCACGAGCTTGCGGGCGAGGCCGACCGAGCCGCGCGCATCCGCCGGCGTCCAAGCATCCGTCAAGGTGAAGCCTTCGCCGGCGACCTTGAAGGTTGGGTTGCCGTTCTTGTCGAGCTGGTAGCCCTTGAATTCCGCGGGGTCGTTGACGACCTTGAAGCTCGCGCCCTTACCGCCCTCCTTGTTGACCTGATAGGAGATGATCGCGCCACTCGGGGTGGAGGAGCCCGCGATCACCATGCCATCGGAAACCTTCACGACGCCGTCACCGGCCGGCGGCGCATTGCCTTGGCCGCGGTCGACCCAATGTTGGGCTCCGTCCATGAATTTCCCGGTCCAGAGAAGTTCGACGGCGCAGTTGTCCGCGCTGTAGGTGAGGTTGGTGGCGTTCGGGAAACCGAAGCCGATCGCGCGAGAGGTCGTGCCACCGATGAAATTGCGGTAACTGGCGGTATAGCCATCCTTGGGTTCGATCGGGATCGGCGCGCGCTTGGCCTTGGCGACAGCCCCCTTGGTATCCGACAGCCACTTGAAATCCTTATCCTTCGGGCCCTTGTAGCTAAGTTGGATGACCTCATGGCCAGCGACCTCGACGTATTCGAGGCGGAACGGCACGGCGCCCTTCTTGAGCAAGACCGAGACTTCCTTGCGGCGTTCGCCGACCGGGCCGATACCCTTGATCTCAGCGACGCGCTCGCCGTTGACATAGAGGGCGCCGTAATCATCGCAGTCGAAGACGAAGGTGTACTTGCCGTCTTCAGGAGCCTGGAATTGAGCGGTCCAAACCATCGCGAAACCGTCCTTCAAGCTGGCCTGGGCAGGGCTGATGATGCCCGTGTTCTCGTCTTCGATCTGCGCCGGCTTGAGCTTGGAGAAATCAGGCATCTCCTTCCACTCGCCCTTATACATCGTGCCGACGAGGTTCCGCAGGGCGGTCTTGGCGGGCGGGAACGGGTGGTCCTTCAGGAGTTCGGCGGCCGTCCAAGGGGTGGTGCGCGCGGCGGTGGCGGCGCGGACGGACTTCACGAGCTCCGGCGTGACGGCCCCGGCGTTGCCGGCGAAGTTCTTGCGGACATAGGTCAAGGCGGCGGCGATCTTCTCGTCGCTCAACACGGCGCCCTGCGGCGGCATGTCGATGTTGTAGGACTTGCCCGCCACATCCACCGGACCGGTCATCCCGTGGAGGACGATCTTGATCGTGCGCTCGGCGGGACCCTTGGGCCAATCGCTCCCGACGAGGGGCGGCAAACCGTTGAGGCCTTTGCCGTCGGGGCCGTGGCAGGCCACGCACAGCGTGTTGTAGACCTGGGCGCCGTCTTCGGCGCCAAAGGATACGGTCGTGGTGGCCACGAGGGCCAAGAGCGCGGGGAATCGCATGGAGAGGAGGACATTCATATTAATAGATGGTTCCGAGCAAATGAAAAAGGCCACGGAACGGGACCGTGGCCTTTTAAAAACCCTCAAATGCGAGGCTTAGCGGGAGCGATACTGGCCGCGGGGGTCATAAATCCACCAAGCATCGAAGGGATTGGAGAGCGCGGGGAGTTCGAAGTAGGTATGACCTTTGTCGTCGGTCTTCTGCACGACGCCCGCGGCATCCACCTGAGCGGTGCGCGGCATCGGCGTGGCCATGACGGTCGGGGTCGGGGGCAAGAGGTCGAGGATGGCGGTCTCCTCGATCCGCTCAACGATGTTGTCGACCCACTTCAGGTCCTTGGCCTTCTCGCCGAAAGCCTGCCAGTCACCGTTCGAGTCGTTGGCGTACATCTGCTTCACGAACTCGGGCAAGGTGATTCCCATCTTCTTGGCCACCGGGGTGCCGAGGCGTTCGAACCAGCGGTTGGTGAAATCGATCTGTTCCTTGAGCACGGTCATATTGCCGCGAACGGAATTGGAGACCTGGTGATGCAGGATGATCGAGTTCGGGTAGCAATAGGAGCGCTCCGCGAGGGTCGCGATGACGGCGGTCATGGAGGCGGCGAAGCCCTTCACGACGACGTAGACCGGAGCCTTCGAGGCCGCCATGGCCTTCTGGATCTGGTAACCCGCGGCGACCGAGCCACCGGGGCTGTTGTCGACGACGATGAAGATCGGGAATTCGGAAGACTGGTTGTTGTAGAAGTTGATGCGCTGGCAGACGTAGTCGGCCAGGTTCTCCGTCACGGCGCCGTTGAAGGCGATGCGGCGATCGCTGATGACCAGCGTGCCATCGACCAAGGGCTCCTTGAGGTACTTCGGCTTGGCCTTCGAGGCCACCTTGCGGGCTTCTTCTTCCTTCTGGAAGCGGGAGAGCTCGTTGCTGAGGCGGGCGATCGTGTTGGCCGATTCGAGCTGGAGCTGCTTGGCTTCGGCTTCGAGTTCGCGGATCTTGTTGTTGCGCTCGGAGAGACGGGCGGTCGAGCGGGCGGCCTCGAGGGCGGCTTGGCGCTCCAGCTTGGCGCGCTCGTCTTCCAACGCGGCGGCTTCGGCGGCGGCCTTGGCGAGACGGAGGGCGCGTTCGGCGGAAAGCTTGGCGGTCTCGGCGTTCAGCGGGGCGAGTTCTTCGGTGCGCTTGGCTTCGGCCAAGGCGACTTCGGCGTCGATGCGGGCCTTCTCGGTGCGCATGCGGTCGGCTTCCTTGAGCGCGGCCTTCTGCTCAGGCGAGACTTCTTCGCGGTTGATGCCGGGACCAGGCGCCACGGTCGTGGCACCCGGCTGCGCGGTCGGCAGACCGCCCGTCGCGGGGGCGGCTGGCGTCCCACCCGTCGCGGGAGCCGCCGGGGCGCCCGCCGGAGCGGCGCCGGCCGGGACGACGATGACGCGGCGTTGGGTCTGCTGAGCGAGCACCGGGGCGGCGACCAAGGCGGCCAGCGCGAGGAGACGGAAGGTGGAGGGGAGGTTCATGGGGAGAGGTGGGTTTTGGTTATTCGTAGAAGGGTTCAGCGGATGACGTATTCGATGGTCGGGTCGTACATCCACCAGAGGTCGCACGGTCCGGGCGGGGCAATCTCCTGGCGGGCGCGACCCGTCGCCGGGTTGACGTCGCCAAAGCCGGTGGAGGGCAACGGCGCCGGCGCCGGCGCGGTGCCGGCGGAGGTGAAGCTGTTTTCGTTCATGCGCTCGACGACATCGGTGGCCCACTTGCGCTGGACGGCTTCTTCGCCGTGGATCTTCCAGTCGCCGGTGACGGTGGCCTTATACATGTCGGCGATGAAATCGTCGAGGGGTACGCCGATGCGGACCGCGACCTTCTGGAAGATGCGCTCGCACCAGACCTTGCTCCACTTGAGCTGCTCCTGCATCTGCGTCATGTTGCCGCCGACGCCGGTGGAAGCCTGGTGGTGGAGGACGATGGTCTGCGGGTAGACGAAGGAGCGCTTGGCCAGGGTGGTGACGATGGCGGCCATCGAGGCGCAATATCCCTTCACGACCACGAACACGGGGGCCTTGGAGGTTTCCATGGCCTGCAGGATCATGTAGCCGGACATCACCGAGCCGCCAGGGGAACGGTCGATGACGATGAAGATGGGGGCCTCCGTGTCCTGGGCGTTGTAGAAGGCGATGCGATCGCAGACCGAACGGGCGAGCGCGTCGTTGACGACGCCGTTGAAGGGGATGCGGCGGTCGCTGATGTGCAGGACGCCATCGATCAGCGGGTCCTTCGGGTAGGTCATCTCAGCCTGGCTGGCGACTTCCGAGGTCTTCTGCTGCAGGCGCGCGATGGCGGCGACCGACGAGACCTTGGCGTAATCCAGCGTGACTTGGGCAAGCGCGAGCTTGGCTTCGGCTTCGAGTTCGGCGCGGGCACGGTCCTTGTCGCCGGCAGCGGCGGAAGCACGCGCGGAAGCGACGGCGGATTCCAAACCTAGGCGGGCGCGTTCGGCTTCCTGGGAGGCCGCGGCGGCTTCGGCCCGGGCGGCCCGCACTTGCGCTTCGGCCTCCAGCTTGCGCATCTCCAAGCTATCGGGGAGATTAGCCAAGCGACGCTTCGAGGCGGCGAGGTCAAGCCGTGCCCGGATGACTTCTGCTTCGACTTCAGCCTTGATCGTCTCGGGAGACTTACGGGTGGGCGACTGCTGCGCAGGGAGCGCGGCGGTCAGAAAGAAAAGGGCAAGGACCAGGCGAGGCATGGGTGGGGAACGTTCTTTTTGTCAGATAAATGGTTCCCTTGAAGCCCTATTTTAGCAAATCTACTCACATGAATGCCGACGACCCCATCCACCTGCGCAACCGCCACACCGGCGGTGATGAGATCGAGAAGGTCTACGGCGAGGTGTGGTTGAAGCGTATTTACGGCAATCCTCTGGGGCAATTGACGCTCCACGCGGCCGCCAAACGCCCCTTTGTCTCCAAGTTCTACGGCTGGGCCGCCGACCGCCCAGGCAGCGCCAAACGAGTGAAACCCTTCATTCGCGACTTCGGCCTGGATGTGAACGAGTTCGCCGACCCGGATCCGGACTCCTACAAGACGTTCAACGAATTCTTCTACCGGAAGCTCAAGCCGTCCGCACGACCGGTCGACCCTCGCCCGGAGATGGCGGTCTTGCCCGCCGATGGGCGTCACTTGGGCTTCCAAGATGCGAGCTCGGTCAAGGGTATCTTCGCGAAAGGCCAAACCTTCGACATCCCTGCCCTCGTCGGCGACCGCGCGCTCGGCGAACGCTATCTTAAAGGTACGGTGGTCTGCTCCCGTCTCTGCCCCGTCGACTATCACCGGTTCCACTTCCCGGTCGCGGGAACGCCGGGCGAAGCGGTGCTCACCAATGGCTGGCTTTACTCGGTCAACCCGATCGCCCTCCGCCGCAACGTCGCCTACCTCTGGGAAAACAAACGCCAACGCGTGACGCTCGACGCGGGCCCCTTTGGTCTCGTGACCATCGTCGCGATCGGCGCGACCAACGTCGGCACCATCGTCGAAACCTATCGCCCCGGCGTACCCGTCGCGAAGGGCGACGAAAAAGGCTACTTCCGCTTTGGCGGCTCCTTCTTGGCGACGCTCTTCGAGCCGGGCCGCATCCGCCTCGAGGCTGACCTCATCCAAGCCGGCGAATCGGGCGTCGAACTCTACGCCAAGGTCGGGTCTCCGCTGGGTCGACTCGCCTAAGCGCTCGCAAAGCGCTTGCCAGCAGGGCCCAAGGTGCAAACCTTACCGCCCACAGGCACGCTCGGGTGGTGGAATGGCAGACACACCAGAT
>SXGQ01891230.1_pt1 | contig 11099 bp, 4 predicted proteins | sample 3178371 | NCBI WGS metagenome assembly SXGQ01 (sample SAMN11356859, study PRJNA531348) | freshwater metagenome | isolation source: freshwater sample F1-20 | place: China: Fuxian Lake, Yuxi | collected 2017-12-25 | reverse complement strand
TAGCATTTGCGGCTCGCCGAGGACGCCGGGCGCGGCGATGGCGATGTTTTCGAACACGAGGCCCGCGAGGTCGCCGGGTTCGCGGCTTTCGGCGTCTTTGGAATAGGGCTCGGGCATGGTCATGCAGAGGAAGAATTGCTGGAGCGTGGGCCGCGGGTCTTCGATGTGGATGTTGCGGAAGATGACGCCGCTGCCCGCTGCGCCGCCGCCTTCGCCGCGCATGTTGAAGACGCGGCCGCCACTCCAGTGGTGCCATTTGGCGCGCGCGTAGATGACGTCGCAATCCTCGACGAGCAGCGTGCGGTCGGTGAGTTGCGGAGTGCTGCTGAGGACGAACGACGAGCCGTTTGCATCGTTCCACAAAACGGTGCGGCGGATGCCGGGGCCGTTGACGTAGAGGGAGTCGTCCTGCGTGCGGATGAAGCAGTCTTCGATGAGGGTGTTGCCGAAGGGATTGATGCCGTCGCCGTTTGCGCGCCAGGTGAAAATTTTTGTCCACTTCACTTCGTTGGGATGCCCGGGTTTGTAAGGGTGGATGAGCATGAGGGAGTGTGTGGCCGAATCGGCGATGGTGATGCCCTCGACGCGGGTGTCGGTGGTGCCGACGATTTCGATGGGGCGGTAGCGTGCGTGTTCTTTTTCCGGGATGGAGGGTTTCACGTAGCCGGGGTGTTTCAGCCGCGCGCCGGATAGTGTGCCGAGACCAAAGATGCGGATGTTTTTTCCCTCGCCCCATTTCGTGCTGGAGAGCGTGCCGTACACGATCGCGTCGCCGGGAATGTAATACTGGCGGTCCGCGCGAAGCGGATAGGCGAGGCCGATGTCGTGCACGCCCGGCAGGAAGTAGAGCGTGGTCCAGTTCCCGTCGGCCGGCGGGAGTTCGCCGGGCTTTACGATTTGCACGCCGGGGTCGCCGGGCCTGGGTTTGCCGATGAGCGGCGGGTTCGCGAAGATGGAAATCGTGTGAATCGGCGGGCCTTTGTAGCCCTTGCCGGTGTCCTGGCCGTCCATCTGCCCGTCGATATCGACGGCGACGAGGCACGGCTGATCGAGCGTGACGAACGCCCTGCCATCCCGCACGGCGCACGCGGAAGCCTTGCGCTGCGGATGGACCGCCGCGGTGCGAATCGGCTGACCGTTGGCGCGCGCGATCTCGATTTCCACGGCGCCGGTCGTCTCGAAGTTCACGTAAGCGTGCGTCCAGCCCGCGAGATGATCGAAGTAGGCATCCGTCTTTTTCTCCACGGTCTTGCACACGGTCTCCCACGCAAATGCGCTCTTCCACTCGCCGCGCCCGGCGGGCCGGACGCGCACCGTGTAATGCTCCGATGCCGCAAGCCCCGGCACAGGCGGATACACGAGAAGACTATCGTCCGCGAACGCCGCGGGCTGCAACGCACACAGGAACGCCGCGAGAATGAAGAAGAGTGATTTCATGAGCGTGCGGTTTGTCATGAAAACGCGCGCCGGTCGATCCTCGCGAACGTCGCAATCGCGCGATTACATCCGGCAGATGAGCAGCTCGCGCTCGTAGATCAGCTCTTTCGGAAGATGCGTCTTGAGATCGAGGAAGAGTTCCTCGTGCGACAGTATCTCCTGCCGCCACGCCGCGCGGTCGAAGCGTTGCAGCTCGTCGAATTTCTCGCGCGGAAAATCGAGGCCCGTCCAGTCGATGTCCTCGTAGTTTGGCACCCAGCCGATGGGCGTTTCCTTTGACATGCCGTGTCCGGTCGAGCGGTCCACGATCCATTTGAGAACGCGCATATTTTCCCCGAAGCCCGGCCACAGGAACTTCCCGTCGGCGTCCTTGCGGAACCAGTTCACGTGGAAAATGCGCGGCGTGGCCGTGAGTGTGCGCTGCATGGAAATCCAATGGCGGAAGTAATCGCCCATGTTGTAGCCGCAGAACGGGAGCATCGCCATCGGGTCGCGCCGCACCTTGCCGATGGTGCCGGCTGCCGCGGCGGTCATCTCGCTGCCCATCGTCGCGCCGATGTACACGCCGCAACTCCAGTTGAATGCCTGATACACGAGCGGCATGGTCGTGGCGCGGCGTCCGCCGAAAATGATCGCGCTCAGCGGCACGCCCTCCGGCTTTTCCCAGTCGGGATCAATCGTCGGGCACTGCGAGGCGGGCGCGGTAAACCGTGCGTTGGGATGCGCGGCTTTGGTGCCCTTCTCCTTTGCGATCTCCGGAGTCCATTGGTTGCCCTGCCAGTCGATGGCCTTCGCGGGTGGTTCGTCCGTCATTCCCTCCCACCACACGCCGCCGTCGGGCGTGAGCGCGACATTGGTGAAGATCGTGTTCTTCCGGAGCGAAGCCATCGCGTTGGGATTTGTGTTCTCGCCGGTTCCGGGCGCGACGCCGAAGAAGCCGGCCTCGGGATTGATCGCGTGCAGGCGGCCGTCCGGGCCGGGTTTGATCCATGCGATGTCGTCGCCCACCGTCCAGACCTTCCAGCCTTGATCGCTGAAATGCTTCGGCGGAATGAGCATGGCGAAATTCGTCTTCCCGCACGCGCTGGGGAACGCCGCAGCGACATACGTTTTTTTGCCGGTCGGATCTTCGACGCCAAGGATGAGCATGTGTTCAGCCATCCAGCCTTCGTCGCGCGCCATTGCCGAGGCGATGCGCAAGGCGAAGCATTTCTTGCCGAGCAGAGCGTTGCCGCCGTAGCCGGAGCCGTAGCTCCAAATCTCGCGCGTCTCGGGAAAGTGAACGATGTATTTCTCCTTGTTGCACGGCCACGGGACGTCCTTCTGGCCTTTTCTCAGCGGAGCGCCGACGGTGTGCATGCAGGGCACGACGCGCTTCTTCGCCCTGTCGATCAACTGGAAGACCTTTTTGCCGATGCGGGCCATGATCCGCATGTTTGCAACCGCGTAGGGCGAGTCGGTCAACTGCACGCCGATTTGCGACATCGGCGAATCGAGCGGTCCCATGCTGAAGGCCATCACGTACATCGTGCGGCCTTTCATGCAGCCGTTGAAAAGCTCGCGGAGCTTTTTCTTCATCTCCTGCGGGTGCACCCAGTTGTTCGTCGGCCCCGCGCCTTCCTTCGAAGCGCTACAGATGAACGTCCGGTCCTCCACGCGCGCGACATCGCTGGCATCGGAACGGGCCAGGAAGCAACCCGGCCACTTCTTTTGGTTGAGTCGCGTGAGCGTGCCGCTGTCGACCATCTCATCGCAAAGCCGGTCGTATTCAGCCTTGGAGCCATCGACCCAGTGGATGCGATCCGGCTTGCAGAGAGCCGCCATCTTTTTCACCCAGCGGAGCAGGTGAATGTTGTTACTGAGTGGTTTCAATGACCGTGAGTTTTTCATTTCTAGATGCGTGTTGGAAATTGATTGCGACGAGCGCAGGCACGCTAGCCGGCAAATTCGCGGCGGAAAGCCCGCGGTTGCCGGACGCGCTCGCACCCGCGACGAACATGCCCGATACGGGTGGTCTGTCTCATTGCGAAAACTGGCGGGAACTCCACCGGAACTGGCGAGGTTTCCCGGCTGTCTGTGCAGGCAAACGGCGCGTCATCAGGCTCCGGATTTATTTCGCGGAGGTGAGCGTGGATAAAAATGCGACGAGGTCACGCATCTCGCGAATGGTCAGCAATCCCTTCATCGGCGGCATCACTCCGACGGGCTTGGTTGCTGATTTGATGCGGGCTTTCGGATGCGTCGTAAGTTTTCCGTCGGGGCTTTTGAGAACGATTGCCTCGGCTGTCTCGGACATCTGCGTGCCGGTGACGCTGCTGCCGTCGTTCAGTACTAGAACTTGAACGCCGTAACCCGGCGCGACCTTGGCACGGGGATCGAGCAGGGATTCAAGCAGGTCCGCGCGCGTCAAACGTGTCGCCACGCCTTCGAGCGATGGGCCAACCTGCTGGTCTGCCCGCTTCAACGCATGGCACTTCGAACACATCGCCGCAGTGTGGCCGAGGAAGACGGACCGGCCGCGTTCGCTGTCCCCGCCTTCGAGCGCCACGGTGTATTCCCCGAACGGTTTCTGCGCTTTCGCCCAATCGTCATACGCGGCGACGAGGGCGGCGAGTTCCTTGTCCCGCACGGCGGCCGAGCGCGCGGCTTCGATGACATCGAGATGAATCGCGGCGGCGACCTTTCCGGCTCGCAGGCTTTCAATCATCGTGCGGAGAACGGTGTCGCTTTCAGGAAGTCGTTTCAAAAGCCCGAGTGCACCCTGCGATTGGACGACGTCCCGCTGCGTGTTCAACGTCCGCATCACATACTCGCTGACCTCTCCGGTCTTTATTCTGCGGTCGAGCAGGTGATTCGCGGCGGCCATGCTGATTCCGGAATTGGCGAGTGCCAGTGTTTGCGACGCTACTTCGTCCGCGCGTCCGGGGCGCTGCTTACGCACGAGTTCGAACCACGCGAGCCTCAGCGGCATGGCCACGGATTCATCAAGGGCGGTGGCGGCTGCATGCGCGATGAGCTCATCCGTGGCACTCATGTGGGCTGCCAAGGCGATGGCGCGTTCGGCAATGACGAGATCGCGGTCGCTGGCGAGCGTGCGAATTTGCGGTGCTAGTGCCGATCGAAGATCCTCGGCGGAAAAGGCGGGCAGGGGAAAATAGCGACCGTCCACCGGGTCGAGCGTTGCTGCGTTCGACCATGATGCGAGAACGTCCATGGCCATGATCCGCTCGCGAAGTTGCGCATTATCCGGCGCTTTCAGGAACGCGATGAGCCGGTCGAGCGCGGCCCGTGTGCCGATGCGCCGATTCGCAGCAATCGCACGCACATTGACGGGCGCCGGGCTCGACGCACTGAGTTTTCTGGCGACGGCATCGAGGGCTTCCGGTGCCACTTTGAACGTAGCTCCATCCGCGGTGTCGTAGATACCGAGCACTGCGTCGACCGCCGCTTGTGCTGAAGCGTCGTTGAGAAAGCTGATCAATTCTTTCGCGGCACCGAGACGACGCAACGCGACAACGGCGGCGATTCGAACAGCTTCGGATGGGTCGGATGCGAGCTTCTCCAACTCCGTTGCTGAAGCCGTTCCCGTGAGGCCGATGACTCCCGCTTCCCGCAGCAACGGCGCATTTGCCGCATCGCGGAGCATCGTCAGCAACGCCGGAGTGGCGGAGGTCGCGCGCAACTTCCCACATGAGATGGACGCCAGCATCCTGACGCGTGGTGACCTGTGACGAACCAGCGCAGTGGCAAGTTCCTGTGCAGCCGCGCCGTTTCCCGCATCTCCTGCGTATCGTGCCAGCTGGGCCTGCAGTTCATCGTCCTGGGATTTCGCGACTTGTTGGGCGACGTCATCGTCCCAGCGTCGCAATTGTGTCAGACCCCAAAGAGCGTGGATGCGCGCGAGTTGCGGCGCACTTTCATCGAGCACGACGCGCTTGAAAGCGGCTGCGTCTACGCGCGCGGAAAGTTCATCCTGTGCGGCGAAGCGCGCTCTGCGATCCTCGTGGCCGAGCAGCCGCGCAAGGTCTTCCACTGTGCGTTTGCCAAAGCCCTGCCTCAGCAACGCCTCAATTTCTCCAGCATCTTTCGAAGAATCACGAAGCGCCCAGAGCGGTGCCCGGGCTTGTGGCGGATCCCAAAGAACAAAATAAAGGCTCCCGTTTGGAGCAAACGCGGATGCGAGGACCTGCTGGCCGAGTCCATCCACGACGACGTCTTCGCCCTCGCGACGAAATCCTGGCCCGTCGGGAACCATCCTGAACGCCCGGATGGCTCCCATTCCGCCGAGGAGAAAATGCCCGCGATACTTTCCACCAAGAGCCAGTCCGGGCTGCCAAGAGAACGAGGCCGGCGCGTTCCAACTGTTTTCGATGGGCGGGAGAGAGTGCGAAGGTTGCCCGGTGTGTTGCGGCTTCCACATCACTTCGGCAAGCCACGGATTATACAGGTCTTTCGCGCTGTCTCCGAGCACCCGGTTCACTTGGCGGTATTGATAGTAGTTCCGCCACCCGGAATCGGAGCGTTCCGGCAGGAAAACCAGTCGCTCCATTTCACCCTGAAAGTCGGCGTCGTGGTCAACGGCGAACAGATTCCCGTAATCATCGAAATCGAAATACTGGCAGTTGCGCAATCCGCTCGCGAAGACCTCGAAGCCGCTGCCGTCGGGATTGCACCGCAGGATCGCGCCCGTGTTGGGATAGGCCCAGCGTCTGCCTTCCTTCGACACGACATTCAGGCCGCGGTCGCCCATGCTCCAATAGATCGTTCCGTCGTAGCCGCGCACAACGCTGTGGAGATCGTGGTTTCCGTAGCCGATGTGGTTTGCGAACCCGTGCACGAGCTGCTCCCGGACATCCGCGCGTCCGTCGCCGTCGGTGTCGCGCAGTTTCCACAGGTCGGGAATGATCGTGGCATACACGGAATCGCCAATTGGCGTGACGCTATGAGCAACGCCCGTGGTGATGCCGTTGAAGCCATCGGCGAAAAGTGTCGCAGCATCGAACACGCCGTCCTTATCGGCGTCGTTGAGCGAAAAAATCCGCTCGCTGCGAACCGTGAGGTCGTTCACGTCCACCACGCCGTCCTTGTTGTAATCCTGCACACCTTGCACCTTCGCAATCTGCTGCGAAAAATTGGCGCGAATCCACGCTTCCTTCGCTTCCACCGTCATCAGCGCCATGTCCGCCTCGTGGAGAAAATTCGACTGCAACAGGCTGATTTCCTCGTTCGAAACCCGCACCGTCTCGCTCACGAACACCTTTCCGCGGTCATCCACGCCCACACCCATCAGGCGGCGAGGAAGGCCTGCGGCATCCGTCATCACCGGCGCCGCGACAAGACCGTTCAGCCCCTGCAAGACCTCACCTTTGGCTCTTTCCCGGGCGAACTCCTCGCGACTGATCTCGCGGAGGACGACGTCATCATACCTCGCCGCTCCCGTCGCTTTTCCCCAGCCGCCGAACAGGCAGTTGATTTCCAGTTCGTCCTTGTCCGCTCTAAAAACGACCCGCACCTGCTTCCAGTCCGAGGTTCCCGTCACGGCCGGGGTCTTCACGGACTGCATGTTCTGGATGTTGATCAGCGCTCCGGCAGCGCCTTGGACTGCGTCTGTTTTGATCCAACCGGAGAGCTCGTACGCCGCGCCCGCCTTTACGGCGACCTTCGAAGTCCACGCTGCGTCGGAGCCGGTGGACGATTGAATGCTGATCGCATGACCACCGCTTCTTCCCGGAGCCACGACTTCGTAATTTGCTTCGGTCCCGCCCGACCAGGCCCGCGAACTCCATCCTTCGATGCCGGCGATGGACTTCAATTCGAACGATGGATTCGGCAGCAGATTTTCCGCGGCGGAAGCGCTTGCGAGACACAGCATCGCGGCGAAGCATCGGGAAGTCGGGAGAGCCGCCCGTAGCGGAGATGTTGTTTGGATTCGAGATGTGTCCATTTCCGTCTGCTATTTGAGTGGTAGCAATTGCACGGCATCCACAATCGCGAAGCCGGTGGTGTCGGTGGTTTTGATTTGGATGATCGTCTCAACATCCGCGTTCAACTCCGCGGTGCCGATGGGTTGGAAATGCTGTCCCGCCGGAAGAGCGCGCGTTTGATCGACGGCGAGCTTCGTTTCACGCGTTCCGCTGCGAATACTCACCGGGATATTACGGGCGCGGGTTTCGTGCGCAGAGTAGGCGAGCAGCACCCGGTAATCACCGGACTTTGGGACTTTGAGGCGGAAGGTGGCGGTGGCTTTTCCGTCGCTGCGAACGTTCCGGTCGCCGCTCACGACATAACCGTTTCCGATGCACGGTTTGAAATTCGTCGAGCGTGCCCAGTTGCCGGTGAGCTCTGCGTCGGCGTCGTCGAGCACGATTCCCGGAAGCGATTTCACAGGGATAAAGCCGGCGTCTTTCGCAGGCTCCGTCTTTTGAGAAACAGGAAGAGTGAGCGCCTGTCCCTGCGGAAGCAGACGCTCGCGCAGGAGCGGATACGGAAGAGCCTGCACGGCTACGGACTGCTTTGCTGCGAGTGCCGCGGCGACACCGGCGCCCTGGCCGATGACCATCCACGCGCCTTCGATGCGTAGCGAAGAAATGGCGACGTGCGTGCATGAGAGCGCCACGGGCACGAGCAGATTGGTGCATTGCTCCGCCCGTGGAAGCACGGAGCGATACGGGACGTGATACGCGTAACCGACATTGGTGCCGGGAACACGGACGGGAAAAATCGTGCCTTCATTGATCACGCCGCCGTCTTTCAAAGCCACGCGCTGGCAGTCGTGCGAATCGATGGGAAACGAGGAGATGGCGATCGCATCGTCCTTCGCCGGCGAGTCGATGATGTCCTTTTGCGAGAGCACGTACATTCCTTTCATGCGGCGGGATTCGCGCACGTAGAGCGCCGGCGGAAAATGACCGGTTGCCGCGAACTCATCCTTGCAAAAACCGAGGCCGGAGAAATCGGACCGCAACTTCGGCGGCACGGCTGGATCGGTGCGGAGAAAGTGGAGGAACGCGAGCGTGTATTGTTTGTGCGCCTCCCAAATCTTCGCGCGGCCGGCTTCATCGGCGCGGTGCCAGTCGTTGCAGCCTCCGACAAGACCAAGCGAGACCTGACCGTGGATGGAGTTGTTGCCATCGAGTTTGTTGCCGGGGAGTGGATAAAGATCGAAGCCCACTTTTGCGCCGACCTTCAGCGCGCGGCGTGCGAGCTCGAAGCGGGCGGGGTCGTAGTTTGCCGGCTCAGGAATCGCGATTTTGTTCTCCGGATTCCTTGTGAGACATAGACGGAAACTGAATGTCATGATGTTTCCATCACCTGCTTCATCTGGGCCGGCGTCGCTGGTCGTCACAAGCGGCAGCAGGTTTCCTTTGTCGTCGAAGCCGCTGAAGTTCATCACCTTTTTCGGGTACTGCTTTCCTGCGTAGGATTCGCCGAATTCCGCGCGGCCTTCGCGTCCGATCGTCCAGTCAACGCCCGCGGCGGCCATCAGGTCGCCTTCGTACGAGCCGTCCACAAATGCTTTCGCTTTGAAAGTCCCGTTGCTCGTGATGAGCGACTGGATGCGCGTTCCGTCTTTTGCGACGGACTGCAAATACCGGCCGGTCAATACGGTCACCCCGGCTTCTTTCAGCATCGCATTCGTCACGCGCATCGCCACGTGCGGCTCGAAGGTCCACTTCGCCGTATCCTTGACCGCCGGATTGTACGGCGCCGCGAGCCCGCGGTCGGTGTAGTCTTTGACGACGCGCCGGTGCCATTCGTCGAACAGTCCCATCACCGTGCTGCGAACCATCTGGTTCGAGTCGCAGTGGCTCAGGCCCCCGGTGCTCAGCCCGCCGATGTGCGCTGTGGGCTCCAGCAAAATGACCGAGGCACCCTCGCGTGCTGCTGCAATCGCCGCGCAGAAGCCGCCGGGCGTGGAGCCATATACGATGACATCTGCGGAATCCTGAGCGAAACCGTTCGTTGCGGAGAGTGAAAAGGCGATTGCCAGGGCGGTGAGTCGGTGCATGGCGGCGATGGAAGTAATGATGGAATAGTCCGGCCCGCTGTCGAGGAACAGTCTGCTCGTCGTCGGGATTCCCGCCCGGGTTTTGAAAGGGCGGCGGCGAGCGCCTACTTCGAACCCGGCTTCGGCAGAACCTTTTGAAGCCAGTTGCGAATCTGACGGCGTTCGGGTGTGTCGCGGTGAAGAACGGTCATTCCGTGATTCACCCACGGGAGGTCGATAATGGTGAAGTTTCCCTGCGGGTGATGTCGCGCGATGAAGGCGCGCGTGCCCTCGAGTTCCGTGAGAGGAGCGAGTTCCAGTTCGGCTTTCGCGGTGGCAAACGTGGAGAGGTTGCGGCTCGTGATCCATTCGCGCAACTTCGCTTCACCTCCGCGCACACGGCGTGATGCGTATTCGCCGCAGATGAGTTGCGGGGTGGTGCCGAGCCGTCGCAGGCGTTCCGGTGCGCGCTGCTGTTCCGCGGGCGTCATTCCCCAGGCGGTGTGGCCGTCATCGTAATGGCTCACGGCTACGACTGCGCGCCAGAGCTTCGCGATTTCATCGTCGTGCAGACCGATGTAATTGCACGCGATTGCGCCGCGTGAATATCCGGCGAGCACGACCTGCTCCGGGTCGCCGCCCCACTCGCGACAGATGGCCGGGACGGCCTCCTTTGCATACGCGACCGTCGCGTTCACATCGCCCCACCACCAATCCATGTCGCGTGTTCCGTCCGCGCTCACGATGGGCATCACGACCCAGATGAATCCCTTTCCTCCACTGAGTGCGTATCCGATTCCCTTGTTATCCCGAACGCTCGCGGTGTTGCCCAGGAACTCGATGATGACCGGGAAGCGCTTTCCCTTTTCCCAATCCGTCGGGAGGAACAGCGAATGAGCGACTGCGGTTCCCGCGTACTTCGGCAGCGATTGAAGGACCATCCTGCCCGGACCAGCTTCGCCGGCGGATATGGCGGGGTTTTCAATATCCGCAGCAACCGTGAGCACATCGGGGTGGCGTGTTTCATCCGCAGTCCGTGCAACGAACGGAGCGATGAACAATGCGGCGATGATGAATGGAAGCGCGGCCTTCATATGCCGTGGTGCGTGCTTGAGCGGAAGCCTACTCCTTCGGCTTTGATTCCGCAGCGAGTTTGATCACCGCATCAAACGCCGGCTTCGGTTTGCATTCGGAATCGAAGAGGAGCGGGCGACCGCGGGCGCGCCAGGAGTTCGCGTCGTTCGGACCCCAGAACGTCACCAGCTTCACGGCGTCCTTGTGTTTCAGCAGCGCTTTGAAAACAGCCGTGTACCCCTGCGTCAGCTTTTTGTCGGCTTCGGCCACCAGTCCGCCGTCGGTGGCGGAGGAGTTGCCGCCGATGTCCGCGCCGAATCCTTGCTGGCCGCCCGTCGCGCTGTTCACGTCGAGTTCGGTGACGTGAATCGGCAGGCCGAGCGTCTTCAAGTCCGCGAGGCATTGATCCATCGTCTCGAAAGTCACGGAGGCGTTCAGGTGCGCCTGGGTGCCGATGGCCGAGATGGGCACCTTCTTTTCCTGCAGGCCTTTGATCAGCGTGAGCAGCTTCCTCCTCTTCCGCGGATCCTCCAGTCCGTAATCGTTGTAGCGCAGGATCGCATCCGGGTCCGCCTCGTGTGCAAATTCGAAGGCTTTCTCG
>SXGQ01565224.1_pt1 | contig 11099 bp, 12 predicted proteins | sample 3178371 | NCBI WGS metagenome assembly SXGQ01 (sample SAMN11356859, study PRJNA531348) | freshwater metagenome | isolation source: freshwater sample F1-20 | place: China: Fuxian Lake, Yuxi | collected 2017-12-25 | reverse complement strand
TTGTCGTACCAGGCCATCACCTTGATGAAGTCGCCGTCGAGCACCTTGGTGTCGGCCGCGTCGATGATCGACGAGTGCGGATTGCCGCGGAAGTCGATCGACACCAGCGGCTCGGTCACAAACTGCATGATGCCTTTCATGGGACCGTCGGCGGCCGCCGTGAACGCCGCGTTGATCTCCTCGGCCGAGGCCTTCTTGTCGAGGATGGCGACCAGGTCGACGACCGAGCCGTTGGGCGTCGGGACGCGCCTCGAGATGCCGTCGAGCTTGCCCTTGAGCGCCGGCAGGACTTCGCCCACTGCCTTGGCCGCGCCGGTCGGCGTCGGGAGGATCGACAGCGCCGCCGCCCGGGCCCGGCGCAGGTCCTTGTGAGGCAGGTCCAGCAGGTTCTGATCGTTGGTGTAGGCGTGAACGGTGGTCATCCACCCTTTGCGCAGCCCAAACGTTTCGTGCAGGACCTTGGCCAGCGGCGCCACGCAGTTCGTGGTGCACGACGCGTTCGACACGATGTGGTGTTTCGCCTTGTCGTAGTCGCCGTCGTTCACGCCGAGGACCACCGTGACGTCGGGATTGGTGGCCGGCGCCGTGATGATGACCTTGCGCGCGCCCGCCGCCAGGTGCTTGGCCGCATCGTCTCGCTTGGTGAACTTGCCGGTGCACTCGAACACGATGTCGACGCCCAGGGCCTTCCACGGCAGGGCCCCCGGGTCCTTGCTGGCCAGCACCTTGAACTGGTCGCTGCCCACTTGAATGGTGTCGCCCGTGGCGCTGACCGGCACGCTCAGGTTGCCCAGCACCGAGTCGTACTTGAGCAGGTGGGCCAGCGTGGCCGCATCCGTAATGTCGTTGACGGCGACGATATCGACATCGTGGTGGGCGAGCGCCGCCCGCATGATGTTTCGTCCAATGCGTCCGAACCCGTTGATTCCAACTTTGATGGCCATGAACCCGGAATTGTACAACCCTGTTCGACAAACCCGAAGGATGCCGGTAGAATGATGGGTAACTCCTTTAATGTATAGCCTTTACAGCGTCCTCGTGCTGGCGATCGTCGTCGTCGCCTCCCCGTGGTTCGTTTACCAGGCGCTGCGATACAAGAAATATGTTGGCAGCCTGGGACAACGCATGGGCTACCTGCCCGTGTCGTTCAACATGGACGCCGACCCTTCCATCTGGATTCATGCGGTGTCGGTCGGCGAGGTGCTGACGGCGCGGCCGCTCGTCAGCGACCTCAAGCGCCGCCACCCGGGCTTGCGCATGTTCCTGTCCACGACGACGCTGGCCGGCCAGCAACTGGCCCGCCGCAGCGTGCAGGACGTGGACGCGGTGTTCTACTTTCCGTTCGACCTCGGCATTTTCGTCAAGCGAACGCTCGACCTGGTGCGGCCCAGGCTCTTCATCATGATGGAGACCGAGATCTGGCCGAACCTGTTGCGCGAATGCCGCAAGCGCGGCGTCAAGACCGCCGTCGTCAATGGCCGGCTGTCGCCGCGATCGTTTCCGCGCTACAAGATGGTGCGGCCGATGATGCGGCGGGTGCTCGACGACATCGATCGCTTCTGCGTGCAGAGCGAAGAATCGGCGCGGCGCTTCATCGACCTTGGCGCCGACCCGGCGCGGGTGGTCGTCACCGGCAGCCTGAAGTTCGACTCGCTCGACCTGCCGTCGACCGCTCCGCAGGCGCGCGCCCGCGACCGCGTGCTGCGCTACTTCCGGCTGCCGGCCTCGCGCCCGGTGCTGGTCGCCGGCAGCACCATGAAGGGCGAGGAGGCCGCGGTGCTGCGCGCGTTCCGCCGCCTGCGCGCGAGCGCGCCGGCCACGCTGCTGGTGTTGGCCCCCCGGAATCCCGAGCGCTTCGGCGACGCCGAGCAACTGGCCCGCGGCGAGGGCTGGAAGGTGGCGCGGCGCAGCGACCTGGCGATTGATGCCGAGCCGCGCGTCGACGTCGTGGTGCTCGACACCATTGGCGAGCTGGCGACCGTCTACCAGATTGCCACCGTGGTGTTTGTCGGCGGCAGCCTGGTCCCGACCGGCGGCCATAACGTGCTCGAGCCCGCGGTGTTCGGCAAGCCGATCGTGTTCGGGCCGCACATGGAGAACTTCTTCGAGATCGCCGACGCCTTCGTCACCAACGGCGCGGGCGTGCAAGTGCACGACGAACGCGAGCTGGACGAAGCCTTCATCTCGTTGATGGGCGATCCGGTCCGCCGCGCCCGCCTCGGCGCCGCCGCGCGCGCGCTGGTCGAGGCCAACCGCGGCGCCAAGGACAAGAGTGCGGCGGTGCTGGCGGCCCTGCTCCCACAGGAAGTGCGTACCTATCCGGCCAACGTGCGGCCTTTCAGACCCCTTGCTTGATTCCCTTTACGGCCAGGTGATGCGCGTTCGCCGGCGATGGCTCGAGCAGCACCCCGAGCGCCGGCAGCATTTGGCGCGGCCCGTCATCAGCGTGGGCAACCTGTCGATGGGCGGCACCGGCAAGTCGCCGGTGGTCGCCGCCATTGCGCAGTGGCTGGTCGACCAGGGCGAACGCCCCGCGATCTTGAGCCGCGGCTACGGCCGGGCCGACGCGCCCGACGGCGTGGTCGTGGTGTCCGATGGCGCCCAGGTCCGCGAAGGCGTGGACCGATCCGGCGACGAGCCGTTGATGCTGGCGCGGCAGGTGCCCGGCGCCGCGGTGTGCGTGTCGCCCGATCGCTACCTGGCCGGCACGCTGGCCGAGCGGCAGTTGCACTGCACGGTCCATGTTCTCGATGACGGGTTCCAGCACGTCCAGCTGGCGCGCGACCTCGATGTCCTGGTCACCACGATGGGCGAGATCCCGCAGGGCCGGGTGATCCCGATGGGCCGCCTCCGCGAGCCGGTGGATGCCGCGGCCCGCGCGCAAGTGCTGGTCGTGTCGGATGCGACCGCCGGCGCCGCCGCGACCGAAGCCTGGGCGCTGGGGATCTCGCAGTCGTGCGGCGCGCGTCGCACGCTGGGATTGCCCGTCGACGTTTCGACTCCCGGCTCCCGACTCCCGACTCCCGGAAAGGTCCTGGCGGTTGCCGGCATCGCTAACCCTGCGCGTTTCTTTGACGCCCTGCGCGATGCCGAGTGGCGGGTTGTTGAGACCGTGACGTTTCCGGACCACCACCGCTATTCGCAGGCAGACGTGGCGCGTATCGCCAGCAAGCTGCAAACGAGCGGCGCCGATGCGGTGTTCACGACCGACAAGGACGCGGTGCGATTCGAAGCGCTGGGCGCCTTGCCCTTCGCGTTGTATCGCGTTCCGCTGGTCGTGACGTTCGAGCCCTCAGAGGCGCTCTTTGAATCGGTACGGGCGGTCCTCTGATGCGCGAGACCCTCGAGTACTGGGCCGTCGTCACGGTGCGCGGCGTGGCCCGCCGCCTGCCCGACGGCATGGTCCGCATGGGTGGCAGCGCGCTGGGGCTGATGTTCTACGCGCTCGATGCGCCGCACCGGCGCGTGGCGCTGGCCAACCTCGAGCAGTGCTTTCCCCAGCGGCCCGCCGCCGAGCGACGCGCCATTGCCCGCGCGACGTTCGCGCACTTCGGCCAGGTGCTGCTGAAGCTCCTGACCTTCAGCGCCCTCACGCCCGAGCACATGCTCGCGCGCGCGGAGTACGAGGGCGACGAGCGCGTCCGCCTGGCCTATGCGCAGGGCAAGGGCGTGCTGTTCTTCACCGGCCACTTCGGCTTCTGGGAACTGCAGGCGATGGCGCACGGCGCGAAGCTGCGGCCGATTGGCGTCCTGGCGCGGGCGCTCGACAACGCGCCGCTGAACGGCCTGCTCGAGCGCATGCGGACCGGCACCGGTAACTCCGTGATCTATCGCCAGGGGGCGGTGCGCCGCGTGCTGCGGTTGCTGGCGGCCGGCGAAGGGGTGGCGATGCTGATCGATCAGCACATGCACAGCCCCGACGCGATCTGGGTCAGCTTCTTCCGCCGGCCCGCGGCGACCACCTCGACGCTCGCCGCGTTGGCGCTACGCACCGGCGCCGCGGTGATCCCGGTGTTCGCGCTGCCGCTGCCAGGCGGACGCTACCGCTTCATTTACGAATCGCCCGTCGAGCCGCCGGCCGGTGACGGCCCCGACGCCATCCGCGAATTCACGCAGCGTTGCACCGACGTGCTCGAGATGCATGTCCGCAAGCATCCGGAGCTGTGGCTGTGGATGCACCGCCGCTGGCGCGACGCGCCCCTCCCCGAGACACCGGGGATGTTTCCCAAGGCGAAGAACGAGGAACGAGCAGCGAAGAACGGAAGCGAAGGCGATGAGGGCCGCTGATCGCCTGGTCGTGGTCGCCCCGAACTGGCTCGGCGACGCGGTGATGGCGCTGCCGGCGATCGCCGATGTTCGCCGTCACTACCCCTCGGCTCACCTCGCCGTGGCCGCGCGCGGCTCGGTGGCGCCGCTGTTCGGCATGGTCCAGGGCGTGGATGAAGTGATCACGCTGCCGGGCCGTGGCGGCATGCGCGCGCTGACGACGTGGCAGCAGGACGCCGCGGCGCTTGCCGCCGGCCGTTTCGATGCCGCGCTGCTGCTGCCGAACTCGTTTGCGACCGGCCTCGTCGCGTCGCGGTCGGGCATTGCCGAGCGCTGGGGCTTTGCCACCGACTGGCGTGCCCGCTACCTGACTCGCGCGGTGCCGAAACCGGCGGCGCCGCTCCATCAAGGCGCCTACTACCAGGCGTTGACGACGGCTCTTGGTGTGCCGCCGGGACCGTTGCATGCGCGGGTGTGGCCCAACACCGACTGGGCCCGGACCGTGCTGCGCGAAATTGGCCTCGACCTGGACGAGCCGTTCGCGGTGTTCGCCCCCGGCGCCGCGTACGGCCGCGCCAAGCAGTGGCTGCCGGAGCGGTTTGCCCAGTTGGCGCACCTCCTGATCGAGAAGCGCAACTGGAGCGTCGTGATGGTCGGCGCCAATGCCGACCGCGACGTCTGTCGCGAGATCGAAGGGCGCCTGCCGAAGACGGGAACGAAGATCAACCGCCTGGTTGATTTCTCCGGCAAGAGCGACCTGGCCACGCTGGCGGGCATCCTGGCCGTCGCCCGCGCGGTGGTCTCGAACGACTCCGGCGCCATGCACCTGGCCGGCGCGGTCGGCACCCACGTGGTGGCGCTGTTTGGCGCAACCGACGAGACGCGCACGTCGCCGCTGCTGGCCGGCGCCGAGGCCCCGGCGCCCACCATCCTGACCCACGCGGTATTCTGCCGGCCCTGCATGCTGCGCGAATGCCCCATCGACCATCGCTGCATGCGCGGCATCACCGCGGCACGAGCGTTCGCATCCCTGCCATGAAAAAAGCCATCTTCCTCGACCGCGACGGCACCCTGAACGTGGATGTCGGCTACCTGCACCAGCTGAAGGATCTCGAGCTGTTCCCGTACGCGGTCGATGCGCTGCGCATGCTCAAGCGGGCCGGCTACGAGCTCGTCATCGTCACCAACCAGTCGGGGATGGCGCGGGGGATGATCGCCCCCGGATTTGTGGAGAAGTGCCACGAAGAGATGCGTCGCCGGCTGCAGGCCGGCGGCGTTGACCTCGACGCGCTGTACTACTGTCCGCATCACCCTGACGGTTCGGTAGCGGGCCTGAACGTTGAGTGCCGCTGCCGCAAGCCGGCGACCGGGATGATTGAGGATGCGGTGCGCGACCACGGCATTGATCCCAAGGCGTCCTGGGTGATCGGCGACAAGTGGCTCGACGTGAACCTGGGGCGCAATGCGGGCGCACGATCGATCCTGGTTCGCACCGGCTGGGGCGCCGAGCAGGAAGAGCAGCGGCCGGCCGGCCAGAAGGTCGATGCCGTGTGCGACAATCTCATGCACGCCGTGTCCGTGATCCTGTCCGAGCCGTGATGCCCAACCGCCTGTCCAGCCTGATCGCCTCGTTCCGCGGCCAGCGGCTCGTCGTCTTTGGCGACCTGATCGCCGACGAGTATGTCTACGGCCGGGTCGCCCGCGTGTCGCGCGAGGCCCCGGTCCTGATCCTCGAATACGACGCAACGGAGATCGTGCCCGGCGGCGCCGGCAACGCCGCCAACAACGTCGCCAGCCTGGGCGCCACCGTCACGCTGGTCTCGCTCGTCGGCCGTGACGAGCCCGGCCGGCGCCTGTTCACGGTGCTGCCGCGCGGCGTGGAGCGACGCGGGTTGGCCAGGCCCGGAGGCTATCGCACCCCGGTCAAGACCCGCATCCTGGCGGGTGGCATCCACTCCGCCAAGCAGCAGGTCGTGCGCATCGATCGTTTTACCGGCGAACCGGTGGCCGACGCGCATCGCGAGGCCGCGGAGCAGATCGCGCGCAAGGCTGTCACGGGCGCGGATGCGGTGCTGGTCTCCGACTATGGCTCGGGCCTGGTGACGCCGAAGTTCGTGCACGAGTTGGCGGGACGCCTCAAGAAGGGCACGCCTATCCTGATCGACTCGCGCTACGCGCTGACCAAGTACCGCGGCCTTACCGCCTGCACGCCCAACGAGTCGGAAGTGGAGCAGGTCCTCGGCGTCACGATTGATGATCAGGCCCAGGTCCTCGAACGCGCCGGCCGCGCCCTGCTCAAGCGCACGCGGATGCAGGCCGTGCTCGTCACGCGCGGCAGCCGCGGCATGGCGCTCTTCGAGGCCGGCAAGAAGACCGTGCACATTCCCATCTTCGGCTCCGATCAGATTGCCGACGTGACCGGCGCCGGTGACACCGTCATGGCCACCATGACGCTGGCGCTGGCCTCGGGAGCCACGTTCGAAGAGGCCGCCCGGCTCGCCAACTTTGCGGGCGGACTCGTGGTCATGAAGCGCGGCACCGCCAGCGTGTCGGCCGCCGAACTGCGCCGCGCCGTGTCCCATGGGTGAGGTGCTCACCCGCGACGCGCTGGTGGCCCGGGTCGCGCAGGATCGCCAGGCCGGCCGCACCCTTGCCTTTGCCAACGGCGGGTTCGACCTGCTGCATGTCGGCCACGTGCGCTATCTCGAAGCCGCGCGCCGCGAAGCCGATCGGCTGATCGTCGCGGTCAACGACGATCGCTCCATTCGGGGCCTGAAGGGACCGTCGCGGCCGGTCCTGCCAGAGGCCGACCGCGCAGAGCTGGTCGCGGCCCTGCGCGCCGTGGACTACGTGGTGATCTTCCCGGAACCCACCGTGACGCCGTTGTTGGAACTGCTCAAGCCTGACGTCCACTGCAAGGGCACCGACTACACCGTCGAGACCGTTCCCGAACGCGACACCGTTCGCGCCTATGGCGGCCGCATCGCGATTGTCGGCGACCCCAAAGACCATTCCACCTCCGGCTTGCTCACGCGGCTTCAGCGATGAATCGCATCCTGATCGTGCGAATGAGCGCGTTGGGCGACATCGTGCACGCGCTGCCGGTGTTGGCGGCGCTGCGCCGCGCCTGGCCGGCCGCGAAGGTGGACTGGATCGCGGACGAGGCGTATGCGCCAATCCTGACGTTAGCCGAGGGGTTGAACCAGCGCGTCATCGTTCGCAGGAAGAGTGGCGGCGTCATGGACTACCTGAATGCGGTGCGCCACTTGCGAGCGCAGAAATACGAGGCGGCGCTCGACCTGCAAGGGCTAATCAAGTCGGCAGTGTGGGCGAGGCTGTCGGGTGCCAGTCGCGTGATTGGCTTCGACCGCGCGCACCTGCGCGAACCGTTCGCCGCGTCGTTTTACAGCGAGACCGTGGTGCCGCTCGACGCGCCGCACGTAATCCAGAAGAACCTGTCGATTCTGAAGGCGCTCGGCGTACCGCCCTCGGCAATCGAGTTGCCGCTGCACCCGACTGCCGGGGCGACGACAGTCGCCGCGGTGGCGGAGGCCGGTGGCGCGCGGAAGTACGTCGTGGTTAACCCCGGCGCCGCCTGGCCGAACAAGCGCTGGCCGGCCGAGCGGTTTGGCGCGCTGGCCGCGCAGTTGCGCGCGCGCACCGGCCTGCCATCGCTGGTGACCTGGGGACCCAACGAACGCGAGCTGGCCGACCAAGTGATTGCCGCCTCGGGCGGTGCCGCGTCGGCGGCGCCGCCGACTGAGATCGCCGACCTGGCGGTGATCATGCGCGACGCCGCGCTGGTCGTGTCCGGCGACACCGGGCCGTTGCACATTGCCGCGGCCATGGGCACGCCGCTGGTCGGGTTGTATGGGCCCACCTGGCCGGAGCGCAATGGTCCCTGGGATCCGGACGATCAAGTCATCTCGCGCGCCGGCGGTTGCGCGTGCCACCACAAGCGGCAATGCCTGCGCGGCGCGCCGTGCATTGACGAGATCGAGGTCGCCGATGTGCTGGCGGCCGCCGAGCGGCGGCTGCTCAGTGCGAAGCTTGTCCCCCGTAGCCTTGGCGGAGGGGAATCATGACGCGGTTGTTGGCCCGCTGGCGCGTGTTTCTCGGCTTCGTGTTCGCCGCGCTGGTGCTGTGGCTGGCCTCGCCGACCCGTAACTCACTGCTGCTCGGTGCGGCCATTGCCGTGGTGGGAGAGTGCCTTCGCTTGTGGGCGGCCGGGCATCTCGAGAAGAGCAAGGAAGTGACGCGCTCGGGACCGTACCGCTATACGCGCCATCCGCTGTATCTCGGCTCGTCGATCATCGGTATTGGCATTGCCGTCGCATCGCACAGTCTCATCGTCTCGGGCCTCGTCGTGGCCTACATGGCGCTGACGCTGACCGCGGCGATGCGCAGCGAGGAAGCCCACCTGCGCGAGAAGTTCGGCGACGCCTACGACGCGTATGCGGAGAGGCGCGCGGCGCCCATGGATCGGCCCTTCAGCTGGTCGCGCGCGATTGGCAATCGCGAGCATCACACGATGACTGGTCTCGCGATCGGCCTCGCGCTGCTCGCGATGAAGATGATGGGGAGCTAAGGACTCGAACGTCCTACGCGGCTCGCTGCGGGCGATGATGAAGCACGAGAAGTTGGTCGGGCGCCAGGGCGAGTTCGGCGTAAGTCTTCCCGTCGTCGTCGGAGAATTCTACTTCGTAGGCGCCGTCCAGCAATTCCACGACGGTGCCTACCTGTCCTCGCAGCAGCCCTTCCGATGGCACATCAGAGAGAAGGGCCACGACGTCGAGTAGATGCGGTGTGGTGTTCATCGACATTGCCCTACTTCACGTAGCAACTGGTCAGACGTGGTGCGCTCTCGTTACGGCGCACGATCCACAAGCTCTTGACGATGCCCGAGCCTCGCGGGCCGATAATCTCAAACTCTAACATATACCGAGTGCCGAACTGGTCGAAGACGCCCGGGTGTGCATCGGCCGTGGCGGCGCCCGCCAGGAGCGCGGCGCGTAGTTCATCGGCATTCTCGGCGGTGAAGCCGAGCACGCTCGCGAAGACCCGTGCCTTGTGCTTGCCACGCGGATGCTCCGCGTTCAGGCAGTAGCCGAGCAGTTTCTCGCGATCAACGATGGCAGCATCGCCACCGGGCATCCTCATAAGCGCATCTTAGCCGCCCAGAGCGAACTGGGGATCAGGTGCAGTGGTGCTTGTCGCTGTCGCGCCCCTCGGCTATAGTCGCGCGCACAGCGGTCGGCGGCCGGTGCCGTCGTCTCGCGCGGAGGAGAACAGCATGAAAAAGTGGAGTGTTGCAGGTGTCACGACGGTCGCGATGACCTTGCTGGTGTCGGGCCTGTGGTCGCCGACGACGGTGAGTGGACAGGCGCAGGCGCCGCCACCTCAGCCGATGGGATTCTTTGTCACGAGCGTCGGCTCGGGCCAGGGCGGCAACCTGGGCGGCCTGGCGGGCGCCGACAAGCATTGCCAGGCGCTGGCCGCGGCAGCGGGCGCCGGCAGCCGGACGTGGCGGGCTTACCTCAGCGCGGCCGCCGGAGGCGGCCAGTTGCCCGTCAACGCGCGCGACCGCATCGGCAGCGGTCCCTGGTACAACGCCAAGGGCGTGCTGATTGCCGCCAACGTCGCCGACCTGCACGGCGACTTCGAGCGCGACCGCAACAACATCCGCAAGCCGACGGCGCTCGACGAGAAGGGCGCGGAGGTCAAGGGCGTTGGCGATCAGCCCAACCAGCACGACATCCTGACCGGATCCGACTCGCACGGCCGCATTCCGATTGGCGCGGCCAACACGCTCACCTGCAACAACTGGACGAGCAACCTCGACTCCGACCGCACCATCGTCGGTCACCACGATCGCCTGGGCGGCGCCAATGCGTCGTGGAACGCGGTGCACGCCTCGGCCGGCTGCAGCCAGCCGGCGCTGGTCAAGACGGGCGGCAACGGGCTCTTCTACTGCTTCGCGCAGTAGGCTGCCGGTCCGAGCGTAGGCGAACCACGGTGGTCCGCCTACGCTCGCCCCTTGCTGCCCGGCGAGACCTCAGCGGCGTCACGCGGCGTCAAGGGCCGGGGTCTCCGGTTTAGGCTCTGGCAGCTCGGTCATGGTCACTTCGGTCAGCAGCAACGTGCCCGCGGCCGAGGCCGCGTTTTCGAGCGCCAGCCGCACGACCTTGGTGGGATCGATGATCCCGGCCTCGACCAGGTCGACGTAGGTGCCCGTTGCCGCATCGAAGCCGAAGTTGCCGGATCCGGCGAGCATCCTGTCGACCACGACTCCGGCATCGACGCCGGAGTTCTCGGCGATCTGACGCGTTGGCGACTCGAGGGCACGCCGGAGGATCTGGACGCCGGAGCGTTCGTCGCCCTGGGTGTTGGCCGCCTCGGCATCGACCGCCTGAACGGCGCGTAGCAGCGCCAGGCCGGCGCCGGGCACCACGCCTTCGGCAATGGCGGCGCGGGTCGCGTGGATCGCATCGTCAAACGCGTCGTGACGGCTCTTCATCTCGGCTTCCGACGGAGCGCCGACGCGAATCACTGCCACCCCCCCTGCCAGCTTGGCGAGCCGTTCCTCGAGCTTCTCGCGATCGTAGTCGGAGGTGGTATCGGCGATCTGCTTGCGCAGCTCCTGGCAACGCCCTTCGATCGCCTTGCGGTCGCCCTTGCCGCCGATGATGGTCGTGTGATCCTTGTCGACGACGATGCGCGAGGCGCGGCCGAGGCTCTCGATGGTGACGTTTTCGAGCTTGACGCCAAGCTCCTGTGCGACCAGTTGACCGCCGGTGACGATCGCGATGTCTTGCAGCATTGCCTTGCGGCGA
>SXGQ01360953.1_pt1 | contig 11099 bp, 12 predicted proteins | sample 3178371 | NCBI WGS metagenome assembly SXGQ01 (sample SAMN11356859, study PRJNA531348) | freshwater metagenome | isolation source: freshwater sample F1-20 | place: China: Fuxian Lake, Yuxi | collected 2017-12-25 | reverse complement strand
GTTGTGATTCCGGCGTTCAGATGGACGAGGTCAAAGTGATCATGCGAAGCGATGAAGTTGGTCCACGCCTCGCTAGATGAAACATCCAACATCTCGGCGCGAATGCCGAGCCGTTTTCCGGTGGCTTCGAGAGTCTCTGCATTCACATCAACGATCGTCACGGTGGCGCCTGCTTTGCTCCACGACTCGGCAACTGCTGCGCCGATTCCGCTGGCACCGCCGGTGATTAGTGCGTTACGACCTGTGAGATTCACGATGCGAACCTAGTAGCGCAGCGTGATGCGGTGCGAGTCAGGCGATGCGTCGTGTGGCGAGGTGCGAGTCAGGCTCCGACGGCGGTTACGTGTTCGTGTAGCGCCGCAGCGTAGATGTCCATCAGGCGCCCGATTTCGGCGTCGGTCGTCACTAATGGCGGGCAGAAGGCGTTGGTGTCGTTGCCGATACCTCGCACGATGGCGCCATTGCGCATGGCAATGTCTCGCACTGCCATGGCGTCGTGTTGCTTGTGGAGGCCAGCGGCCCATACGGCTCCCTCGCCGCGAACCTCCTTCAACATGCCGTCTCGTTGTAGTGCATGAAGTGCCGATGACACCAGCGAGCCAACGTGCTTTGCTCGTTCCACCAACCCTTCGCTCTCGATGATGTCGAGGTTCTTCAGTGCCGCAGCGCACGCGGTGGCGTGTCCCGAGTAGGTGTAGCCGGTTCGAAGGAAGAAGTTCGCGTCACTCTCGAGCGCTCGCAACGGCTTGGCACCGACGAACACGCCACCGAGCGGAACGTAACCCGACGTCACCGCCTTTGCGAAACAAGTGAAGTCGGGTATCACGCCATAGTGATGTGCGGCAAACCACGAACCGAGTCGTCCGAAACCGGAGATCACCTCGTCGAAGATGAGGAACGCTCCGTGCTGGTCACACAACTTTCGGAGCGCCTGCAGGTAGCCGTCGCTCGGTGGGAATACTCCGCCTGCACCCTGCAACGGTTCGACCAGTACCGCGGCGATACGTGCGCCATCACGACTCATCGCAACCGACAGAGCTTCGATGTCGTCGGGATCCACCTGCGTTACGTCCGGTACGAGTGGGTCGTAACCGATCTTGTTGAGCGGCAAACCCTGCGCGCTGGTGCCACCGAAGTTGGTGCCGTGGTAGCCGCGTCCGCGAGAAATGATGATGGTCCGCTCGGGATGGCCGGCTTGCACGTGAGCGAGGCGAGCAAGTTTCATCGCGGTGTCAACGGCTTCTGATCCGCTGGAACACAAGAACACGCGATTGCCCTGCATGGGGGAGAGTGAGTGCAATTTGTCGGTGAGACGATCGGTGACGTCTGTGGTGAAGGGGTCGAAGTTGTTGTACGACTCGAGCTTGACTACCTGGGCGGCGATGGCCTCGGCCATGTCCTTTCGACCATGGCCGATGTTGCAGTACCAGAGGCTCGCCATGCCGTCGATGTATTCCTTGCCGTTGGTGTCGTAGAGACGAGCTCCCTCTCCACGCACCATGGCGACAAACTCGGTGCGAGATGGTTTGGTGAACGCATGCAGATAGGTGGGCTTCACGAAAGAAACCCTAGTAATCGTCCAGGAACTAGCCTGAGACTGCAATGAAAGGGCTCATCCTGTCTGGTGGTGCCGGAACGCGTCTGCGACCAATCACCCATACCAGCGCCAAACAGCTGGTACCCATCGCGAACAAGCCGATTTTGTTCTACGGCATCGAAGCGATGCAGCGAGCCGGTATTCGCGAGATTGGCATCATCGTGGGTGACACTCGAAAAGAGATCATGTCGGCCGTGGGCGACGGCTCCCAATTCGGCGTGAAGGTGACGTACATACCCCAAGACCAGCCGCTCGGACTTGCGCACTGTGTCTTGATCGCCAATGACTTCTTGGGCAATGACGACTTCGTGATGTACCTCGGCGACAACATGCTCGAGCAGGGGCTCGAAGGTTTCGTGAAGGAGTTTGAGGCGGCTCGCGCAGCGGGTGGCAAGAACGCGCCGACTGCACAAATCTTGTTGTGTCACGTGGACGACCCGCGCCAGTTCGGAGTTGCCGAAGTCACCAAGGAAGGTCACGTCAAGCGCCTGGTGGAAAAGCCGAAGGATCCCCCGAGCGACTTGGCGCTCGTAGGTGTGTATCTGTTTGACAAAACCATCAACGAGGCTGTTCGCGCCATCAAGCCATCGAAACGTGGAGAGTTGGAAATTACCGATGCCATCCAATGGCTCATCGAGCAGGGCAAGACCGTTCGTCACGAAGTGTTGAAGGGCTGGTGGATCGACACCGGCAAGAAAGACCCGTTGTTGGAGTGCAATCGATTGGTGCTCGAAGTGCTCGAGTCACGCAACGACGGCAGCGTGGATGGCAGTTCGCAAATCGAAGGTCGTGTCGTCATCATGAAGGGCGCAAAAATCGTCAACTCGCGCATTCGCGGCCCGGTGGTGATTGGCACTGACACCGTGGTCGACAACAGTTACATCGGTCCGTACACCTCTGTTGGCAACAACTGCAACATCGTGCATTCCGAGCTGGAGCACTCTGTGTTGCTCGACGGCTGCACGGTGAATGACGTACACAAGATGACCGACTCGCTGCTGGGTCGCAACGTACAGGTGGTCAAGTCACAGCATCGCCCGCGCGCATTGCGCTTGATGCTCGGCGACGATTCCAAAGTGGAGCTCGACGCCTAGATGCCCAAGATCACCGAATCCGACCTCATCAAAGGTGTGCAGATTGTCGAGCCGAGCATGCACGGCGACGAACGCGGATTCTTCATCGAAACGTATCGTCGCGAGTGGTTCCCGCTCGGCCGTGAGATGCTCCAAGGTAATCGTGGCGACCGTAAAGCCGGAGCAATCGTTGGGTTGCACTACCACCTGCACCAAGCCGATTACTGGTACGTGCCGTATGGAACCTGTCGAGTGGTGTTGCACGACCTGCGCAAAGATTCACCCACCGACGGTGTCACGCAAGTAATCGACCTTGGCGCGCGCAAGGACGGAACGCACGATCATCGCGGTGTGTTCATTCCACCGGGTGTTGCGCATGGTTTTGCATCGCTCACCGACATGACCATCACGTACCTGGTGGACAACTACTACAACCCCAACGACGAGCTCGGCGTCGCGTACAACGACCCGGCAATTGGTGCCGACTGGGGAATCGCATCACCAACGTTGTCGAAGCGTGATCAAGCCAACCCGCTACGCAAAGACATTGCACCGCACCAGCAGCCCATCTGGGGAATGCGAACATGAGCGGCGTGTGCGCCCACGCGCCGTGGACCTCGTCAACTTGGGGCACTCGAGCCTGACATGAAGATCTTCGTTACCGGCGGCGCCGGTTTCATCGGGAGCAACTATGCGCGGTGGGTACTGCGCAACACCGACCATTCGGTAACGGTGTACGACTCGCTTACGTATGCGGGTAACTTGTCCACGCTGCGAGACATGGATGACAGCCCGCGGTTCTCGTTCGTGAAGGGCAACATCTGCCATCCAGGCGACATCGAAGTTGCGATGAAGGGCCACGACTGGGTGGTGCACTTTGCCGCCGAAAGTCACGTTGATCGTTCCATCGAGAGTGGCGAAGACTTCATTCTCACCAACTGCTTCGGCACCAACGTGGTGATCGACACCGCTCGCAAGCTCGGCATGCAACGCGTGGTGCACATCGGCACCGACGAGGTGTATGGCAGCGTCGAAGTCGGATCCTCGAAAGAAACCGATCCGCTCGAGCCGCGATCGCCGTACTCGGCATCGAAGGCGGGCAGCGACCTCATTGCGTTGTCGTACTTCTCCACGCACGGAACACCCGTGTTGGTCACCCGATGCACCAACAACTTCGGTCCATTCCAGTATCCGGAGAAGGCGATCCCGTTGTTCACCACCAACCTGCTGGATGGTAAGAAGATTCCGTTGTACGGCGACGGGCTCAACGAACGCGACTGGCTGTACGTGGACGACCATTGCTCGGGCGTGCACCTGGTGTTGGAGAAGGGAACGCTCGGCGAGATCTACAACATCGGGGCGGGTAACGAAACGCCCAACCGAGTGTTGGTGGACAAATTGCTCGCACTCCACGGCAAGGACGAGGCCAGCGTGCAGTACGTGCAGGATCGCAAGGGTCACGACCGCCGATATTCGGTGGACATTGCCAAGATCACCAAGCTCGGTTGGAAGCGACAACGCTCACTCGACGAGGCACTCGAAGCAACCGTTGCCTGGTACCGCGACAACCGCTGGTGGTGGGAGCCGCTCAAGGCCAAGCCGTGAAGACCGTGGCGCTGTGAAGATCCTCATCACGGGCGCTGGCGGACAGTTGGGACGTGAACTGGTTGACGCAGCACAAGCGGGCGGTCATCAGGTATCCGGGTTGACTCGTGCCGAGCTCGACGTCACCGATGCCACCGCAGTGCAGTTGGCAGTCACACGTGCGCACCCCGATGTAATCATTCATGCTGCTGCGTGGACCGCCGTTGACACATGCGAAAGCGATGCCGGAAAGGCGATGCTGTTCAACGGCACCGCCACCGAACACGTGGTGAACGCAGCACGCAAGGTGGATGCGCGAGTGGTGTACATCTCCACTGACTACGTCTTTGATGGGACCAAATCAACTGCGTACGTGGAGAGTGACACGCCGAATCCGAAGTCGGTGTACGGGGCCTCCAAGTTGGCGGGGGAGCACGCCGTGGACACTGCACTTGACTCCATCGTTCGAATCTCGTGGGTGTGTGGATTCCACGGTTCCAACATGGTGAAAACCATCCTGCGACTTGCCGCGCAACACGACACGCTCACCTTCGTGGACGATCAGGTGGGCAACCCCACCATGGCGGATGATGCTGCGCGAATGATCGTGCAACTTGCAGCAGGGCAGCGCGGTGGAACTTGGCACGTCACCAATCAGGGTGTGGTGAGTTGGTACGAATTCACGCGCGAAGTATTGGCTGCAGCGGGTCTCGACCCAAATCGGGTGAAGCCCGTGAAGACACGTGATCTGGTGCCGCCTCGACCCGCTCCGCGTCCGGCCAACTCCGTTTTGGAGAACCGCGCACTAATGAACGCAGGCATTCCGCTTCTTGATGATTTTCGAGTACCTCTGTCTCGCTTGGTGCAACGCCTGCGGTTAGGGTGACGGTATGACGCCAGGCTGTGGCTGCGAGGTGGCGAAGTGAATCCGGCGGAACTGCTCGCCGTACTCGAGCCAACGGCAGCAAAGTTGTACGACCGCCACATGGGCGTTGCCAAGGAGTGGTTCCCGCACGAATACGTGCCGTGGAGTCGTGGCCGCGATTTCGATCCCGAGCGTCCGTGGTCGCCTGCCGATGCCGATTTCGGCGATGGTGGCTGGACTCTCCCCGAAGCAGTACGCGCATCACTGTTCGTGAACTTGCTGACCGAAGACAACCTGCCGTATTACACGCGGGACATCAGCACCATCTTCGGTGGCGACAGCGCATATGGCGCCTGGGCTCGCAACTGGACGGCCGAAGAAGGTCGACACTCCATCGCCATTCGCGATTACCTCACCGTGACCCGTGCCCTCGACCCGGTGGAACTCGAGCGCGCACGTATGCAACAGGTTCGCGGTGCCCAAGTGCCCGCACCTGATGATTTGTTCGAAGCGCTTGCGTATCTCTCCATGCAGGAACTTGCGACACGAATTGCGCACCGCAACACCGGAAAACTGATCGGTGATCAAGCAGGGCAGGATGTGATGCTGCGCGTCGGCAACGACGAGAACTTGCACTACCTGTTTTACCGCGACCTAGCGACGGCGGCGCTCGAAGCGGATCCATCCAACATGATGATTGGAATCGAGCGAGCAGTTCGAAACTTTGCGATGCCCGGAACTGGAATTCCAAACTTCAACGAACTCGCCAAACAAATTGCCAATGCCGGCATCTACGACTTCAAGATTCACCACGAGCAGATTCTCGAACCAGTGGTGTTGCGTCATTGGAAGGTGAAGGATGTGTCCGGTCTCTCACCTGATGGCGAGAAGGCTCGCGAGGCAGTGATTGCCCGAATCGACAAAATCGGGCGAGTCGCTGCCCGTTTGTCGCGCGAACCCGAAACGGTGTAGACCAAGTCGGTGCCATCCGCCGAGCAGCCTCTCGTCAGCGGTTCACCTTCTGCCCACCAGCCCGCTGCTGGAAGTTCGCTTTCCATCGAACGTTTGAACGCGGCACTGGCGGCGCAGCGCGGCAACGCTCGAATCACTGCGGTGCACGAGGAGGCAATCGGCACCGGACAAATGTCGGAGTCGCGACGACTCCATCTCACCTTTAGCGAGTCGTGTGATGTGCCTGCAACCTTGATCGCCAAGTTCCCCAGCGATGACCCGCGGAGTCGTGCCACCGGTAAAGCGACACGATGCTACGAAGTGGAGTCGTCGTTTTATCGCGATCTTCGTGACGCGCTCGACGTTGGGGCACCACAGTGCTTCCACGTGGAGCGTGACGAGACCACCGACGAGTTCCTCTTGCTGCTCGAAGACTTTGCGCCCTGCGAACAGGGAGACCAAATCGCCGGCTGCACGCCAACCCAAGCAGAGGCATGCGTCGACGAACTCGTTCGGATGCATGGTCCGTTGTGGAACTCGCCGTTTCTCGCAACCTTGCCGTGGCTGAACCGGAGCACCGACAAGGATCGCTCGGGCAGCCAGGCGCTCATGCAACAGGTCTTCCCGGGGTTCATGCAGCGATACGGCGATCGGCTCTCACCGTCGGCGCGACACGTCGGTGAGGAGTTCATGCGGGATTCGGGCGGGTACTTTCGACGCGAACTTCCGCACCGAACGGTGGTGCACGGCGACTTTCGACTCGACAATCTGTTGTTTCGCAATGCCGGTGTCGGCGTGGTCGATTTTCAAACCGTCACTCACGCGTGTGGCGCGCAGGACCTTGCGTATTTCGTAGGTGCGGGGCTCACCACCGATGCTCGTCGCGCACATGAACGCGCGCTGGTACAGCGTTGGGTGGACGGACTACGCGGTTACAACATCACGCTCACCTTCGAAGATGCGTGGCTGGAGTACCGGCGCTTCACGTTTGCGGGGTACGTCATGGCGGTGGTGGCCTCGATGATCGTGAAGCAGACCGAGCGCGGGGATGAAATGTTCCTCGCCATGGCCAACCGACATGCGCAGCATGCCGAGGACCTCGATTCGTTGGAAGCTGTGCGAAACTAGGCATATGGGTCGCTACGACGCCGCCGACGAACGATTTGGGCACCAGATTCCTGAGCCCTTTCGCAATACGGTCATACATCATCATGATTGGCGCGAGAGCCTGTTCTTCGTCATGCACCCGACGGATCAATTGGGCGACGTGTACATCCTCACGCTCGCCAACTTTCCGGCCAGAAGCGAGATGGACTCGCTGCAATTGGGCCGATGGGGGAGCACGCCCCTCTTTGCACGCCACGCGCGCCACGTAGACGGCGACCACGACCACTGGAACGTTGGCCCCGTGCAGATTGACATCGTCGAGCCACGCAAGCAAGTTCGCTTACGGGTCGGTGGAGGTTCGAGCGCAATGTTTTCGAATGAGTCGCCCAACAAGGTGCCACTGGAGATGGACATCACGTACACCGCCCGGGTGCAGCCGTACCAGTTGCGACGCGGCACCATGAAGGCGGACCACGAAGTGGTGTGGGATCAGTCCCATATGTTTCAGAGCGGTTGGTACAACGGCACCGTTACGCACAATGGCGAGACCAAGCAGATCAACAATTGGTGGGGTCAGCGCGATCACTCGTGGGGAATTCGTTCGCATTCACGTTGCCCGATGTGGATGTGGCTCGCCATTCACATTCCCGAGGGGATGTTGGCGGTGTGGTGTTGGGAGTTGCCGAACGGGGCACGCATCTATACCGATGGGTGTTTCTCGCCGAGCGATGGTGACGAGCCCGTAGCAGTGCGCGAGTTTCGCCACGACCTCACCTGGCTGGACACGGCCAACAACCCCACGTCATATGAACGACACGGCGAACATGTGCACGGTCTGGCCGGTCGTGTGACGTTCCTTCTGGAGAACGGACGTGGCATCAACGTGGATGCCACCGGTCGTTGGGCGCAGCGCTACGACGCTTTCAACCCCGGCAAACCAAACTCTCTCGGCGGTGGACTGAGCGAGATGTTGGTGACCACCAGCGACGGTCAACGCGGCACCGCCATCTACGAAGTCACGGGTGCATGGCACCACAAGTACTTTCCGTTACCGCGCGGCGAACGTTTGCCGCCCGACGGCATCACGCCACCTGTCGATCAGCGCGCCTAGCGCCGCGAACTAACTAGCGCGCCTAATTTGCTGCGATGATGCGCGCCAGGGAGGTGTCGCCAACTGGTCGTGCGCCAATGTGTTCGATCACCCATGCTGCGATGCGCGTGGCAAAACGCGCCGCGTCAATCACCGAGCCGTGCCTGGAGAAGTGCGCCAGGTAGGCACCGGCAAATGAGTCGCCCGCACCCGTGGCGTCGACCAAGTTGTTGGTGGCAGGAGCGATGACGGTCTGTACGCCGTCATGTTGCACCAACGCACCGTCGGCATCGAGTTTGAGAATGATGGTCGCACCAGACAGTTGTTCGGAGAGGGACGCAGCGATATCGGCTGGCTCGAGCAAGTTGGTGAGTACTCGTCCTTCTTCGTAATTCGGCAGGAACACTTTGATACCAAGGTCTTTGATGTACGACCAGAACGTGGCGCCGCCCATCTCTTCGATCATTTGGAACGATGCGGGGTCGAAGGAGATGAGGTTGCCACTGGCGCGCGCAATCTCTGCAGACAACCGAGCTGCAGTTCGCGGCGGATCGGTGAAGAACGACCATGCAGTGAGATGCAGGTAGTCGGTGCGATTAATGATCGATTTTGGGAGTTCCTGTGGAAGCAGGAAGAAGTCGGCACCGCGACCCGACACCATGCTTCGTTCGCCGGTTTGATCCACGAACACCGCCACGCTTCCGGTGAGATGTGCGTCGGTTTGGATGAAGTGGTGTACCACGCCCTCGCGTTCGAGATCTTCGCGCGCAAGATCGCCGAGGCGATCGCGACCTATCTTGCCTACGAAGTGGGTGTCAAGGCCGCAGCGACGAGCCCACACCGCAACGTTGGCGGCACTGCCACCAGGGTGAAGGAGCACTTCGCCGAACGAGTCACCACCCTTCAACACCTCATTATTGGTACGAATCAGCACGTCCCATGCGAAGTCACCAACGACGCACAAACTCATGCATTCACGCTACCCATGGGCTGTCTATCATCATCTTGTGCGGCAGTCGGAGATCGGCAAGGGTGTTGCCGACATTGGCGTTGATGTTTCGCTCGGTGACACGCTGGAACTCGGCGCCGACGTTGTATCCGACTATCGACGCAATGGTCATGCGGTGGTGCGCAAACTGGCGTCTGCTCAGGAAATTGCGCAGTACGCACCTGCAATCAAGGAAGCTACTCGTGTGTTGAGTGGTGACCAGCGGCCGTTGTCCGAGCGCGACACCTACGGTAAAGCCTTCATCCAGTCGATGAACCTCTGGACGGTGAACCCTGTCGCGCGAGAGTTCGTCTTTGCCAAGCGTTTTGCCAAGGTGGCAGCCGACTTAATGGGCGTCGATGGCGTGCGCCTGTATCACGACCAGTCACTCTTCAAGGAGCCGGGTGGCGGAATCACTCCGTGGCACCAGGACCAGGTGTACTGGCCGCTCGACACCACCCTCACCATCACCATGTGGATGCCACTCGTCGATGTGCCCACCGATGTTGGATCCGTGGTGTTTGCATCCGGCAGTCACACTCACGGCGACTTGGGCGGATCCGTAATCGGGGACGGCTCGCAAGAGCATTTTGATCGGTTGATCGAACGTGACGGCTACGAACTCACCTCGTATGCGCCCATGCGAGCCGGCGACGCAACGTTTCACAGTGGCTGGACGTTGCACGGCGCACCAGCCAACGAAACCTCGACCATGCGATCGGTGATGACGATCATCTATTTCGCCGACGGCACACGAGTGGGCGATGTGGAAGGGCAAATGCGGCATGACGACCACCAAAAGTGGCTGGGTTCCGTGCCGACCGGCTCGCTGGCGAATTCGGAACTGAATCCGCTGCTGTGGTCGCGGGTATCTGCTAGCGCTTGATGTCGGCGGTAATCACGTTCACGATTCGCTGCGGCAGTCCCACCAGCAACGGGTAGATCTTCGCGCGCTTCGGCAAGCACACGTTTGCGCTGTTGCGCTCGATGGCATCACACACCGCTTGGGCAACTCGCTCGCGTGGAATCTCCGGCAACAACTGCAAACGTCGCAACCGAGCAAACATCCGTTCTGCGGCACGCACGTTTTTGACGTTTGCCAACATGTCGGTGGGAATCGGTCCGATCTCCACCAAACTGAGCCCGATTGGTGAGCCTTTCAGCTCGTGACGCAACACGCGGTGGAACCCCGAGAGACCGGCTTTGGATGAGCAGTACAGGGTCATGCCGGCAAACCCACCGGCTGCTGCGAGCGAGGAGATGTTTACTACATGTCCGCGCCCACGCGAACGCATGAGCGGCACGGCTTGTCGCATCAGCTCGATGGGCACCACCTGGTTGAGCGTGATGACACGTTGCACGTCGGTCGCGGAGGCTTGAGCAAACAACTTGGTGTCGTCGATGCCTGCGTTGTTCACCACCACGTCAATGGGTCCATGAATCGATTCCAATCGACCTACGAGGTCGGCTCGCTCGGACTCCACCGACAAGTCGCAGGGGAACGCCACACCATTGATCTGTTGCATGGCAGACCCAAGAGCGCCAGCACTACGAGCAACACCAATAATGTTGGCCCCTCGTGCAGCAGCCTCTCGTGCAATGGCTTCGCCGATGCCTCGTGACGCTCCGGTAACGAGGACTCGTGCGCCGTTCAGTTTCATGTCCAGACAGTAGCCCAGTCCGCCTCGCGCGATGTCTACCGCTACCAGTCCGCCTACTGTTGGTGCGTGGCCAAGCCGGTGATCACACGCGTGAGCGATGTCCCGCAGCAGGAGTGGAACAGCAGTACTCGCGGCAGTGTGCGCTGGTGGGAACTGATCGGCGGTGACACCATGCCCACCAAG
>SXGQ01790215.1_pt1 | contig 11100 bp, 11 predicted proteins | sample 3178371 | NCBI WGS metagenome assembly SXGQ01 (sample SAMN11356859, study PRJNA531348) | freshwater metagenome | isolation source: freshwater sample F1-20 | place: China: Fuxian Lake, Yuxi | collected 2017-12-25 | reverse complement strand
TTGAGTTGCGATATCTGCCATGAAGTAAAGAGCTGAGGCACCTGCCTTATCTAAGATCTCTTGTCCTTGAGCAAGACGTGCATCTGAGTACTTTTCTCTATCATTATTATCATCATCTAAGACATCTAGTAGGTAGGCCTTAACTGAGAGTGCTATGCCAGTTGAGTTATCAGATGATTGGATTAACTCTTTATACTCTTGATCGAGTGAGGGTTTAAATAGCCGCCGTTTTCTTTCTTTACGCTTTTCATTGCGGCTAAAGAGCCACCAAAAGAATATAAAGAGCAGAGTAAATTCAAACATAAAGCCCCCTGACTTTAGTAACTCTATGTAAACCTATACCTACCTACCGTCAGCGGCTTATTTTTTCTTATACCCCGTAGGGCAGCTGGCATTAATCCCGCTCACCTTTGCAGTTAACTTACCTTTTACGCAGGTGAGAGTTATTGATTTATTGGCATCTGTTGCAGGTGTTGGCTTGCTGGGTATTCCAGGCGTTGGCGTGGGAGTAGGTGGGGGAATTGTTGTGAAAGTCGTTGTGCTTTGATCTGAATTAAAGTAGATATCACGGGGAGTCTGTGCAACATAATTGCATAAATTAGTTGCAAAGGTCTTTGCATCAATTGTTCCAAGCCCGGATGCTAAATCATGGCCAACCTTTGCATCAAATCCACCATAACCAAAAGACATATTTTTCCCAGTTGTTATATCAGCAAAGCCAAGATTATCTTGAGCCATTGCATAAAGAGCAGGGTTGAGCCAACCTAATCGGTAATCAGATTTTCCATTTGAACAACTTTGAGCAATTGTGGCAAAAACTCCAGACATAAATGGACCATTCATTGAGTCACCACCACTTTTATGCCACCTATTGTTACCAAACACTATGGTGCTCGCTGATTGGACTACAAAGTCTGGTGAAACTCTCTTTGTAATCGCTGGGTCAAATCCAGGAGCATTTTGCCAAGCAGGTCTTGGCGCAAAAATTGAGATACCACTGCCACCGCCCATTCCTTCCGGTAAGGAATTCCATGGTTGTGCTTTCAATGGCTCAATTTGTGAGATCACAATTCCAGATAGCGCGGTTACCCAAGGTGATCCGGCTCCACTAACAATACTGGGCGTTAAATTATCTGGCGGATTAGCACCTTTCTTAGCACAGGCAAGGGTACCCATATCTCCCATGCCACGTAACATAGTTTGTCCTTGCTGCGCCAATTTTTTATATAACGCGTCAAATCGATTATGAGCGACTGAGCCGGTATCTAAACCTTCACATGGCGGCGCTGTACCAAAAGAGCTCGTAATAATATCTGCTTCGTTTTCATCAGCAGCAGCCTGAAGTGCTCCAAAAATATCATCAGCCTTATAAAAAATAATATCAGCACCTGGTGCTAGAGACATTGCCGTTTGAATATCTAATATCCACTCACCGGAGCCGCCGTCTTGCATTGATCTAAAAGGCTGCTTACCAACACTCTTTATAGTTAATTTGTTGCTCAAATTATTACAGGCCTTAAAAGCTACCATGTCACTTAGTAGAAAATTACTATTGCCCATTACTGCAATAGTCTGACCCGCACCATTTATGCCCTTACTCCATAACTTATCAATGCCAGAAACTCGAGATTGTTGTAATCTGCTTAAAATTGTGCCATTAATAGCTAGATTTCCATTTTCAAAATTACTTTTACATGATAATCGCGGGGGTGCTGCCTGCGATGAAATAAGTGGTAGAGATAAAGTCAGTGAGAGTATTGATAAAAAAGCGATATGTTTTTTATTCACTTAGACAATATACAGTAGAGCAGGGTTTCGCTTTCTATACTCCTCACTCTGCGGCATTCGCACTCAGCTTCAGCCACACCCCAGCCTTAATCCACTACCATTTAGCTATGAACCGCATCTTAGCTGCCACTAGGTATGCAGTAGTTGTGCCAGCTATTGCCTCAATTCTTGGCGCACTCTTGCTTATGGTGCAGGGCTCTATTGAGATGATTCGAGTAATTATTGATGCTGCTATTAATGGCACAAAGTTAAAGTTAACTATTGTTGAGGTTTTAACTGCAGTCGATGCCATCTTACTTGGCACCGTATTACTTGTTATTGGTTATGGTCTCTATGAGCTCTTTATTGATGAGGATTTGAGTGTGCCGGTGTGGCTGCAGGTTCATGATCTAGATGATTTAAAATCAAAGTTAATTGGGGTAGTAGTTGCCCTAATCGCTGTGATCTTTGTTGGAGTATTTGTTGATGTTAATCGCTCAGAGGATGTAATCACCTTTGGTGTTGGCGCCGGGGCGCTTGTAACCGGCCTTGCCATCTTTGCCTATGCCACCAAGAAGGATCCATCCATGAAGGTTTCAAGAAAAGATTTGGGAAGTAAAAAAGCTTAACTCTTAATCACCAGGCCTCTTACTTAACAACCATCCTCACCACATTCGCAGCCGTTGCGCTACTCCCTAGCTGCAGTCGGAGCATGAGCTCGCCCAATTAAGGAGCATCAAATCTTGTTTCAGTTTGCACTTTAATTTTTACCATGTGTTTCTTCCTTAACCTGGCGCACCACCTGCAATGCTTGAGTAGTTAATTGCTTAATCTCTTCGTATGCGCCTTGATCAACCAATGCCTGCGGAACCATCCAACTGCCACCCACCGCAGCAACCTTCTGTGATTGCAAATAATTAGGTAGCAATTTCAAGTTTATGCCGCCAGTGGGAATGAAGCGAAGATCTCTAAATGGTGCTGAGATAGAGTTCAAGCTTTTTATTCCTCCTAGTGCCTCTGCAGGAAAGAACTTCAACACCTTGAGCCCGAGTGATAACCCACGTGAAATTTCTGAAGGTGTGGCAACTCCTGGGTGGTAAGTCATACCTGCAGTAATTGCCACCTCTGCAACCTCTGGTAGTAGCCCAGGAGATACTGCAAAATCTGCACCCAGATCAATACTCCTCTTCATATCTTCGACCGAGTTAATTGAACCCACTCCAAGGCACAGCCCATCTATTTTCCGAAGCTCTTGATATGAATCCCAACTTGATGCTGTGCGCAGCGTTAGCTCCACGACGGGAAGGCCCGCAGTTAAGAGTGCTTCTCCAACACCAGTGGCACAAGCCGGTTTGTCTATAATCAGAACAGGAATTACCCCGTAATCCAAATAGTTAAGCATCATATTTTTTTCAAGCATCTGCCATCAGCGGCAAAGGTTGAATTGGTAGGCCATGCCGAGCAAAGGCATTCCGGAAGCCAACACCAGTACTGGGATCTACTTGAAACACCTGAGAAATCTGCAAATCTATTAAAGCCATCTTTTAGAGCATCGATTAGTTGCGTCGGTGTGTTATTCATATAGCAAATATAGACCCACTCACTGTCAGTAGCCACAGATAGCTTTAGGGTATGAAAAATCTCCGAACCTGCCCGTACTGTGATGGTGTTGAGATAAAGAAGATCATCTATGGATACCCCTCGAATAAGTTTGATTTTGATAAGTATGAGGTAGGTGGTTGTTGTGTTACACCAAATGATCCGAAATATAAGTGTATGAAATGCAAAGGTAGTTGGTAATGTAGCACAAATGCTTTTTTGTGCTACATTACCCCTATGGCTGCTAAATCAAATCAGGTCAAAAAGAGTGTGGTTAAGAAAGTTAAGGCAAGTGTTGGAGTGCGTGAGCTTCGCCAAGATGCCTCTCAAATTTTAGATCTTGTAAAAGCAGGTCAGGTTATTCAGATAACGGAGCATGGGCAGGCGATAGCAAAACTGGTTCCAATTAATAAATCAAGCTATGACGAGTATTTAGAGGCTGGCTTGATTATTGAAGCGGTGAACCCAGATCACACTTTTGATCTGCCAAGAGCAAAACTTAAAGGTAGTAAGAATTCAACCCAATTACTGCAAATGATGCGTGCGGAGTAAGCAGATTAGCTACTACCTAGATAGCTCTGCGATCTTAAAATTAATTATCAAAGAAGCAGAGTCTGACTCACTTCGCAAATTTATTAATACCAAGGTAATTACCTCAGCTATATCTAGGGTTGAGGTAATTAGAACCTTAAGCCTAAATGATGAGTCTTTAATAATCGCTGGTCAAATGGTTCTTGAAAAGTTTGAATTAATGCCCCTTTCTAGGCCAATACTAACTATTGCTGAAAATTTTTCACCTCAAATTACCCTTCGTAGCTTAGACGCACTGCAGGTAGCGAGTGTAATTTATTTATCACCAATGGTTAAATCTTTAATTACCTATGATAAAAATATGATTAAAAATGCTAAAGCACTTGGCATAAGTGTGGTATCCCCAGGTATTAAATAAAGTGAGCGCCAGTTTTATTGATAAACCACTTTTTGATCACCAAGCTACCCCTGATACATCTCATCCAATGCACAGGCTTGTGAGGCTCTAATTGATCATAAACATTACTTTATTTTCCAAACCTAAATTTTAATCCTTAGCCTCTGCGCCGGTTAAAATCTCTACTAATTCACGCCCTGTAGTCTCGGAGGCTTTTCGAGAGGCAATTGCCTTGCCTTGTCGCATTACCCAAATCATGTCTGCAAGATCCATAACCTCTTCGAAGTTATGGCTAATAATAATAATTGAAATACCCTGTTGCCGTAATCCCTTTATTAATTTATGAACCTCTGCGCTCTCCTTCACTCCTAGTGCTGCCGTGGGCTCATCAAAAATTATTAATTTTGCTCCCCAGCCAACAGCACGACAAATTGCAACTGCCTGACGTTGACCTCCTGACATGTAGCCTAATTCTTGATTTAAGGTCAAACTTGTATTACCAACTCGAGCCAACATTTCTTGAGCCCCAATATTCATTTTCTTGAAATTTAAGAATTTAAATGGCCAAATTCCGGTACGAATTTCACGGGATAGGTACAAATTCTGCGTAACAGATAAAGTATCTAATACCGCTAAATCTTGATACACAGTCTCAATGCCCAAATTTCGAGCAGCTATCGGTGATGGAATTGTTACTTTTTGTCCATCAAATGAAATATAGCCAGATGTTGGTTCATAAATACCCGAAAGAACCTTTATGAGTGTACTTTTTCCAGCCCCATTATCACCGACAATGGCAGTGACTTGTCCTTTAGGTATTGATATATCCACGCCACGAAGAGCGTGGACTCCCCCGAAGTATTTATCCAATTGATTAATTTCGATGATATTTTCAGACATCACAATCCTTTCGATGAAATAGTTGCTTTATTTTTTCGAATAAAAAAAGGTTCTGAATTCAATACAAGAACATCTTTTGCGCTGAGTGAGGCTTCACTCTTTGAGCAAATAAGTTTTCCCACATAGGTAGCATTAATTAGTGACTGTTCTAAGCTTAACTCTTGAGCAATTGAGTAAATTAAGCATGCTAGGAAACCATCTCCGGCACCAACTGTATTTTTAACTTTTGCCACCTGGGCTGGAACTTTAATCACTAAATCATCTGAGTTCATGGCTACCGCTCCATCACCACCCAATGTAATAACTACGATCTTAGGCCCAAAGGATTTGAGTTGTTTTAATAAAACCTCTGGATTATTTTCTGATGATTCTAATATCTGTTGTGCTTCAGCTAAATTTAATACTGCAACATCAGTCAAATTCAATAAATCTCTCATATTATTAACTATCGGAGAAAAGTTGATTACTATCTGTGAGTTAATTTGTTTAAACTTTGGTATTATTTTTTTCAATAGGTTTATATCTGTCTCAAAATTGAAAATTGCAAATTTCGGCCTATATCCATCTAATATAAATGCATCAATATCTCCTTCAGTTAAATTCCAATTCGCACCATTAATAACAATAGTGTCATATTGACCATTCTCATCTACTCGTACATGACCAATTCCGGTATGGGCCTGATCATCAATTTTTATATATTGAGTGATTAATCCATCTTTCATAGCTTTATTCAAAATTTCTAAACCAAAAATATCATTGCCGATTCGCGAAATTAATGCCACATCATTAGAGAGCGCAAGGGCAGTGAGTGCGACATTTAGGCTTTTACCACCTAAGTTCATCTCAAAATTTGATCCATAGGCGTAATTAGCTCGCTGAGCAGTAACACTTTTCTCGGCGACAAGATCAGCATTTATTGAACCTACTGCAACAATTAATATGTCTTTTTGCATTTTAGTTTAGAGTTTTCCAAATTACTTCAGATGAATGTAATGCATCCCCATTAGCAATATCCGGATACTTTTTAGCTAGAGAAGATCCTAGGTCTATAAAATGCCTCATCCGTTCTATATTCATCTCGCATTCCCGAATTGGATCTTCACGCACTGGATCTGTATCAAAATAGTACGTGCCTTTATAACCATACTTTGCTAGGTAATAACACAGCTCAACTGTTTCAGTTGTATGAATTGAACCAACAAGTAATCCATCATCTGCTGCGCCATGGGAGTCATTAAGTTGTAGTCCAAATAGTTTATTCTCCACCAAACACAGCGCGGCGGATTGGGCCGGGTTTTCTTTAGCCATAAGTAAATGACCAAAATCTAGAGTTACCCCCACATTTGTTCGGCCAACATCAGAGATCATCTTCATTACAGCGCCAGTCGTATTTAAAAGTGTTCGTCCCCGCGGCTCGGCTGGTTTATATTCAATTGAAATCCTAATTGATTTATCTTTATCTGCAATTTCTTGAATTGCTTCCTTGAACCATTTCCAGCCCTCTACATAATTCATTTGTAGTGGGTACTCATAGCCATCGTGAGCAGGCCAAAGTAGAACGTGATCTGTCTTTAATTGTTTTGCAACCCCAATTGCCTCAGCTACTAATTTAATAGCATCTCGACGGATCGACTCATTAGGATTTGTAAATCCACCATTTGAAAATTTTGTTGCAGGCCAGCGTAGTTGTATGCCAGTAACTTTAAGCTTTGACTCACGCAAAGCCGATTCCAATTCGGGAACTGAGTTAGATGTAAAGTGCTCGGGGTAATTTAGTTCAAGGGCATTTAAGCCTTTAACTTTACTCGCTAGTTTAATTAATTCAACCGTGCCAACAGTTTTACTTGGATATTTTAGTCCATTGCCTAGAGCAAATGAATTTAATCTTGTTGAGAATAAAACTTCGCTCATTTTAGATCTCCTTTTGGTTTACTTGTGAATCTATCTGTTAACACTGCGCCTAATACAATTAGACCAGTAATTACAAGTTGAACAAAAGCATTAACATTTAATAGTGTTAAACCGACTGCAATTGAGCCCAATAAAATTGCACCAAGAGTAGTTCCAACTATTGAGCCTCTACCTCCCATCAAACTCGTTCCACCTACCACAACTGCGGCTATAGCTTGTAGCTCAAACCCAGTTCCAGAAATTGGTTCTGCAGCACCAATTCTGCTGATAAACATCAAGGTACCGAATCCACAAAATGCACCACAGAGTACAAATCCTGCAATTTGTACGCGTCTAACCTTCACACCACTACGTCGCGCAGCATCCATGTTTGTACCAATAGCTTTAAGGTGAAGGCCTAATCTAGATTTATTTAGAATTAAATAAGCAGTAATAGTTGCACCGGTTAGGAAAATTACAGGTTTTGGAATTGGGCCTAAATCGGCGCTAAAAAAATCTCGAAATCCCGTATCTAAATTATAAATTGGCCTACCTTGCGTGTAAACAAATGCAATACCCCTAAATAAATTAAGTGTTGCAAGTGTGACAACAAAAGATTGTAAGTTAAAAACAGCAGACATCACGCCATTAAATAGCCCTAATAAACTGCTGATAACGAAAGCCATTAATATCGTTAAGGCAGTTCCCCAATTCTGTAAGTTTGTAGCACATAGAACAGCTGTTAAGCCAACAATTGCTCCAACTGAGATATCTATCCCACCAGTTATAATCACAAAAGTTAAGCCAAGTGCTACCAGAGCAATAATGGTCGATTGCACACCAATTTCAAGAATAATATCGCTACTAAGAAACACTGGTTCAAGAAACCCAAAAATTGCAAAAGTTAATACAAGTGCAATTAATACCCCAAAAACTCTTGTATTCAGAGTTTTTGTTGTTTTATTCAAGACTTTCACACGAATTCCTTTTCTAAAATAAATTGAAGGTGTCAGCTCGAGATTTAACTTCTCGAGCTGACACTAGCGAAGGGAACTCTCCTTAACTAATCTTAATTAGTCAAGTTTTGGTGCTGGCTGGTTCACGTTTGCACTAGTAATAAGTGCTACTGGAGTATAAACAGCGCGTGGAACCTTTTGCTTAGCAAGCAATCTAAGAGCTACATCAACTGCTGCCTGTCCCGTTAGGTTTGGATATGAGTCAACAGTTCCAGTTAGATCGCCATTCTTAATGGCGGTATAAGCGTCACCGATTCCATCTGTTCCAATAATCAAAACTTTTCCTTTAAGGCCAGCATTGTTTACAGCTGTTACTACACCCAAAGCCATTCCATCATTGTTAGCATAAAATGCCTTCAAATCTGGGTGATCTTTAAGGATTGCTGTAGCAGCATTTGCCGCAGTAGTTACATCCCAGTTACCTGGAACGCTTGCAACAACACTTAATCCACCAGCTTTAGCTGTATCAACAAATCCCTTAGTTCTTTGGATTGCTGCGTATGCACCAACCTGACCTTGGATATTTGCTACTTTTGAACCCTTTGGAAGGTTCTTAATAAAGTATTCAGCTGCAAGCACACCGTTACTGATTTGGTTTGGACCAACCCATTGGCGAGCGCCTGGTAATACACCGTCGTTAACATTTAGAACAAGTGCATTTTTTGCCTCTGCTTTTTCAACAGCTGGGCACAGGTTGGTGTTTGACTGAGGTGATACTAAGAATGCTTTGTATCCTTTAGTAACCATAGTCTGCATTGAATTTAGTTGACCAACTTGATCTGACTCACTTGCAGCAGCCTGTACATCAATTGTCACGCCATATTTTTTGGCGCGAGTTTTTTGGCCAGCTGCTAAGTCAATCCAGTATTGGTTTCCAAGGAACTTCATTAAAGATCCCATTTTTACGCCCTTTGCAGGCTTTGGAACAGCGCCTAAACTACCTTTTAGAGTTGAGAAGTTAACTCCACCCTTTGCTTCATCAGTGCTGAAAGCTGCTCCACTGACAACACAAGAGCCCTTTGCGGCTGCAGTTGCCAATGATGTGCCGCCTGCAACAAGGCTAAGCGATAAAGCTGCGATTAAGATAGTACGAACTTTTGTACTTTTACTTGTCATATTACTTATCCCCTGTATCCACTCGGTGGCTCATGCTCCACCATTAGTGTGGAAAAACTATGGCCCGTAAAAGGAAGTAGCAAGGGTGATATGAATAAATAACATAACATTCTCGGGAAACTGATTAAATATTCATAGTATTTAATGTCTGCCTCCCGCTTATTAGCACCGATTTATTCGAATCTGTATGGAATTTCAGTATTGAATATATATTCAAAAAGTGGGAGACTTCTCAAATGTCTGTTGAAAATGCCAATTTTGGTGGCATCGGTTGGAGCGTTGAACAACTAAGGCTTATGACAAAAATTGCAGTCCTCTATCACGAAGAGGGAGCTAAACAGCCGGAGATATCTCAGCGATTAAACCTATCTCAGGCAAGAGTTTCGCGTTATCTAAATCAGGCAGCAACGGCGGGCATTGTTAGAACCGCAATAGTACAACCCTATGGAATTTATGTTGGACTTGAAAAAGCGCTTGAAGAAAAATATAAATTAAAAGAAGTAGTGGTGGTCGAGAATATCGAAGGCGCAGCACTTAAGAGCTCACTTGGTTCTGCTGCTGCAACTTATTTGGAAACAACCCTTTCTTCAAATGATCACATTGGAATTTCATCGTGGAGTCAAACACTTCTATCAATGGTTGAGACCATGCGATCTCGTCCAAGAAAAATAGTTAGTGAGGTCGTGCAACTAATTGGTGGCGTTGGAAGTCCTGAAGCACAAATTCAAGCTTCTCGGCTGTGCTCGCAATTAGCACAAATAACTTCGGCAGTTCCCTTTTACTTAGCAGCACCAGGAGTTGTTTCTTCAAAAGAGATAAAAGAGGCTTTTTTGAGTGATCCTGAAGTTATAAAAACTATTCAAGCGTGGAAGCGTATAAACACTTTAATCTTGGGAATTGGTGCTTTTCCTGCCTCACCTCTACTTGCCGCAAGTGGTAATGCAATTAGCCAAAAGGATGAGTTAGATCTTAAAAAAGCTGGTGCCGTAGGTGAGATATGTTTGAGATATTTTGATAAAGACGGACGTGCAATGCACCCAATTATTGAAGAGCGTGTCATCGCAATTGATTACTCATTGATGAGTAAAACTAAAAGGCGTATCGGTGTTGCAGGCGGTGTATCTAAATTAAATGCGATTAGAGCGGCAATAACTGGTGGTTGGATAAATGTGCTCATCACAGATTCTGAGGTGGCTCGCTTACTTTTAGAGCCTCCTCGCCAAAAGAATTTATAAGTGGAAATCTTTCTTTAGAAATTAAAAAGCTTTCTAATTCGATCTACTAAAATTTTTAATAGCCACTTTCAATCTCTCTTGCTCACCAAGCCAGCCCTGATATATCTCATCCAATGCCCAGGCTTGTGAGGCTCTAATTGATACTCCTCTTGCGCCAGTTCTTCTAATTACTCCCTTTGCAAGAATTAAGTTATTCCCCTTAATGATGTGGGCGCAGCTTTGTTGGCTATCTTCAAAAAAGCTTAGATCACTACAACCAAAGCCATCATCTAGGGTTAGAAATAAAACCCGCTTACCACTTCTAATTGGTGGTGATTGCAGCGCAACCTTTGCCCCAACTACTAATACCTCTTGATTTGATCTATGTTTTATTAGATCACTTGATTTACAGACCTTAAGTGCATCTAGAAAGGGTGCGTAGGCTTTAAGTAGGTGCTCACTAACATCTAAGCCTAGATTTTCTAGCTCACTACTTATCTGCTCACTCTTTGTAATATCAGGTAAGCCAAGGCTATCTATCACACCAGGTGATAATGAAAGTGTTAATTGACCAGCGGATGCTTTACTAGCATTTAATTTCTTTAGCTCAGCTAGGTGTTGAATTAAATCTCTTCTATTTAAATTACCGCTCACCCCAATTTTATGC
>SXGQ01388008.1_pt1 | contig 11100 bp, 9 predicted proteins | sample 3178371 | NCBI WGS metagenome assembly SXGQ01 (sample SAMN11356859, study PRJNA531348) | freshwater metagenome | isolation source: freshwater sample F1-20 | place: China: Fuxian Lake, Yuxi | collected 2017-12-25 | reverse complement strand
TCGCCACCACCGCCGCGATCGGAGCGGCAGGACTCGTCGCGCCGCTTGGGTTCGGCGGCTGGAGCCAGGCGAAGGGGCCCGGCAGGCTCGTGCGCATCGGCCTCGTCGGCTGCGGCGGCCGCGGCGCCGGGGCGGCCTCCCAGGCCCTGTCCACGAAGGGGCCCGTCGTGCTCTCGGCGATGGGCGACGTGTTCCCCGACCGGCTCGAGCAGTGCCTGCGGAGCCTGCAGGCGATGGAACAGATCGGCGGCCGGGTCGACGTCCCGGCGGAGCGGCGGTTCACCGGCTTCGACGCCTACCGGCAGGTGCTCGACAGCGGCGTCGACGTCGTGCTGCTCACCACGCCCCCCCACTTCCGGCCGATGCAGATCGAGGCGGCCATCGCCGCCGGCAAGCACATCTTCGCCGAGAAGCCCTGCGCGGTGGACGCCCCGGGCGTGCACCGGGTGCTGAAGTCGGCCGCCGAGGCCCGGGCGAAGGGGCTGTCGCTCGTCTCGGGCCTCACGCTCCGCTACATCGACTCCTACCGCGAGGGCATCCGCCGCCTCCATGACGGTGCGATCGGCGACGTGCGGACGGTGTTCGCCAACGACTACCGCGGGTCGATCTGGTCGCTGCCGCGGAAACCCGACTGGACCGACATGCACTTCCAGATGCGGAACTGGCCCCACTTCACCTGGCTGTCGGGGGATTTCAACGTCGAGCAGCACGTCCACAACCTCGACGTGGGCGCCTGGGTGATGGGCGACAAGTATCCCGTCAGGGCGATGGGCCTCGGCGGCCAGCAGGTCCGCAAGGAGCCGGGCAACATCTTCGACCATCACAGCGTCGTCTACACCTACGACAACGGCGCCCAACTGGTGAGCAACTGCCGGCAGATTCCCGGCTGCAAGCAGGACATCAGCGTCGAGGTGCTCGGCAGCCGGGGCACGCTGCGGCTGGAGGAGCACAAGGGGGGCGTGCGGATCACGGGCGCCGAGACCTGGCAGTTCCCCGGCGAGCCTACCAACGGCTACCAGGTCGAGCACGACGAACTCTTCGCGGGCATCCGCGACGGCAAGCCGGTCAACAACGGCGAGTCGCTCGCCAAGAGCACGCTCCTGGCCGTGATGGGCCGCCTGGCGACCTACACCGGCCAGGAGATCACCTGGGACATGGCCTGGAACTCGAAGGAAGACCTCACGCCGCCGAGCTACGAGTGGGGCGACCTCCCGATGCCGCCGGTGGCCAGGCCGGGCAAGACGAAATACTTCTGAACTCCACGCGGAGGACCATGACCATGCAGCCGATCCCGATCGACGGACTCACCCGCCGGGGCTTTCTCGGCACCGCGGCCCTGGCCGCGGCCGCGGCCCGGCAGGCTCCGGCCGCCGAGCCGGCTCCCGCCCCGCGGAAGCCGACGATCTTCCAGCATGCCTGCATGACGCTCCCCTACTCGGGCTACCCGCTGGAGCGGGCGCTCGCCGGGATCGCGTCCGCCGGCTATCGGTTCGTGGCCTGGGGCACCACGCACAAGGAGGCCGGGGGCGAGATGGTGCCCGTGATGCCTCCGGACGCCCCGCCCGAGAAGGCCAAGGCGCTCGACAAGCGGTGCCGCGACGCCGGCCTCGAGCCGGTGATGATGTTTTCGACGATCTACCCCGAGAAGCCCAACGCGGTGGAGGTGCTCACGCAGCGGATCAAGCAGGCCGCCGCCGCCGGCATCGGCCAGGTGCTGACCTTCGGCCACACCGACGGGGGCGACCGCGCGCTGTGGATCGAGCGGTTCAAGAAGCTCGGGCCCGTGGCCCGCGACCACGGCGTGACGATCGTCGTCAAGCAGCACGGCGGCACGACCGGCACCGGCGAGGCCCTGTCCAAGATCGTCAGGGAGGTCGCCGACCCCAACGTGTGGGTCAACTACGACGCCGGCAACGTGATGGACTACCTCAACCTCGACCCCATCCCCGACGTCGTGAAGACGGCCCCGGAGATCCGCAGCTTCTGCATCAAGGACCACCGCAACTGGCCCCAGGACCAGGACTGCGGCCCCGGCTACGGCGAGATCGACCACTACCGGCTCTTCGAGCCGGTGGCCTTCACCGGCCTGACGATGCCGCTGGCCTACGAGAACATCTCCGCCCCGTCGGTTCCGGGTCCGACGACCCCCGAGGGCGTCGATGCGCTGGCCCGGCGGGCCCGCGAGTACTGCGAGACGGTGATCGCCGGCGTGCAGCGGGCCCTCGCGGCGAAGCCCTGACGCGGCCGGTCAGCCCACGGCCACGGGCGTGCCGCCGGCGGCGGCGCTCTTGTCGGCCGCGAACACGGCGTCGAACGTCCGCTTCGCCTCGCGGAGGCTCGTCAGCGGCATGTCGGCCCCCTTGTCGAGCGCGTCGAAGAAGGCCTGGAACTGGGCCTGGTAGGGATGGTCGGAGACGTCCCCCGAGTCCACGAGCTTCATCGCCAGTTCGCTCCAGCGGTGCCGGTCGGTGTGCAACTTCTGCGAGTGGAAGCGGTTGTCGAGCAGGCTCCCCTCGCTGCCGACGAGGTGCGTGTGGAAGTAGTAGGGCTGCAGGCAGTCGACGATCGCCGCCGTCTTGCCCACGGCGCCGTTGGCGAAGTGCACGATCGTGACGCTCGACGTCTCGTATTCGTAGGGGGCGAAGATCTCGCTGTGCGACCGCGTGGCGAGGCTGGCGACCGTCTTCACCTCGCTGCCCATCACGAGCAGCAGCGCGTCGAGGGCGTGGCAGCCGGCCGTGAGCAGGGCGCTGCCACCGTCTTTCTTGCCCACGTTCCAGCGGAACTGGCCGTACCACGGACCGATGCCGTGGTAGTAGTCCACCTCGCCGTAGTGCAGCCGGCCGAGCAGCCCCTCGTCGATCACCGCCTTCGTGGCGAGGAACTGCGAGGAGAACCGGGCCTCGAAGCAGACGCAGCCCTTCACGCCGGCCTGGCTCGCGGCGGCCACGATGTCGGCCACCTCCGCGGGCGTGTTGGCCATCGGCTTCTCGAGAATGAAGTTCTTGCCCGCCTTGGCGGCGGCCACGGCATGGTCGCGGTGCAGGCTCGGCAGCCCCGCCACGTCGACGATATCGATGCCGGGATCGGCGAGCATCTCGCCCAGATCGCGGTACACGCGGATCGGCGTGCCGTATTTCGCCGTGAGTTCCGCGGCGTCGAGCGGCCGCTGCGAGCAGACGGCGACCACGCGGCCCTGCCGGGTCGCGTTGATGGCGGCGATGTGGGCCGTGGCGGCCCAGCCGTAGCCGACGAGGCCGACGTTGTAGGTGCTCATGACGCGGTGCTCCCAACGATGACGACGAAAGGGCGGCCCGACGGCCGTCCGGTGGACCGCATGATACAGGCATCGCTACGATGCCGCCCGGGCCGGGACCCACCCGGCCGCGCCGCCGTGCCTCCGCCTTTCCCGGGCCATCCCGATGCCGAGCCTGCTGCAGTCCTTCGTCGTCGTCAGCCTGCCGATCACGGGGCTGTGCTACGCCCTGCTCGGCTCGATCAAGCTCCCGCTGGCCCGGCGCCTGGGGCTCGACGAGGCGAAGATCGGCGGCCTGATCGCCGCCTTCGGGCTGATGGTGGGGCCGATCATGCTCCTCTGCGGCGCGTTGGCCGACGCCTACGGCCGCAAGCCGGTGTGGATCGTGGGCTCGCTGCTCGTGGCCGTGAGCCTGGCGATCTTCGCGGTGGCCCGACAGTATGCCGCGGCCGTGACCGCGACCGTGCTGCTCGCCGCGGGCTGGACGGCGATGATCAACGTCGCCAACCCCGTGATGGCGACGGCCTTTCCCGACCCGTTCACCGGCTCGAACCTGGGCGACGCGCTGTTCGGCGTCGGCGCCTTCCTCTGTCCCGTGCTCGTGGCGTTTCTCCAGGCCCGCGTCGGGTTCCAGGCGGGCGTGGCCGCGATTGCGGCGGTCGCCCTCCTGCCCTTCGCGTTGTCGCTGGGGCTGGACCTCGGCGGCGGCGAACTCGCGGGCGACCTCACCGCGGCCTTCGGCGGCTTCGGCACGCTCGTGGGCGACGGGCAGGTGTGGGTCCTCGGACTCGCGCTCTTGTGCTGGGTGGTGATCGAGTCGGGCACGGCCGGCTGGGCGAGCACGCTCGTCGCCGAGGCGGCGCCGACGGGCGAACCGCGGGAAGCCGGCGAGCGGGTCGCGGCCACGACGCTCTCGGCCTTCTGGCTGTGTTTCATGGCCTCGCGGCTGGCCACTGCCTGCACGATCCACTGGTCGGGCCTGGCGGGGGAGCGGCTCGTGCAGGCCACGCGGACGATGCAACTGGCGATCGCCGTGCTGGCGGTGGCGACGATGGCGGCGCTCGTGGTGCTCCGCGGGCGGCGGGCCGTGGTGGCGACGGTCGTGTTCGCCGGCCTGCTCTGCGGGCCGTTCTTCCCGAACCTCATCGGGCAGTTGTTCACGCACCTCGAGGCGCGGCAGCGGATGGAGTTCGCCGGCCGCGCGGTGGCGATGATCTTCGCCTGCGCGTCGGTCGGCTGGGCGGTGCTGCCCACGGCGATGGGCATGATCGGGGCCCGGCACGGCATCCGCCGCGCGTTCCTGCTGCCGGCCGCCTGCGGCGTCGTGCTCGCCGCGCTCCTGGCGGTCGCGGTCTCCGGCGGTCGTTGACGGGCCCCGAACAGAGCGGATAGCCTCGCCTCCTTCCCCACGAGACCAGCCGCGTGCCTTCCTCCTCCGTCCCACCCCGCGCCCTGGCGATCTTCGCCCACCCCGACGACATCGAGTATTTCGCCGCCGGCACGCTGCTCGTGCTCAAGCAACTCGGCTGGGAAATCCACTACCTCAACGTCTCCAACGGCGACAAGGGAAGCACGGTGCACGGCCGCGAGGCTCTGGCGCGGATCCGGGCCGAGGAGTCGCGGCAGGCGGCGGCGATCCTCGGGGCGGTGCACCACGAGAGCCTGGCCACCGACATGCTGATCTTCTACGACGAGCCGCTCCTGCGCCGCGTGGCGGCCGTGGTGCGGCGGGTCCGCCCGCGGATCGTGCTCACCCACGCCCCGCAGGACTACATGGAAGACCACATGAACGTCTCGCGGCTGGCGGTCACCGCCGCGTTCGTCCGCGGGATGCCGAACTTCGACAGCGTGCCGCCGGAGCCGACCTCCGAGGACGACGTCGTCATCTACCACGCCATGCCGCACGGCCTCCGCGACCCGCTCCGCCGGCCGGTGCAGCCCGACCTGTTCGTCGACACGACCGCCGTCCTCGACACCCAGCGGCGGGCCCTGGCGGCCCACGCCAGCCAGCAGGCCTGGCTCGACGCCTCGCAGGGGGCGGCCGACTTCGTCGATGTGCTCGGCGACATGAGCCGGGCGGTGGGCCGGATGTCGGGCTGCTTCCCCCACGCCGAGGGCTGGCGGCGGCATTTGCACCTGGGCTACTCGGCCCGCGACGACGACGACCCGCTTGCCGCGGCCCTGGGCGACCGCTGCCGGGCAAACCCGCGGTCCGAGTCGGTTCCCGCCTTCGAGCCCTGAGGGCACACCCCCGCGGCCCGGGTCGATTGACCGCCGTCAGTCGACGGACGAGACTGCAACTGCCACGACAGTCTCGTCCCGCCCGCACGGATCGCTTCCCATGCAGCTCGCCGCCGCCGACTGGATCGTGATCGCCATCTACTTCGTCGCCGTGGCGGCGATCGGCATCGTGGCGGGCCTGCGGGTCAAGGACAGCAGCCACTACTTTCTCGGCGGCCGCGGCTTCGGCCGCTGGCTGATGATCGGCCAGAGCTTCGGCGTGGGCACCCACGCGGAGATGCCCGTGTCGCTCGCGGGGGCCGTCAGCCAGGTGGGCATCTCCGGGATCTGGTACCAGTGGAAGAACCTCTTCGCCACGCCCTTCTACTGGCTCTTCGCACCGCTGCTGCGCCGCATCCGGCGGACGACCATGGCCGAGATGACGGAAGACCGCTACGGCCGCTGGATGAGCGGCCTGTACATCGTCTTCGCGCTGGTGTTCTTCACGATCGGCTCCGCCGCCATGCTCAAGGGGGGCGCGAAGGTGATCAGCCAGGCGGCGGGCGGCGAGGTGGGGGCCGACCAGATCATCGTCGCCATGACGGTGGCCTTCATCGCCTACTCGTTCATCGGCGGCCTCGTGGCCTCCGCCTGGACCGACTTCTTCCAGGGGTTCCTCATCATCGCCCTGTCGTTCATGCTCATCCCGCTCGGGTGGGGCCACGTGGGCGGCCTGGCCGGGATGAAGGCGTCGCTCGGGCCGGAGATGTTCTCGCTGGCCACGCCCCAGGGCATCGGCCTGTGGTACATCGCCATGCTCACGCTCAACGGCCTGGTGGGCATCCTCGCCCAGCCGCACCAGATCGCGGCGGTCGGCTCCGGTCGCGACGAGCGGGCCTGCCGCGAGGGGTTCTTCTGGGGCAACTACGTGAAGCGGGTCTGCACCGTGGGCTGGGCGATCGTGGGGCTGATGGTGGCCGCCCTGCTCGTCCGCGGCACGTTCGGCATCGACGCGCTCGACGACCCCGAGCAGGCCTTCGGCTTCGCCTGCCGCCACCTGCTCTTCCCCGGGGCCCTCGGCCTGCTCATCGCCTGCGTCCTCGCCGCCAACATGTCGACGGCTTCGGCCTTCATGGTGAGCAGCGGGGCGTTGTTCACCGAGGGGCTCTACCGCCGCCACATCGCCCCGGGCCGGCCCGACGCGCACTACCTGCTCGTCGGCCGCCTGAGCGGCTTCGTGATCGCGATGCTCGGCGTGCTCTACGCCTTCTTTCTCGTCGACAAGGTGCTGCACGCCTTCCTGCTCACCGAGACGATGTCGACCTACATGGGCGTCGGCCTGCTCGGCGGGATCATCTGGCCGCGGGCCAACCGCTGGGGGGCGCTGGCGAGTCTCCTCGTGGCCTGCGCCGTCAACTTTCTCGTCTACTCCCTCCGTGGCGAGCGGTTCGACCACTGGGATCCCGACGTCTTCGGCGTCTCTCTGCTGGCGGGCATCGTGACACTCGTCGTCGTGAGCCTGCTCACGCCGCCGGAGTCCGCGGCGGCCACGGCGGCCTTCTTCGACCGGCTGCAGACGCCCTCCAGCCTGCCGGGCCGCGAGGGCGACCCATTGGCCGCTGGCGCGGACCGCGGGGCGCTCGCCCGCGAGGCGGCCGCGGCGGGGCAGCAGTCGATCATCGTCAACCTGCTCGCGCCCGGCCGTGGGGCCAACGGCGCGGGGCTGGGGGCCTACCGGGAGGACCTGGTCGGCTTCGCCCTCGGCTGGGCCTGGGTCTTCGCCCTGCTCGCCGCCCTGTGGGCGCTCTTCCGCCTCGCCGCCTGAACCGCCCTCACGGCTTCTTCACGCCTGCGACTTAAGCAGCGAGGCGGCGGGCTTGTCGAGGTGCAGGCTGCACCGGGGATGCTCCCGCAGGATCGAGGCCGGCACCTGCGGCGTGACCGCCCCCTCGACCACGCCCCGCACCGCCTCCGCCTTGCGGACGTCGGGCACCGAGCAGACGATCAGGTCGCTGGCCATGATCCGGCGGATCGACATCGAAATCGCCTGTCGTGGCACGTCGGCCAGCCCCGCGAACCAGCCCTCGCCCACCTGCTGCCGCCGGCAGGCCTCGTCGAGGTCGACGACCAAGTAGGGTGCCGTGGCGGCGAAATCGGCCGGCGGATCGTTGAAGGCGAGGTGGGCGTTCTCGCCGATGCCCACAAGGGCCACGTCGAAGTTGCCCGTCGGCACGAGGGCGGCCAGGCGGCGGCACTCGGCGTGCGCATCTCCGGAGCCGTCGATCTCGTGGAACGCGGCCGGCTTGCGGACGAGCGCCGCCATGAATCGCTCGCGGAGATACTTCCTGAAGCTCGCCGGATGCGTGTCGGGGATGCCGACGTATTCGTCGAGATGGAAGGCCGTGATCTTCTCCCAGGGCACGCTCGCGTCGGCCGTGAGCGCGGCGAGCGTGTCGAACTGCGACGCGCCCGTCGCGACCACGCAGGTGGCGGTGCCTTTGGCGGCCACGGCCGCCCGCAATGCGGCGGCAGCTTCGGCGCCGCCGGAGCGGCCGAGGGTGGGACGATCGGGGTGCACGTGCAGCTGCATCGGGACCAGGGCTCCGTGGCTGGGTCGGCATCGGCCAGGCCGGTATGATAGCCGTTTTTCCGGCGGGGCCAGGCCCGGCACGCCACGGCCCCGGCCTGCGAGAGGCAACGATGAGCGACGACCGCACGACCCGTGGCGACGAGACGATCCACGGCTTGTCGTATCTGGACGGCCGGCCGATCGCGGTGCGGGTCCGCGGCGGCCTCATCGACGCGGTCGAGCGGGTCGATTCGCTGCCGCCCGGCGCGGCCGGCCGGTTCGTGGCGCCGGGCCTCATCGACAACCAGGTCAACGGCTACGCGGGGGTGTCGTTCACCACCGGCTCCGGCCCGCTCACGGTCGAGGGCGTGCTGCGGGCGACGCGGGCCCTGTGGTCGGTGGGCGTCACCTCCTACCTCCCCACGCTCACGACCCACGCCGCCGCGACCTACTGCCACTCGCTCGCCGTCCTCGCCGAGGCCGCGGCCGACCCCGCGACGCTCGGCGCGATCGCCGGCTTCCACCTCGAAGGCCCGCACATCAGCCCGCTCGACGGCTTCCGCGGCGCCCACCCCGCCCGGCACGTGCGGCCGCCGGACTGGGCAGAGATGGAGCGGTTCCAGGCGGCCGCCAAGGGAGGAGTGCGCACGGTGACGGTCGCGCCCGAGACGCCCGGCTGCCTCGACTTCATCCGCCGCTGCACGGCGGCTGGCGTGGTCGTGGCGCTCGGCCACCACGATGCCGATCGGGAGATGATCGACCGGGCCGTGCTCGCCGGCGCCCGCACCGTCACCCACCTCGGCAACGGCTGTGCCAACACGATCAACCGCCATGCCAACCCGCTGTGGCCGCAACTGGCGAACGACGCCCTGCAGGCCAGCCTGATCTGCGACGGCTTCCATCTTCGCGACGAGCAGATCGCCGTCTTCCACCGGGTGAAGGGGACGGATCGCACGATCCTCACGGCCGACGCCGTCCACCTGGCGATGCTGCCGCCGGGCGACTACGTCAACGACGAGGGCGACACGATCCGCCTGACGCCCGAGGGCTGCGTCCGCTATCCCGCCCAGGGCGTGCTCGCCGGGGCGGCCCTGCCGCTCTCGCGCGGCGTGGCGAAGATCATGCAGGTGACCGGCTGCACGCTCGCGGACGCGATCCGCATGGCGAGCACGAACCCGGCCCGGCTCTACGGCCTCGCCGACCGCGGCGAGCTTCGGCCGGGAATGCGTGCCGACCTGATCGTGTTTCGGCCCGGCGCGGCCGACCTCGCGATCGAGCGCACGTTCGTCGCCGGCCGGCTCGTCCACGAGGCGGGCGGGTAGGGACCGGCGCGACGCTCGGCCGGACCTCAATGCCGACGAGTTCGGCCACGACTGACGCGGCTAGCCGCCCGCCGGAGCCGGCCTTGTGAAATCCGCCGCCGGGCTTCGACAATGACCCGGTGGACGGACCCATTGAATTCTATCGGGCCTTTCAGTCGCTGCTGCGCGGGCGGGCGATCGACGGCGTGCTCACGTCGGGCATGGCGTGCGTCGAGTACGGACTCCAGCAGACCACCAAAGACACCGACTGGATCGTCGCCCCGGCCCTCATCGAGCGGCTCGTCGCCCTGTTCGGCGAGCTCGAACGCGGCATCAGCGGCGGCACCTGGAGAATCTCCTATCGCGGCCTGTTCGGGGCCCCCCTCGACCCGGAGTATCTCGCCGGCGGGTGGACGAGCCACCTCGCGGCGTTCGACCGGCCCGAATCGGCCGAGCGACACCTCGACTTCTTCGGTCACCCCCCGCGCGTGGGCGCGGCCTGGCGGACCGATGCCGTCGCCGGCATCGCCAGCCGCGACACCGTCGCCCGGATGAAGAAGACCGACCGGCCGAAGGATTGGCCACTGGTCAACGCGCTGGCCATCCAGGCCCACTACGCCGGCGACTCCTCGGCGGTGCTGCACGTGCGCGATCCCGACATCCTGCGGGAGGCGTGGCAGCAGAGCGCCGCGGCGAGCCGGGATGCCGCCGTTCGCGAGCGACCGCTGCTGCGCGGGCTCGACGCGGTGGACGACCGACGGCTCGAGCGACTGCTGCTCGTCGAGGAGATGCTCTGGCAGTGCGTCAATCGCGAGCGCTATCTTGTCTACCAGCGGTCCTGGAAGGACTTCTACCGGGCCTGGCAACACGATCGCGTCGGTGAATGGCCGACGTCCGAACCATTCCTGCAGCAGCACCGCCACGTGTGCACCGCCGTCCGCCGGCACGGCCTGCCGCCGGCGCCCCTCGGCACCGTCGCCGCGCGACAGGCCGTCTACGACCGCGGGTGGGCGCGGGCCGCGTCGCTCTCGGCGGCGACGCCGCAGGAGATGGAGACGGTGGCCGTGCCGCTGGATATCATCTTGCCATGAACGCCGAGCCGAACGAGTCTGCCGACGCCGTGGGTGATGGCGGCCACCCGCTCGACCGCACCTATCCCGAGCGGTACTACGAGATCCTGGCCCGCGACCTGGGCGAGGAAAAGGCCCGCTGGGCCCGCCTTCCCTACGCCGAACGGATGCGGGAACTGGCGTGGTACCACGCCCACTTCAACACGCCCGACGACCTCTCGCCGTGGCCGGCCGAACTCGACGGCGGTGTCGATCGCGGCTGACGGCGCCGCTACGCAGCCCGCCGGCGGCGGAGGGCGTAGCCAGCGAGGCCGAGGCCGAGTGCCGCGAGGGCGAGCGTGCCCGGTTCGGGCACCACGACCGTGAACGTCGTCACCTGGCCGCCTGACACCGTGCCGTCGCTGAAGCCCGCCGAGGCCACCGTCGTCGTGCCCGGCGTCACGGAGGCGCCGCCAAGTTCGGAGAGCAGTGCGTAGGACAGACCGTTGTAGGTGTACGTGCCGCTCGCGCTCTGGTAATACGCCACGATGCTCCCGCTCGTCGCCAGCGACGGGACGTTCCCGAACGCCGCCTGGGTCAGGTCGGTGAAGAACCCGCCCTCGAACGTGCCGCCCGTGGCCGCGCTCGCCGGCAGGTAGAGGCTCACGGTGTTGATGCTCGGCGACAGGGCCGCCGCGAAGGGCG